>Ga0307372_10001523_pt1 | contig 40365 bp, 38 predicted proteins | sample OX1MG_FD_202533 | JGI IMG/M metagenome (GOLD analysis project Ga0307372, IMG submission 202533) | Soil microbial communities from Risofladan, Vaasa, Finland - OX-1 | ecosystem: Environmental > Terrestrial > Soil > Coastal area > Acid sulfate soil | place: Finland: Risofladan, Vaasa | collected...
ATCCTGGCCCTGGTGCTGGCGGTCGCCATCACCTTCATCGCCGACCCCATCGTGGGTCTCCTCCAGCGCCGGGGGCACCTGCCCGCGACGGTGGCGGTGCTGGGCACCCTGGTGGTGGGGTTGATCTTGGTCGCCGCCGTGCTCTACGTGGTCGGTGGCCCGCTGGTCGGCGAGGCCCGCGGCGTGGCCATCCAAGTACCCCACCTGCTCCATCGCGCCAATGCGGAGATCGCCAATCTCCGGAACCAACTGCGCCAGCACGGAATCCAGCTCGGCCGGGGGGGTGTCATCCCCAACAATTTGACCTCCTACATCCCCGGCGCCACCGGGATCCTGCTCCACGGGCTGTCGAGCACGGTCACCATCCTGGTCGACCTCTTCGTCGGCCTGGTGATCTCCTTCTGGCTGCTCAAGGACGGTCGGATGCTGCGCCAGCAACTTCAGGAACTGCTCCCGGGCCGGGTGCGGAGCGAGCTCGCCTTCACCTTCGACGCCTTTGCCCTGGTGGTGGGTGGCTACGTACGGGCCCAGCTCCTGATGGCCCTGCTGGTCGCGATCCTGGCGGGCGCCGGGACCGCCATCCTGGGGGTGCCATTCCCGCTGGTGATTGCCGTCGCCACCTTCATCTTCGAGCTGATTCCCCTGGTCGGCCCCTTTGCCGGGGGGGCGGTGGCACTCCTCCTGGCGCTGACCAAGAGCCCGGCCCTGGCCGTCTTCACCTTGATCCTTTTCCTGGTCATCCATGTCATCGAGGGTTACCTCCTGGCGCCACGGATTCAGGCCAAGTTCGTACGGCTGCATCCCCTGGTGGCGCTGCTCGCCCTGTTCGCGGGTATCGAGGCCGCCGGCTTCCTAGGCGCCCTCTTTGCGGTCCCGGTGGCGAGCCTGCTGGCGGTCTTCCTCCGCGCCGGCGTCCTCGACTGGCGGCACAACCGACCCGACCTCTTCGGATCCCGGGCGGCCCAGGTGGCCGCCGTCGGCAGCGCCCCCGGCCGCCGGGTGCTTCGGGAGTTCACCCCAATTCACCGCGACCTCTGGAACTGGGTCAAGCGCCGCGGCGGGAAGCGCTGACGCGCCCGGTGACCCATCAGTCGACACCGACACCGTTTTTGGGGCGGACCGGAACTCCAGGAAGGGAGAGAGCAGGCCGGGGCGGGCCGCCTCCGCCACCCGGATCGCCTCCGCCTCGGAGAGGTCCTGGATGCCATACGCCTGGCGCCCGGCCGGGGTGGTCGCCACCAGGGTCACCAGCCTGGCGCGGCGCTGGAAGAAGGTCTGCTTCAGGTTCCAGCCGATGATGCCCTCGGAGGCGACCATGCAGCGGCGGCGGACCAGTGAGCCCGATCGGGAAACCAGGAATCCGCCAACCACTGTGTGGCCCAGGCTGCGGTAGCGGTCCTCAGCCAGGGGCACGCCGACGGCCAGCAGGCCGAGCAGGGCCAGGGCCGGCCAGGCCGGGGCCAAGCCCTGGACCAAGGCGGCGGTCACGACCAGCAGGGGTAGCCCGGTGGCCAGCACTACCCTGCTGTAGCGGCGGCGGCGGGCGGTAGGCCCGTGTTGCCGGAGCACCGCCCCGAGTGGCGTCCGGCTGCCCAAGATGGCTTCCGTCGCACCCTCCGAGACCGCGCGGGGCGCGGGGGGCACCAGCAGCGACCCACCTCGCTCCGAGCCCCGCCCCACCCGGAGCCCGGTCGCGATCGCAATGCAGCGGGCGCCCCCGACCCAGCGCAGCAGCAGGGGCTCGCTCAGCTCGACCCCGCGCAGGCGGCGCTCGTCGATGCTGACTACCCGGTTGGTGACCAGACCCCGGGACACCTGCAGGGTCCCTGCCTCCCGGATCAGCAGGAAGTTCCAGAAGGCGAGGATGTAGCCCAGGGTGGAGACCAAAGCGGTCAGCACCGCGAAGCCGACCAGGACGGCCAGCACCAGGGCCGCCGTCGAGAGGGATCCCAGCCCCTGGAGCAGGCCGTGGACGGGTCCCAGCCGGTTCGGCTGGAGATGCCCTTCGCTGACGATCTGGAGTCCGAACCCACCCACCGCCAGCATGGTGACCGCGCCGGAGAGGCTGAACGGCCCGAATCCGATCCAGCGCGGGCTCCACCGGGCCAGCTCACCGTTCTCGCCCCGGGCGAGGGTCTGGCCTGCCGGGGAGGAAGTTTCGGCCGGCTGGTGGAGGAGCTCCTGGCGCACCCAGGCCGCCGCCTCGGAGCTGAGCCCATCCAGGCGCAGCCCGCGGTCGTCCTTGCGGTCTGAGCGACCGGTTCCGATGGTCACGCTGGCCAGGCCAAGCATCCGATGCAGGGCGTGAGCGGTCAGGTCCACCGTGCGGACTCGGTCCCGCAGGACGGTCAGGGTGCGCCGCCGGAAGAGGCCCCTTCGCACCTGGACCTGGTCTGAGCTGATCAGGTACCGGGTTGTGAACCAGCGGAGGGCCCCCACCAGGACGGCGACCACCAGGCCGGCAAGCCCCCACAGGGGTCCCTTGCCGGAGCCGCTACCGGCGAGGAGCAGCACGATTAACAAAGGGGCGTTCCGGAGCGACTCCTGGATCGGCAGCAGCACCAGCATCCGCCGGTCCAGACGCTGCCAGACCGGGAGGGCGGGTGCCGGAGCCGGCCCGGGCGGATCGGCCAGCCGACCAGTGCTCAGGTCGCGTCTCCCGGGGTCTCCTGGGCGATTGTGGTCAGCTCGTCGACCAGCACCTGGGCGGTGCCCTGGTCGAGCCCGCTGATCCGCAGCGGGCCTGCCGCGGAGGCGGTGTTGGCGGTGACCTTGACAAGTCCGAAGAGCTGCTCGAGCGGCCCGCTCTCACTGTCCACGGTCTGGATCCGGGAGAGAGGAGCAATCCGCCGCTCCTGATGGAACCAGCCCGCCTGGGTGTATACCGCGACCGAGGTCACCTCCCAGCGGTGGACCCGATACCGCCATCTCGGCATCACCCCCAAGTGGGCCACGGCGACGATCGCGGTCACTGCCAGGACAACCCCGGGCCAGGCCCCCGCTCCGGGGTCGGACGTCTCCCAGACCGTCTCCAGCACCAGCAGGACGCCCCAGCCGATCGCAGCCCGAGTGGTCCAGTACCAGATCGCGACCGGACTGACCAGGTTGCGGGGCGGCCGGAGCCTGGGAGCCGGGGCCTCCGCCTGGGCGGTCACCGACTCAACCCGTCACTGAGTCGCGAGGGCGAGCCGGCTCCGCAGCGGCGTCAGTATGGAGGCCTCCCCGCGGCAGGTGAGCTCGTTCGCCGCTCCCCGGCCCCAGAGCCAGAGCAGTAATGCCTCAGGGCTCCCCTCCAGCTCGGCGTCGGCCGACCCGTCGGGATCGCCGACCTTGACCTCGTCTGAAAGCAGCTCGACCTCCCAGGCGCGACCCCCGGTGCGAATCACGATCCGCTGCGCCGCCAGCTCAGCCACCGGCTCGTCGGACCAGTCCCCGGCCAGGAATATGTTCAGCACCTCGTCGACCCCGTCGACCGCCAGGTGGCGGTCGACTGCCCCCGCCCCGCCGCAGCTGAGCTCGACATCGATCCGGTGGATCACGGTCTCCTGGGCCATCCGCCGGCCCCAGAATCCCACCGTCTGGTCCGGCGGCCACCAGGTGAAGGACGGCGCCTCGGGACCTAGCTCTCGAAAGAGGGTCAGCAAGCGCAGGTGGGCGTCCGCGAACCACTCCAGGGGATCACGCTCGGGGGGCCACGCCGGTGGCCACGGGTCAGGCTCTCGCTGACCTTGGGTGCAGGCGATCTTGTGCTCGTAGACCTGGGCGACATGGTTGACCACATCCGCGACCGTCCATCCCGGGCAGGCGGGGGCCTCCATCGGTAGGTGGCCCCGGGCGACCTCAGCGAGACGGTTGCCGTCGCTGCGCACGTGCTCCAGGAACGTGGAAAAGTCGATGACCCAAGGATAGGGACCGCCGCCCTGGCGGCGTAGATGGGGGTGCGCGCGGTGATCCGTTTTGCGGCTGCCCCGGAGACGTGACGGGCGGCGGTAGGGGAGCCGTCTCGGCGCCAGGGCCGAGACGCCGGGACCAGGACCGGAACCAGGCCAGGTGGGTCGACCTAGTCAAAGGCCCAGCACCTCCGGATACCCCGGCGGGGAATGGCGGCAGACGTCTGACTCCCACCCAAGATTCGGGACTGGGCGATATCATGCAGCCGGCTCGACCTGCCACTGGGAGGCCGCCAATGGCCAATGACATCGACGGCTATGGGTTTGCCGCCCAGGGCCGGAACCTCGGCCGCTTGACCGGTGACATTCGCGAGCTGGACCAGTCCGGAATCGAGCGGATAGCCCGCGGCTGGGACCGCCACGTTGGGGAAGGCGGGCTGGCCGACTTTCTAGCTGCCGAGCAGGCGGCATCGGAGGTTTTGGAAGCCACGGGCAAGGTGGCTGGTTGGCATGAGGTCCGGGAGGCGCTCCTGCAGCTCACCGTGGGCAAGACAGCCCTGGTGAGTTGGAGAGCGGAGCACGGAGAGATCGGCGCCAAGGCGGAGCGAGCAGCTCTTGCCGCCGCACTTGGGCTGGTCGTCGGGGCCGGGTCCGACCATCCCGAGCTCGAGCTGCTTCTTCGGCCGATGGCCGAGGCGCTGCCCTGGCTCTTGATCGACGAGTCGGCGGAGCCAACCCTGACCTAATCCCAAAGGCGCGCCGACGCCGCGGTTCCCCAAGCCCTGATTCGTACTCCCCGAGGCACTTTCCAAAGCTGCTAAGGCGGACTGGCGCACCCAGGGCTACGATCAGAGCGACCTCGAATCGGACCGGGGTCGGGAACCCCGGACAGAGAGGTCGAGAGCAGTGCCCACACGGATACCGGCCGCCGGCCACCCAGGAGCGGCTGGGCGCCACGAAGCGCTCCTGTACCGCGGAGATCGCGAGTTCCTGGCCACGGTCCTGCCCTTCATCCAGGAAGGGATAGCGGCAGGCGAACCGGTGATGGTCGCGGTCAGTGCCGAGCGGATCTCCGAGATCGAGCGTGGACTGGGCGAGGATGCCAGTTGGGTCCACTTCATCAATATCCGCGAGATGGGCACCAACCCGGCGCGAATCATTCCCGCCTGGGTCCAGTTCGTTGAGGACGCCAGTCCGGACGGACGGCCTGTGCGGGGGATCGGGGAGCCGGTTTGGGCAGAGCGCACCCCGGCCGAGCTGGTCGAGTGCGAGCTCCACGAGGCGTTGCTCAACCGGGTCGTCGGTCAGCACCGCGAGCTTCGCCTGCTCTGTCTCTACGACCTGGACACGCTGAGTGAGGCGGCGCAGGCAGTGGGGTATCGGACCCACCCCCTGATTCGAGAAGGGGAGCAGGCGTGGGGTAGTACCGCCTACATCGGCGGCGAACTGGCCCGCTCTCCCTTTGGGGGAGCCCTGCCATCTCCGCCAGCGCTCGTCCACGAGCTTGCCTTCGGGCCCGGCCAAGCAGCGGAAGTTCGCGATTTCGTCACCCGACAGGCAGTGCGGGCCGAATTACCGACGATGAGGCGCGCCGACCTGGAGTGGGCTGTGACGGAGCTCGTCAGCAACTCCGTCCAGCATGGAGGTGGACACGGCACCATTCAGGTCTGGGAGGAGGGCGCGATCCTGGTCTGCGAAATTCACGATCGTGGCCAGGTCGACGATCCCCTGGTCGGCCGAGTGCGCCCACCGCTGGATGCCCAACACGGCCGCGGTCTCTGGCTGGTCAACCAACTCTGCGACCTGGTCCAGATCCGGTCCTCCGCATCGGGAACCTTCGTGCGGCTTCACGTTGGTCGGGCTGAGAGACCGAGAGAGGTGGGCGGGGTGCCCCTTCTTGCCAATCAGGTGGGTACAGCGCTGGATCGATTCGCCTCCGCCGTCGAGCGGCGGCTCACCCGGTCGGACCGGTCTCTGCTCTCCCGGTTGTCGGCCGACGCCGAGGCCCTGGTGCTCTCCCTGCCCGACGCTGGAGCCGGGGCGGACGGGGTGGTTGGACACTCCCCCGGATCGATGGCGCACGCGCTCGAGCTAGGAGAGGAGCTGGCCGCCCTTCGGCTGGTGCTGGTGGCCCACCAGGCGAAGGCGATGGTTCGATTGGTGCTCACCGCCAGGGGCCGGAAGCTGCGCGACACGGTCGCGACCGCGCGCCGGTCCGTCCTCCGGGAGATGCTGGCCGGCGTCTCCCCCAGCGAACTGGTCGAGGTGGCCTCCGCCCTGAGCCAGGTGGGCGCGCTCTAGTCGGTTGGCCTGGCCCTCAAGTTGAACTTTTACGCTCGCCTCGTTTCCAGCAGGTAGGCAAAACCGACCGGCGGGGTTCCGCCTCAGTCGTCCGCCTGCAGCGCCGCCGCCAGCTTCGAGAGGCTGGGGATCCGGCCCTCCTCGTCCCCACCCGGGTAGATGCGGCAAGCCAGCCCGGGCACTCCGTTGGGGCTTGGGAAGGGATCGACCCCATCGATCAAGAGCGTCGGAGAACCCTGGAAGTTGAACCGGGCGGCGGTCTCCGGGCTGGCGACGACCGTGGTCTCGACCAGCACATCGTCGCGGCCCGACAGGAGGCTATGCAGCCGATCCAGTAAGGGGTCCAGCCCGGGGCAGTCGGGTACGTGCAGCACGGTCACCCTCATCGAGCGGCCTGCGCCCCCCCCCGCCCCAGTCGCTCCGTCGCGGCGCCCATGTCGCTGCCTCCCGATACCTCCCTGGGGGAGCGCCTTCCCGACCAACTGTAGCCGGGGCCGGTCACGGGCGCCGGCGGGCTCTCGATCGGCCCCGGCTCCGGCCCGCGCCAACCGCACGCCGCGCGGCTCGGGTCAGCCCCACCCCGTCCACGATCCCCTCGCCGGGCGAGGCCGCATCACGTCCCGACTGGGAAGATTCCCTCCATGCGCGCCTACCCAACCGCTCTCCTGGCAGCCGGCTCCCTGGTCGGGCACCCTCCTCTAATGCTTCCAATTCAGTCCAACCTGCGGCGAGGACTGACCTGGTGAGCCCCGAGGTCGAGATGGGGACCCACTGGGATTCCGTCTACCGCGATCGCGGTACCCAGGAGGTGAGTTGGTTTCAACCTTTCCCGACCGTCTCCTTGGAGCTCATCGACGCGCTCGCCACCCCCACTACGGCGGGCTGTATCGATGTCGGCGGCGGCGCCTCTTTGCTGGTGGACCAATTGGTCGGCCGGGGCTGGTCCGACCTCACGGTTCTAGACCTCTCCCAGGTGGCTCTCGATGCCGCCCGGGCCCGGGTGGGGCCGGCTGCGGCGGTCAACTGGGTCTGTGCCGACGTGCGCTATTGGCACTCGCCCAGGCGGTTCCAGCTCTGGCACGACCGGGCGGTGTTTCACTTCCTGGTCGAGGAGGCGGACCGACGCGCCTACTTGAGCTCCCTGCGTTCCGCTCTGGAGCCGGGGGGAGCGGCCATCGTGGCCACCTTCGCCCAGGATGGCCCCCAGGCTTGCTCCGGCCTCCCGGTTGTCCGGTATGGCGAAGCTGATCTCGCAGCCGCCCTGGCTGGCCAGGGAATGCAACTCCTGACCTCGCGCCATGAGGAGCACACGACCCCGTCGGGCTCAGTCCAGCCCTTCAGTTGGGTCGCCGCCCGGCTGCCGGATTGACGGGTCCCATCCCAGCCTGGTCACCGGACCGCTTGGCGGTGGCGCCCCAGGCGGGCCCGAAGGGGAGGGAGTAGACTCGCTCTCATTCCGACAGGGACTGGGGCGCCGTCAGGAAGTCGGGGGAGCGATGCTGTGAAGAACTCTCTCGAACGGCCCGGCTCTTCGACTTCGCGGGTGGCCGAGTCGGCCGGGCCAGGGGGCGCTATTGCCCCAGTCCTCTCGGAATGGCCGGGAGTAGCTACCAGGTGAGCTTTTACGCTCCCTGGACCCACCTGTACGGGTACTCCCTCAATCTGGGGGTGCTGATCCCGGTCCTGCTCAGTGGCTGGCTCTACTGGCGGGGCCGCCGGATCTCCCATTGGGCCGCCAAGCCGGCCGCCCGGCGGGCCCGGTTCTGGCGGGGTGTGGCGTTTTACGTCGGCCTGGGGGTTGTCCTCTTTGCGCTGGAGTCGCCGATCGACTATCTGTCGAACTCGCTCTTCTGGATTCACATGGTGCAGCACTGCCTGCTCCAGGTGGTCGCCGCGCTCCTGATCGTGGTTGGGGCTCCCTGGACATCGATGTGGCGAGGACTGCCGCTGTCGTGGCGACGGGCGGTCGCTCCCGGAGCGCTGGCGTTCTTCCAGAGGCCCGGGGTCGCTGCCGTCCGCCATTTCTTCCGGTACCCGGCGACCTGCCTGGCCGCCCTGGCACTCACCTTTTGGGTCTGGCACGTACCCTACGTCTTCGATATCGCCCTCCAGAACAATTTCCTGCACGACGTCGAGCATCTGACCCTGCTCGCGAGCGGGCTCCTGTACTGGAGTCAGACGGTGGACAGCGCCCCCCTCAAGCGCCGACTGGGGACCTGGCCTCTGGCCGGCTACCTGGTGGCGGGGACAGCGGCGATGTGGGTGGTAGCTGTCTCCCTGGGACTCTCGGGGCACGCCTGGTACGCCCCCTACTACAACCTGGCCAGCCGCCCGGGGGGCATCTCCGCCCTCACCGACCAGCAGTGGGGTGCCGGGGTGGCCTGGGTGCCAGCCGCCCTGCCGTTCGAGATCATGCTCGACGTGGCCGTGCTGCAATGGCTCCAGGACGACGAGCGCCGGGCCGACGACGCGGTCGCCGTCTATCGGGCGCAGCAGGCCAGCGCCGTGGAGGGGAGTCCAACCCCAGAGTCGTGAGCCGCTGGGGCCTCCCGCAATCGCTGAGCGGGGCTGGGTCGCGCCGGCTTCAGCGGGGTGGCCTGTGGGGAACGGGCCCGAGGCGCAGCCGGGTGCACGGTCGGCCCGGGGCGGTTACCTCACCGTTCCGAGATCAGCTCTCGAGCCCCGCCCGGTCAGCGCAGCCCCAGGCAGCAGCGTCAGGGCGAGTAGAACCAGGAGGGGGCCGGAACCCGGGTCGGTCGCGTCCCCGGTGAGGATTCCGCCGAAGTTCTGGCCGCCTACCCAGAACAGGATCGCCAGCACCGCTCCAACCCAGAGCGAGACGCGAGGCCGGAACTGGACCAGCACTGCCACTCCGACGGCGGCCTCGGCCACGGCCAACCCCAGCACCAGCGGGTTGCCCAGCTCGATCGCCAGGCGGGTGAGGAAGGTATCCAGGGAGACCAGAAGCCCCGGTTCGTTGCCCATCAGATTCATCGAGAAGGTGGAGGCCAGGACCGCCGGATAGGGGTAGCTCGGTTGGAGCTGGAGCAGCGCCCCGCCGACCCAGATCAGCGCCCACGCCAAACGGGCCAGCAAGGCGGCCGGCGGGCCTCCGGCCCGCCTCCAGCTGGGGCTTGCTCCCGGGTGGCTGGTGGTGGGCCAGGCAATGAAGCCAATCAGCGGATAGAGGAGAACAGGTCCCGGCGCTCCCCCGATGATGGTGGCCAGCCCGGTGAACAGGCCGCCCAGTCCTTCTCCGAAGACCCACACCAGAAGCGCCCAGACCAACGAGGCCAGGAGGGCAAGCTTGACGGTGCGGCGAAAGAGGAGGCCCGCCCCGATCAGCAGTTCGATGGACGCGAAGAGCGAATTCCAGATCGCCAGGTGGGGCCGGACCAGGTCCACCACCGACGACAGCAGGTGGGCCAGCCCCAATGGCTGCGACATGACATCGTTGTAGTTGAGGTTGTAGGCGAAGCCCCGACCGAAGAGCGCCGGCTGGAGCTGGAGCAGGCCGTCGAGGAGCCAAAGGCAACCCAGCGCGATCTGGATCGTTCGCGAGCTGAGCCGGTACCCTGGAGCCGCCTCGCCGGCGACCTCCTCCGGCGGGGAAGCATCGGACCAGTAAGGCTCGCTCTCGGGCCCGGGCTCGGAAGCGGCCCGGATCCGTCCCAGGCTCACCGACCCCCGGGGGTCACCCGCGCCGGAGAGGGCGGGAGGAGGCACCGGGCAACGATACCCCGCGCCGGCCTGCCCGGATGTGGCCCGGGCGACCCGCCCCGGCTGGACGCCACAGGACGTCTCGCCGGGCGGCGCACCCGGGCCCGGGTCAGGGACGAGAGGACTGTCCCCCGACAAGCCGGGGAGTTCGCGGTGCGGATACGATGTAGGTTGCCCTCGCCGCCGGGCCCACCGGGCAAACCCGGGCCGCGGCGCCGCCAGGAGAAGAGATGCGTGGACGATACGCTCTGCTCGGCTTGCTTGCGGCCGTCATCGCGCTCGGATTGGTGCTGCCCGGATTGGTCGACCAGACCGCCCTCCCGACGCCGAACGGGAGGCTGATCGGAGATGCCGTCTGGTCGGCGGGGAGTCATCCGGCGCCTGGATTCACGCTCGCCAACCAAAAGCGCGGTGTCACTCGGTTATGGGACCTCAAGGGCCAGGTGGTCCTGCTCACCTTCATGGATTCCTTGTGCCTGACCGACTGCCCCATCGAGGCCGCCGAACTCAGCCTGATGCAGCGCCAACTCGGCCCCGGCCTGGCCCCGCTGATCCTGATCGTCAGTACTGACCCAGCCGGGGACACCGCCAGCAACATTCACAAGTTCGTCGCCCGCTACCACCTCGGTCAGCCCTACCTCTGGCTGACCGGAAGTGCCGGTCAGCTGCGCCGAGTTTGGCGCGAGTATGGGATCGTGGTCAGCAGCGCTTCCACCCACAGCAGTGCCATCTACTTGATCGATCGCTGGGGCGATGAACGGGAGGGCTGGGGCGTGCCCTTCCCGAGCACCGAGTTCGAGCGGTCGGTCCGAGTCCTGGAGGCTCACTACAGCACCGGCTGGCGCTGGCCCTGGGCGCTTTAGTCGACACGGTCCAGATCCTCGGCCCCGCTCAGGGCCGCTGCGCTGAGCGCCGCACTTGCCCCTCCGTCGAGGCCGCGGCGTGAACCGCTCGCTGGCTCCGGGGGATCTGGCCGTGGCATCGCGGCGCCTCGCCGCAGTCGGATGCATCGCCGCCGAGGAGGAGGCACGAGAGCTCGCGGCGGTCGCCGGTGACGACTTGGAGCGGCTGGCCACTCTGGTCGAGCGCAGAACGACCGGCGAGCCTCTGGCCTGGATCACGGGCGGGGTGCTGTTCGGCGGCTGCCAGATCACCGTCAGCGAGGGTGTCTTCGTACCCCGCTGGCAGAGCGAGTCGTTGGCTCGCCGAGCGGCGGAGCTGCTCCCAGCCAGGGGTCGGGCGATCGACCTCGGAACCGGGTGCGGCGCGATCGCGCGCGTGCTCTCGGAGCGACGCCCGGAAGCATCGGTGCTCGGAACCGAGGCCGATGCGGGGGCGGCTCGTTGCGCTCGTCGAAATGGCGTGACCGTGGTCGAGGGCGACCTCTTCCAGGGGGTGCCGGCGGGATGGAGAGGGACGGTCGACGTGGTCGTGGCGGTGCTGCCCTACGTCCCGACCTCCGAGATCGCCTACCTGCCCCGCGACGTCCAAGCCTTCGAGCCGATCCTCGCTCTGGACGGGGGCGAGGACGGACTCAACGTGATTCGCCGGGCCGTGAGCGAGCTCCGGGGCTGGCTCCGGGATGGCGGACACGTCCTCTTCGAGATCGGCGGTGACCAGCCGGCGCCGCTGACCCGACTGCTCGAGGCGCAAGGATTCGGCGCGATCCGGATCGGCCTCGACGCGGATGGCGATCCCCGCAGCATCGAGGCGTCCGCACTGGCCATGCTTGGGTAAGACTCCGGCCCAAGGCGAGCGCGGGACGTCCGATAGTCCCAGCGCAGATCCCCGCGGCGCTCGGCGCCCCGGCCTGCCGACGGTGAGGTTGCTCCGCGAAGGAGCGCATTGGCTCCGTTCCTGGGGCGTCAGCACCGCCCGGACGGAGCCGAGCCAGCTGCGCGTTCCGGCTGAGTCGACCCCAGGTACTGGTCGGCTCTCGACTCAGTGGATGCTCGGCGGGCGCGTAGGTGGCCGTGACCGGGACGGCTCCGGCTAAGCCCCGCCCTCAGCGCCGTTGACGCTCGAGTCAAGGCTGACTACCGTGCTCCTGATGGCGCCAGCTGCCCGATCCCGGACCTCTTCCGGTGGCTGAGGTCAGCTTCCCCACGCCGGCGGGCACTGGGCGTGGCTACTTCGCAGTCCCCCCGGGTGATGGCCCTTGGCCGGGGGTGGTCGTGATCATGGATGCCTTCGGCATGAGCCGGGACCTGCGCCAGCAATGCGAGCGGCTGGCCAGCAGTGGTTTCCTCGCGCTGGCGCCCGATCTGTACGCCTGGGGGGCCAAGGTCATCTGCGTCGGGGCGACACTTGCTTCCCTCCGCCGCGGCGGCGGCCGGCCAGTGCTGGAGATCGGAGCCGCTCGGGATTGGGTAGCGGCGCGGTCCGACTGCAGCGGGGACGTCGGCGTGATTGGGTTCTGCATGGGCGGCGGATTCGCTCTGCTGGTCGCTCCCGGAGGCGGGTTCTCGGTCGCGAGCGTCAACTACGGTCAGCTGCCCAGGAATGCTGAGCGTCGGCTCCAGGGGAGTTGCCCGGTGGTCGCCAGCTATGGGGGACGGGATCGCACCCTTCGAGGCCAGTCGGGACGGCTGCGGGGAATCCTTCAGGGACTCGGGATCGAGCACGACATCCGGGAGTACGATCGGGTCGGCCACGGGTTCATGAATCGGCACGATGGCCGTCTCGGGAAAGTTCTCGGCGCCGTGGGTATGCGCTACGACGAGGCGGCGGCGGAAGACTCCTGGCGCCGGATCCTGTCCTTCTTCGATAACCATCTCCGAAAGGAGGGAGCAGGGGCACCGCCGGCTCGGAACTTGGCCAGGGACTGGCCGCAGCTTGGAGAGCACGTTCCGTCCGAGTGAGAATCAAGGAATCCAGATCGCCGGCTGCACCGGTCCCGCTGGCCCGGGCGGGTTCAGCCGGGCGCGCCCCAAGCACCTGTGGCGCGCTCCCGAGCCGGCTTCGGTGCTGGAGGAGCTAGGTGGCACCACGTAGGGAACGCCCACGCTTCTCCGCGAGCTCGGTCACCCGCCTCGGGCCGCCCAGAGGCGCCCCGAAGTCCCAGCTCCACGGCGAAGGCTGGGAGCCTCTGGAAGGGGTCGTCGCCGCCAGCGACGGCGCGGCGGGGGAGTGGCTGCTCGACGCTCTGGATCACAGCTGGGCCGGATCACCCGGCTCCTTCGCCACGGTGGGGGCGCTGCTGCCGACCCGGTTCGAGGCGTACCTGCGGATCCTGCATCCCGCCCCGCTCCCCCTGCCGGCACCCGCTGGCGGCGGCCCCGCCATGGCTCTCGGACCGCGAGCCATGCGCTGGGCAGAGGTCGCCGCCCGGAGTGGGCGGACGCTGCACGGGGGCGCTCAGTTTCACCGTGTCGTCGCCCCGGTGCTGGGCCGAGAGCTGGGGGCGCTCGAGGTAGGCGCCCCGCCGGCAGAGACTCCCCACTCGGTACTGGCCGAACTGGTGTCCCGGCTAGGCCCGCTCACAGCCACTCCGACCCGATGCTGGTTCGGCCTCTGGGACGGCTACGGTGACCTGCGAGCCATGGCCGACGGGCGGACGCCACCGGTTGCGCTGCGCCTGCCGGCCCGAACCTACCGGCTCTATGTGGGGCCGGTCGCCGGAGCGGTCAGGTTCGCCACCGCCAGGTCGCCCCATGCGCCCACCTTGTGGTGGCCGGAGGACCAAGCCTGGTTCGTCGGTTCAGACCCCGACCTCGACTCCACCTATGTCGGCTGCGGCGAGGCGGCGGCAGCGGCTCTCCTGAGCGCGCCTGAGCTGGAGCTATTTCGGACCCACCGCGGTCAGTCGGTGGCATTTGACGGGGACGACCGAAACCGAGCCGAGTAGGCGACCCCTGCGGCCGGGCGCGCAACACGGCACCCGCTCCGCGCGCATCGGCGGAAGCCATCACCTCCACCCGGCCGTCGTTGATCAGGACGATGACAAGTCACTCGCGGCGCTCGTTTGAGAGCAGTGCTATATTCGATCGCAGATGGGTGTGGAAGCGAGCGCGCATGAACATTGAAGAGTTGCGGGCTCAGACACCAGGGTGCAGCCAACGTCTGCATCTCAACAACGCGGGAGCTGGGCTGATGTCCAAACGCACGGTGGACACCATGATTGCACACATCCGCTTGGAATCGACCGTTGGCGGATACGAGGCGGCGGCCACCATGCGCGGCGCGATCGAATCGACCTACGAAAACCTCGCGCAATTGATAGGGGGCCGTGCCGACGAAATCGAGCTCTTCGATAATGCAACCCACGCTTGGAGCGCGGCCTTTTGCGCGCTGTCGTTCAAGCCCGGTGATCGCATTCTGACCGGGCGCGCCGAGTATGGGAGCAACGTGCTTGCCTACTTGCAAACGGCTCAGCGGACGGGAGCCGAAATTGTCGTGGTGCCCAACGACAATTCCGGTCAGCTTGACGTCGGCGCGCTGGAAAACCTGATCGACGCGAAGACCGCGCTGGTGGGCGTTAGCCACGTACCGACCGGAGGCGGGTTGATCAATCCAGTGGCCGAGATCGGCCGGATTACCAAGGCGGCGGGAGTTCCCTTTCTGCTCGACGCCACCCAGTCGGTTGGACAGTTCCCGGTCGATGTCCATCAGATCGGCTGCGACATGCTTGCCGCGACCGGGCGCAAGTTTTTGCGTGGTCCCCGCGGCACCGGGTTCCTCTGGGTCGGCACCGCGGCGCTCGAGTTTCTGGAGCCCTCGGTGGCCGAGATCGAGTCGGCCAGCTGGGACGGGAAGCGTGGTTTCACATGGCGGGCCGGTGCCCAGCGGTTCGGGACCTGGGAGAAGAACTACGTCGCGGTGCTGGGACTCAACGCCGCGGTCCGTCAGGCCCTGGAACTGGGGTTGACGGAGATCGGGTCCCGCGCCCTGGCCCTGGGCGGCTCGCTGCGGAATCGACTCAGGGCCATCCCCGGCGTGACCACCCACGATCTGGGGACGAATCAATGCGCGATCGTGACCGCCCAGGGGCAGGGGGTCGACTCCTTGGCGGTCGCTCGCACCCTCGCCAACCAACGAATCAACGTGAGCACGACGATCCCCGAGCACACCCAGTTCGACACCGAAGAGCGCGGTCTTCCGCCGCTGGTCCGCTTCTCGCCTCACTACTACAACACCGAGGAAGAGCTCGACGCCGCGGTGGAGGCGATGGCCGGTGCCGTGCGCGCTGGCTAGGCGCTAAGTACCATCGGGTCGGGGCGGAACTGCTGGCCAGCGGCTCGCCTTCGATCGCGCGCGCTGGGCATCGGTCGGCAGCCTGGTAGTGCGAGGATGAACCGCGGATGGACGGTCCTGACGGAGAAGGCTGGCCGGAGACCCGCGGCATCTGGGCGCGATTCGATGATCTCTCCCCTGACGGCCTGAGCACCGAGTTCACCGACCCCACCAGCTGTCTGGTCGCGACCGTGCCGGCCCAGGTGGGACCGCTGCTGAGGGCGGTCGAGGAGGCCACGGCCAGCGGCTGCTGGGCGGTCGGCTTCCTGGCCTACGAGGCAGCATCGGGACTCGATCCGAGCCTGGCGACTCGCCAGCCCGCTTTGGATGAGCCGCTGGCGCAGCTGCCCCTGGCGTGGTTCGCTCTCTTCCCAAGTCCGCGCCCGGTTCCTCGCCTTCAGCTACGCCGAAGTGCCCCGCGGGGCTACCGCATATCGGGGTGGCGAACCACCACCACCGACCGCGCCTACCGGCGCCTGGTTGCCATCGTCCGCGAACAGATCGCGGCCGGTGAGACCTACCAGTGCAATCTCACCCTGCCCCTGCGAGCGGTGGTCGAAGGAGATCTGTTCGAGCTCTACCGCGACCTGGCTCTGGCCCAGCGCGGCGCCTACAACGCCTTCCTCGACACCGGACGCTTCGTCGTCGCGAGCGCATCGCCCGAGCTCTTCTTCGACTGGAGCGGCGATCGGCTCACCACCAGGCCGATGAAGGGCACCGCCGCGCGTGGGCGTTGGGCCGAGGAGGACGCCACCCGGGGACAGGAGCTGATCGCTTCGGGCAAGGATCGGGCCGAGAACGTGATGATCGTGGACCTGCTTCGCAACGATTTGGGCAAGGTGGCGGAGCCGGGCAGCGTCGAGGTCCCGGCTCTCTGCACCCTGGAGCGCTTCGAAACCGTCTGGCAGCTCACCTCGACGGTGAGCGCGCGCCCGCGCCCGGGAGTGGGCCTAGAGGAGGTCCTCCGCGCTCTCTTCCCCTGCGGGTCGGTGACGGGCGCTCCCAAGGCCCGCACCATGGCCCTGATCGCCGAGTTGGAGGGGAGCCGCCGCGGGGCGTACTGCGGAGCGGTGGGTCTGGTAGCACCCCCGGGCGCTGCCTTCCGGGCCCGCTTCAATGTCGCCATCCGTACCGTCGTGGTGGACCGCCAAGGGGGAGACGCCAGCTACGGCACCGGAGGGGGGATCACCTGGGACTCGCATCCAAGCTCCGAGCACGCTGAGCTGGTTGCCAAGGCAGCCATCCTGCGCTCGAATCCCGAGGAGTTCCAGCTTCTTGAGACGATGGCGTTCCGGCCCCGGACCGGCATCGAGAACCGCGACCTCCACCTCGCTCGGCTGCGAGCCTCGGCCGAATACTTCGGGTTCGGGGTGAGTCTGGAGCAGGTTCGCTCTGCTCTCCAGGAGGCGCTGGGCGACCTCCGGGCTGCGGCCCGAGTGAGGCTCCTGGTGGATCGCGAAGGTCGAGCGACGGTCCAAGTTGCGCCCATGCCGCGGCTCGAAGATGCCTTGGTGCGGCTCGCCCTGGACCAGGAACCGGTGGACTCGTCCGATGTGTGGCTCTACCACAAGACCACGCGGCGCAGCGCCTATTCGAGCCGCGAGGCGCGCCACCCGGAGGCCGACGCGGTGATCATGATCAACCAGCGTGGCGAGCTCACGGAGGCCACCGTGGCCAACCTCGCCCTCCATCTCGACGGTCGCTGGTGCACCCCTCCCTTGGAGTCGGGCTGTCTCCCGGGGATCCGGCGCGGCCAAGGCCTAGCCTCCGGACAACTCCAGGAACGTGTGATCGGCCTGGCCGACCTGGGACGAGCTCAGGGGATCGCACTGATCAGTTCGTTGCGAGGGTGGCGCCCGGCGGCATTCCCTCCCCTGGCAGGAGATACGAGTCGCCCGCGGGCGCCCCAGCCACCCTCCGCCCAGATTGGAGCAGCAGCAGCCAAAGGCACGGGCTGAGCTCGGACTTGGCCGCCAGCTTTGACCGGACGCCGGGCCTGTCGGCGATAACCGAGGTGCGAGCCACCTTGGGATCCCCGGTCCGATCCCCGGGAGGTATTACCCTCTCCAGCCCTGAGGTCCCGTGATCCGGCTCAGCCCAGGCTGGCCACGACCTCCTCGAGGTGGTCCAGCGATTCCTGCATGCCGCCCTCCATCCCCGAGCTGATCACCAGGTCACGCTCGGTCTGGCTCTCCAGCTGCATCAGGATGTTCAGGGTGGTGCGCCCATCCTGTGCCGCGAACGTGACCGTGCTCACCCCCTCTGCGCTGGGCCTGGCCTCGTACACCTCGGTCGAGACGATCCGCTCGTTGGATACGATCTCGCGGTAGACGCCGTGGAAGGCGACCTCGAAACCGCCCCGCGCCACCATCACGTAGCGCCAGCGTCCCCCTACCCGAAGGTCAACCTCGGCGCTCAAGACCTCGCCTCGATCGCCGCTCCACCAGCGCTTGATCAGCTCGGGCGTGGTCCACGCCCGGTACACCAAATGCTTGGGGGAGGCGAACTCCCGTCGAATCAGAATCTGGCTCGCGCTCGGAAGGGTGACCGCCGCGGTGCCACTACTGTTCATGCTCGGACTCCATCTGCTCTAGTTCCGCCAACACAACATCGAACCGGTCGAACCGTCTCGACCATGACGCCTCGTAATTCGCCACCCAGTCATGGATCGGCTCGAGCCCCGCAGCGTCGACGCGGTAGATCCGCTGGCGCCCGTCCTCGCGGGCCACGACCAGACCCACCTCCCGAAGTACGCGCAGGTGTTTCGAGACCAGGGGCTGGCTCAGGCCGAGCCGGGCGACCAGGTAACTGACCGGTCGTTCCCCCTCGGCTAGAGCGTCCAAGAGCTCCCGCCGGCGGGGCTCGGCCACGGCATTGAACGCATCGCTCGTGGTCGCGGCTCGGGCCATCGGGAAATTATATGTCTATATGGTCATGTGTCAAGCACTTGGTGCCTGCACGGGCTGGCTCCCCTGAATCCGGGCCAGCCGTGATCCCCGGTCGTCGGGAGCGAGCTGAGCCCAGTTGCCCCTGGGGGTCGGTCCAGGGTGCGGACGGAGCGAAGGCGTCGCCGACCCTCAGCTACCGATCTCGCGCGTCCCCATGGCCCGGGCCGCGATCCCGAATCCAAGGACGACCACCCCGACCATGATCGCTAGTCCGGTCCAGTCGACCCCGGTGGTCAGGGGGGTGCCGTAGAGGTGGAGCAGGGAAGTGTCGAGGGCCCAGGCCGGCCACTTGAGAGCCGGCCCCAGCGTGGAGACGTAATAGCTGGCCGCGGCTACCAGCCCCAACCCCGCCACCGCCAGGCGGGGTGCCCGAGCGATTATCAGCGCTCCCAAGGCTCCGAAGGTGAGGCCGAGCGGCACCAGGAGGGCGCTGGCGATCAGCAGTGGGCCGGGGCCCAGCTTCACTCCCTGGCTGGGCGCCGTGATCGCTACCACTAGCCCACCCACCCCTGCCACGGCCGCCAGCCCGACCAGCAGGACCAGGGCCCGCTCCACGACCACCCGCCCGCGCGCGATGGGCTGAGCCAGCTGCATCTCGAGTCGACCGCTGCCGTCATCGGCCGCCCAACGGGAGGTTTGAGTCACCGCGTAGGCGGCTGCCAGCACGGCTGCGATCCCGAACCAGAACTCGCTCACCACCGCCAGCCCAGGCTGGCCGCCGCCGGCCGTCTGCAGCAGGCCGCGGAGGGCGGGGCTCCCCCGGAGGAAGGCTCCCGTCGCGCGCGCCACCGAGACGATCACCGCGGCTCCGGCGGCGGTCCCCAGAAGCCACACCAGGAGGCTGGCTCGCTCTTCCCGAAGTGCGGTGACCAGCGGACCTCGGAGCCCGCCCCTGAGCGCCGGTTGGCTCGTCGAGGCGGGCACCGGGAGCCGTCGGCGCCAAAGGGGAGCGCCCAGGTCCCGAGCCGCGAAGGCCAGCCCGGCCAGTACCAGGCCGCCGCTCGCGCCGGCATACAGGAGGGCGGTGGCGGCTGCCGGGAACTCCCCGCCGGGGACGATCGCGGTGGTCAGGTCGACCAGGTGGAACGGTGACAGCGTGGCCCATCCGGCGAGTTCGCGGTTGACGCGAGCGGCCACGTCGAGGAGGTAGAGCGCGATCAGGAGGCCACCCCCGCCCACGACCGCCGCACGCCGAGTTGGGGCCAGCTGGGCGGCGAGCAACCCGATCCCCCAGCAGGCGAGGGTGAGGCCCAGAAGCGCTGTGCCCTGCTCAGCCAGAGCCGCTCCGGAGACCGCGCCCCCCGCAGCCCGCACCCCGAAGACGGTCCCGACCCCGGTCGCCACCGTCGCCGCCAGCGCGGCGATGGCGAAGGCCACGGTTCGGGACGACAGCAGCTCGAAGCGGCCGAGGGGGGCCGAGAACCAGGTCGCCAGGATCCCCCGCTCCTCCTCATTGCGGATTGTGCCGGTGGCGGCGCCCAGCGCCCAGGCGGCGAAGACCAGAGGCAGGAAGGCGAGACCTTTCCACCAGACGAACCCGGCTCCGGTGGCGGGATGGAGAGGCAAAGGGAGGAGGTACGCGAGCTCCGCGCCGAGTGCCGAGGTCGTGCGCCCGAACTCGGCCCGGGACGCCGCGGTGGCTCCGGCCGCTGCCAGGAAGGTGGCCCCCGTGGATACGGGAGCGAAGAATCCCAGCGCCGTCACCGCAGCCGCGGCCCGGCGGTGGGCTCGCAGCCCGTGACGAGCCATGGTCACCAGGCGAGCGCGCCGTCCTTCCGTCATCCCGGGGTGGGACGGGCCGGCGGAGAGGGTCCCAGGCGGTCGCCGGGGGCGTCCTCGGTGGCCGGGTCCTCGTAGTAGGCGAGGAATACCTCCTCCAGGGACGGCTCGTGGCTTAGGAGGCTGACCACGTTGCCGGTCTCGAGCGCCCGCAGCAGCGGGTTGAAGTCGCCCCGGACCCGGCAGGTGACGTGCCCACCCCGCGTCGCGACCTGATCCACGCCCGGGGCCGCCTCGATCGCCGCCAGAGGAACCTGCCCCGCAAAATCGACCTCCAGGGTGTGGTAGCGCAGGCGGTGGATCGTCTCCAGGGCCGCCACCTGGGCCAGTCTCCCGTTACGGATGATGGCGACCCGCTGGCAGACCCGCTCCACCTCGGAGAGCACGTGCGAGGAGAGGAAGATGGCCGCGCCGCCATCGCGCGCCTCGCCGACGAGCTTGAAGAACTCGTGCTGGTTGAGGGGATCGAGTCCGTTGGTGGGCTCGTCCAGGAGCAGCAGCCGGGGGCCATGCATGAAGGCGAGCAGCAACCCGAGCTTGCGCCGGTTGCCGGATGAGTACTCGCGATATCGCCGGCCCAGATCGAGGCCGAAGCGTTCGCTGAGTCGGCTCACCAGCGCCGGCTCGACCGTGCCGCGAAGGCCGGCTATGTAGGCGACGACCTCCCGTCCCCGCAATCCGCCCCACTCGGGCAGCTCGCCAGGCAGGTACCCGACCAGACGTTTCACCTCGACTGACTGAGCCCGGCAATCGAGCCCGAAGATCTCGGCCCGCCCGCCGGTGGGGCGGATCAGGTTCATGAGAGTCCGAATCGTCGTGGTCTTGCCGGCGCCGTTGGGGCCGAGGAAGCCGAAGATCTCCCCGGCAGCGACCTCCAGGCTGAGGTCGAAGACCCCGCGCCGGGAGCCGAAGTCCTTGGTCAGCCCGCTTGTCCGAATCGCGGCCGAGGCGGTCACGGCGGGCGCTCCCGCCACCTCTGGACGACCTCCTCAAGCTGCTCGACCCAGAAGGCGTAGAACCGGTTCATCTCCGCCAGCCGTTTCTGCGCCGGCGGGCGCGTTGAGACGCTCGCCGCCGCCTCGAAGAGATGGAGAAATGCGCGGTAGGCGTCCAGTACCAGCTCCAAGAAGTGGTCGTTGGTCTCGGTCGCCTCATAGAGCGCCCGCCGAGAGCCGCGCTCGCCGCTGCGCCTGGCGAGGAGGAGCTGCTCCAGCTGGCGGGCCGCCACGCTGGCGCTGCTCTTACTCACCTGAAGATCGGCAGAGATCCTGTCCAAGCTGGCCGTCTCCGAGCACATCAGCAGGTAGCCCCAGACCCTCCCGGTCGTGGGGGACATGCCCCAACGAGATAAGTACCTGCCAAAGTCCTCCACGATCCGGCGCTGGTCATCCGAGGCGGGCACGGACTCTTTATTCGGCACGTTCCGAATATACGGCACAACTCACCCATTCCCAACCGGTCCGCCCCGGCTCCAGAGCCGGACTCGAAGGTCGCCCGCTCCGCACCCGGAGGGAGGGGAGGAGTAGAACTCTTGGACGGTGGGGACTTGGACGTTGAGAGGTGTCGGACGGGAGGCGGATTCGGGTGAGCGCTAGCGGCCCGGGGCCGGGCCCTGTCAGGCATCGCCAATGAGCAGTGCCAACCGGGCGCCGTGGCGGAACAGCGACGTCTGGGCCATCTCCCTCTCCGCGTTCTTCGCCGACCTTGGCTACCAGGCGGTCCTGGCCGGGTTCCCGCTCTACCTGGTTCTCACCCTGCACCAGCCGGTTTGGGAATACGGCTTGGCCAGCGCCCTCAGCTACGGCGGCGGCGCCCTGTTCTCTCTGGTCGGCGGCCGGGTCGGCGACCGGGTGGGTCACCGCAAGCTGGCGCTGGCCGGCAACGCCGTCATACCGCTGCTTTCGTTGTCCGCTCTCTGGGCCAACCCGGTCTGGGCGATCGGGCTGCTCACCGGCGGTTGGTGGGCGCGCAACCTGCGCTCGCCTTCGCGGCGGGTCATGCTCGTCGAGGCGGTGCCCGATGAGCAGTACCGCTCGGCGGCTTTTGGGTTCCTGCACGCCCTCGATGTCGGCGGCGGCGCGCTCGCGGGCGGATATGTGCTTATCGCCCTGGCCGCTCACGTGCCGTTTCGGTGGATCTTTCTGGCGACCGTCGTTCCGCTCGCCATCTCCACCCTGTCGCTCTCCCGGGCCGCCGTCGGCGGGAGCCCTCCGGACCGGTCTCCAGCGCCGATTCCGGAGCTCCCGGTCGAGCCCCCTCCCCCCGGGGCCAGGCCCCTCCTCGCCGCGGCGGCGCTCTACGGCTTCACCTTCTACAGCGTCGGCTTCCCCGTTCTCACTGCGGCCCAGGGCAGCGGTCGCCTCCTCGCCGGCATCGGCGCATTCCTGGTGCTCCAGGCCGCCTCCGGAGCCACCGGATACCTCCTCGGCGGTCGCCTGGGCACCGGCCCCGCCGAGCAGTTTGCTCGCCTGGGCCTGCTCGGCTACCTCGGGGCCGCGGTCGGGGCCGCTGTGGTCGCCGTCGATTACGGGGGCCACCTGGGCTTGGCGCTCTTGCTGCTCGGGGTGGCTGTGATTGGTTTCGCTCTCGGGATCATCGAGACCCTGGAGCCCACCGCCATGTCGGTGCTGCGCAGCGGCACGCAGGCCGGCCGAGGTTTCGGGGCGCTCTCCGCCGCGCGCGGAGTGGGCACTTTCGTCGGCAACCTGGTGATGGGGCTTCTCTACGGCGTCGGTGCCTCGCTCGCCTACGGGTACGCCGCGGCCGTGGCGGCTCTGGCCGGCATCCTGGTCCTCACTGCTCTCCCGGCCCTGCGCAGCTGGCAGCGTGATCGTGAGCCCCGACGGTGAGGGTCCGGGAACTTGCCCGCCCGGGCGCCGCTACCCGACCGCGCCCGGGCGCTCGCGGGCGGTCCGGCTGACTTCAGCTTTTTCCCCGATCCAGCCCCCTCGGCGGCGCAAGAAGTCGCGTCGAGCGAGCGAGCGCTGATGCTGCGAAGGCTCTTTGCCTGCTACCCATGTCGCTCCGCCGCCCACCCGGGAAACACGATGCAGAGGTCGCCTGCATGTCACCTCGGTTGGCGGTACTCGCGAAAAGACCGTCTCAGCCAACACGACAGCTGTCTTGGCGGCAGCGTTGAGGTTCGCCCAGTTGCGCTTGGCAGTGAGGTGCTCAATCTCGCTGGGCCGCCCGCTGCTCGCCCCGATCGATACTCCCCACCAGGACGATGAGTTCACGCCGGCCGCCTCGACCACGGCTGGAGTTCGCTAACGCGACCCGGGCCGATGGCGCCGCCTGGCGAGCAAATCGCGAATACGGGCCTACACTCTCCCCACCTAGCGCCCTCGGCGTGCGCGCCTCTAGGCCGAGACCTGGCTCCCCAGCGTCCTCGATAAAAGGTCACTCTCCCCAGCACACGGAGGCAGACAGAATGGATGCCAAGTTGGCCCGGGCCTGGTTTGCCGGAACCGCTGCCTGCGTTGCCGTGGGAGTCAGCCTCAGCGTGATCACGGCGATTCACAACACCGGGGGATATTTCGATTCTCCGCTCGCTCGGGCCTTCAATAGCTTTGCGTTCTTCACCGTCCAGTCCAACCTGATCGTCGGCGTCACGTCGGGATTGTTGGCCATCAAGCCGGAGCGCTCGTCTACCGTATTTTCCGTCTTTCGACTCACGGGACTAGTCGCGATCGTCGTCACGGGGGTTGTCTACCACGTGGCCCTGGCGCAGCTGCTCGATCTCCATAGCTGGGATCAGCTGGGGAACCAGCTCGTACACTTCGTGGTCCCGATCCTGGTACCCGTGGGCTGGCTTCTGTTTGGACCTCGCCGCCTGACGTCCGCTCGGATTGCCCTCTGGGCGCTTACCTTCCCGATCTTCTGGCTCGTCTTTTCCCTGACCCGGGGCGCCTTCCAGCCTTTTTATGCATACCCGTTCATCGACGTCACCAAGCTTGGCTACGGGGCAGTTCTGCTCAACTGCCTGTGGGTGTCCATTTTGTTCCTCGGTCTCGCCGGAGGAGTGACCGCTCTGGATGGCTTTCTCGCCCGGCAGCGCACCGATCCGGCGCACCTAGCCAGGTGACGGCTCGGATTGTTGCTCGCCGCGGACTGGGATTCCATATGACCGCCTAGCGCCGCTTCGATGGAACCGCAGCGGGGGGGCCCCCAGATGGCACCGGGCCGGCGGGCGGTTGACTAGCGGGCGCGGGACCGCCTAGTCAGATAGCCGGTGGTAGGCAGCATCGTCGCTCCGACAAACTCCCGAATCCCTGCTTTCCAGGGCGACGGTAGCGAACTACCAGAAGTGGCGGAGCGGCTCCTGCAAACCCCGAGCAGTGGTTAGCAACTCAGCACGGGGCCGGCGAGGGGAGGACTCTCCCGGCGAAGGATCCAGGAAGGTCGCGCGGATGCTCCTGGCCCGAGCTCAGGGCGGGACCACTTCGAGTGCCGTCCGCAGTCCGAGACCGGCCCCGGGCAGCGGCGCACACGTTGATCTCATCGGCTGCTGGTCACGCCCAGGGCGGAACTACCTCAGCCAGGCGGTCCGCGACGGCGAGGTACGACCGCGCCTCCTGGCGGTGGCCGAGGCTGAATAAGAAGAGACCCGTGGAGAGCCGCTCGATGTACGACCACTGCCAGATCGCCTCGGGGTTGACGCCAGTCAGCTGGGTCACGTGCTGACAGCGGCGGAAGGCCATCGCGGCAGTGTCACCACGCAGAAGCTCCTCGTTCCAGGCCCGCAGGATGACCCCGAGGTCGTGGGCCGGTTCAGAAACGAGACCTTCCGGATCGACGAGTCGGAACGAACCGCTGTCGTCCGGCGACCCCGGCATTTTTAGCAGGTTGAGGGAATGCGCATCACCGTGGACCAGCACCCCGCGGTCGCCCTCGAGGCCGGCGACCCGCTCCGCGACGTATCCGACGGCTCTGGCGGCGGCCGCCTCTGCGCAGGGCTGCCGGAGGTCCTTCCACGCGCTGGACACGAAGTCCGCCAGCCACCTCGCCTTCCCCTTTCCGGTGGGGAGCGGTTGGTTCAGCACCGGACGCCATCCCCGGGCCACGGTGCTCACCGCAGCGGTCAGCTGCTTCATCGTCGACCAACCCAGGTTCGCCAGCGGGTCGCCGAGGCGTTCGAGCAGCAGGCTCCGGCGCGCCGCATCGTGGCGGAGCAATTTCACGTAGGGGTCTCCCTCGGCCAGGCGGAGGGTGGTCAGCTCCTGCTCGAAGGGAGCAAAGCCCTCGATCCCTGGAGGTAGCCCCACCTTGAGGACCACCGGCTGGCCGGAGAGCGTGACCGCTTCCGCGACGTACGCGGCATGACCGCCCCCGAGCGGAGCGCCGGCGGTGATCGACCACTCAGCCTCCAATCCCGCTACTACTCCGGGGAGGTCTTCCAGCCAGCGGTGCCCTACCGAGCCCAGGGCTCGCACGGATGCCGTGAGGCGCTCGGAGACGCTGATCTGCTTCACGTGTGGTCAGTCTGCACCGGACCGGAGTCGGGGGTCAGCTGACGAAGACTGATCCGTCTCGCACCTCGACGTTGCCGCGCGCCAGCGGTCGCCGATTCATCACCGCCTTGAAGAGTCGTCCGCCTGGCACTCGTGGCCCGTCGACGGTTTCGCCGGTGCGGACGTCGTAACGGGCTCCGTGTACCGGGCACACCAGGCAGCCGGCGCCGTCGATGGCGCCCTTCGCGAGGTCGCCGCCGCGATGCCGGCACCAGCGGGATACGGCGAAGTACTCCCCGTTTATGTTGCAGAGTGCGTATTCGCCAGCTCCGGTGACAGTTCCGACCGGGACACTGGTTGTCGGGATCCCTCGAACGTCGGTACCTTCGTCCATGTGCGCTCCTCCTTGGCTCCGGTGCCCGCGGGATAGAATTGCCTCAGGCGTACTGTCCACACACCACATCATGATACTTGTGGGACTGGGGTATCGGAACATCGCGGCGTCCGGGGCGTGATCTCCATCTTCGCTGAGTCCAACTTCTTCGACGAGGACACCGCCTTCTACCCCCGGCTCGTGGAGTTGTCCCAGCTACGGAATAGGATGAATATCAGTAATCCCAAGCACATGGAACCCGCCGACGAAGGCGACCTGTTTCTTGAGCGAGCCAAGATTGAGGCCGAGCAGCCGAGCGAGGAACTGGTCAGGCAGTGCGCCTCGGACTTTCCGAGAGAACCGTCATTCAGGTACGTCCAGCCATTTAGGTTTCCCTAGACAGCTCATCGCGGTTGACCCTCGGAAAAGAGGCGACTCCGGGTCCGCTATCTCGCCGGGCTGAGATGCCGCCCGTGTGAGAGTGACGTACCGCCCAGTTCCATCCGTTGGCCTCTCCGATTCACCGGACCGAACGGCTGTTCCAGCGACGTGGTTTGACCCGGTGCCTGATCCCCTCGATTGCCCGCGAGGGGTCCCTACCCCTTCAGTTTTCAAATCGAGGTGGGGTTTGCGCGGCGCTCGCGTCTATATATACGTATGGACACCACCGCTGCATCTGCCACCAGTTCTTCCACCACGATCACCATCACTGACTGTGGCGATCCTGATGCGCGTATAGCCGCGATCTACGCCCTCCACTATCAACGCCTTGTCGGACTGGCCTCACTGCTTGCTGGTAGCTACGCCGTCGGGGAGGACATCGCCCAGGAGACTTTCGTCATAGCCTTACGGAAGGAACGTCGAAAACAAGGCTATCTCACTCACCCTGAATGGCCCTGGCTTCGGATTACGGCCGTTCGGCTGGCAGGCCGACTCCGCCAGCGCTTGTTACGCGAACTTCTGGATTCCTTGACACAGCGGAATGATACCGCCGTTTCGCCGGAGTGGGGGATTGAGGCGTTCGATCTAACACGTGCGCTGCGTCAGCTCCCGTACCGAATGCGCCTTTGCCTCGTGCTGGCGCACCTGGAAGACCAGAGCACTTCCGCTATCGCGAATATGCTTGGATGCTCGTCAAAGAACGTGGAGCATCGATTGCACGAGGGACGACAACGATTACGAACCATCCTTGGAGAAGGATACACCACCACATGACCAAGGAGATGCTATGACAGACCGCCCTCTAGAGAGCGACCTCTCTTCTCAATTCAAACGAGCTGCGGCCCAGATTGCGGCCGCCACGCGGCTGGATCTCGACACTGCACGGCCAATCGATTGGCGGCACCACAAGACGGGATTCGGTTCGCAGCGCAAACACGTACTCCGACGGCCAATTGGGCTCGCAACGGTACTGGTTGGGGGGGCCGTATTTCTCTCTGGTACCGCGTACGCGGGCATCTCCCTACTACAGTCGGTACTTCAGTCCGATCCCGGAGCCGCGACCGTATACCAGCACAATCTGGGCGAGACCCTCAATCTCTCACAGACACGGCGCGGTGTCACCTTGACCCTGATCCGGGCCTATGCTGACGTGAATCGAGTCATGATCACCTACAGCGTGAGTACGGCCACTGGGATTACCACAAACTTCAGTGGATTCTCCACATCGTCATCATCGGGGCAGCCAATCCTGACAGACGCCTCGGGACAGAGCCTCACGGGGTACGATTCCTGGTTCGAAACGAATTCGCCGACGCATGCCACCGTGGGCGTTATCGTCTACGATGCAGAGATGGCCGCGCAGAGTGCGAAGGACCTGTCGCTCAATGTCGCCGTGTCCGGCCTAAACATGGAAAGTACCAGCGGGGTCCGCACCGTCGTGGGTCCCTATACCTTCGACCTCACGGTCCCAGTGGAGTCCGGTCAAACCGTCCCTGTGGATCAGACGGTGACCACGGGTGACGTACCAGTAACCCTCGATCGAGTTGTGGCAAGCCCCTCCGAAACGCGAGTCTATCTTCGCTCCTCCGCCTTCGCGGCCTTCTCGCCCGCCGACTGGTACGTGACTGCCCACATAATCGGCGGCGGCTATGACACGCGGGACTTCGTGAGAACGACTGCTGGGCAACTGACAACGCTGGGAAGCGACTTTCTGTCTCCCGACGGAGAGGAGGTCGTTACATTCAATAACACACTCTACGGCAAGCACGGAAACTTCACCTTGATGATTGACGCCATGGGTGCCGTGCGCACTGGACAGGTCACCTCCGGGGAGTCGGACCAAACCAGGATCGCCGGGCCGTGGGTCATCCACTTCCTCGTGCCTTAGGCCGTCGCGAGTGGGAACACGCCTCAGGCGTAGCGGGACCGCGTCGAGTGGGGGTAGCGGGCCGAGGGTCCCGCCGCCGTGACCGGCCCCGTTCATGAGTCCTCACTGTCCCCCAGCCAGTCCACCAGTATCTCAACCGAATCAGACCGATTGTGGGTGATCAACTCGCGTCATGATGCCTGATCACGTCTCGGACCCGTGCCCGTGGTGGTCCTCCGGGGGGCGTTGATCCGACGCCTCCGAAAGATCGCACGTGATCGGATCCTCGAAGGGTGGCATCCGCTCGCGCTGGGAGGCGAACGTCACGACGGTCGTCGGTTTTGCCGGGGTGGTCCGAACAGCTTCCTCGCCGACGGGCCGGGTGGAAAAGGGGCCCCGCATCGGATGTACCCCAGACCCCTGCGGCTCACGACTCGAGGGATTCCGAGCCAGCCGCTGAGCCGGCCCTTGGGCGCGGAAGCGGGGCATCAGGGGCGCTGCGGGCCTATGGGGCGAGACCGCTCGGTGGGCTATCGATGGAGCTACCCCTCGGTGGCGACCGACCCGGGGGTCACGAGGTTTCCCGCTCCGCCGTTAGAGAAGTCCTTTCCCGAGCGCCCTTTCCAGGCGCGACCTGGGCGCGCCGGCGCTCTTCGGGGCGGCTGAGAAGTGGGTGCTAGAGGTGCACTCTCGTTAGGTCGAGGACGAGGAGATAGATCACGAAGAGAGTGATAAATAGGTAAAGCGCGCTCATCGTCCACCGTCGGGAATCGCCTGCTTGCCAGAAGGCCCGGACCGCGCGAACGTCGAACACCAGGGCAAGTGCCGAGAGCAGGGCTCCGATGATCGGTCCCGCGCCGGCGAGTGCCCCGACGGCAGGCACCAAGACCGGCATGAGCATGTAGGTGAAGACGCACCTCATGGCCGACAAAGCCAGCGAGAGGCTGAAGACCCGCTCCACGTCCGACTCGGTGGGGCGAGCGGCTCCGTCAGAGATGAACAGCAGGCGCCTCATGACGGCCTCGGCCGGAGAGCGGTCCTGCGAAGGTCTTGGGACGAGGCTGCTGCTATCCATCGCCTCAGAGGTTACTGCTTGGCTGCCCGGGTTGACTGGACCGTTCCCGCTGGCTCCTGGCGCTCCTGGGTGCCCGCGGTCGGCTGGGTCCCGGAGGAGTAGGTAGTCACGGAGCCCTGGCTCCAGCCGGGGAAGCGCACGGTCCAGCCCAGTTCCCGCTTGGCCTGGGCGTCGGAGGCCCTTCGGCTCTGGGCTCCCATTCCCACTCCGTCGTCGCGGGCGAGGATCCGGGCAAACCGGGCAGGGATCTGGCGCCGCGGTTTTGACCCCCGCACGGGCAGCCATTCGACCATGGCGACCAGGACGGTCGTCCACGATGGTGTAGCTCCCCGGTCCATCTCGGTGCAGGGCGAGGACAGCCGCAGCCCTGGCGTCATCGAGCGGGCCGCAAGAGAGGATCCCGGCGCCAGAGACGCTGATTGCGAAGATCCGCCTACGCGCGGACTGAGCCCGGGATCGTTGGCGTTGCCGTGGAAGCCTCGGCGGCGGACGCGATCCCGCCGAAGTTGGTCGCCACTCGGTCCACGTAGGGCGCTGCGACGAGCGTCTGCTCAGTCCCCCCAGTTCTGGCCACTTCGAGCGGATCCTCCACAGACTTGACCCGCCCACCCTATCGAACGTCGCGGAAGGGTACGACGCTGTCACTGATGGAGCGCTGCACGGCGGCCGCGTCCGCTGCGCCGAGGAAGGCGTCGCGGCTCTCGGTTCGGAGCCGAGCGGTCTGAGCGACGGCTTGGTCGAGCCTGGTGGGGGAGCCGCCGCCGAGGGCCCTCGCCTAGTGGGCGATCCGATTAGGCCTGCCGACGATCCCGAGATCGCCGAAGTCGGCGGCGCTCGATCAACTTGGGGACGAGCCGGGTGCCGCTCGCCGCGCTCGCCCCAGCGACGAATACCGCCTGGCGGACTACTCTTCGCCGTTTCCTGTCACATCTCTGGCCTCTGCGGGGTCACCCAGATGACACGTGGCGATGGGAGGATGTGACCGATGGACGAGAAGGCGTGGCTGGCGGACCGCTTCGAGGAGCACCGGGCCCATCTCAGGGCCGTCGCCTACCGGATGCTAGGCTCCCTCGCGGAAGCTGACGACGCCGTTCAGGACTCCTGGCTGCGCCTCAGCCGGTCCGGGGCGAGCGAAGTGGAGAATCTGGGCGGGTGGCTGACCACGGTTGTCGCCCGCGTGTGCCTGAACGTGCTGCGTTCGCGCCACGTGCGACGCGAGGACCTCTTCGGGGTGCACGTACCCGACCCGGTCATCCGCTCCGACGGCGAGTTCCAGCCCGAGGAGGAGGCGCTGCTGGCCGACTCGGTCGGCCTCGCTCTCCTCGTCGTGCTCGACAGGCTTACCCCCGCCGAGCGCTTGGCGTTCGTACTCCACGACATGTTCGAGTTGCCCTTTGAGGAGATTGCTCCTATGGTTGGGCGCACCCCAGCTGCCGCGAGACAGCTCGCCAGCCGTGCCCGACGCCGAGTGAAGGGCGCGGCGGTACCCGAGCCCGATGCTGATCTCGCTCGTCAGCGCGAGGTGGTCGACGCCTTCTTTCGGGCCACACGGGGCGGCGACTTCGACGCCCTTGTCTCCTTACTCGATCCCGACGTCGTGGTGCGAATCGACGCCGGGGCCAAGCACCCATTCTCCAAGGAGATCCGCGGCGCCGCGGATGTTGCCAGGCAGGCACTCCAGGGCCTGTCATCTGTGTTGGCGCAGCCGAGGGCCGACCTGCGCCCGGCGCTGGTGAACGGCGCCTCTGGAGTGGTCCTCACGATGGGTGGTCGCCCCATCACCGTGATGGGTTTCACCGTCGCCGACGGCAGGATCGTGGAGATCGACTCGATCGCTGACCCCGAGCGCGTCCGCAGGATAGTGTCCGCTCTCCCTACCGACCAGTAGCTGTACGGCGAGAGGGGGCGATCCGCTTCACGGTCACTGGGCGTTCACCGCCCGCACGTCGTGCCGAGTCGTTCGGCGGACACCCCTTCTCCGCCCGCCCGCAGAAGCTCCCGCCACTGAACCTCGGACCTCGCCTCGGTCGGCGCGCGGGGGGCGGTTCGGACGTCCCAGGTCCAAGCGAGCAGGAAGCGGGCCTTTGCGACACCCCCACGCGGCCAGTGCGGTCTCAATCGCCTAGATAGGGATCGGGTCCCTGCTCGGTGGCTGGTAGTTCAGCGTCTCCCGCAAAGGGCCGGACGGGCCAGGTCGCCGGCTGGAGCTCGGAACGCAGTGCCAGGCGCTCCTCTCTGGTCCATCCGTCACATTCCTGGTCCGTACGGTGTCATTAGGAGTGACCCGTCAGCCACAATCGAAGGAAGAGGGAGGCACCGTGCAATCTCCGATCGACAGCCCGGCCCTGAGCGTGCCCGGCCCCCTTGACGCCGCCCACGGTCCCGGCAGGGTGGTAGGGGGAGCCGCCGAAGAGGCTGGGCTGGCCCCGACCACAGTCACCCTCGTGGACCCGGGCGCCAGCCAGATCAACGGACGGGCTCTCTGCCTGGATATACGTGGTCGGGCCGCCCGGAGGACCGGCCATACCGACGAGCGCCTCTTGACCTTGGTTGCCTGGCTAGACGCTCTCTACTTCACCGACTCTGAGCGGGCAGCCCCGGCCCTCACCCAGGCAGCCCCTCGTCTGGCCCACCGGGCCGGTTCGGCGACCGACGAGGTGTTCGCTGGGGCCGTCAAGCATTCCCAGAAGGCCGCCCGGGCTGCATCGATCGTCCACAGCGCCGCCAGCAACCTCGCGAATCGGATCAACCTCACCACCGTCCAGTGGGCCGGAGCATGGACCGCGCGAGTGGAGATGCCGTGACGGCCATCGTCGAGGCCCGAGGGCTCACGAAGCGTTTTGGCAAGGTCGAGGCGCTCGCCGGTCTCGACCTGGTCGCCGAGTCCGGCCAGGTCACCGCCGTCCTTGGGCCTAACGGTGCCGGCAAGACGACCTTCGTCAGAGCGGTGGCCACGCTGCTGCGGCTCGATGGTGGTGAGTTGCGCGTAGCGGGCATCGACGTGGCGTCCGAGCCGCGGCTTGTTCGCCGGATCATCGGCCTCGCCGGGCAGTCGGCGTCGGTCGAGCCGACCATGACCGGCCGGGAGAACGTGGAACTCGTGGGTCGCCTCTTCGGCCTCGGCCGCCGCGAGGCGCGATCGGCGGCCGCCGAGGTGCTCGAACGCCTTGGCTTGAAGGAGCACGCCGATCGCCTGGTTCGCACCTATTCGGGTGGTCTGCGTCGCCGCCTGGACCTCGGCGCCAGCCTGGTCGGCCGACCCAAACTTCTACTGCTCGATGAACCCTCGTCAGGCCTCGACCCGCGCAGTCGGATGGACCTCTGGGACGCCATTCGTGGCCTAGTGGCCGACGGCACTGATGTCTTGCTCACCACCCAGTACCTCGAGGAGGCCGATCACCTGGCGCGGCATATCGTGATCGTCGATCACGGACGCGCCATTGCGGCGGGCACGCCCGACGAGCTCAAGGACCGCGCCGGCCGTGACATGATCGAGGTTCGACCCACAGCCAAGGGAGATCTGGTCGCCGTCGAAGAAGTCCTCCGATCGGTCGCCACCCACCCCCCCCGTCTCGACCTCGATACCTCGAGCGTCTCAGTTCCCGCCGACGCCGGCGCCCAGCAACTCACGGTCGTTGTTCGCCTCCTCGACGAGCGCGGCATCGCAGTAGACGACATTGGCTTGCGGAGGCCCTCCCTCGATGAGGTGTTCCTGACCCTCACGGACGACACGATGTCCTTGTCGGCCGAGCCGACGGCTGAAGCCGTCTGACCCATTGGAGTCCCAATGACCACATACACCGCACCTGCGGCCGGCCTTGCCACGCGACGCACGGCCGGCGCCAATTTCGTTACCGCTACCGGACAGTCGGCCCGGCGCACGATGCTGCAGTACCTTCGGACACCGCAGATGCTCGTCCTGCCCGTGATCGTGGCTGTGGCGTTCCTGATCATCTTCCGGTACATCTTCGGCGGCGCTATCCACAGCGGGAGCGCTGTCGACTACACGAACTTCCTCATTCCCGGCTTCCTGGTCCAAACCACCCTGTGGACGGGGATGAATTGCACGGCCGGCGTGGCGGAGGACTCGACGTCGGGGGTCCACGACCGCTTCCGCTCGTTGCCGATCCCGCGGTCAACGGTGCTGGCGGGCCGCTCTCTGGCAGACACGTTGCTCAATTGCTGGGCGCTGCTCGTGGTCACTCTCCTGGGGTTCGCGGTAGGTTTTCGAACCGACGCCCCCCTCCCAGCGATCGTCCTGGCATTCGCCGTGATGCTGGCGATGATCTATTCCTTCACCTGGGTCTTCATCAGCCTCGGCCTCTTCGCTGGAAACGCACAGGCCGCCCAGAGCACGTCGTCGCTAATCGTTCTTCCCCTGGCCTTCGTGTCCGGCGCGTTCGTCCCAATCAAGTTGATGCCCAGCTGGATCCAGCCCTTCGCCGCCAACCAGCCCGTCAGCGTGATCATCAACGCAGTCCGCAGCCTCCTGCTTGGCGGAACCAATAACGCCGGTATCGGGCACAGCACTGCCTACTGGGTGGTGCTCAGCCTCGCCTGGTGCGCCGGCATCCTCATCGTGTTCAGCAGCGTGGCCGTGGCGCGATTCGCGCGCTCGCGCTAGATCTGGTGGGGGCTCCAGACTCATGAGATCGCGACGAGTCCCAATCGGCGGCTCTCTTCCCGGCGTTCGCTGCCTTGAACTCACCGGGGGGCTGGGCTGAGCGCGCCAAGCGCGCGCGAGCCGGACCTGCAGCCGGTGCTCCTCGAACTCCTCAGCCGATGGCAGGGTCGAGGCGCTCGCTGACAGTCTCCCATTTCCAGGTGTCATATAGGCGGAGCGCCGAACCGAGCGGACCTGCCCAGGAACCGTCATACGCGAGGAGGATAAATGGCATCTCCACCAACTCAAAGAACCGGACGTATCCTTGGTCCTCAGGCGCGCCGAATCGGCGTCACCAGCTTTGGCCTGGTGATCGCGCTCATCATCCAGTTCGTCCTGGGACTCTCCTACAACCTCTACGGGACTATGCCGACGGCCAACAGGAAGATCGGCATTCTGTCCAGTCCGCTGATTGCCATACATGTGATCGTCGGCACTCTGCTGGTAGTCGGCGCAACCTCCTTGGTGGTGCGGGCTGTCAGATCTCGGATCCAGCTAGCCGTCGCCACGTCCGCCACTGGCGGGCTCGCGCTCATCGCCGCCTGGGTGGGCGGGGCTGAGTTCACCCAAAGCGGGGGGAGCGGCTACTCGCTGGTGATGGGCCTGATGACCGCGGTCGCCCTGCTCTGCTACTCGGTCAATGTGAAGGTGTTCGGTGGAGGCGGGAGCGAGTAAGACGGGACGAGCTGAATCGGTCAGACCTGGATAAGTGAGTAGCGAGGAGGGAGCGGTCGGGCGCAGGTAGAAGAAGTGCCTCGCTGACTTGGAAAATGAGGGTTGTTGACGACCCATTGATTCCAAGTAGGAGGCACCCAGAGGGTGAAGCGTGCCGCATCCGTCCCCACCGTTCACCGAGGCGCAGACGGCCGCAGGCGTAACCCTCAGCCCAGAGCAGCTCGCAGTGTTGGGGCCGGCCCTACAACACCGCCGTGGTGCGGCGCTGGTTGCTGGCAGTGCCGGCCCGGCTGGTGCGCAGCGGAAGGAGGCTCAATCTGCGGCTGGCCCAGGGGATGTTCAACAAGCGGGAGGTCTGGGCCCCGCACCACCACCTTCTCCACCTCGCGCCCGGCGATTAGCGTCGCCACTGCTCTCGGCGACCGGCCATTCGGTCTCTCCAGGTTCAGCGCGACCTCTGGGACCCTCGAACGCGCTTCCACGCACCGGAAACGCTTTGCTGCTGCTCAAATGGCCGCCTGCCTGCCTCTCAACTCTGCTCGTCACGTGGATCCGATGCTCCTGGCCTCTGCGCGGCTCCGCCGGACCGCGTGCTCACTGATTCAAGTCTGAACCCACCCACCTAGGCGATGCGCCTGCCGCAGCCGGAGCATTGCGCCAGAACCCCTTCTCGGCCGCGACGCAGGGGTCGGACGCTTGGTTACGGAGGCACTGGTGATGCCCGACAGTGTCCCGGACCGTCCAGTCCGCCGCCGGACTCCGCTTGGAGTTCGTGCTGCCCTGGTCGAGCGTTGATGAGCTCTTCGACCACGCCGTCACGCATCGTCGCGGTCGACCGCGTAGCGTACGAGAATGTTATCGGAGTCCTCCCAGGTACGGACGCCGAGCAGGCGAAGTGATGGCCGAGTCTTTCCCTCAAAGGCAGGCACCCCTTCTCCCAGGACAAGGTTGCCGATCATGAGGTGGATTTCATCCACCAGACCATGCGCAAGCAGGTCATTCCACAGCGTACTGCTCCCGGTGATCAGAATTGCTTTGCCCGGAAGGCGTTTGAGATCGGCGATCGCCTGACAGGCGTCTGCTCGCCGGATGGTCTGGATATCGGGCGCGCTGCCGGTGAGTGAATCCGAGACCACGATCATGGCGACGGATCCTCCAGCCTGCGAGAGCTCTCCTTGCTCGGGGGTCCACTTCTCAGATTCTGGATCGCTGGCCACCTCCGGCCAGAAGCGGTTGAACAATTGGAACGAGACACGCCCCACAAGAAAAACGTCAGATTCAAGGAGCAGCTCGGCGTTATGGGAGTCGAAAACTTTGCCCCTCATCGGGAACATTACGGAGATCTCGTTACCGGGACCGGGGTGGTACCCGTCCAGTGAGACGACGTGATAAACAATTACCTTGCGCATTTGATGCCCCCTTTTGCGCCGGGGCCACCCACGCGCGGCTCGCGTCACTGTGTTCGCTGGCCGTGGATGAGGACCAGCCGACCACGGTCCTGGAACAGCCCGTCCGCCTCGGCCAGCTGGTCTGGTGATCGCGACTTGGAGTCGCCTCTCGGTGTTGACCTGGACGCAGTCCGTACAAAGTAGTCGGCGAGTGTACTGCCCTGGACTCCTGTCAGCGACTGTCTCACTTAATATCTGAACAACTCCAAGCGTGAAGACGGCCCGGAGGCGCGCCCGAAGGACACGGCTCCGCCCGAGGCCGTGTCGTGGCCCTGATTTCTTGCTCGGGCGACCACGGTCTAGAGGATTCATGTTGCATCAAGTCCGTCACCTTCGAGCGGCCCTCTCTGCTCACCGCTTCCATTCTCCGATCTGGGGCGTTCCGGGGGACGGCCAAGGATGCCAAGCGCACAATTGGGGAGCCGGGCCACTCCAGGGTCAAGAATGATCGGGATTCACCCGCGCTGGAGTCATGAACGGCGCCGGTCACCTGCACGAGACGCTCTCGGAGGAACGGCTAATCAAGTTCGCTGAGTGGCTCGCGGATATGACTGGCTTCAGCTATCGCCCAGCTGATCCGTGCATCTGGACGTGGAACTTGGAGGCTTGAGTGAGGGGGAGTTGTTCCTGAGCGGCGCTCACTTCGCTCCCTGGTAACCGCTGTCTGCGCGATCACCCTGGTGGCTGATTCGCGGGGTGGAACCGACTGGGCGACTTGGGGTAGCTCAGGGGCCAAGATCATTTGCGGAGCCGTCCGCGCGGACGGTATATGGTGAACGCAGCTGGACTGCAATCGCTTCTGTAATTCGGGGGGATTGTTCTGGCGCAAGGAGGTTGTTTTGGCAACCGTTCTAGTTCTACACCGCGTTGCTGACTACTCGACTTGGCGGACGGCCTACGAGTCCTTCGAGGGAGTTCAGAAGGAGCTCGGCGTGATTGAGGAGCAAGTCTTCCAGGCCAAGGGCGATCCCAAGAGCGTGCTGGTTCTGCACCGCTTTGCATCGATGTCCGATGCCGAAAAGTGCATGGAGAGCCCCAAGCTGCGCGAGGCCATGACCGAGGCCGGCGTCGTCGGTCAGCCGCGGATCGAGTTCTATGAGGAGGCTCTCGCTCCCGTAAGGGCGTAGGGCCGAGCGGCGGTGGGTTAATCACCTGCCTCCGCTCCGATCCCTCGGGAGTCGCCGAGATCCATCGATGCACCCAGATGGACGTCGAATAGACGCGAGTCGCGTAATATCCCCAGGGACCCGAACTTCTCGGAGGAATCGGCGATCAGTTCTGTACCTGGAATCAAGGCGGGGCAGAGGTTCAATTGGAAGTGCGGGTGGGAGGGTTGCCTAGGTGAAGTCGTCGAAAGGACGATGGCTTGCAAATCACTCAGATTTGCCAATCATTCCAGGCTAGGCTTCTTAGGTTCAGGCCCCGCGTGCTCAAAAAGAAACGATGGACACGCTACCAGCGCCCGTTTCTCTCGAGGCGCACGGCTTCCGGCAAGCACCGGTCGGCGGAGGTGGTCAGTCCTGCCAGGACTACATGAGGCACGCGCAGGCGGGCGCAACTTCCTAAACCTAGACCGGGCCATGTCCTCCAAATAGCTGGAGCTTGCTCGTTACCCCCGTGGGGATCTGCCGCGTGTGCTCCTCGGTGAACCGGGACTGACAGTGCGGGCGGACCAGCTCATAGGCGGCTCAGACTATCATCCAGTTGAGATGCCGCGGCCGACGTCGAACACTGACGAGTTGCTCTGGTGCTATCCCCAGTGACTGGACCCATAGCCGCGGGTCCAAGAGATGTTGACGGTCCCCTCTTGTCAGTCCAGCCGATCTGACAAGAGGGGCCGGTCTGGTGCCCTGGCCTAGGGGAACCTCGCAGTACTTGGTACGGATCGCTCCCCAACCCCCCCGGCTCGGGGTAGGACGTAATCGTGATCGTTCCTTTCTCCCGATATTCGGGATCCGCAGTAGAGTAGGTCGGCGCGTCCAGTGTCAGACCGCTTTTCGGGCCCGCTGGGTTCGTGGCGCCGATCTTGACGCTACAGGTCGAGAAGCCGGAATCCACAGTGATGTGTTGACCAATTGAGCCCGCCGGAACTTCTGGCGTCGTCACCGCCAGCGGCAGCGCCAAAACGAGGATCGTCAGCATGTGCCGGGGAAGTGGATAGTGCATTGGAGTGGCCTCACGTGAGAACGTGGCGACGACGCCGTGATGACGCTTGTGGTTCAACTCGGGAGCCGGCACAGCGTGGGCGGGAAGCGACAGCGCTCCTCACTGCCCCTCGCTACGGGTCCGGCAATTCGCCGATGATTTTCTACCGAATCATGAATTCCGCAGTGGTACTATGGCCCCGTCACGCTTCCCTGGAGCTCAACCTCAGCCCAGGGGAACACATATGAGGGTGACTGGGCAGGCGACATCCTAGACCGATAACCGGTCCGCGCGGCGGCCTTGGAGGTCGTGGCTCGTCCACCCCTTGGATGGGCGTCCGGTGAAACAAAACATCAACCACGGGATCATGATTTGAGGATACGCGAGCCACGGGGCGGCGACCGCCTACCGGGATCCTACGATGCATTTCGACCAATACCCGTGGTATTGGACCGGGGCGCCTACTCCAATATCTCGAGCTCCACGCTCGTGGTGATCACGGGCGGGTACGGATATCTCTGGTAGGAGGCTTTTGGGGACGCTGGTTGTCATGCTGGCCTGGAGCACCGCGGGGTGCTCTGGTCCAGCGGCTCCTCCCGGTAGCTTGCCGACGCCGGCCCGTTCCACGACCTCGGACCGGACTGCCAACCGGACGGGTCACCCCTACTGCACGGTTCCACTTCCACAGGCGTGGCTGACCGCACTTCAGGCGGGGGTGGGTGCGGTGCGGCCGGCAACCAGCATCGGATTCGCAGTGGCGCCTAACGGTGCGCAGTATTTCGCGTCGATCCACTCCCCCTCGTGGTCGGGTGTGGCAGCCGTCAATCTGGCGACCGGGGTCGAGACCAAGATCAGCCAGTACCCCGATCCGCCCCAAGATCAAGCGATTTACGGTGCGTTCGACGGTCGCTGGCTGGTCTGGGCCGAAGGGTACTCCCTGTCGAACGAGGCCGACTGGGCGATGCTGGCGTGGGATTCGACGTCGGGTTCCGTCCTGACGCTCTACGCACCGAGCGATGGGGGCGCCTCGCCGACCGATCCGATCGCAACCATCCCAAGTGTTCAGAACGGAGTCGCCACGTGGACCGAGGAGTCGGACAATCTCAGCTACGTGCACCTCTACGACTTGAACACTCGGACCGACCGGGTCATCTACCGAGGAACGGCCGCCCTCGGGTCGCTTTGGGGGTCGGACGTGCTGCTCACCATCGGGACTGGCCACCACTCCGATCGGTTTGTGGCGTATTCGACGAGCTCTCACAAGGAAGTGTCGCTCCCGCCGGCCCTGGCCAGGGTCCGGGGGATCACCTACCTGGCGGCCACCAGCAGCGAAGTCGTGTGGGCGGGCAAACGGTCTCAGGGGACTTGGATCTGGCGCCGCGGATTCGCGCGGGCGCAACAGGTCAGCAACTCATCCGGCTATGCCGAGTTCTTCGGAGAGGCCGCCTCGGACTTCATATGGACCGAAGGCAACAGCGGCTCGGTAGTAGCCGATCCCAGCACTGGTTCTATATCCAGGTTTCCATTTCGGTTTCCGGAAGTTACCGCGGCCGGAGAGGCGATCCTCGTGGGGTACGCTGTTCCGGGACATGGGAAGACGGCCAATCCGCTCTGGATCAACTCCGTGTTGAATGTAGCCACGCTGCCGCATCTGCGGCGCTGCAACAGCTAGTCGGTGGCTGCCAATGGCGAAGCAGACCCGACAGCGCAGCCCAGTTGTCCTACCGGGCCGCAGCCTCTCAGCGGCGCAAGGGATATGCGACCCGCTCATTACGGCTGCTTTGCGAATACGCTCGTTCGATCGACGGGCAGGTACTCGAGGCCGAGTCGCCGAAGACAACCATGCCTCCCGAGCGGTAGCTGAGCGAGTTGGCTTTACCTTCACTGCGCTCTCCACTGAAGAGGAGACCCGAATGACCCGCTACCGACTCCTCTTGAGGTAAGCCACCGCGCAGGAGCGCCAGCTTCATCGCTCAGGTGCCTTGGCGGTCGAGTTCAGCGGCCTGCCGGGTGATCGGCGTGGGACGGGGTGACCTGAAGGCCCATGGCTGGGCGGCTCCTGGAGTTCTACTGTGAGCGTGTCTTCGCTACCCGAAGGTGCCCGTCGGCCCATCTCTTTGCCTTGCCATCCTCCCCCGACGGTAACCTAGGCATCTCGCAGGGCGGTGGCGGCGGCTTAGGCCATGTCAGGTTTGGTGCGCCAGAGCGTTCTTATAGGTATGGACCTAATCCAGCCAGGAGTAGTCGATGACGTCCGACTTCCCCCTATTCTCCGGCCACCATGGTCCCGGCCGATGACCTTCGAGGAGGTGTACGAGAAGTATGCCGCCCAGGTTCACCGATACTGCGTAGTGCTGT
>Ga0307372_10001524_pt1 | contig 40363 bp, 33 predicted proteins | sample OX1MG_FD_202533 | JGI IMG/M metagenome (GOLD analysis project Ga0307372, IMG submission 202533) | Soil microbial communities from Risofladan, Vaasa, Finland - OX-1 | ecosystem: Environmental > Terrestrial > Soil > Coastal area > Acid sulfate soil | place: Finland: Risofladan, Vaasa | collected...
TGGGCGCTAACCTCAGTCGCCCTACGGGCTCCTTCGGTTAGCGCCCACAGGAACTACTTACTTTGCTAAGAACAGGAACTACTTACTTTGCCTTGACACCCCTCCGTTCGAAGCCGATGGGCGCGCGGAATTCGTCATCCGGACCTCAGCTTCTTTTCAGCGGCTTGCGTTGATGCGTCCGGGAGGCTATAATCTTAAGGATGGCAGGAGTTGGGGTGGGCGTAAGCCCGTTTTTTTTGTTAGGGCTGGGTTCGCCGGCTGCGCTGACGACGCCCAACTGACGGCGATATAAACCGTTTCCATACGAGATGAGCGTTGACTTGGGGAAGATTGAAGCCATCGCCGAACGCGTGGCGTCGGGCGAAGGATTGACGCTTATCGATATCGAACTCAAGGGCGGAAGGTCGAATCCGCTTTTGCGGGTTTATATCGATAAGCCGGGTGGCGTTTCTCATGCGGACTGCGCGCTGGTGAGCGAGCAGATGAGTGCTATCCTTGACGTGGAAGACGCATTTCCAGGGAGCTACCTGCTTGAGGTCTCGTCACCGGGCCTCGATCGAAAGCTTGTGAAGCCGCGGGAGTATGCGTATTTCGCCGGGCGCCGAGCCCGGGTGGTGCTGCGCGAGCCGGTCGCCGACCGGAAAGTTTTTGAGGGCAGGCTGGCAGGATTTGAAGAAGGCCGCGTCAAACTTGACCTCGATAACGAGGGTATAGCAGAGGTTGAGCTTTCGAACATTTTGAAGGCCAAACTTCTGCCGGAGCTATAGCTGGGATGGCGGGCTTTGGCCACTCAGAGGTGCCCGGGCCGGTTGGCAGGCTGGCCGGCCGGGGATCTGTCAGGCGGAGGGTAATTAACAGTGGCGACCAGTCTTCTATATCAAACGATCGATCAATTGAGCCGGGAAAAAGGCATCGATCCTCAAATTGTGATTGCCGCCGTTGAGGATGCCATCCTGGTGGCGACTCGAAAATACTATAAGAGCGCGGAAGACCTGGTATCGCACTTCAACGTAGATTCCGGCGCCGTGGAAGTTTATGCCGTCAAGAAAGTCGTCGAGAAAGTTGCCGATCCTGACCACGAAATCTCTCTGCTCGAAGCTCGCAAGTTGAGTCCTGAGGTTGGGGTGGAAGAAGAAGTTCGAATCCCCAAGGCCACGGACGTTCTCGGACGCATCGCGGCGCAGACGGCTAAGCAGGTCATTTTTCAAAAGGTGCGCGAAGCCGAGCGGGATACCGTCTATGCTGAGTACAGCCAGCGGCTCGGCGAACTGGTGAACTGCACCGTCAAGCGCCTGGAAGGCCCAGACGTTATTTTGGACCTTGGCCGGACCGAGGCCCGCATGCCCCGGCGCGAACAGTCGAGACTGGAAACCTATCAGATCAGCGACCGGGTGCGCGCGGTGATTACCATGGTGGACCGGGCCGCGCGGGGGCCTCAGGTGATTGCTTCCCGGGCCGACCCGAGCCTGGTGCAGAAACTTTTTGAAATGGAAGTGCCGGAAATTTACGACGGGACGGTGGTGGTCAAGACGCTTGCCCGGGAGGCGGGAGAGCGAACCAAGGTTGCGGTATACTCGCGCGATCCTGACGTCGATTGCGTGGGCGCCTGCGTGGGCATGAAAGGCATGCGCGTGCAATCGGTGATTCGCGAATTGCGCGGGGAGAAAATCGACATCATCGAGCACAACGAAGACCCGGTTGTCTTCGCCGCCAACGCTCTGAGTCCCGCCAAAATCAATCACGTTTCCGTTGTCGATGCCGAGCAGAAACACCTGGAGGTGATCGTCGACGATTCCCAACTCTCCCTGGCGATCGGCAAAAAAGGGCAGAACGTTCGCCTGGCGGCCAAGCTGCTGGGCTGGCAGATCGACATCAAGAGTGAAGAGGAGAAGCGTCAGGAAATTGAGTCGCAGATGGCGGCGATGGCACTGCGCGGAGCGCCCATTTCAAACTTGGAAGGGTTGGGTGAAAAGACGCTGGATCGGCTGCGGAACCACGGCATCGAAAGCGTCGAACAACTGGCCCAAATGACTCCTGAAGAGCTCATGGAGATCCAAGGCGTTGGCGACAAGACCATCGACCGCATCCGGCGCGTGGTCACGGACTATTTCGAAAAGGGCCGGGAAGAGTTGGAGGCGGCGGAAGCCCTGGCGAATTCTGAGGCGGCGGCGGCCGAAGCTGCTGAGACATTGCGTGGAATGGAATCGGAAGTTGCAGAAGAGAGTGGCGCGGTTGAAGCGAACGATGCGGAGGCTTCTGAGGTTGCTGCGGAAGAGGCAGCGCCGGCTCCGACCGCTGAGGAAGAAGAAGCTGGGGAGGCTGAAGCATTGGATAACAAGGAAGTGGAGGGAGCCGGGGACGAGAAGGAGTAATATGGGCGCAGTTACGTTACACTAAAGAAGCGCCGCCATGTGCGGCCCCGAGCATTTGGATCTAAAGGGATTAAAGAGGTGCAATGGGCGGTATCCGAATAAATGAACTGGCAAGAGAGCTGGAGGTGAAGAGCCGCGCAGTCCTGGACTGTCTCGATGAGCTTGGCATTAGGGAGAAGAGATCGCACTCGAGCTCGGTCGACGACGAAACAGCCGATCGAGTGCGCGCATACTTTGGCAGCCAGGGCGGGGTCCAGCAGACCGGTGGAGAAAAGCCAAAAGCGGCTCCCAAAGAAGAAGAGGAGCCTGCCCCGGAAAGCAAGACGGCGCGCACGGATGCGAGCCCTGAGCAGACGGAGCATCCGGAGACCGAACCGGCACAAAAATCCTTTAGAAGGTCGATTGCCGAAATCAAGGCGGCGGCACGCAAGACGGTAGCCCCGCCCCCTCCCGCGGCCCCGGTGCGACATCCCGAGGAACCTATCGCAGCGGGTCCGGCAGTCCCTGTTCTCCACCCCCGCCCTACGCCAACGGGCGAGCGAGTTTCCGGGATGCCAGCGGCGGCTGGGTCCGGTGCTAAGGCGGCTGAGTACGCCAGCCAGAAGGCTAAACCCGCAGAATCGGCAGCCCCGTCTGCCAAAGCCGCCAGAACGGCACGACCCTCCAATCTGCCAGCCTCAAAGCAGCCGATATACCCGGCCGCTGGTTTGCCCAAAGCTGTTCCCAGTCGCGGCCACAGTTTCCGGCGGCCCGGCGAACCGCGTCCGATGCATCCAACGGCTACGCGTCCCGCTTCGAGTGGTGCGGGACCGGCGGCGAGGCCGGCGGCACGAAAGCAGCCGATGGCTCCGCCCACAGGCCGGCACCCCGTTCCCGCGCCCTCCCATCCCGTGGTGCCTGAAGAGGTTCCGATTACGCGCAGTATTACGATTACCGAAGGGGTCAGCGTAAAAGAGCTTTCCGAAAAGCTGGAGGTCCGCGCGCGCGACGTCTTGAAAAGTCTGTTGGACAAAGGGATCTTTGCCACCATCAATCAGACGCTCGACAGCGAAACAGCTTCTGAGATTTCACGCGCTTTCGGAGCTGAAACCAAGGTGATCAGCTTCGAGGATGAGGTTTTTCAAGAAAGCGAAGAGGCGGACCGTGAGGAAGAACTGGTGCCGCGCGGTCCGGTGGTCACGGTTATGGGGCACGTTGACCACGGCAAGACTTCCTTGCTCGATGCGATTCGGGAGACGAAGGTCGCCGCGGGCGAAGCGGGAGGCATTACCCAGCACATCGGCGCTTACCATGTTGAGACCCAGGGACGGAAGATCGTTTTCCTGGACACTCCCGGCCACGAGGCCTTTACCTTGATGCGCGCCCGTGGGGCCAAAGTAACCGACATCGTGGTGCTGGTTGTTGCTGCGGACGACGGGGTGATGCCACAGACCCTCGAGGCCATCAACCACGCCCGGGCCGCTCAGGTCCCCATCGTGGTGGCCGTCAACAAGATTGATAAACCGGAGGCCATGCCGGAGCGGGTCAAAAAACAACTGGCAGACCGCGGGCTGATGTCGGAGGACTGGGGAGGCGACACGGTCGTGGTGGAAGTTTCCGCCAAGCAGCAAAAGAATTTGGATCTTTTGCTCGAAATGATTTTGCTGGTGGCCGATTTGCAGGCGCTCAAAGCGAATCCTGCGCGGTTGGCTTCAGGAACCGTCCTGGAGGCGAAGCTGGACAGGGGCCGCGGGCCGGTTGCCACGGTGATCGTGCAGAACGGCACTCTGCACGTGGGGGATTCTTTTATTGTGGGCGCGATCTACGGAAAAGTCCGGGCCATGTTTGACGACCGCGGGCGGCCGTGTACAGAAGCTCCTCCAAGCACTCCGGTGGAAATCCTGGGTTTGGACGATGTCCCGCAGGCTGGCGACCGCCTGCAGGCCATTGAAGATACGACCAAGGCGCGGCAAATCTCCGTGCATCGACAAACCAAGCTTCGTGATGCCGCCCTGGCCAAGTCCGCGCGGCTTACCCTGGAACAGTTGCATGCAAAGATGGCCGCGGGCGAAGTGAAGGAGCTGGCTCTTATCATCAAGGCGGACGTTCAGGGCTCCGTCGAGGTGCTTGCCGACACCCTGAGCAAGTTAGGAAACGAAAGGGTCAAGACCAAAGTCATCCATGCCGGCGTGGGCGCCATTACAGAAACCGACGTGCTTCTGGCGTCGGCTTCGAACGCCGTGATTGTAGGATTCAATGTGCGGCCGGAGCGCAAAGCCAACGACCTGGCGCAGCTTGAAAACGTCGATATCCGCCTTCACACCGTCATTTATGAGGTGGTCGATGAATTGAAAAAAGCGATGGTCGGTCTGCTTTCAGCCGTCTACAAAGAGACCTCCTTGGGGCGCGCGGAAGTTCGGGACACCTTTCACATCTCCAAAGTCGGCGCGGTGGCCGGCTGCTACATCCAGGAAGGGAAGGTTACCCGGGACGCCAAGATTCGATTGCTGCGGGACAATGCGGTGGTGTATGAAGGACGTATCCGGTCCGTTCGCAGGTTCAAGGAAGACGTGCCGGAGGTGAGGCTCGGTACGGAATGCGGCATTGCGCTCGAGAACTTCAGCGACATCAAGGTGGGCGACGTCATCGAAGCGTACTCCGTCGAGCGGGTTATGGAACCTGCCCTGGCCTGACGAGGTGACCTCTCGGAAATGCCAGTCGGCCTGCTGACCCTGGAAATCTATCTGCCCTACGCGCATTCTCTCAAGGAGAAGCGAGCGGTTTTGCGCAAGGTTCGCGACCGCCTCCGCTCCAGATTCAACGTGGCGGTTGCGGAGCTGAACTCTCGCGATGTATGGCAACACGCTACGCTGGGGATTGTTTCCATATCGGACAGCCAACCGCTTCTCGACTCCGTCTTTCAACAGGTTCTCCGGGAATCTGAAAACATTCTCGGAGAGGATGTAGCCCGCCACTCGATTGACTTCTTCTGAACACAATCGGGCGAGGAGGAAGATTGAGATGACCGTCTCCGGGCGCCGCCAAGAGAGACTTCGAGACCAGATCCTGACGGAAGTGGCGGAGATCATCACGCTGGAGCTGAAGGATCCCCGGATTGGCTTTGTGACGGTGACCCGTGTTGATCTGAGCGGGGATTTCCATGCCGCGCGCGTTTGGGTATCTGTCCTGGGCGAGGAGAAAGCCCAGCGAGAGACGCTCGAAGGGCTGTCGTCGGCGGCAGGATACCTTCGGCACGAGATCGGCCACCGGCTCAGGTTGCGGCGGGCGCCGGAACTGACTTTTGTTTTGGACCACGGCGTCCAAGACGCTCTCAAGGTCGAATCCCTGCTCGAAAAGATCAACCGGCAAAGCTGATGAAGGTCCGTATCCGCCCACCCGAGGGAAAGGGCGGCTCGCCTCTCGCCCAGCTCGAGAGCCGCTTTAACGGCGGGGATTTTATTTGTCCGTAGCAACGCTGAAAAGAGTCGCTTCACGCATCTGATTGTTGGCCCGAACTTATCCATGGATCGAGAAATTTCCGGAGTCCTGATCATCGACAAACCCGCCCGTATGACCTCGCATGACGTGGTGGCCCACGTGCGGCGGATCGTGGGAATACGCCAAATCGGGCACTTTGGAACCCTCGATCCCTTTGCGACCGGTGTCCTGCCTCTTTCCGTCGGCAAGGCGACGCGCTTCGCTCAGTTTTACCTCAAATCGAGAAAAGCCTACGAAGGCACGATGCGGTTTGGGTTTTCCACTGACACATACGACGCCACCGGCAAGCCGACTTCCGAGGCGGCTCCGGTTTCGTTCGAGGCGGCGGAGCTCGAAAAACTCTTCCGCGAATTTACCGGCCGCCTGATGCAGACTCCTCCCGCGTACTCAGCCAAGCGGATTGCAGGTGCCCGCGCTTACGATCTGGCGCGCCAGAATAAGCCGGTGCGACTGACGCCGGTGGAAGTTGAAATTTACGCTTTTGAGTTGCTGGCCTTCGAGGGGGAGCGGGCGCGTTTTGCTGCGGAATGTTCCGGGGGAACCTATATGAGGTCGCTCGCGCACGATATCGGTCAAAAGTTGGGTTGCGGGGCGCACTTGGAGCACTTGCGGCGTACGACCGTGGCAGAATTTGCGCTTGACCGCTCCGTAACGCCGGAGAGGCTGGAGGAGGCGGTCCGGGAGGAAAAACTCCTGAGCTGCCTGGTCCCTCTGGAAGCTCTTTTGCCGGATTGTCCGGAACTGGTGGTGCGCGGACGGGATGAGAAAAGCGTCCGTCATGGGCACCGGTTCGAGCTTGCGCAGACCGAGCGGTTTGGGCGTGGGACGGGACGCCTTCAGTCGGTCGCGTTGCTGAAGATTGTGAATGCAGAGCGCCGGCTGATTGCCGTGGCGCGGCACGTTAAAGGGAGTATCTATCATCCAGATCTTGTCCTGGTTTAGCGCGGGTTGACCCACACCGCTTCTCCGGCGCCATTTGCTTCTTAGGCATCCGGCCGTTAAAGGAGAACCAGAATGGCTCGTGCCGCCACCCTGGTGGCGGCTAACTGACGATACCGACTGCGATCAAATGGATCTGTTGCTATTAGGCCTCGGGATGGGCACTGTTGGAGGTTTGATTCCGAGCCCCTTGCGTCTTATAGCCTTGACTCAAGCGGTGCTCGGCCGATGGCTGCGCGCTGCCTTGCTCATTGTCGGGCCACCGACGTTAGTGGACGGTCTCTTCCTGGTCATAATTTTTTTCTTCTACCGATATATCCCGCTCAGTATCGCGCACTATACCGCCTACGTCGGCGGCGTGGCCTTAGCAGCCTTTGGCGGGATTTCACTTTTGAAAGCTCCCCGGCAAAATCCAGATGGAGCGGCCCATTCCTGGGCTCTGACGTACAGCAGAGTGTCAGTCGCAACCCTGATTGAGGTTACGGAGCCGGGAGCATGGGTCTACTGGCTGACGATCGCGGGCCCGATCATTGCTGAAGGGCGCCTGGAGGGTTACCGGCATGTAGTGCCATTTTTTGCCGGAAGTCTAGTGGGATACTACGGAGCTGCATTCGCGTCAGTCTGGCTGATGGCTTGGGGTGCGGGGCTGCATAAGGATTTCAACCGCTACCTTTTTTGCATTGCCAATGTTCTCCTTCTTGTCCTGGGTGCTTTGTATTTCGTGCGGGCATATTGGGGATACTAAGCGGCAAGGGATTTGACCGGGGTACTGTTTTCCTGATAGATATGTATGTTTCGGGTTCGGCAACGGTTTTTCTGAAAGGCCGGTCTTTACCGGGCTTGAACTTTCCGATCTTGGCGAGAGAATCTATATTTCAATAGGAGAACTAATCAACAATGGCTAGAAACGGCAAGGAAACAATCGGTGTTTTAACAGGCGGGGGGGATTGTCCCGGACTGAACGCGGTGATTCGCGCCGTGGTTCGCCGCGCTTACATGCTGGGTTACGAGACGGTGGGGATCAAGAATGGGTGGCTGGGGCTTGTGAAAGGCACGGTCGAGCCGCTTGACCTGATGAAAGTCTCGGGCATCTTACCCCGGGGTGGCACCATTCTTGGTACTTCGAGGACCAATCCGCTGAAGGACGAAAATGACAAGAAAGCCCTGCTCGAGAACATGAAAAAGTTGGGTCTTGATTCCTTAATCGCCATCGGGGGCGAAGATACGCTGGGCGTGGCGCGCAGCCTTGCGAAAGAAGGATTCAAGGTCGTCGGAGTTCCCAAGACCATCGACAACGACGTGGAAGGGACCGATCAAACTTTTGGCTTTGACACGGCGGTTTCGATCGTGACCGAGGCCATCGACCGCCTGCACACCACGGCTGAATCTCACCAACGGGTCATGGTGCTTGAGGTTATGGGCCGGCATACAGGCTGGATTGCGGTTGTCGGGGGGCTGGCAGGCGGAGCAGACTGCATTCTGATTCCGGAGCATCCGATGAACATCGACGAGATTTGTGGAATTCTGGCCAAGCGCCACTCCCGCGGCCGATTATTTTCCATCGTGGTGGTGGCGGAAGGCTTCAAGCTGGATGGGATCGAGCAGTTGGTGACGAAGAATCAGAAACTCGATCAATTTGGCCACGTTCACCTGGGGGGAATCGGGGAAGTCATTGCCGATGAAATCGAAAAAAGAACGGGGTATGAAACGCGCGTGACGGTGCTTGGACACATCCAGCGTGGAGGTTCACCCACGGCTTTTGACCGCGTCCTCGGCACGAGGTACGGAGTCAAAGCAGTCGATTTGATCCACGAAGGCAAATTCGGGAGCATGGTCTGCTTAAAGGGCAATAAAATCACTGACATTCCCCTCACGGAAGCCATGACGAAACTCAAGTTTGTCGATCCTGAGCTGTTGCAGACGGCCGAGATTTTTTACGGATAGGTAGTGTTGCGTTCGTTAAAGACGATTACTTATACCGTCAGCAAAATTCTGTTGTAGCGCCGACTTTAGCTCGGCATTTGCCGGCCTGAAGGTCGGCGCTACGGTTAACGTATTTTCGGAACGCAACAGTAGCGAGGCGGAATTTTCAGCCGGATCACGGTCCGCTCCGACGAACCCAACACGGGCGGGGCGGGCCAACCATCACCCTTCCTCTGGGGCAGCTTTTTCCTTTAAGTCTTTTTGATTTCAGGGGTTATTGGATTACAGGGGCCAGAGGTTTTAGCACGCCCTGGCTTAAGAGATCTTGAATCTCAGCATCGATGGCGGCCAAATCGTGGCCAGGGAGGCAGGACAATTCTGCCCGAAACGCGAGCAGGGTTTCCTTGGCGAGCAGATCCAGATCGTGGAAGTACAGGTCGATCTGAGTTAGGGCGTATCCGAGCCGCTCGCTGTCCTGATCCATTTTGCTGCGCGTGCGCTGGAATTCCTCGCCGAGCATTGCAATGGCCCGGCGCTGAAGCCGGAGTTGCAATTGGAACCGGAGTTTTGGACGGAAGACGAATTGATCCAAGAACCCGTGAAATCTGACGAATTCGATCATGGTTCCCGAGCGGAAGCGGTTGGGATCCAGGTTGCGAACGGGGACTGGTAGATCCACCACGGGGAGATACCTGAGCGCCAACTGTTGCATGGCTTCAACCAGATCAGTCAGACGGTTCCATTCACTGGCAAACATGCCGACCATGCACCCTGCTGCTTCGGCGTGCCCGGCCTTGCTTTCCTCGAAGGCGTCGTTAAGAGAAACTGCCAGGATTGTGCTATACGCTTCAATTTCTGAGGCAACCGGCCTGTAAACGGGTTCGACTTGGGGTGTGCGTCGTCTGGTCAACGCATCGGTCGAAACGCCATAGCTACCCATGCGCAGCACGCGCCGAAGCGCGAGGCCAACCACCAACAGAGTTCCGCCTTCCCAAAGCCAAATCATAATCAGGGACGTACTATAGTACAATGTTGTAAAATATGCAAGGGTTAAGTAGCTTATATGCAATATTTTACAGAGGTCCTGGGAAGAATAGGTTTTTGCGAGTGACAAAATTAGATATCTCTAAGATTCTAAGGTAGATGGTTAGCATTTCGGCCGGGTGCCCGAGTGTGATTCCCTATAGACGGAGAGCGCACGCCCGAACGAGGGCAAAACGTCTTTACCTTGACACGTTTTCGGGTGACTTCCTATAATGCGGCTCTTTGAATTCGGTGGTTAATGAGAGCGGAGTGAGGGTCTAAACTTTGTCTACAATGGACGGCGAAAGCCGGGAACTGGTCCTACAGCGAGAGAAGAAGCTGCGTGCAATCGCAGAACTGGGTTTTGAACTTTACCCGCGCAAATTCGATTTCACCCATACCATCCCCCAAGTCTTGTCCTTGTATTCAGGCCAGACTGCCGAAGCCCTAGCGGCAGACAAGGTGCCCGTCCGGGTTGCCGGCCGGGTGATGACGATTCGTCCCCACGGCAAGGCGGGATTTGCGCATTTGCAGGGCGGAGGGGAACGGTTACAGATTTACGTTCGCCTGGATGCCGTGGGGGAGCGTGACTTTGAATTGTACAAGCTGCTGGACCTGGGAGACCCGATCGGCGTCGAAGGGTACTTGTTCCGTACGAGAACAGGCGAACTCACGGTCCATGCCGAGCATCTTTATTTTTTAGCCAAAGCGCTTCTTCCACTGCCTGAGAAGTGGCATGGCTTGGCGGACGTTGAGATTCGCTACCGGCAGCGTTATCTCGATTTGATGGTCAACAGCGAGGTGCGCCGGGTTTTCGAGCGGCGGGCGAAGCTGATCAGGGCTTTGCGGGACTTCCTTGAGGCCGAGGGCTATCTGGAAGTCGAAACCCCGATGATGCAGCCGCTGGCAGGCGGGGCCATGGCACGGCCGTTTGTCACCCACCATAACGCCCTCGACATGGATCTTTACCTGCGCATAGCTCCGGAGCTTTACCTGAAGCGGCTGATCGTTGGGGGACTCGACCGCGTGTACGAAGTGAACCGCAATTTTCGCAACGAGGGAATCTCCACCCAGCACAATCCAGAGTTCACCATGCTGGAGTTTTATCAGGCGTATTCGGACTATCAAGACATGATTGAGCTTTCCGAGCGCCTGTTGCGGCATGTGGCCCAAACCGTTCTGGGATCGATCGAGTTTGATTACGGCGATCATCACATCTCCTTCGAAAAATTCGAGCGTTACACGATGAAGGAGGCCATCGTCCGGTTTTGGCCGGAAGCCGCAGAGAAAAAACCCAAGGTCGAAAACTTCACCGAGCCCAAGGCCGTCTTCGAATGGGTCGAAGTGTACGACCAATGGGCCGGACAATCCGCGGGTGCGCACCCGCCGCTTGCCGTGCCTCGATGGACAGCGCCGGGGATGGCTCTCCAGGAGCTTTTTGAAGCTGTGGCCGAACATCATCTGATCCAACCCACATTTATTCTGGACTTTCCGCTGGAAGTCTCGCCGCTTTCCAAGCAGAAACCGGATGATCCCAACTTCGTCGAGCGCTTTGAGCTTTACATGGGCGGAATGGAAATTGCCAACGCCTTCAGTGAATTGAATGATCCCGCCGAGCAGCGCGACCGGTTTAGGTACCAGCAACTTCTGCGGGAGAAGGGAGATCTTTCCGCCCATGCCATTGACGAAGATTACATCCGCGCTTTGAGTTACGGCATGCCGCCGACGGGCGGGGAAGGCATCGGGATCGACCGCCTTACGATGCTTCTCACCAATTCCCATTCCATTCGCGATGTGATCTTGTTTCCCTTGCTGCGTCCTGAAAAGACCTCGCCATGATGGCGCCCGGCGATTCCGGCAGGTGACCTTATCTTGATCTTGTTAACGCGACAAACGCTGATGCCAGCCTTAACGATGATCCTGATCGTCTATACGGCATTGATGCTGGGGCTGCATCTGACCAGTTGGAAGCTGGTGGAGGAATGGCATGCCGTGGAGGACAACTGGGTGAAGCGATGGCTGCCTGCCATGCGAGTGCTTCGAGTGGAAGGCTTCTATTGGCTGCTGGCGCTCGGGATCTGGCCGTTGTGGCCTTCCTTCACGAAGGTTCTTGTTGCGGTGTTTGCCGCGATCCACATCGCCTTGTGGATCGGCATGGAATGGAAACGAAGCCATGACCGGGGACTCCTGGGCGATGGCTTCCTATCCCGCAAGTTGGAGATCGTTGTCACTACCTTCGACTTTGTTGAGGCGTTCGCCCTTGTCGCGCTCGGTTATTCCGCGGTAAGATTTCTTCTGTGTGCTTGAGGAAGTTTTTCAGTTGTCCGGCGCCCTTCGGCATGCGCGGCTTTTTCCATTCTCCCAGCCGAATGCGGAATCTCGGACTCCTCAAGCCTGTGAAGGTTTCGCTTTACGAAGAATGCGTCTTCCTAAATAAACTTCCCCTGCGCGACAATGTCACCGATAATGTTTACCGGCCATGAACTTTGAACTTTTCGTTGCTCTCCGCTACTTGAAGGCGAAGCGGCGGCAAGCTGCCATCTCGGTGATCACTGCCATTTCGGTGGTTGGAGTCATGGCGGGAGTTTGCGCGCTGGTTGTGGCGCTGGCCATCAACAACGGCTTCCGGGAGGAACTTGAGAACAAGCTTCTCGGCGCAACCTCCAACATTAACCTCATCCGTTCACAGAATGACGGCATTCAGCGCTATGAAGAACTGACGGCGCGGTTATCGAAGCTGCCGCATGTGACCGCTGCGGCCCCGGCCCTTTACGAGGAGGTGCTGATATCAAGCCGGCAGCGGGCTCAGGGCGTGGTCCTCAAGGGAGTCGATCCCGCGCGCGAGGTCAAGGTGGGTGATCTGCTGAAGCACCTGACGGAAGGTTCGCTCGAAGGGCTTTCAGAAACTTTTCCTGACGCGGACCCGATTATTATCGGGAAAGACCTGGCGAAGTCCCTGGGCGTCTTCGTGGGTGACACGGTGATGGTGACGAGCCCTCAGGGGACTCTCACGCCCTTTGACGTGGTGCCCAAATTCAGGCACTTCCGTGTGGTGGGCGTCTTCGATTCCGGCTTCTTCGATTTTGACGCGACCTGGGCTTTTACCAATCTCAACGCCGCCCAGCGGCTTTTTGATTTAAAGAATGTTGCCTCGGTCATTGAGTTCAAGCTGGATGATGTATATAAAGCGGATACCGTGGCCCAGGTCGTCCGTAAAGCTGCCGGACCCGGATTCACGACTTCGACCTGGATGGACCAGAATCGTTCACTGTTTAGCGCTCTCCGCCTGGAGCGCCTGGTGACCATCCTTACCATCGGCCTGATCGTTCTGGTAGCGGCGCTGAATATTTTCATCACGCTGGTGATGATGGTCATGGAAAAGAACCGGGACATCGCGGTTTTAAGGTCCATGGGCGCAAAGAAAAAGCAGGTCTGGGCGGTTTTCACGCTGCACGGATTGCTGATTGCCTGGGTGGGAACGGTGCTCGGCTTGGCGCTGGGTTACGGCACTTCCTGGCTGGGACAACACTACAAGCTTATACCGCTTCAGGCGGATGTTTACGGCTTGTCATCGGTGCCGTTCCATCCGCGTCCGTGGGATGGCCTGTGGATAGCTCTGGCGGCTTTGGTTGTGAGCTTTCTCGCGACGCTCTATCCATCGCTTGCGGCGACCAAGCTGGACCCGGCTGAAATCTTGCGTTACGAATAAAAGCCAAGGGTGGCGTCAGACTGTTTTGGATGTCTCGCTTGGAAAGAACTAGGGTGCGGCCATATTTCGCATGCTCCAGCAGGGGGGCAGTTCTGAATGACGGTTCCTGCAAGTTGGGACCCGTCGCCGCGGATGCCGATTCAGCCGGACCCTGGCTGGCTCGGCTCCGGGAAGCCTAATCGCGGTGTTTGATTCATGGAACCGGACATCATTTTGAGCGTCAAGAATCTGGCCAAAGTCTTCCGCTCGGGCGAAGAAGAGGTCGTGGTTTTTGAAGGTCTTAATTTAGAAGTTCGTAAAGGAGAGCTGGTGGCGCTCGTGGGGGAGTCGGGAACAGGCAAAACCACGCTGTTGCACCTGCTTGCGGCTCTGGACACTCCTACGGAAGGTGAGTTATACTTTGCTGGGCAGAGGTTGTGCGAGCTCGGGAGTGAAGAGCAGGCAGAGTACAGGAATCAACGCATCGGCTTTGTGTGGCAAATGCATTATCTGCTGCCCGAGTTTAGTGCGCTCGAGAATGTGATGTTGCCGCAGCTTATCGCAGGCAGGGATGTCAAGGTGGCGCAGGACCGTGCCAGGGAACTCCTGGCGGAGGTGGGTCTGGAAAAGGCCTTGGGGCGCCGGGCAGGCGAGCTCTCAGGTGGAGAGCAGCAGCGTGTCGCGCTGGCGAGGGCGTTGGTGAACAGTCCATCGCTGCTGCTGGCAGACGAGCCCACCGGGAACCTGGACCGCCATACCGCAGAGCTGGTCATCGATCTGCTCGAACGGTTGCACCGGGTTCACGGATTGACCTCGGTGTTAGCCACGCACAATATGGAACTCGCGCAACGCGCGACCCGGATGTTGCGTCTGGAAAACGGGCAACTTACCGAGGTTGTAGTTCCACGGTTTAACTGACAGCCTGCTCCTCTGAGGATGAATAAGGGGTGGGGTCTATAGGAAGAACTGAGGAGCTATGTTCGAGAGATACACAGAGAAAGCTCGGCGTGTTATCTTTTTCGCTCGCTACGAAGCCAGCCAGTTTGGCAGCCCTTACATTGAGACCGAGCATCTGCTGCTCGGCCTGCTGCGCGAAGACAAGGCGCTTACCAACCGTTTTTTACGCTCCCATGCCTCGATTGAATCGATTCGCAAGCAGGTGGAGGCCCGCACCCCGATCCGGGACAAGGTTTCGACTTCCGTCGAGTTGCCGCTCAGCCAGGAGTGCAAGCGGGTTCTCGCTTACGCGGCCGAAGAAGCCGAGCGGTTATCGCACAAACATATTGGCACCGAGCACTTGTTGCTGGGGTTGCTGCGCGAGGATAAGTCATTCGCCGCGGAAATTCTTCACGACCGGGGTTTGCGGTTGTCCACGCTGCGCGAAGAACTGAACCGGGCGCAGAGTGAAAAAGTGTCCTCGAGCCGTTCCAAGGAAACTTCCTTGCTGGCGGAGTTCAGCCGGGACCTGACTCAAGCCGCGCTTGAAAATCAGCTTGATCCGCTGGTCGGGCGTGAAAACGAAGTCGAGCGGATGGTACAAATCCTTTGCCGGCGGACCAAGAATAACCCCGTGCTGATTGGGGAACCCGGGGTCGGGAAGACGGCCATTGTCGAAGGTTTGGCCGAACGGATTGCCGAGGGGGATGTGCCTTCGTTTCTTGCCGATAAGCGCATTCTGGCTCTCGACCTCTCCTTGATTGTGGCGGGCACGAAGTACCGCGGACAATTCGAGGAACGCTTGAAGACCATCATGAAAGAGCTGATGGAAGCGCAAAACGCTATTATCTTCATCGACGAATTGCACACCCTGGTGGGGGCGGGCTCGGCGGAGGGCTCGCTCGACGCCGCGAACATCCTGAAGCCGGCGCTTTCCCGGGGCGAGATTCAGTGCATCGGGGCCACGACGCCGGCGGAGTTCCGAAAATCCATCGAGCGGGACCGCTCGCTTGAAAGGCGGTTTCAGGCGGTGAGAGTTCCCCCTCCGGACGAGGCGCAGGCGATCAAAATTCTGTTCGGGATCAAAGAGCGGTACGAGAAATTCCATGCCGTGACCTACACGGATGAAGCTCTGTCGAATTCTGTCTATCTCTCCAGCCGTTACATTCCGGACCGGTTCCTTCCCGACAAAGCTGTCGACCTGATCGACGAAGCGGGCGCGCGGGTGAAGCTGCGCCAGAGCACCTTGCCTGAAGAGATGATCGACGTGCAGAAGCGGATCAAGTTTGTGGTTCATCGCATGGAGAACGCCATCGCCAATCACGAATTCGAAAAGGCGCGTTTTTATTCCGATGAGGAGCGTAAAGAGCGCGAGAATCTCCGGCTGCTGCGGGAAAAGTACAATATTGATGAGACTTCGATCGGCGCGGTAACGCGCATGGATATCGAAGAAGTCGTGTCACGCTGGACCGGGATACCCATCAACTCGATGAAAGAAGAGGAAACGTCGAAGCTGCTGCGGATTGAGGAGGAGCTGCACAAGCGCATTGTCAGTCAGGACCTCGCGATTTCAGCTCTGGCCCGGGCCATTCGGCGTTCGCGCGCCGGCTTGAAGCCGCCAGGCCGTCCCGCCGGATCGTTCCTTTTCCTGGGCCCCACCGGCGTGGGCAAAACGGAAATGGCGCGCTCGCTTGCCGAATTTTTGTTCAGCAGTGAACGAGCCCTGATCCGCTTTGATATGTCGGAGTTTATGGAAAAACACTCGGTCTCAAAGCTGATTGGTTCTCCTCCCGGCTATGTGGGCTATGAGGAAGGCGGACAGCTTACGGAGCGCGTGCGGCGCACCCCTTATTCGCTGATTTTGCTGGATGAAATTGAGAAGGCGCATCCCGATGTCTTCAATATTCTGTTGCAGGTTTTTGAGGATGGGCAATTGACCGACGGGTTGGGCAATACGGTGGATTTCAAGAACACCATCCTGATCATGACCTCCAACATCGGGGCCCGGCACCTGGAGCGGCGGTCCAATATGGGATTCCAGTCGGCGTCGGAAGGAGCGACCGATAAAAAAATCGGCGACCTCGTTATGGCCGAGGTCAAACGCCTGTTCAATCCCGAATTCCTGAACCGCCTTGACGAGGTGATCATCTTTAATGCTCTGAACGAGAATGACTTGCTCCAGATTCTCGATTTGCTCGTTAGCATGATGAATCAGCATTTGACGCAAAAGAATATTTCGTTGACGCTTTCCCCTGAGGCAGGGAAGTGGATCTTGGAAAAAACGTGTGCGGACCGTTCCTACGGGGCCAGGCCTTTGCGGCGGGCCTTGCAGAAATACATCGAGGATCCGCTTTCGGAAGCGTTGATCCAGGGTGAAATCCAGCCACCCACGGTTCTGGAGGTGGTTGTCGAGAATGGATTGCTATATTACCGCCCTGTGAACGATAAGCTGGTCGCGGCCACGCCACTCTCTCACTAGAGCAGCTCAACTCCTTTGGGGGCCGGGGAGTCCGCGAAGAACCTGAATACCCGACGCATCCTCAGAAATTCGATTTTGGAGCTTGGCCCTTTTGAATCAAGGACGCCAGCCAACTCTGGGGGAATTGACCGCATCGGAGATGCTTAAGCTCTCATCGAGAGCGGGGAGAAAGGCTGTTTCTTGAGGTTTTTTACAGGTAGGCGGAGAAAAAAAATATACGAGGTGGGGATCTCGCTTGCTACCGCGATTCTGGTCGTAACCTTCATCGGGCCCGCGCTTCGCGCGCAGAGTTCTTCTTCCCAAACCACGCAGAAGCAGGCGGCTTCTCCTCAAAATGAGAAGAAGCAGACCCCGGAGCAGACGCCCGCACCCAAGCTCGAGCAGTTGCAGCTTGAAACTCCGCAACTCAAGACTCCTGCGCTTCCGAAGCCCCAGGCGCCTTCAACGAAGGCTCAGCCGGCCAAGCCGAAGGCGCCCCTGATAGAGGAAATCATCTTTCGAGGGAACCGGCGGGTTCCTTCCTCCGTGCTGCGGGCGCGCATTTTTTCCCATCCGGGCGACGTCTACAACGTCAATGCCTTGGAGCGCGATTTTATGGCTCTTTGGAATACCGGCTATTTCGATGACATCCGTTTGGAAGTGGAAGATGGGAAGAAGGGCGAGATCCTGATTTTTTATGTGCGGGAAAAGAAATTGGTCAGGGCGATCAGCTACAAGGGCTTGAGCACCATAACGGAATCGGACGTTCTGGAGGAGTTCCGGAAGCGGAAAGTGGGCCTGACAATCGACTCACAGTTCGATCCCGTGGTTATCAAGCGGGCCGAGGTTATTCTTCACGATATGCTCGCCGCCCATGGAAGACAATTTGCCACCGTGCGGGCTCGTACCCGCCAAATCCCTCCAAACTCCGTAGCCCTCACGTTCATCGTCACAGAGGGCCCCAAGGTTAAGGTGGGCAAGATTCGCTTTCAAGGGAACACAGTTTTTTCGAACATGACGCTGGTTCAACAGATGAAATTGTCAAGACCCACAGGTGCTCCGCCTTGGTTCTATTGGTTTCACAAGACTTACGATCATGACCAAGTTCTTTTCGACCTGGAAAAAGTGCGCGAACTGTACCAGGATCATGGCTATTTCTTCGCCCTTCCGGAAGAACCTAAGGTGAAGATGCGGAACACGGTGCATCGGTGGCCCTTTTTCTTCTGGAGCTGGGGACACGGAAAAGCCGTGGACATTACCATTCCTATCGAACAGGGCGAGCAGTACAAGCTGGGGAAATTTGCGATCCATGGTTGTAAGCTGTTTAAGGAAAAGCAGTTGGAAGTCTTCCTTGGGATGAAGACCGGCGACGTCTTCGATCTCTCCAAAGTTCGCAAGGCGATTGATAACCTGACCAAGCTCTATGGGGAGTTCGGTTATATCAACTTTGTTGCAACTCCGGACCCGGAGCCCAACCGTAAAAAACACATCGTCAACCTGTCGCTGGACTTTGATGAAGGGAAGCAATTTTTTGTTCACCGAATTAACTTCTCAGGCAACACCAAAACCCGTGATAAGGTCGTCCGGCGCGAACTGTTGTTGAACGAAGGAGAAATCTTTAACACGCGCCTTTGGGATTTGAGCATCTTAAAAGTCAACCAGCTCGGCTTTTTTGACCCGATCAAGAAAGAAGACTATAACATCAAGCAGAACGCCAAGAATGACACGGTCAATATCGATTTGAAGGTCAAGGAAAAGGGGCGCAACTCGATCGGGTTTTCCGGAGGAACGAGTGCGCTGTCGGGAAATTTTGTGGGCTTTAATTACTCAACAAGCAATTTCCTGGGCCTGGGTGAGACGCTCAGCGTGAGCGCCCAAACCGGGCAGTACCAGAAGTTGTATTCTTTCGGCTTTACTGAGCCCTACATTTTTGACCGGGCTATCACAACGGGTTTTACCATCTTCAAAAGCGACATCAATTTCAACCAGTTGCAGCAGACGAGCGCCTATGCGGGCATCAGCCAGACGAATCTTGCTTCCGCATTCGGGGCCAGTTCGTTCCAGAATTTCGCCGAGAATTCGACCGGCTTTACGGCCTTTGCCAGCTATCCGCTTAAGCGGCACTTTGCGCGTCTCGGCCTGACTTATAGCTATTCTACCAGCAGCCTGCAGACATTCAGCCTCGCCTCGCAGTCCTATTTCGAAGCCCTCAATTTTCAAAACATTGTGGCAGGGCCAAACTCGCTTACCGGCATCAGAACAAGCTCGATCATGCCGACCCTTAATTACAGTACGGTGGACAATTACCTGAATCCTCACCGTGGGAAATCCTTCTATGCCGCCCTGCAATTTGCAGGCAGCGTTTTGGGCGGTAATGTCAACAGCATAAGCCCCGTCGTCGAAGCCAAATATTACCACCCCATCAACCACGACCGGAACACGTTGGCCTTCCACGCCCTGTTTTCGAGCATTTCCGGATACGGCGGCCGGGTACCCCCGCCCTTCTCGCGATTCTACATGGGGGGAGAAAACGACATTCGAGGGTTTGATATCTATTCCATCAGCCCCGTTGCGTTTTTCCCAACGGTCGCTCAAGTGTGTAACCGGGACAATGCCGGGAATATCATTCCTGCCTTGGACTCCACCGGAAACTCGACCGGCGCCTGCGGGTCGTCCACAAGCTTTCCTGTTAACACCATTACGTTTCCCGGAGGGGATACGGAGGTGGTTAGTAATTTCGAGTATCGTATTCCTATCGTGGGGCCTGTGGCCGTCGCGCCCTTCATTGATGCGGGAATGGACTTCATTTGGCATACCAGCCAAATGAACTTGCGGCCGGACGCGCTCTTGCCGATCAGCCAGAATTATCCCTTTTTCCCAATCCCAAAACAACTCCAACTGGCGCCTGGAACGAACTTTCAGCCGCGGAGTTCATTTGGGATAGAGTTGCAAGTGATCGTTCCGCATTTCAATATTCCCTTCCGCGTCTACTATGGTTATAATTGGCTGCGTCTTAACGAGGTTATTACTCCGCCCCAGGATCTTCCGCCGCGTGCACTCTTCCCCAATGACTCAACGTACGAGCAGATCATGCCGTACTTTGGGGGTTTTCGATACACGGAGCGGAAAGCACGTTTGGGATTTACAGTGGCGCGAACTTTTTAACTTGACAGCAGTTCCGGTGGCAGTGGCAAGATTAACAACGAGTTTTTTGACAGAAAAAGGAGTATGAATGAGAAATCGAAGCTTTGCAATTTTCATGGCTTTTGCCCTGGCAGGCTGTCCGATTCTTTTCGCCGGGCAGACTTCGGGTGCTCCCGCCGCGGGGGCAAAAGTCGCAGTGATCAACATTCAGGAGGCAATTCTCAGCACTGCGGAGGGCAAAAAGGCGATGCAGGACCTTCAGAACAAATACATGCCCCGCCAGGAGGAGATCCAGCGCAGGCAGCAGGAGGTCCAGCAAATACAGGAGCAGCTTCAGAAGCAACTGACGACCTTGAGCGAAGATGAACAGCGCCGGATGAGCCGCGAACTCCAGGACAAGCAAAAGATCCTGCGGCGGATGACCGAGGACGCCCAAGCGGATTTCCAGAATGATCGCGAGGACCTTATGCGGACGATCGGGCAGAAGATGGTCAAAGTCATCGATGAGTATGCGTCGCGAAACGGTTATTCGCTGGTCATCGATGCAGGCCAGGTTCCTGTCTATTATGCCGGGGCGGGTGTTAACATCACGCCCGAAATCATCAAAATGTACGACTCTGTGAACCCCGGGCAGCAGGCTTCGTCGACCAGCGGAGGAGCCCGTGAGGGTCAATCTTCCGCCGCCCATGGCTCCGCAAAGACGCCAGCAAAACGTAAGCGTTAGGCGGTGAAGGCGGGATACCCTCTTTGCGCCCGCCACTGCTGCCTTCCAACAGTCCGGGGCGCCAAGTGGCCGATGGGGTCTCAGGCTATTTGGCGCTCTTTGGCTCGGCGTGGATACTCACTTTTGATATCTGGGGAAAGGCCTCGCGAAACCTGAACTCCAGGTCTTCCGTGATGTCGTGTACCTGGCCAATGGGCAGGTCAGCCTCCACGGTGCAGTGAAGGTTGACCATGATGCTCCCGCCCACGAGATGCGCCACGACGGAGTGGCAGTCTTCAAGCCCTGGGGTTTCTATCGCAATGCTCATGAGCTTTTGCTCGACGGCGCTCTGATCCAGAGGAGCACTGTTAGCGGACTCGACGCGCTTCAAAAGCGGTTCAAGATGGACGTTGATCTGGTCCACCTCAGGCAGTTCAGCTTTAATTCCGCGCTCCAGGCCGTCCGCCTGGGTATGAGCTGCCGTAAGTTTCAGCTCAGGCTCAACCTCCAGGTCCAGATTGACGTTGATGCGCCCGTTGACCTCGTAGGCGGTGATGTCGTGGACGCGAAAGTTGTGGCGGTTGGCCACGGCGCGGACTTTTTCCACCAAGTCGCCTGAAGCAGGCTCGCGCGGGGTTGCGTGGATCACCACATCCGCAGCCGGAAAGAGTTCGCGCACCCTCGAATCCACAAGATCCATGACAGACTGAGCGTGTTCAAGAGGGATGTTGCTCTCGAGCGTCAAGCGTAAGTCTACGAACAGGCGGCTTCCGCTCCGGCGCACGCGGATGCGGTCTCCATGCAGTACCCCGCGGACGCTTGCAACGGTTTCCTGGATGGAAGCCGCTACCCCTTCCGGCGCCGCATCCACCAGCGCGTCCACCGTTTTTCGCCCCAGGCGCAAGCTGATGCTGACGACGATTCCTGCCACGGCCAGGGCCGCCACAGGATCGGCCAATTCAAGCCAGGGGATTCGCCACCGCTCGGAGATGAAGACCAGAAGCAGGCCCAGCATGACAACACTGGAGCTATAAACGTCGGTCGAAAAATGTAAGGCATCGGCTTCGAGCGCTTGACTGTTGTATTTTTGAGCCACGCGCGAAAGCGACCTGGACCGGAATGTATCGACGATAATTGAAACGGCCATCACACCGAACGCCCATACGGACGGATTGACATGAACCTCCTGAAAGAAGAGCCTGCGGAGGGCTGCGACCGAAATCCAGGCGCAGGTTACAAGCAGCAACGCGGTTTCGATGAAAGCGGAAAGGTTCTCGACTTTTCCGTGTCCAAAAGGATGAGAAGAATCCGCGGGCTTGTCCGACACTCGAACGGAAAAGTACGTCACCCCGGCGGCGATCAAATCAAGCCCTGAATGAGCGCCGTCGGACAGAATGCCCAAACTCCCCGTAGCGATTCCCACCGAGAACTTCAGCGCGGCCAAAAGCGCAGCGGCAAGCACGGAAGCAAGAGCGACGCGCTGCTTTTCGCGCCACGGCAAGCTTTCGGTATTGGATCTCCCAAGGAAGGGCATCAACCAGGTATTATAGCCAAACTTCGAGGATCACGCTCAGGGCAGGGTGGCCGCCGGATGATTCCGGCCGCGCGCGGCCCGGGGTTGTAATTTTTACCCGGTGTGCCGGGGAGGTACAACTTTTGCTCGAAAGCTAAATTGTTAAGCACGCTAAATTAGTTATGTCATGTATTATCAACGCGTTGTAGAATTGCCTTTTTGGAATTCCCAAAGTCCCATTGGTCCCATTTTGGCCGTTCCGGGGCCTAGGCTAGCCTACACTAAGAGGCTCTGGGCGAACGCAGGGCAGGGGCGATTTGTGACTGAGAGACCGGGCGATTGAAGGATTGACGCAGAAGCCATGTGCGATTGAGAGATTGGGGCAGAGCCCATTGGCGATTTGCGATTGACCGCTTGAGGCGGAAACGAAATGATGGATTGCGAAGCGCTTTTCTGCCTTGCGGCCGGGCACGGTGAAAATTATGAGTTCTAGGTTGCGCGGCCTTCGCTCTCTCTTTCTCTTCGCGGGCCGTTGCAGTTAATTCATAATTCGCAGCTTGCCCTTCTCCAATCGCCAATTCAAGATTCGCCCATCAACAATTCAGCCTTCACAACTCAGAACTCGCAATTCGTCATTTGTTCCTTCCCCAACCCCTAACCCCCAATCCCTAATCCCTAATGTTTCTTGCTTTTGAATCGGCGCCGGGAGGGATGTTATCATGGCGTAGTCATCGTCTGGTGGGCGTCCGCCAGCCGAGACATCTGTGCCGCCCGCCGGGTGAAGCTCCGTATTGCAGGCATTCCTGGCAAGGAGAAGCTGATGCGCAAACGCATTCCTGGCCTGTTGATCCTTCTAATGTTCTTTCCCGGCTGCCGGACCCGCAAGGCGCAACCGCAGGCGCAATCGGAGGCCGTGAAGGTCAACTGGGAAAAGGCGATCAGGGTTTCCCAGACCGCCGCCACGCTGCAAGTGGTCGTAAGCCCCTTGCTGCGGCGCGGCTCGCCGGTGCATGACCGAATTTTTCAGGATCTCCGCGACCTGCACTGCGACGATGTCCGTTACGTTCCCTGGCTGCCCTATCCCAAGCTGGCGGTGGCGGAGCTCGATCCGCCCGCGGCCGGCAAAACCTCCTGGGATTTTTCCCTGATTGATCCCATGACGGAAGACTTTATGGGCGCTGTCGCCGGGCATTCCGTCATTATGAATTTCAGCGTGATACCGCAATGGATGTTCAAGACCCCGCAGCCGGCCGCCTATCCGGCGGACCCGAATCAGGTCACCTGGGATTACCAGCAAGGCACCCAATTCCGCGATCCCAGCCTTCAGGAGCTGGCGGACTACTACGCGCGGCTGGTGAGCTGGTACACCGAGGGAGGCTTTACGGATGAGAATGGCCGCCGCCACGCTTCCGGCCACCATTACAAAATCGACTCATGGGAAGTCTTGAATGAAATCAATGGCGAACATCGGATGAGCCCCCAAACCTATACCCGGGTTTACGATGCGATAGTCGGCGCCATCCGGAAGGTGGCGCCGCGCATGAAGTTTGTGGGCCTGGCCTTGAGCACCACCTTGCACCCCGATTATTTCGAATACTTCCTCAATCACCAGAATCACAAGCCCGGCATTCCTCTGGACATGATTTCGTATCACTTTTACGCGGTCCAGCGGCCTGGCGAGGGTCTGGGAACCGAGCAATATACTTTCTTCGATCAGGCGAACGGCTTTTTGACGGCGGTGCGTTACATTGAGGACATCCGGGAGCGCCTTTCGCCGCAAACGGGAACCACGGTGGACGAGATGGGCGCCATCGAAGACGACGATTCTCACCAAGGCGAGCCTGGCCACGTCTCGAAGCCCCTTCCCCCGGCTTACTGGAACTTGTGCGCGGCCCTCTATGCCTATGTTTATGGCAACCTCTCCCGCCTGGGCATCAACGCGCTGGCAGAATCGGCGCTCGCGCAATTGCCGGGTTTCTATCCCAGCGTCACGATGGTGGATTGGTCGACCGGCCAGCCGAACGCCCGTTATTGGGTCCTCAAGCTCATCCGCCAGAACTTCGGTCCGGGAGACGTGGTGGTCGAGGCTTCCTCGGCCTCTCCGGACGTTTATGCCCAGGGCTTTATCACCCCGGACGGCAAGCGCAAGGTGCTGCTGGTGAATAAGCGCGACCGGCCTTTCCGGGTCAGCATGCCGGGAAGCTCCGGCGGCGACGTGCAATACGTCGATCAGCAGACCGGCTCCAACCCCGCCCGAGACGCTCGCGTGAGCGCGGATACGCTCACCCTCGGGGGCTTCGCCGTCGCCGTCGTAACCTTGCCCAGCGGCCCGCCCCAGCCAAAATGATGAAGTGAGTTATGAATTCTGAGTTATAAATTGTTCCGCGCTCGCTGGCTCCTCGCAGGCCGGTTTTGCTTTTGGAGTGGGGAACGGCTACTATCGGGCGAGAGGCGTATGCGCCATGCGAGCAGAATGGAAAGAACACATCGCGAGTGACCCGGGAATTCTGCGCGGCAAGCCCCGGCTGAAGGGCACGCGCATTCCGGTGAGCCTCATTCTGGGATACCTGGCGGCGGGGAAGACGCCGGAGCAAGTGATCGCGGAGTTCCCGGACCTCACGCGCGAACAAGTCGCCGCTTGCCTCGACTACGCTCGCGACTTGGCGGAGTTTGAGGCCGCCGTCTGATGGCGCTGCGGTTTTTCGCAGACCACTGCCTCTCGACCTTCATCATTGATACCCTGCGCGAGGCCGGACACGGCGAAAGTTATGAATTTTGAGTTATAAAGTTTCCCGCGCTCGCTGGCTCTCACTGGCCGCTGCCTTTAATTCAGCCTTCATAACTCGTAACTCGTCATTCGTAATTTGTTTTCCCCCAATCCCTAATCCCTAAGGCCCATTGCATTTGAAGCGCCTGGGATGTATATAGTTGGGGTCTTAGTTTTGTGGTTGTCGCACGGCGGCCGCACACATCGCGAAAGGCGCGGTGGATGCGCCACACAGGGGAGGAAAGACAGGTAGTGCCGAAGAAGGCCCTTGCGAAGATTCTGCGCGGCACGTCCGACGCCAATATTTTCTTCGACGATTTGCGGCGCGTGCTGCAGAACCTGGGGTTCGACGAGCGAATTCGCGGGAGTCATCACATCTTTTCCCGCGCGGGAGTGGCGGAGATTCTCAACCTTCAGCCGAAGGGCAACAAGGCGAAGCCTTATCAGGTCAAGCAGGTCCGTCATGTTATACTGAAGTACCGCATGGGAGGCGAGGCGAATGCCAAAGCCCAAGTATGAAGTGATCATCTACTGGAGCGAGGAAGATCAGGCTTTCATCGCCGAGGTTCCCGAACTGCCCGGCTGCGCGGCCGACGGCAAAACCTACCGCGAAGCTCTCGCCAGCGTCGAAGTCGTCATCGAGGAGTGGATCGAAACGGCCACTGAACTCGGCCGGCCCATCCCCCAACCCAAAGGCCGCCTCGTCTTCGCCTAGCACCCTCCCGCGCGGCGCTGCTCCGCTCATTCCCGACTCCTTAGCCTTCAACTCATAACTCAGAGCTCATAACTCGTCATTCGTCATTCGTAATTTGTGCGTTCCCCAACCCCCAACCCCTGATATTTAAGTTTCATTGCATTTGCAGCGCCTGGGATGTATATAGTTGGGGTCTTAATTTTGTGGTTATCGGCGGCCGCACACATCACAAAGACCGCGATGTATGCGCCACCCGCGAGCGTATAAAAGCGTCATCTTAATGGCGGGGGCTATTGTTATGAGCGAAATTCCATCATGCGTTACAAAGTCGAGCCTCTGGAGGCGCATCGCTCAAAACCAGGAGCTGATGGTGGGGCTGAAACACCTTCGGGAGGTCGCGGAGGCACTGGGGGGGCAGGTAGCTAGGGTGCTTCCCGACTACACGGATCATTCAGTGAGGCACATGGACGCATTGTGGGGACTTGCAGACCAGGTCCTCACGCCGCCTGAGCTAGAAATATTCTCCGTCGGAGAGGCGTTCGTGCTCGGCTGCACGTTCTATGTTCACGATCTCGGTATGGCTTCAGCCGCAACCGCCGAGGGCATCGCGGGGCTGAAGCAGACCGACCCATACCGCTCCGCCTTTTCGAGAGCGCAGCGGGTTACAGGTCTCACAGAGCCTGAGGCGAAGAGGATTGCCATTCAGATCTCCTCGCGGCAGCTTCATGCTGAGAAATGCGAGCTCTTTGTTCTGGAAAGAATTCCCGGCGTAGACCTGTATTTGCTAGAACCGACCGAATTACGCGAAAAATGGGGGATGTCCATTGGGTCCGTATCAGCAAGCCACCACTGGTCTCTTCCAGACGTAGATAAGAAGCTTGGTATGCGCGGGCGAGTCCCCGATGACCTGGGAGGCGAAATCGACCTCGGATTTCTGGCCTGCATGCTTAGGATCATTGATTTCGCAAACATTTCGTCAGACCGCGCTCGATACCTAGACCGCGTGCTGCGCTCGGGCGTTGCTACGGACAGTTTAATGCATTGGCGAGCTCAAGAGCATATTGCTGGGCCGAGACGCCAAGAGGACCAGCTTGTTTACGGCTCGGTCAGGCCGATCAAGGACGTGGATGCATGGTGGCTATTTTACGAGATGGCTGCCGGACTGGACACAGAGATACAGTCCTCGGCTGAATACCTCGCGGAAAGGGCCTCGTCGTCTGGACGGTTCTCGCTGGAGGGTGTAAAGGGAATTCGATCCCCTATTACCTTCAGCGCATGCGTGCAGACCGATGGCTTCGAGCCAGTCGACATTCGGTTCCACCCTGATTCCATGGAGAGGCTGATCGGAATCTTGGGAGGGCGGACTTTGTATGGGGATGACCATTTCGCTCCGATCCGCGAACTCCTCCAGAATGCTACGGACGCAATTCTGCTGAGGATCGCGTCGGAGGCTCATGACGGCGGGGAATCGGGAGGAGTAATTACTGTCGAGTCAACGCTCTCACCTGAAGAAGGCTCCATCACTGTCAAAGACAACGGCGTGGGCATGACGGCGAAGGTCGTCACAGATTATCTCTTGGGCGTTGCGGCCAACTACTGGTCCTCGCCGGATTTCTACGCAGATTTCCCCAGCGTCACCGAGCAAGGTTTCGCGCCAACAGGGCGGTTTGGGATAGGCTTTCTCTCTGTGTTCATGATGGGAGACCGCGTGGAGGTTCAGACGCAGCGAGCGGGGCAACCTAGGTTAAAGCTGCAATTGCATGGCGTTGGTCGGCGCGGCGCCCTTATACGAGGCTCTTCCAGGCCCGAAAGCGGTACGACTATCCGGGTCGCAGTAGCGCTCAATCGCTTCGGCGAGTTCGACGGTCTTTCGGGGATCGTTCGGGCGAGGGCTCCCATGCTAAGTTTCCCGATTCGCGTAGTAGAGAAGGAAGCAGTAACGAACATTCCTCCCCAATGGTGGAAGAAGGTAGCCCAGGAGGAATTATATGACTTTGTCCAGCAGTGGCCCAGACGCGCCAGGCGTCCGCTCAAAGAGTGGTCAAACCCCCGTCGTGAAGATGCTGTCCGCTCCTTCTACCACCACTACTATGGCAGCTTACCGTATTATGAGCAAATACCTCAGTTCGCTCGGTGGCCGGGAGCACAGCCAGAGGTCGTAAATGACTCCTTTCGTGTGATTGCAGTACCTGGGGAGGGCATTGTCTTACTATGCAGCACGGGCATCGCAGTCGGCACAATTAGGGCGCCGGGGATGGTGGGATTGGTTGAAGCGGGAGACTTGAAGTTGGATGCAGCCCGCTCCGCGACACTTGGATGGGACAAGAACGCCTTCGTCGCGGGGCTAATTTCCCAGCTATGCCCCAAGGTGGTGACGGCTCTAGACGGCTTGGCGGAGGAGGGCCGAGTCCCCGACCGCTTTGAGTTCCTCTGCCAGATTGGACAGACCTTCGGTTCCGACGTCCTCACGCAGACGAGCCTCCCTTGGATTACTGTTGTGGAGCCGCCGGGACACGCGAGACTCGTTTCGGCAGATGAGCTCCGAAGGCGCGCCTCTGCCCGCGCGGAGGTCCTGATCGGGTATGGCCTCGGCCCATGGAGCGTCCGCAGGGCGTGCTGTGAATCGTTTCCCGAAGCATCCGGCGATGCGCTGGTCATTACCGTCGACGACAAGGGGGGACCGCGTTATGGCTCATACGAGGACTCCGACGAATTAATGTGGGCGGCCCTCGCTGATCACTTTTCAGAGAGGAAGGAGGGCCTCAAGGAGGCCGTATTGCTGACGGCTGCTGTGACCGCAATTGGCAAGGCATGGGGCGTGGACCCGCAGGACCTTGCCAATCAAAGTTGGTGCCGCCATAAAAGCAGCAGTATTCGTGGTCATCTCAAACGGCCCTCGCAGGTGTAGCGGACAGCGGGGTAGTGATAGCTGGTGGGCACGGTTGGGGTCTTTCCGACCGTGGGCTTTTGTCTTCATCACGGGCCCACGGTTCATTCAAAAAGCGAATTAACCGTGGCGACCCAAACGCCGATGGCGCAGGGTTGTTCGCCGCCATCAGGGTTGCGGAACCTGGTCCTCCTGCGATTGTGCCGCTCGGGCTGAAGGAGCAAGCACTCGCGGGTGAGGCAGGGCATCTTGAAGTTACGGAGAGAGTGACATCCCTGCTAAACCCGTTCAAGGGAGATACCGTAACTCCAAAGGGCGCAGGAGTGCCCTGGGTGACGGTTTGCGGTGAATTGCCGGCTGTGAGCGAGAAATCGGCTCCCGTGGCACCGCCGCTACAAAGACAATTTCAGCGGAACCCGGACCACTGGAGATAGGCGCGGAGCAGCACTTCGCCCTGAAGGCTGGCGTAAAGGGCGGCGATGCCGAGAAAGGTTCCGTAGGGCCAATGGTAATCGCGGAATTTCGCGCTGGCGAGCGAGCAGGGGATGGCGACGACGGTTCCCAGCAGCGAGCCGAGGAGAATGGTCAGCATGGCGAGGGCCGGGCCCAGGAAGGTTCCCACCATCAGCATCAGCATCACGTCGCCGAATCCCAAGCCTTCCGTATGGCGCAGATGATAGAAAGCCTCGCCCACTCCATAAAACAGCCCGCCGCCCAGCAGCGCTCCAACCAGAGCCCCCATGATGGATAAGAGGGGTTCGCGGGGATAAATTTGCCACTGCCGCAAAATCCACCCGAGCGGGCGATTGTCAACCGGAATCAACCCGCTGAGGACCAAGCCGGCTGCCATGCCAAACAGGGTGATGGGGTGGGGAATGCGGCGCTCGTAGAGGTCGGTAAAGATCAAGACGATGATCAGCATGGCGAAGACCGCGTTTTTGAAAAATTCCGGCGTCAGGCCATAGAGCGAGAAATCGAGCAGAAAAACGGCGGCGGTCAGACCTTCAACCAAAGGATAGAACGGGGAAATTCGCGCCCGGCAGTCGCGGCAGCGGCCTCGGAGAACGATGTAGCTCAGCAGGGGAACGTTGTCATACCATCGGATACTGTGCCCGCAGCTCGGGCAATGCGAAGCGGGAGCGACCACCGATTCCGCACGCGGCAAACGATAGATGCACACGTTAAGGAAGCTGCCAAAAGCCAATCCGAACAGGGCCACAATCAATAAAGACATAATAAAAGGTTGATTCCGTCCTTTATATTATTCGCCGCTCCCGGGCTTACGCCCTGGGCTAAAATCTTCCGCTCCTGCCGGGGCGGTGGGACGATTGCGCGCTGTCCGCTCTGAGCTTCTCAAGCTTTGCATACTTTCGCCGGACGTAGCGGGCGGCCATCCAGGCGATTCGGAATCCGGCCACGCCGTCGAGAACCCCCAGACGCAGCAGGTAAGAATGGACAAAACTCCAGGGCGGCAGAAGAATCCGGCGCCAGCCAGCGGCGCGCTCCCCGCGCTCCCACATTTCCCGCGCAGCAAGGTCCGTGTAGAATTCGATTCGCTTCTGATGGTCCGAGAGGGAATCGGAGGTGTAGTGCAGGATTTCACCCTTCAGGGTTTCAACCCGCTTTCCGGTCACCACGGATTCGTGAACATAATCCCCCTCCCAGCGAGCCTGTCTTCGGTCAAAAAGCCGAACCTTCCAGTCAGGATACCAGCCCGAATGCAGAATCCAGCGCCCCAGAAAACGCGCCCGCCGGGCAACCCGGTAGGCGGCAGCCGAGGGGGCCGAATTCTTCCATTCCGCGACCGCCAGGCGCGCTTCTTCATTGAGCTCTTCGTCAGCGTCCAGGCTTAGAATCCAGTCATGCGCCGCTTCGCCGCTGGCAAAGTTCTTCTGGGATGCAAAACCCTCCCAGGGATGGAAGACCACCCGGGCGCCGAGTTCGGAAGCGATTTCGACCGTTGCATCGGTCGAGCCGGAATCAACGACCAGCACTTCATCCGCCGAGGCGAGCGACCGGATGGCGCGGGCGATGTGCGCGGCCTCGTTGTGCGTGATGATCGTGGCGGAAATCGCTGGCATGGAAAGGCGTCACAAGCCGTCAGGCACAGATGATCGCAGAGTTATTTTACCCCAGTTCGATCCCAGGGCTTACGAGTCTGTGTGATAACCAGCTTTTTCGCGCCCAATGTCCGAGGCTTCGTTCATTTACGCGGCGCTACCGAGTTTTGACGCCTGCCGCGAAAAGTTCGCGGTACTTTGCCGGAAGCGAACACGCCCGCCCCGCGCGGTCCACAATGACGTGGGTGGTTTCGCCTTCGGCCAGCAACCGACGGTCGCTGGAGCGGTAAATTTCATAGCCAAACACCAGCACCCGGTTGCGCACCGCGCGCAGGCAGGTGCGAACTTCGATTTCATCGTCGTAATGCGCCGGAGATTTATATCGGCAACTGGCTTCCGCCACGATGATGTAGAGACCGTCTTGCTGCTCCATGTCGCGATACTCAAACCCGTGCCGGCGGCAGAACTCGCTGCGGCCGATTTCAAACCAGATCAGATAGTTGGCGTAATAGACCACGCCCATCTGGTCGGTTTCGGCGTAGCGCACGCGAAATGTCGTGGAAGCCCAGTCGCTCGGGAAGTTTGTTTTCATAGTTGACAGCGGTTGCAATGGTATATCCGCAATCTAGTTTGATGTAACAGCAGATTGGAACATAAGTAAGCTCCGGAGGAGCGCTCCCCTCACCCCAGCCCTCTCCCTGCGGGAGAGGGGGAACCGCAAAGCGGCGGGTGAGGGTCATCACATCAAAGGATTTTCCGCGTCATCGAAGGGATTGCGCAGGACCTGCTGTAGCATACGGCAAAACACGTTGTAGACAGGATCAGAATACCGGCGCAGCCGGAGATCGCCTTCGAAGAGCAGGGAAGCGTCGGGATTCCGCCCTTCCCACAAAGTTTTGAAAAACTCCTCCGCGCTGGGCCAGGTCAGAGTCAAATCGGGCGTACGCGCCCGACGGCGGTCGAAATGCACCTTGCCGCGCTCGATCGTCACCGTCCATTCGAATTTCCAATCTTCCAGGACCCACAGGGTTATCGTCTTTGCTTCGCGGATGTGCTGCCGGACGGTTCGGTCGCGTCCGACCAGGACGAAAGCCCGCTGCAACAGCCGGCGGGCCGCCCGTTTTGAAATGGGCGGAAGAGAATCTTCTGAAGTCCCATCGCCGTTTTCCGCCGTTTCACCTTTTACCGATTCCGAGAGGTCGTCCATGGTTCCTATTGAGAGTTACAAAATATAGTGACGCCGTTCTTTGTAGCGCCGCTCGGCGGCAAGCACTGCTTGCCTGAGCGGCGAAAGACGCGGGTCATAGACCCGCGCTACAGTAATAGTTGTCACTGTATTTTGTAAACATCAGTAAATCCAGAGCCCTATCACATCTGCCACCCGTGTCATCCTAAGCTGCCGGGAGGAAGATTGTCAAAGCCAAAGGGGTCACGAAACGCCTGAAATCGCGATGAAAGCTCGCAGCGTTCGGAACTTCTCCCTCTGCCGAACATTTGCTATATTATTGCTGCTAACCCGTATATGAGCGAAACTCGAGAATCTGAAACTACGGCAAACGATGACGGCCTGCTGCGCGGCTTCTGGTATCCTGCTCTTCGCAGCTCGCAAATCCGCGGCAGGAAACTGCGCTGCGCGATACTGCTGGGAGTTCCTCTTGTCGTGGGACGCAACGCGAAAGATGAAGCGTTTGCGCTGCGCGACGCGTGCCCGCACCGCGGCATGCCGCTCTCGCAAGGCCGCTTTGACGGTCAAGGCGTTGAATGTTCATACCACGGCTGGCGCTTCGATGCCAAGAGCGGCCAGTGCCGGGCGATTCCATCGCTCACGGCCCGGGACAAGCTGAAGGTGGAGCGCGTTTTTGCCGGGAGCTTCGCTTGCGAGGAACATGACGGGTATCTCTGGGTCTATATACCCGACCCGGAAAATCGGAACGACGATGTTCCTCCTGCGCCGCGCCTGCCGACTTTCAGCCCGGACTATCGCCTGGCCCACCTGGAGGCGGAATTGCCCTGCCACGTCGATCACGGCATCATCGGCCTGATGGACCCTGCCCACGGGCCTTTTGTGCATCAGGCGTGGTGGTGGCGGAAGCGCAGCAGCATCCACGAGAAAGAAAAAGTGTTCGAGGCCGTTCCGAATGGCTTTCGGATTCGCAGCCATTCGCCTTCCGCGAACAGCGCCGCCTACAAACTGCTGGGCGTGTACGGCGAGCCCATCGCCACCACCATCCAGTTTGTGCTGCCCAACATGCGTTTTGAAGAAATTCACTGCGGCAAGTACTGGTTCTCCAGCCGGACCACCGTCACGCCCATCACGGCTTCGCGCTGCCGGATCGACGTCTGCGCGGCCTGGAACGCTTTCCGCCGCGTGCCCTTTATGGCTTCGATTCTTCGCTTCTTTGGAAACAAGTTTGTCGGGCAGGACCAGCGGACCATGGAAAAACAGGCGCTCGGCCTGCAATATAATCCCCCGCTGATGCTGATCGATGACGCCGACCGCCCGGCCAAGTGGTACTTCCAAATCAAGGCCGCCCACCTCGCAGCCAGGAAAACCGGCCAGCCCATGCAGCACCCCATCGACGGCCCCGTCACGCTCCGCTGGCGGAGTTGATTAAAAGCTGGAGTAAGGAGGCTTAGTCAGAAATGTGGGAAAGTGGTAACAGATTTTCCGACGCCAGATCTGAAGGTTGCAATGTCTGACTCTACAGAAACCGCGCTAGCGAGCTTTGAGCGCGACGATATCGAGTTGGTGAAACTGTTCCTTAGTGACTACAAAGATACCAACAGGAACTCTTACTGTCTTAAAGAGAGACCTGAAAGCATTGAGCGCAATGCAAAGGCGGTCGAGGCAGTCGCAATCGATGAGGAGGGTCACAGCCTTGCAATCGAGCACACGATGGTTGAACCCTTCGAGGGGAAAAAAGCAGACGACGTCCCGTTCCTCACTGTGTTTGAGCATCTTGAGTTCGACAAGTCACTACGGGTGCCTAACCGACTTATTGACGTTCAGTGTCCGGCCCGCTCCATTCCGAAGGGAATCGACTGGAAAGATGCCGGCCAGAAAGTGCTCGGTTGGTTCGAACATGCAAGAGAAGAGTTTCCCGCAGATGGACAATCTTGGCACACGATACCAGATGTCGGCTTCGAGCTAAGGGTGAATGTGGAAACGATGGATATTCCGGGCAGTGACGGCGTCGTGGTGGTAAGCAGAATTCTACCTGACGGCAAGCCTTTTGCTGACGTGCTGCGGAGAGCACTAGACAACAAGGTTCCGAAGCTGGTGCAGACGCCTGCAGACAGGCACATCCTGTTGCTTGAGGATGAAGGTGCAGCGATCGGATTCCATAGGCTGATTGAAGGGATTGACTCTAGAGTTGAAGAATTGCCTGAACTCAAGAAAGTGGACGAGGTCTGGGTCGTTAAGACAATGGGTTGGAAAACGTCAGGTAACGTGTTCTTTTGTCATGTATGGCCAGGCGGTGTAATGGAGCGATTTCGTATCCATGACAAACGGTTTTCGGACCAGAGGACCGCTTCGGGGGCTCAGGAGGTAACCAGTTAGGGTTCGCGCGGGAGCGAGTTACAAGCGCATACACTGCAACCCTTCGCGCGAATTCCATGCTTCCGATGGATTCGCCCCTGGGATCACCATCACGCCAGTTACGTGGAGTACTCGCGGCGAAGTTCCTGGGTGGCCTTGACGAGCGTCTCGACCGCTGCCGATGGGATGCCCGTTGCGATGCCGCGCTTGGCGAGGGTTGAAACCAATGTCTCGGTGGGGATGTTGCCGACCAATTCGTCGCCGGCGAAAGGACATCCGCCGAGACCCGTCAGCGCGGAATCAAAGCGGCGGCAGCCGGCTTCGTAAGCCGCCAAAACTTTTTCTTCCATCTCTTCGGGGCGGCTGTGGAGATGAACTCCGAGTTCGATGTCCTGCGCCGCGTCTTTGACGGCGCCGAGCAATTCGCCTACGGCCTTGGCGCTGGCGGCGCCCGCGGTGTCGGCCAGAGAGACGGCGCCCACGCCGATGCCTTTCAGCCACTCGATGGCTTCCGCGACGACATCCTCCGCCCAGGGCTCATCGAAAGGATTGCCAAAAGCCATCGAAATGTAAATGGCCAGACCCTTGCCGGATTCCCGAGCCTCGCGGCTGATCTTCTCCACCAGCGCGCGCGACTGGCTTAGCGACAGGTTGGCATTCTGGCGGCGAAAGTTGGCGGAAACGGAATACGGATAGCCGAGCGTCGTCACGCCCGGAGTTTTCAGCGCGCGTTCCAGGCCTTCCTCATTAACGACAATGCCGATGACCTCCGGCGAAGTGTTTTGAGTTTCCGCTTCCAGGCTCCGATCCGCTCCGGACGATTTGCCGTTGGAACGTCCGCGAACCAGGCCAGCCTCCCGCAGCCTTTCCATGACAAGCTCGCTGTCCGCCATTTGCGGAACGTACTTCGGAGCGACAAAACCGACGGCGTCGAGATGCTTGAGGCCCGCGGCAATCAGCTTGCCAAGATAGTCCGCCTTGACTTCCGCCGGGATGATCTTCTCAAGTCCTTGCCAGGCATCGCGCGGGCATTCGATGATTTTGATTTTCTCCATTCAACCTTTCCTTCGTTCGTCTTCTGTGCCTCTTGGCGCCTTCGCGTGAGGCTGTTTTACCTCTCGATCATGCCGGTCTTGAATTCCTTTACTTTGCGACTGGGCGGTGCGGCTCCAGGCAGCCAGAGCAGGGCTTCGCGCGTTTGTGGAGGGCCGCTGACGGAACACATCAATCGAACGGCCTCTTCAGCGTCCCAGGGAATAGGCGCTTACGCCGTTTGCTTCACGTGGCTCCGAATGAACTCCACAATCTCTTCGGTGGAAGCGCCCGGCTGAAACACGGCTGAAACTCCGGCGCTCTTCAAGCCCGGGATATCCGCGTCCGGAATAATTCCGCCGACAATGAGTAAAACGTCCTGCATGCCCCCGGCGCGGAGCAATTCGCAAATCCGCGGAACGATGGTGTTGTGAGCCCCCGAGAGGATTGAAATCCCCACCGCATCCACATCTTCCTGGATCGCCGCACTCGCAATCTGCTCCGGGGTCTGGCGGAGCCCCGTATAGATGATTTCCATCCCGGCATCGCGCAGCGCCCGGGCCACAATCTTGGCCCCCCGGTCGTGGCCGTCCAGCCCGGGTTTGGCGACTAAAACTCGAATACGGCGGTCCGACATAATTCACAGCTTCCAGAGCAAGGATGCGCAGCGTTCCGGCAAGGTCCTTGATGAATTTCCTTTGCTTAAGAACGACGCGATTATTGAGAGTTACAAAATATAGTGACAACTATTACTGTAGCGCGGGTCTATGACCCGCGTCTTTCGCCACTCAGGCAAGCAGTGCTTGCCGCCGAGCGGCGCTACAAAGAACGGTGTCACTATATTTTGTAAACATCAGTAGAAACGAACAATCCTCCGCCTTATCAAAATGCCGGCTCCTGGTAAGTTCCGAACACCCGGCGCAGGACGTCGCACATCTCGCCGAGCGTGGCATAGCCGCGCACGCACTCGATGATATAGGGCATCAGGTTCCGATCCGTCGAGGCGGCGCTCGCGAGCGCTTCAAGCGTTGACTGCACCCGCGAGTTATCGCGGGTCTTCTTCAACTCGGCCAACTTTTGGCGCTGATGGTTTGCCACATTCTCGTCGATCACCAGAATATCCACCGGGCGCTCCTCTTCCAAGGCGAAGGCGTTGACTCCCACAATGATTTGTTCTTTGCGCTCGACGGCCTTTTGATAGGTGTAGGCGGCCTCATGAATTTCTTTTTGCGGAAAGCCTTTTTCAATGGCGGCCACCATCCCGCCGAGCGCATCGATCTTGTCGAAATACTCGTAGCAGGCGCGTTCGGTATCCAAGGTGAGTTTTTCGACAAAGTAGGAACCCGCCAGAGGATCAACCGTGCCGGCCACGCCGCTTTCGTGGGCGATCACCTGCTGGGTGCGCAAAGCCAGGGTTGCAGCCTGCTCGGTGGGAAGCGCCCAGGCCTCGTCCAAGGAATTGGTGTGCAGCGATTGGGCGCCGCCCAGAACGCCCGCCAGCGCCTGAATCGTGGTGCGCACTACATTGTTGTAGGGTTGCTGGGCGGCGAGCGAACATCCGGCCGTTTGCGTATGGAAACGGCAGCGCCAGGAGCGGGGATCCTGCGCGCCAAAACGCTCCCGCATGACCCGTGCCCAAACCTTGCGCGCGGCGCGAAACTTGGCAAGCTCTTCAAAAAGATCGTTGTGGGAATTGAAAAAAAAGCTGAGACGCGGAGCGAAATCGTCCACGGCGAGGCCCGCGCGCCCGACCCACTCAACGTATTCGATTCCATCCCGCAGCGTAAAGGCCAGTTCCTGCACGGTCGTCGAGCCGGCCTCGCGGATATGATAGCCGCTGATGGAGATTGGATTCCATCGCGGAGTTTCACTCGCGCTGAAAACGATCGAATCGACCACCAGGCGCATGGACGGCGCGGGGGGAAAGATATATTCCTTTTGGGCGATATATTCTTTCAGAATGTCGTTTTGGGTCGTCCCGGAAATCTTTTTCCAATCCGCGCCATTCTTCCGAGCGGCGACCAAGTACATGGCCCAGATGATGGCCGCGGGAGAATTGATGGTCATGGAAGTGGTAATCTCTTCGAGCGGCAAGCCGGCCAGCAAGGTTTCCATATCCCTGAGGGATGAAACGGCAACGCCGCACTTGCCCACTTCACCTTCTGCCATGGAATGGTCCGCGTCATAGCCCATCAGAGTAGGCAAGTCGAAAGCGATGGAAAGCCCCGTCTGGCCTTGCTCGATCAGATAATGAAGGCGGCGGTTACTGTCCTCGGGGCCGCCGAAACCCGAAAACTGGCGCATCGTCCAGAGTTTGCCCGGGTACATCGTCCGATGGATTCCGCGCGTGAACGGGTATTCGCCCGGGTCTCCGAGGCCGCGCTGATAATCAAAATCCTTAAGATCGGCCTCTGTGTAAAGCCGCTCGACCGGGACGCCGGAGAGCGTGGTGAACTTCTCCGGACGTCCGGGGAAGCCGTTATCCGCCTTTCCCGCGCCAGGTTTGAGAACTTTTTGCATCGCAGCCACTTGCGGATTTCAGGCCCTATCTTATGCTGCGATCAAATCCGAAGTCAAACTTGCACCAGCCCGGTGCGCCGCTTTCAAAATAGCCGCAGGTGTTATACGTAACGCCATAAGTCGGCGACGGTCATTTATTGTAGCGCCGCTCTATGAGCGGCGAAATCCGCCGGTCGCAGACCGGCGCTACAGTTTTGGAGCGTCGCCGACTTATGGCGCCCTATATAACAACAATCTCGGGGAAAAAGGTAATCCGGGATTTGCCGGCGCATCGGCAAACAATAAGAACTCGCCGTGGCGTTGCCCAAATTCGCTAGACTCGAATGGGAAAGCTTGGCAGAATGGAAAGCGCCTGCTCAACTGCTGAGGTGGCGCAAGGCTAAGACGTGGAAATGCCTGTTGGCGATGTCGGGGCGTGGCGCAGCCTGGTAGCGCGCTTGCCTTGGGCGCAAGAGGTCCCCGGTTCGAATCCGGGCGCCCCGACCAATCAGTTCAATAACTTACTGGCTGCGCCATTTTCGGTCATCTCGATTTGGTGCGCATTTTTGGTGCACATCTCCCGTAACCTTCCGCCATTGTTTGGTCCAATCATGCGGTCGTACTTCGCTGCCGCATCCACCTGGAGTTCCGAAAGCCGACGCCTGGAACGATTAACCTGCGCCTCGGCTTCATCCGACGCTTACGGAATATCCCGGCGGCGGCGCTTCGTGCCCTCCGACCGCTTTCAGTGGTTCCAATCCTGAAGCTAGAGCGGGCGGCTGTGAGTGGATTCGTTGACTCCCTTGCAGCCACAAGAGAGAATAGGGGTTACAATTTCGTGGTTTTGCAAAGTCAAGGATTCTGAATGTGGTTAACTCGCGGCTGGAGTCTGCTCCTGGCTGGATCACTGCTTTTCGCGATGCAGCGGGCGGCCTTTGGACAAAAGACGAAAACCGCCAACCAGTTCCTCACAGAGGCACAAGCGGCGGTGCTTGATCGCCGTTACCCCCAGGCCATCAGGATTCTGAAGAAATCGCTCAGGGAATTCCCCGACAATGACCGGCTGCGAGTGGAACTCGGCCGGGCCTACCTGCTGAAGGGCGACGATTGGAAGGCTGGCCGCGTCTTCCGCCAAGTCTTGCAAAAGAATTCGGAGGACCGGCAGGCAAAACTGGGACTGGCCGGTGCACTAAGCCTTCATGGCAATTATGAACGCTCCGACCGCCTTTATCAGGAATTGTTGCGGAAGGAGCCGAATGATGAAGCCGCGGCCATCGGGCTTGCCAGCAACTTGATGAATCAAAGGCGGGGGGCAGAGGCTCGAAAGGTGGTGGAGCAGGGGCTGGCGTTCCACCCAAACAGCCTTGTTTTGCAAGAATTCCTGGACCGGTTGAACAAGGGCGAAATGGGCGGCAACGAGCCATACGTTCCGCAACTGAGGAACTGGCTGGGTGGTTCGGCGAGCGAGGTCAGCGACTCTGAGGGGGACAAGTCCTGGTGGTTGACACAAGGATTTGATTGGCAGATCGCATCCGCCGTTTCAAATCATTTCCAAATGGAGGAGCGTTGGCTGGTCAGCGCAGGGACGCCTCTGCTCAGGACCTCTGGGGAAACGGATGAATTACGGCTTCGACTGTTCAGTCCGGTCGTGCTCAATCTGGGCGGCGGCGGCGTGGAATTTCCCGGCGGCGCCGCACGCGCCCTCTACAAGGCAGGATTGGAAATCCACCCTGCCCATCGGTTGTGGGTGGAAGCAGATTTTTCGCGGACCCCCTTTTACCCAGACGCAGTGGCAGCACAGCATGATCTGACCGCTGAGGGCTGGCGGACACGTTTCCAATGGAACCCTGGATCATGGACTGTGGATGGATGGTGGTCCAGGCAGCATTACTCAGACGGCAACCTCGCAAAGATGGGAAGCGTGGATTTAATGCACTGGACAACAGTCCGGCGGGTAACGTTGGGCGCGGGGTACCACTTTACCCAGTACAACTTCAACAGGGATCTGGACCACGGGTATTTCGATCCGAACAAATATCAAAGCCATCTGGCAGCGGCAGGAGTCAAAATCAACGTGCGGAAGGTGTTTCACGCCGAATATCTGGCGTGGGCGGGAGGTGAATCGATCAAGCGCGGCTTGCCATTTCATCTTGGGTGGGAGGTTTCCGCGCGAAACGGGTTCGACTTCGGTCATTGGCAACTAAGGGGTGATTTCATTTACTTTCGCCTTGTCCAGAACACGGGAGCGTTCCAGGCCCAGGAGGTCCGCTTCGGCCTCGCGTATCATTTTTGACGGACGGCAGGCAGATTGTGGCAGACTTTGCAAGTAGCGATGGAGGATGGCTCTTTGTCTGAAGGAAATATGTCCAAACCTCTCAGTATCCTCGTGGTCGATGACGACAAGTCGACCGCCCAATGGCTGAAATCGGTCCTGGCGGCTGAAGGTTACCGCTGCCAGACTGCGCACGGCCCTGAGGAGGCCGAAGCCTTGCTGCGCGAGGAACGCTTCGACATCACGCTGGTTGATATCTACTTGCGCGAGGCCAGTGGGCTGGATTTTATCAAGCGCGTGAAGGCGCTGCAGGCGGACTGTAACTGCGTCATGATGACCGCGCACGCCAGCGTGGAGACCGTGGCGCGATCCGTGAGCGAAGGGGCTGTCGAGTACTTGGGCAAGCCCCTGAAGATTGATGAATTGCTTTCCCTG
>Ga0307372_10001525_pt1 | contig 40355 bp, 28 predicted proteins | sample OX1MG_FD_202533 | JGI IMG/M metagenome (GOLD analysis project Ga0307372, IMG submission 202533) | Soil microbial communities from Risofladan, Vaasa, Finland - OX-1 | ecosystem: Environmental > Terrestrial > Soil > Coastal area > Acid sulfate soil | place: Finland: Risofladan, Vaasa | collected...
CAACGCGCCCGAAACAACGAGTCCCACGCGCAGAACGGCCATCCGCGACCATCTTCGTGCCAAGTCCACCCCCCCTCCAGGCTTAGATTTCCGGCGAATGACCGATTTTCCGACAGGCACTAGCTACTAGGCCGACGGACGACGGCAGAATTGATAGGCCCGCAGCACTTCATACAGATCCGACGAGATCGTGATCTCGTCGTGCTCGAAGTCACGCAGCCAAGTACGCTCGCTACGGACGGCCTCGGCCAGCAAGGGAAAGACTTCGCTCAGGGGGAGTTGCACGGTTTGATCGTTCTTTTTCGGCGCCCTCGCCGTGGCGAGGGCCGTTTCGGGACCGTAGTAAACGCGCAGACGGCTTTGGGCCATGACTCAATTTCCTCCGTCCCTGGAGAATCGAACCTGTTGCCACCTATATCGGCTGAATGTGTGGTGCGGGTTTGATCTAATTGTCCGCGGAGATGGGTTTTGCACATGGACCCGAGCTTCTGGGTCAAGCACGAAGTTCGGATGATGCACGCACTACCGGTTCGATAGGCAAACTGGATAGCCCTTGCCGGCTTGACATGGCTTCCGCCAATGCCTAAATTGTCAAACGGTCAAGTTCATTACCCGGAAACCCTTGGGCCCGCAAGGGTCTCCTTGCGCCCCACAGGCCAACGGCCGACGAAGATTTACCCCGCATGGCGAGCATGGTTGCCAACGATCTGGGACAGGTGTCCCATGCCCTGGGGTTAGCCGTTCCACGCGTTGAAACCGTCGTGGATCTGCTCGACGCCGGAAACACCGTCCCGTTCATCACTCGCTATCGCAAGGACCAGACCGGTGGGCTCGACGAAGAGCAAATCCGCGAGATCCAGTCGCGGGTGCTCAAGCTCCGCTTGCTGGCCGAGCGCAAGCAGACGATCCTCCGCTCGATCGAATCGCAAGGCAAACTCACGCCTGAACTGGCCGCGGCCATCGAAGCGGCCGATACCCATCGCGGGCTTGAGGATCTTTATCTCCCCTTCAAGCCGAAGAAGCAGACACTGGCCACCGCGGCGCGGCAGCGCGGCCTCGAACCGCTGGCCTTGGAAATTCTCCAGGCCGACGCGGTCTCGAGCGATCTCGACGCGCGTGCCCGCGATTACATCAGCACCGATCGCAAAGTCAACACGGCCGCCGACGCGCTCCTGGGCGCGGGGCACATCCTGGCTGAGCTGTTCAGCGAACGGGCCGATTTCCGCGGCAAGTTGAGGGCCATTCTGGAACGCACCGGCAGACTGGTCAGCACGGCCGTCGAGCCTGAAATGAAGCCGACATCGACCTCGGATCTGGCCGATCGACCGCAAGCGGCGCCGGCCGTCGCCGATCCCTCCGTCGCCGAGACGCCTTCCGTCACCGATTCATCCGTCGCCGATCCAGCCGTCGCCGAGTCTCCATCCGTGCCGGCTGAGACGACATCGCCGGCTGAGACGACATCTCCGGGGCATCGCCGAGGCTCTGCCCCAGCCACCAATCCGGCTGAGACGACACCGGCGGCTGAGACGACACCGGCGGCTGAGACGACACCGGCGGCTGAGACGACACCGGCGGCTGAGACGGCTCCGGCGGCTGAGACGACATCTCCGGGGCATCGCCGAGGCTCTGCCCCAGCCACCAGTCCGGCTGAGACGACACCGGTCCTTGAGGCAACACCTTCCAAAGCGCCCGCGGCGAGTGGATCCGCCGCGGAAACCGGCGACGTTGCCGCGGCCCCGCTCGCCGCCGCGGTCGCGCGAAAAACGCGCCAGAAAAAGGCGAAAAAGAAGAAGCCGGCCAAGCAGGAAAGTCACGAACACAAGGCGTTTCGCGATTATTTCAACTACAGCGAAGCGCTCTCGAAGGTTCCGCCGCACCGAATTCTGGCCATCAATCGAGGCGAACGAGCCAGGTTCCTGCGAGTGCGCGTCGAGTCCGACCTGGAGGCCATGTTGCGCGAGGTCGATGCATGTCTGGTGCCGGACGGGCACCCGCACGCCGACTTCCTCCGCGGCTGTGGACGCGACGCGCTCAGCCGCCTGGTGCTGCCCAGCCTCGAACGCGAGGTCCGCCGCGAGCTGAGTGACCGGGCCGAACTGCACGCCGTCGAGGTCTTCGCTCGCAACCTCCGCAATCTTCTCTTGCAACCCCCGATCCGCGACCGCCGCGTGCTGGCGATCGATCCGGGCTTCAAGAGCGGCTGCAAGCTGGTGGCGCTCGACGAATTCGGCAAGCTGCTCGACCACGGCGTGGCGCACATCATCGGCAAGGAGGAACGCCGAATCGAGGGGAATCGCAAGGTCGTCGAGATGGTGCGCCGGCACCAGCTCAGCGTGGCGGCGATCGGCAATGGGACCGCCTGCCGCGAAACCGAAAAGTGGATCAGCGACTTGATCGCCGGCGAGCTGGCCGACGCGGGAGTGGCCTATGTGATCGTCAACGAGGCGGGGGCCAGCGTCTATTCGACCAGCCGGCTGGCGCGCGAGGAGTTTCCCGATTACGACGCCACGCTTCGCGGGGCGATCTCGATCGGCCGCCGGCTGCAAGATCCGCTGAGCGAGCTGGTGAAGATCGACGCGGCCAATATCGGCGTCGGCATGTACCAGCACGACGTCAAGGCGAAACACCTGCGGGAATCGCTGGACGCGGTGGTGGCCTCGTGCGTCAACTACGTAGGCGTCGACCTGAACACGGCCAGTCCGGCCCTGTTGCGGTACGTTTCGGGCTTGAACCAGCTCACCGCCCAGCGGCTGTTCGACCACCGCACCGCGCATGGCCCGTTCAAGAACCGCGAGGAATTGAAGAACATCCAAGGCCTGGGCGAAGCGACGTTCGTTCAAGCGGCGGGCTTCCTCAAGATCGGCGGCGGCACCAATCCGCTCGACGCGACTTGGATTCACCCCGAAAGCTACTCGGCCGCCCAGCAGGTGCTGGCCAAGCTGGACGCCAAGCCCAACGACCTGGCCGACAAGGAGCACGTCGCCGAGTTCGCCGCGCGGGCGGCCCAGGTGCCGGTGGATCAGTTGGCATCCGAGTTGCAGGTGGGGACGCTGACGCTGGGCGACATCGTGGCCCAATTGGCGCGGCCCGGCCGCGACCCGCGCGAATCGCTGCCGTCGCCGATTTTCAAACGCGGCATCCTCAAGCTCGACGACCTGGCGCCGGGCATGGAACTGGCCGGCACCGTGCTCAACGTGGTGGATTTCGGCGCGTTCATCGACGTCGGGCTCAAAGACAGCGGGCTGGTCCACATCAGCCAGTTGGCCAACCAGTTCGTGCAAGACCCGCACCAGGTCGTTTCGGTGGGCGATGTGGTCCACGTCTGGGTACGGGAGGTCGACAAGGAACGGCGCAGGGTTTCGCTGACGATGATCAAGCCGGGCACGCGCCGCGGCGAGCCGCGGCGCGGCGCGGCGCCGTCGGGCGATTCGAAGGCGCAAGGCGCGCCGCCGGCCCGCCAGCGTCCGCCGCGCCGTCCACCGGCGCAGCGCCCCGCCGCGCAAGGCCCGGCGCCGCAGGCTGCGGAAGGGCGGCCCGCGGCTGGGGGGGCGGGCGGCCCATCGGGCGGACACCAGAAATCGAAGTTCCAGCAGGCCGCGCCGCCGCCGAAACCGAAGCCCAAGCCGCTGGTGCCCTTGACCAAGGCCATGAAGGAGGGCAAGGCGCCCTTGCGGACGTTCGGCGATCTGAAGCAGTTTTTGTCGCTGAAACACGAAGAGACGCCGGGCGAAGAAGGGACGCCGCCGCCGTAGAGCGATACTTCACGCCGCCGACCATGAGACGATTTGCCACCAGAGCGGAGCGGACTTTCGCGGAGCGAAAGGCGACTTTAGACCCGACCATAAGATGATTTGCCACGAGAAACACGCGATGGACTTCGACGAGCGTCTGGAAAAAGCGATCGAGCGCGGCCAGCGCATGGGCGACGCCCAGGCCAAGGCGGCCCAGCGGGATGCCGTCAGCGAGGAAGAATGCAAGCGGATCCATTCACAATACCGGCTGGCTCTTTCGGAGCACATCGAGAGCGGGTTGCGGCGGTTGCCCGACCATTTCCCAGGCTTTCGCTACGAGGCGGTCGTCGGCGAACGCGGCTGGGGGGCCGCGGTCAGCCGCGACGACGTGGGACGCGGTTCCGACGGCTCGCGGCGCAGCTTCTTCAGTCGGCTGGAAATGACGGTTCGCCCTTATTCCACGTACCGCGTGCTCGAACTGACGGCCAAGGGAACGATCCGCAACAAGGAAATATACAACCGCACGCACTTCCAGCGATTGGGCGAGGCCGACCCCAAGAGCTTCACTGACATGATCGACTTGTGGATTCTGGAATATGCCGAATTGTACGCCGCCAAGAGTTGATGCGAGAAAGGAGGCTCCGTCGTGTCGTCGCCAAGGGGAGTTTTAGCGAGACGTTGTTTCAAGTCATTATCGAGCAAGGAGTGGAACGCCGGCGTCAGATATTGCAACCTAGGGTGCGTGACGCTCAGTCACGTCGACTCCGACGAGTTGACGGTCTTCGTGCGCGGGACGGCCGCCAAGCCCTACGAGGTCGTGCTCGACTGGTCACTTGCGAGCGCCGACCTGGTTGTGGTTGCCTCCTGTAGCTGCCCGCGCTACGACGAGGGGCACCTTTGCAAACACATCGCGGCCGCCGTTCTCTTCGCCGATGAAAAACAGTTCGGAGCGCGCGTGCCGGGTCGCGGGTCGCTCGACTTGGTCTCCGACGACGATTTCTGGGAAGACGACGAAGAAGACGAAGAAGACGTCCGTCTGGTGGGTCCGCCCGTGATACGCGGCATGGCCGCCGCGCAACCGATCAGCATCTCCGTGCCGGCCGTGGGTTGGCCCAGGACGCCGCCGCCCCCGCCCCCGCGTCCGCAGTGGCGGCAACAGTTGCTCGGCGTCGAGCAGGCACTGAACTCGTCGCGCTGGAAGTCGCCCGACTCCCCCGCGCGGTCGACCGCGCGCGCTCGGGAGATCTGGTATCGGGTCAACATCGAGGCCAGCCGCAATCGCGGGCTGCTGATCATCGAGATCTGCCAGCGCGAGACGAGGCTCAACGGCGAGCCGGGCGCGATGAAGCTGCTCAGGATCGACGGCGGCGAGGCCGCGTCGTTGCCCGACCCGACCGACCGCGAGTTGCTCACGCTGCTCTTGGGGAGCAAGACGGAGGACGATTACACTCCGATCTATTACGGTCATGACTCCTCGGCGAAGCCGTGCCGCGTGTGCCTGACGGCGGCCATGGCCGTCGTGGCGTTGCCCCGCCTCTGCGCCACGGGGCGATGCGGCTGGACGAGCGGCAACCGTTACGCGCAAGTCACCGACGCGACGCGGGTTTTCCGCTGGGATGACGGGCCGCCTTGGCAGTTCAAATTGCGGATTCTTCCCGCCAAAACCCAACAAGGATGGATCCTGTCGGGGGTGCTTTTTCGCGGCGATACCCTGGCCGACGCCCGCTCGGCGCGGCTGCTCATCGATGGTCTGATCTTATTCGACGACACGGCGGCGCGGCTCGATCCCAACGTGCCGCGGAATTGGATCTCCGCGCTGGAAAAGCCCGGTGAGATCGCCGTCCCCACGGAGCAGCAGGACCAGTTCATCGAGCAATTATGGAAAATGCCCGGCCTGCCGCCGCTGGATCTCCCGACCGAATTGCGATGGGAGCAGATCGACGTCGAGCCGCGGCCGCGGATCGTCATCAAAGCGCCGCAGTACGGCGGCCCGACGTCGGCGCTGGAAGGAAAGGTCACGTTCCGTTACGACGACCACGAGGCCGACGCCGACGACAACCACACGGTTTTCGTCGATGCCAAACAGCGGCGCATCGTGCGCCGCGACCTGGCCCGCGAGCAACTGGCCCTGGCGCAGGTCTTCGAACTGGGGCTGAAGCGTCCCGCCAGCTATGATGCTCACCGCTGTGACGCCAGGCTGGCGCGCAAACAGTTGCCCAAGGTCGTCGCCGCGCTGACGACGGCCGGCTGGGAAGTCGAGGCCGAGGGGAAGCTGTTGCGCCGCGCGGGCGATTTCAGGCTGAGCGTGTCGTCCGGCGTCGATTGGTTCGAGCTCGACGCCCAGGTCGATTTCGGCGGCGAGACGGTCGGCCTGCCCGAACTGCTGGCGGCCGCGCGGCGCGGCGAGCAGTACGTGCGGCTGGGCGACGGCACGCATGGCATGCTGCCCGAGGAATGGCTCAAGCGCTACGCGCCGCTGGCCGAAATGGGAACGGCCGAGGAGGGCAAGCTGCGCTTCGCGTATTCGCAGGCGCTCTTGTTGGACGCTTGGCTCGAGGCCCAGCCGAACGTCGACGTCGACGCCGCGTTCGAGCGCGTCCGCGACCGCCTGCGCTCGTTCGAGGGCGTGAAGCCCGGCGTGGCGCCGGCCGGCTTCGTGGGTACGCTGCGCGATTATCAGCGCGAAGGGCTGGGCTGGCTCGATTTCCTGGCCGAGTTCGGTTTTGGCGGCTGCCTGGCCGACGACATGGGCCTGGGCAAGACGATCCAGGTGTTGGCCTTCCTGGAATCGCGCCGCGCCGCGCCCGCGGAAGAAGGCCGGCCGAAGTTGCCGTCGCTGGTGGTCGTGCCGCGGAGCCTGGTCCACAACTGGATCGAGGAAGCGGCCCGTTTCGCTCCGCAACTCCGCGTGCTCGATTACACCGGCTTGGAGCGCATCGCGCGGCGCGAGGAGTTCGACCGCTACGACCTGATCGTGACCACCTACGGCACCCTGCGCCGCGACGCGGGCGTACTCAAGGACATGCCTTTCGATTACGCGATCCTCGACGAGTCGCAAGCGGTCAAGAATTCGGCCTCGCAGGCGGCCAAGGCCTGCCGGCTGCTTTCGGCGCGGCACCGGCTGGCCATGACGGGCACGCCGATCGAGAACCACTTGGGCGAGCTCTGGTCGCTGTTCGAGTTCCTCAATCCCGGCATGCTCGGCCGATCGGCGACCCTCAAGCGGTTCGCGGGAGGGCGCGGGCGCGAGTCCGGCGACCTGCAACGGCTCGCCAAGGCGCTGCGCCCGTTCATGCTCCGCCGCACCAAGGAGCAGGTGCTCAGCGAGTTGCCCGAAAAAACCGAGCAGACGCTGTACTGCGAACTCGACGGCAAGCAGCGCAAGCTTTACGACGAGTTGCGGCAGCACTACCGCGATCTGTTGACCAAGAAGATCGCCAGCGACGGCTTGCAGAAATCGAAGATCCAGGTGCTCGAAGCGCTGTTGCGGCTGCGGCAAGCGGCCTGCCATCCGGCCTTGATCGACAAATCGAATCGCAAACTCCCCAGTGCCAAGCTCGAAACGCTGATGGAGCAGTTGCGCGAGGTGCTGCGAGAGGGGCACAAGGCGCTGGTCTTTTCGCAGTTCACCAGCCTGTTGTCGCTGGTGCGCGAGGAATTCGATCGCCACGGCATCATCTACGAATACCTCGACGGCAGTACGCGCGACCGCAAGCAACGAGTCGAACGGTTCCAGACCGACGCCGATTGCCAGGTGTTCCTGATCAGCCTCAAGGCGGGCGGCGTGGGCTTGAACCTGACCGCGGCCGACTACGTGTTCATCCTCGATCCCTGGTGGAACCCGGCCGTCGAGGCCCAGGCCGTCGACCGCGCGCACCGCATCGGGCAGGAGCGGCGCGTGTTCGCCTACCGGCTGATCGCGCGCGATACGGTCGAGGAGAAGATCTTGCAACTGCAAGGCGACAAGCGGAAGCTGGCCGAGGCGATCATCTCGGCCGACAACAGCCTGATCAGCAGCCTTACGGCCGACGATCTGAAGCTGCTCTTGAGTTGACAAGTTCGCGGTCGTGGGCGCCGGTTGTTGCATCGCCCCGTCCAGCCACAGCGGGGCGCGATTCCACAGCGAAGGGCGCAGCCCTGGAAACAACGGCGCCCCCCAACCAACCCCGCAGCGGGTAAGGGAGAGGCCGGGGTAAGCCGGCCACTCCCTCCCCGTTGTCGCAGTGGGGTCGATTCCCCACATTTACCGGCGTGAGGGTCTCTCACCGGGCGACCCCAACCGAAGTTGCCCCATGACGAGGAATCACGCGGCGTGCTTGACCATGTTCATCTCGGTACGTACAAAATTCTTCCAGGGACAGCAACCCCAGGCGGCGGCGAAAGTACCCCAATCGCAGCTTCCGGTTGTCGTTGTAGTTCTTCCGTTTGAGCTTCATGGCGCGCACTCTCATGCGAACCCACGAGTCAAATTTTTGGAACGTCCAGCGGCAAGCCGAAAACTCGGTGGCGAAGTAATTTGCCGTTCCCCGAATCACCTGGTTCAGTTTCACGATCGTCGTTTGGTCCAAATTTCGATGACGTTCGGTAATTCCCCGTACCTTGGCCTTGAATTTCCGCACGGATTTGTCCCGCATGCGCCGAGAGCGAGACGAAAGATGAAACCCCAGGAAATCGCACCCTTTCCCGTAGGTCGTGATCTTCGTCTTTTCGGGACTTAACTGAAGTCCCAGTTCGCCCTCCAGCACCTGCTGAACCAATCGCAGCGCCTCCTGCGCCTGCTGGTCGGTCTGGCAGAGCAAGTTCCTCCGGAGTTCGCTCGATCTTACGGAAGAGACTACGCCGCTTAGCCGGTCGTCTTGTCCTCGGCCGGTTCGGGCAGTTCGTGGCGTTGTCGGGAACGGCCCGGTTCAACGCGAGGATGCCCCCACCGCAGAGGGGTCAGCCGTGCGTAAGTCATTACCAATAAGGCAAGTCCAAACATGCCAATTGGCATGTTTGATTTGCGTGGTGCTCGGCCGCCATAATGGCCTCGTTTCTGACCGCCGCCGACATGGGAAAAAAAAATACCCACGGATGGCTTGGCAATCCCACGGATGGCTTGCGGCGTTTACGATTTCGTTCTTCATCCGTGGGATTGCCACGCTATCCGTGGGTCGTCGCCTGATTTCCATCTCTATTTGTCGTTGCGGCACGGCGGAGCGTCCGAGTAGTCGCGTGCCTTGCTTGCGCTGCGGGTTAGTGTCGCCTTGCTTGCGCTGCGGGTTAGTGTCGCCTTCCCATGGATATACCAACCCACCGTAGCCGCCGGGGGCGGACAAGCCGCCCAGCGTCCCCAGGAGCTTCAACCCCAGCGGAAAGACTGTAGAATGGCTCGGCATTCTTTGCCATGCTCGCGGCCTTGATGCGAGTGAGCAAAGAGCGGAGAATAGCCTTGGCGGGCGAGGCGCTCGTGCGGTTGGTACACTGCCCCGAAAACGACTACCGCAAGACGTTGTTGTGCGAGTGCGTCAGCGCTTATCTGCCGCTGGACGACGACAATCGGCGAGGAGAACTCGAGGCGTTTTTACGGAATCATCCAGATTCAGGAGTGCAATCAATGAGCATGGGTCTGTTGGATCATGTGGAACAGCGCGGGGAGCAGCGCGGGGAACAGCGCGGAGAACAGCGCGGGGAACTGAAGGGAGTGGAGATAGGGCAGCGGAAGCTGCTGGGCGAGCAGCTCGAAACCCGCTTCGGTCCGTTATCGCCGGCGGCGCAAGCGCGGTTGGCGAATTGGCCGGCCGAACGGCTGACGGAGTTGGGGCGCGCGCTGCTGTCGGCGGCCTCGCTCGAACAACTCGGGCTCGACGCGTGACGCTGTTCGACGCCAACGCCATGCACGCGCCGCGTTCGCCCCTGTCCATCCAAAGTTCGGTCGAGGTGGCGCTCAATGCCGAACCATAGCGACCGCTCGACCGATGAGTACAAGAACTTGCTCTACCGGGGCGACAAGTCGCGGCGCCGCGACGATCCCGAAACCCCTCCCAAGCGATCCAAAGGTGCGTGGGGTAAGGTGAAGGGTGCGGCGGCAATTGGATGCCGCTTTCGCGGCTCGCTCAGACGTCATGGGGTTCTCGGAGATCGTTTTTTTTCGCTTCGCCGCCGTTCTCTTTCGCACGCCCGTTGCTGCGCAACGTGCGTGCTTTGGGCGTAAAAATGATCCTGCCTGATTCGTGGGCCGCCACGACAGTCGGCTTCTCCGCCCCGCCGCTCGGGCATTTCGCGCAACCACCGCCGCAGCCGCCAGGCGGCTGCTCGCGGCGCGCGAGTCGCCACCCCTGCCGCAGCAGGTAACCGCACGCCAGGGCGACGATTGCCAGCGCCGCCAGGTCTTGCGAGTCGAAGTTCATGTCGCACACCACATCCCCACCTGGTACGTGATTAGCGCAGCGACGTAGGCCAACGCCGTCATATAGACGAAAGTGAACGCGGGCCAGCCCCAACTATTCGTTTCACGCTTGATCACCACCAGCGTCGACGCGCACTGCGCGCACAGGGCGAAAAACACCATGATCGACAGCGCCACGGGCACGTTGAACACCGGCCGGTTGACGTCGTCCTCCCAGGTGGCGTGTGTCAACGCGGCCACCAATTGGCCACGCGCCTGCTCGTCTTCCAGGGTAACGTCCTCCCCTAAATTGTAAATGATTCCCAGTGTGGCAACCACCACTTCGCGGGCCGGAAACGAGGCGATCACGGCGCAGCCGATGCGCCAGTCCCAGCCGAGCGGGCGTACCGCCGGCTCGATCGCGCGGCCCAGCCGTCCCAGGTAACTCTGGCGGTTGTAGGCTCCCAGGATTTCGTTTCGCAGCCTGGCCTGTTCGCGGCGGAGAACGTCGCGGCGGAGAACGTCGCGGCGGAGACCGTCGCGGCGAGGGTCGCCGTCGCCCCCTTGTGCCAATTCGGCTTCGATGTCGTTAAGACGTTCGCGAAACGGGCCTTCGACAACCTGGGCGTCGTGCGGATAGTAAAGCGCCGCCCATACCAGCACCGACACGGCAACCACCAGCGTGCCGGCCCGGCGGATGAACGACCAGCCCCGCTCGACCATGCGGTACACGACGGTGGCCGGCGAAGGCCATTTGTAGCTGGGCAGTTCCATCACGAACGGCGGTGTCGGACCGCGCAAAAGCGACTTCTTCAGTAACAGGGCCACGAACATCGCCGTGACAATCCCCACCAGGTACATGGTTGTCATCGTCAAACCTTGCAAGCCCAACAGGCCGCCTGCGTACGATCGGTCGGGGATGAACGCGGCGATCAAAAGCGTATAGACCGGCAGCCTCGCGCTGCAACTCATCAACGGCGCCACCAGGATCGTCGTCAGTCGGTCGCGGCGGTTCTCGATCACCCGCGTCGCCATCACGCCCGGTATGGCGCAAGCGAACGACGACAACAGCGGGATGAACGATTTGCCGCTCAAGCCGACTTTGACCATCAAGCGGTCCATCAGGTAGGCGGCGCGGGCCATGTAGCCGCAGTCCTCGAGCACCGCGATGAAGAGGAAAAGAATCATGATCTGGGGCAGGAAAATGATCACCCCGCCCACGCCGTCGATCAGGCCCTTGACCAGCAGGCTTCGCAACGCCCCCTCGCTCATGTGGGCTGAGGTCCAATCGCCCACCGCCCCTTGCGCGGCTTCGATCCACTCCATCGGCAAGGCCGCCACGCGGAACACCGATTGGAACACCAGCACCATCATCAACAGGAAAAACAGCGTGCCCCACAGCCGGTGCGTGAGGGCCCAGTCGATACGGTCGCTGATCGTCACCGCCCGGCTGGCAGGGCGCGTGATCACGCCCTCAAGCACCTTGGCGACCCATTCGTAGCGGGCCAGGGCCTCGACGGCCGGCACCGCGCAACCGGCCACGGCCAGGCGCCCACGGGCCGCGTCGAGCAACTCGACCGGATCTTCATGGCCGGCGTCGAGCAGTTGCGCCGTCAGGTAGCCCGCCGTATCCAATAGGAGACGTTCGACAAGATAGCGGGGCAATGCCGCCGCGCCCCCCGTCGCGCGCTCGGCCCAGTGCGCCGCCAGGCGATCGACCTCCCGCTGAAACGCTTCGGGAAACGGACTCGTCGGCGCGCGAGCGGCACCTCCCACCGCGTAGGCCAGCGCCGTCTTCAATTCAGCCAACCCGCGCCGGCGATGGGCCTGCACTTCGACCACGGGCACGCCAAGCTGTGCCGACAACCTGGCCACGTCGATCGCGATGCCACGCTGCTGGGCCACGTCGGTCATGTTCAGCGCCACGACGGTCGGCAGTCCGAGTTCGAGTACCTGGCTGAGCAGGTAGAGATTACGCTCCAGGTTGCTGGCATCCACGATCGAAAGGACGACGTCGGGCGGAGGCGTGTCGCCGCGGCGGCCCAGGAGCACGTCGACGGCCACCATTTCGTCGGGCGAACGCGGGGCCAGGCTGTAAGTGCCCGGCAGATCGACCAGCGCGTAGTGACGGCCTTCGTGGGCGAGATGGCCGACTTTCTTCTCGACGGTCACGCCAGGATAATTGCCCACCCGCTGCCGCACGCCCGCCAGGCCGTTGAATAGCGTCGATTTGCCGGTATTCGGGTTGCCGAGCAAGGCCACCGTGAATGATGTCTCGGAAGCCGTGTCGGACATGGCGAGAGTCGCTTGTGTCAGTCGTTTCACGCCGGTAGTTTACGGCATCGACAACGGCCCCAACGGGGCCAAATTCGATAGCCCAGGGCAGCCCTCGTTGTTCTACACATCTTTCAAGAGGCCAGGGGCTTGCCCCCGGGCCTCTGACGAAGAAGCCCGTGATTGCCCAACACTGCTTCACGGGGCTACGCGATCAACTCGACCTCCACCCGGGCGGCTTCACTTTTTCGCACGCTCAGTCGATAGCCGCGCACTTCCAATTCAAGTGGATCCCCCAAAGGCGCCCTGCCCACGAGTCGAACCTCGACGCCCGGCGTGAGACCCATTTCCAAGAGCCGCAAACTCACGTCGTCGCCCCCCGTTACGCCGCGTACCACGGCCTTGGCTCCCAGCGAGACGTCGGCCAGACGGTTCAAACTGCAATCCCCTGTTTCATCATAGTACTCTGTTTGACCAGAACACTCTGTTTGACCAGAACACCCGGTTTGACCAGTACGCTGAGTAGTTCGTCGGCGCGAAAACAGAGCTTATGGCCACCCAATCGCACAATACAAGGGCTGCCTGGCCGGAGCATTTCGATCGGCGCCCCATCGCGGAGACCAAGCTCGTGCAAGCGATGCACTTGCTCCGCCATACCCAAAACCGCAGCGACTGTGGCACAGCAGCCCGCCGCCATTTGACCAAGGGGGATTAGTTCGTAGGCCAGTTCCGTCACAGAAAACCTCCTAGATGGAATTGAGACGCATTCTCAACTTCTAAAGGCTATTGTAGGAACTTGCGAGCAGGCAATCAATAGGGCGAGCGGAAAAAAATCTATCTATACCGCATGAGGTCGAGAATGAGACATTTTGCCACGAAAAAGTGGTGGCTGGTGGCAGAGCGTAAGCGATGCCCCGGCCAGATAATCGACCGGGGCATCGCTTTTAGGCTCTGCCCCAGCCACCGTGAATGGGCCTGCTCCGACACTATACCGCACGCGGCCGGCTTCCGACACTAACCCGCAGCGCAAGCAAGGAGCGTAACGACTGGCCTTGCTTGCGCTGCGCGTTGGTGTGCAGACTTGCGAATGTGTCATTCCCGGCCGCGTGCAGTATAACCAGCGTTTGGCCGCCGCGCGCAACAGATCCGGACATAGTGTCCGGCCGTGATGCGCATTTTTTTGCGATTACACCATCCCATGGTTATACCTAACCACCCGTCCCACGCACGCGTCAGCCGCCATCGGTTCGGAACGCCGGGGATGTTCCTTGGGAGCCGTGGCATCGCTTAGGCTCTGCCGCCAGCCACCCCAGCGATCCATGGCGAGCCAGAATTCGCAAGAATTCTGGCGTAACTCGCGTCCACGGCCTGACTTCTTGCGAAGCCAGCTACGGGACCATGAATAATCCAGCCACCGCTTTCATGTGGCAAACTGGGCAAGGGTTATTGCTCAACGTGCGGCGTTTCATGCAAGGTTGCGTCAATTTCCGAAACCACCTATATGCCTATTGACTTGTCTACCACGACGGTTGCTCCCAAGCCCCAAGACGAACTGGAAAAGCTTCGCCAGGAGCTGTTGCGCCTCATTCTCAAGAACGAGGCCCGGCGCCACACTACGGCAAGGTAAGCATGACGTGAAGCGATTGCCGGCTCTCGCCGCACTGCTCATGGCCGCGACCGTGGCACGATCGTCGGTCGCCGATTGGCCCGCGCGAGCGGCGCCTACCATGCGTCCGCACCCTGCGGTGGTACGGGTAATCGTGCCGGAACGAGGCAGCACATCCTACGGTTCGGGTACGCTTGTCGACGTGTGTGGCGAATATGGCCTGGTTGTTACCAACTGGCATGTCGTCTGCGATGCGGCCGGCCCCCCCACAGTGGTCTTTCCCGATGGTTTTCGCTCCGCCGCCCAGGTGGTCAAGGTCGATCGCGACTGGGATCTGGCGGCGTTGGCGATCTGGAAGCCGAGTGTCGTCCCCGTGCCGCTGGCGCCGCGGGCGCCGCGACCCGGCGAGAAGCTGTCGATTGCCGGCTATGGCGGTGGACCGTACCGGCAGGTGGCTGGAGCATGCACGCAATACGTCGCCCCAGGCAGGAGCCATCCGATGGAAATGGTCGAATTGGCGGCCTCGGCGCGGCAGGGCGACTCGGGTGGACCGATCTTCAACAACCAGGGAGAACTGGCCGGTGTGTTGTTCGGCGAGGGACATGGCCGCACGGCCGGCAGCTATTGCGGCCGCGTGCGGCAATTCCTGGCGTCGGTGGTGCCCGCCGCCGGCGCGCCGGCCGCGGCGGCGACCGGCCACCTTGCCGCACAACCCGGAAGCCCCCCGCAAGCATCGGCGTTGGCCGCCGAGTCGAACACGGACTATTCAGCCTTTTTGGCGTCTCGCCCAGCGGCGATCCTGGAAAGCCAGGCCACGGTGGGCGCGGGTTCGGACGCCGAGCGGTCAGCGAGGCCGACTCCGTTGCGGACGTTGCCCCCTCGGCAGGAAGCTTTCGGCGAGGCGCCGGCGGAGCCCGGAGGGGCGTGGGAGCCGGATTCGTTCAACTTCCGCCAATTCGCCGGCCAGACGCGCCTCGAGCAATTCAAGACGATCCTCGCCGCCGTCGGGGCCTTGGCGTTGGTCGGGTACGTGTGCCGGGTTTTGCGCAATCGGGGATGACCGCGATGAGCGCGGCGGGCCGTTCGACGTTGACTGCCCATGCGACATTGTGCTAAGTTCCGCGCCCCATCCCCTGTTGATTGAAAGCCTGCCGCACGTCATGACAAGACGCCACGAACACCCGCCTGTCCGCTCCGTCCGGCGCCGCGCGCTGGCGATCTTGCTCGTCGCCGCGACGGTGTTGGCGTGCTACTTCGCCTTTTGGCACTACCACCTCAAACGGTTCCAGGTGGTCCGCGCGGGCGTTTTCTACCGCGTCGCGCAACCGTCGGAGTTCGGCATGCGTTATCTCGTGCGGCATTGCGGCGTCAAGACGGTCGTGAGCGTGCAGCTTTACGATTTTCGATTGCGCCGTGGACTGTGCGACCTGGGCCACTCGGACGGCGGCCGCGAATCGCAGTACGTGTCGCAGCTCGGCGCGCGCGGCGTGCGGTGGCCGATGGGCGACGAGAATTATTGGCCCTGGCTGACGCCCTGGCAATTCGAGGAGTTCTTCGAACTCATGGACGACCCGGCCCATTGGCCGGTGGCGGTTCATTGCCAAGGAGGCCGGCACCGCACGGGCACGCTGGCCGCGTTGTTCCGGCTGGAATACGACCGCTGGCCGGTCGATCGGGCGTTGGCGGAAATGTACGCCTTCAAATTCGGGCCGCCGGTACGGCTGCAAGAGCACAATCTGCGCACCTATTTGCCGCGCGCGCGTCCGACGGCAAGCGAGTGGGACGCGCTGGGCCGCCATTGGCGCGACGTTCTGGCTTGCGAAGCGCCGGCCGACTACGACGCCTTGATCCGCCGTCTGCGCGCCGAGCGCCGTCGGAATGGAATCGAAAACCGTGTCAACCGCGCGTTGGGCGATGATCTCGACCAGGCTAGTCCGTTTGCCTTACCCTTGGCCGAGCGTCTGCTCGACGAGCCCGGCGACGCGCTTGCGGCGCGCGCCGGTCTTGCGGCGGCGGCCTGCCTTGAACGGCCCGACGCGCGGGCGGCCGATTGGGCGGCGGCGGCGGCCCTCATCGCCGACTTCGGCGACCCGAACCAGCAGGGCCGGCTGCTGGAACTGCTCGCCGACGCCGAGTTGCCACGCGTTTCGCCCGAGCGCTTCGACTCGCTGGTGGCCGGCGTGACGAATCGTTTCACATCCAACCGTGTCCCCTTTCTGCGCCCGCTCTTGGAGCAGGAGGGGTTCCATCGGGCCGCCGGCGCCCAACAGTGCCGCTATTGCGACACGGCCGTCGCGAGGCTTTCGACGATCATCAACCGGAACTTGCTTCATGTGACGCCCGCCATGGGCCTCGATGGCTGGAACTTCGCGCGGCAGGCCGCGCGCGACTGGTTCGCCGCCCAGCCCGCCGAAGCGCGACTGAGCCGCTTGCAACCGCCGGCGGGCAATAACACCGTTCGCCCCGGCGATCCGGTCCCGAAGGAAGACTTGAGCAAGCTCCGCCGTTGACGCCGAGAATTTTCATGGCTTTTCCCGTGGCGTCGTTGCGGCGGCTCAGCGTCGTTGCGGCGGCTCAGCGGTGGGTTGAACTTCGCCCAACATCAACCGGCGCCCCATTCCGGTGAGCCAAAGATAATGGTCGCTGGGCAGCCCGTCGAAGGTCACGAACCGGCTGCCCCCCACCGGCACGTCATTCGCGCATTTGAAGATCGCCGTTCCCTCGTCCATTTCGTCGAACATGGCAACCCGTACCACCAATTGTAGCTGTACGTCGGCGGAGTGTACACGGGGCGCGCGGATCCCTCCCTGGAATTTGCTTGATTCCCGGCGCCGTCTCGCTTCTAATCGCTGTGTATGGCCAAGTCACCCAAGTATTCCGATCCTGAAGTCCTGGCCAAGATCGCCGGAATCACCTTTCGAGCGAGGCACGTCGTCGAGGGGACGATTTCAGGCCAGCACCGCAGTCCGTTCCACGGCTTCAACGTCGAGTTCGCCGAGTACCGCGAGTACTCGCCGGGCGACGACCTGCGCCGGCTCGATTGGCGCGTGTTCGGCCGCACCGACCGCTATTACATCAAGCAGTACGAGGAAGAGAGTAACCTGCGCTGCACGATCGTGCTCGACGCCAGCGCCTCGATGCGCTACGGCTCCGGACCCTTGACCAAGTTCGACTACGCGGCCACCGTGGCCGCGTCGCTGGCCACCTTGTTGATCGAGCAACAAGACCCGGTGGGTTTAGCCTTGTTCGACAGCCAAGAGCGCACGCTCGTGCCGCCGGCCGCCACCCAGGCCCAACTGGTGCGGATCATCGGCGAGCTGGAAAGCGCGCGACCGGATCGGGAAACCCAGCTTGGCCCGGTCTTGAAGACGCTGGCCGAAAAGCTGAAGAAGCGGGGACTGATCGTGATCGTCTCCGACCTCTTGACCGATCTCGAATCATTCTACGACGGCCTCTCTCGATTGCAGTACCGCGGGCAGGAGATCATGGTGCTGCATGTGCTCGACGTCGACGAGTTGGAACTGCCGTTCAAGGATCTCGTGCTGTTCCACGACATCGAGGGGAGCGAGGAGTTGTTCGCCGAGCCGTGGGCCTTTCGCAACGCCTACCGCAAGGCGATGGAGCAGTTCATCGAAGGCGTCCAGAGTACCTGCGGCGGTCGGGGGATCGACTACCTGCTGCTGCGCACCGACCAGGATCTGGGCGACGCCCTGAGCCACTACCTGCACGCGCTGGAGAAGCTGCAGCCCACGTCGGGGAGGCAAAAGCATTCATGAGCAGGTTCCTTCGAGGGATGACCCATGCCCATTGACATTTCCTTTCTCAATTCAGCGGCCTTGTGGGGGCTGGGGCTGGCCAGCATCCCGATCATCATCCATCTGCTCTTTCGCCGGCGGTTCCGCCGCGTCGATTGGGCGCCGATGCACTATCTCAAGCTCTCGATCCAGCGCAACCGGCGGCGAATCCGCTTGGAGCAGTTGTTGCTCTTGTTGCTGCGGACGTTCGCCATCCTGCTCTTGTTCTTCCTCGTCGCGCGTCCGACGATGCACGCCGTGGGGCTGGGCAACTGGCTGGGAGGCAATAGCCGCGCGAGCCAGATTCTGCTGATCGACGATTCGCTGGGTATGGACTACCGCGACGGCGGCCGGTCGGCGTGGGAACGGGTCAAGGAGGTGGCGGCCAAGGTGATCGAAAGCATCGGACCCAAGGACCGCTTCACGCTGGTCCTGGCTTCGCGTCCGGGGGCGCCGCTGGTGCGCGAGGTCGAGCTGGAAAACCCCGACGAAATCGCGCAACTCGTGGCCGCGGCCCATCCCTCCGACGCGCACGTCGCCTGGGAGCCGGTCTTCGCCGCGGTCGACGAGCTGATCGAGACCGGCGCTTTCCCGATCCAGGAATTGACCCTGATCACCGACCTGCGCCGCGCCGGCTGGGACGACACGGTTCGTCCTTTGGGAAATCGCTGGGCCGGCAAGCAACTGCGGATGCGGATCTTCGACGTCGGCAGCCTGAAAACGAACAACGCGGCCCTGGTCGATCTCAAGCAAATCGACCGATTGGCGATGATCGCCAACCCGGTTCGCTGGGAAGCGGTCGTGCGCAACGACACCGACCACGAGCTGGCTGAGATCGACGCCCAATGGTCGGTCGACGGCAAGCCCACGGTGGTGCGGATGCCGGCCATCGGGCCGGGCGAAACGGTGCGCGTGCCGCTGAACTCCACGTTTCAAGAGGCGGGCTCGCACCACGTCGAATTCGAGTTGCCTTCCGACGAGTTGGCGGCCGACAACCGCCGCTGGGGCGTGTGCCAGGCGCGGGAGCAAGTGCAGTTGCTGTTGGTCGATGGGGAGCCGTCGAGCGAGCCTTTGGCGGGCGAGGCCGATTTTCTCGGCTTGGCGTTGTCGTTGGGCGTGGGCGACGCCGACGCGTTCCAGGTGCAGGTGGTCACCGACTCGGAATGGGCCACGCTCCCCACGGGCCAGCCCGACATGGTGGCCTTGTGCAACGTGGCCGGCCTCACGCCCGAACAGGCCGACAAGCTCGGGCGGTGGGTCAAGTCGGGCACCGGCCTAATGATCTTCGTCGGCGAACAGATCGACCCCACGAACTACAACCAGTTGCTCTATCGCGATGGTCAGGGCCTGTTGCCCGCCCCGTTGGAGACGGTGGTTGACGAGGAATTCTCCGGCATCCTGGTCGAGGAGGGCGTGCCCGGACCACTCGACGGCCTGTTGCAAGTCAGCCCCACGGTGCTCGAACCGATCAAGGTCCGCAAGTTCTTCCAGGCGCGTCCGGCCGACGACGCGCCGCCCGGCGTGCGCGTGCTGGCCCGCTGGAACAGCACCGACTCGGCCCCCGCCGTGCTTGAGAAGACGTTCGGCGAGGGCACGGTGTTGCTCTGGACCGTGACGGCCGACAAGCTCTGGAGCGACTGGCCCACCGAGCCGAGTTACGTGCTCGCGGTGCGCGAGGCGGCGAAGGCGATCGCCCGCGCCGACTCGGGCGCGCGGGCGTTGACCGCCGGCGAAGAACTGCGGCTGCCGCTACCGGCCAGCGAGCGTGTCGGCGCGGCGCCGCCGACCGTCGAAGCGCCCGAGGCCGAGAAGCCGCGGCCGGTGCGCGTCGAGGAAGACATGTCCGGCGGACGAGCGGGCGGCGCAAGCCCCCCGGTACACGCGGCCCCGCAGGTTCTGGTCTATGACGACACGCGCCGGGCAGGTCTTTACAAGCTCGCCTGGCAAGCGGCCCCTTCGACGGCGCGGACCGCGCTCTTCGCGGTGAATCCCGACGGTATCGAAAGCGGTTTGCAACGGATCTCGGCCGACGAGCTGCGTTCGCTCTGGGGCGGGTTCGAGCCGGAGGTGATTTCGGCCGTGTCCGACGGCGATACGCCGATCGCCGTCCGCGGGCTGGAAATCTGGCGGCGGCTGGCGATGACGTTGTTGGGCCTTTTGGTCGCCGAGTCGTGCTTTGCGACTTGGACGGGGAGGCAGAGGTGAACTCCTTCTTCAATTGGCTGCTCGGCATCAAGGCCGCGCCCGACTGGGTGAGCGGCGCCGATACCCAGTGGCGCCTGGACGCGCAGGCCAGGCCCGAAGGGCTGTGGGCCGTGGCGGCGGTGGCCGCCGGGGTCGTGGCCGTCGCTGGCGTCTGGTATCTCTACCGTCTCGAGGGCCGCTCGCTCTCGTGGCCGGCGCGCATAGTGCTCAGCGGGCTGCGGCTGGCGATCATCGTCTGCATGGCGTTCATGCTGCTCGAATTGGTGGTCGAATTCACCCGCTCGGAGCAGGTTCCGTCGCACCTGTTGGTGCTGGTGGACACCTCCGAGAGCATGTCGCTGGCCGATCCCTATTCCGACGACTCGACCGCCCGCGAGGCGGCCCAGCGGCTGGACCTCAAAACGGCCGACGGCGAGCCGGACGTGGCGACCTTGCGCAAGCTCAGCCGGCTGCAATTGTCGCAGCGCGTCGTCGGCGACCTGTTGGGCGAGATCAGCGACGGCCGTATCGTTTCGCTCTACGGCTTCGACGGCAAGCTCACGCCACTGGCGTCCGAGGCGGCCCTCGACGGACTGGCCGCGCGCGGCGCTTCGACCGGCATCGGCGACGCGCTGGCGGGCGTTCTGGCGGCGCACCGCGGCCAGGATCTGGCCGGAATCCTGCTGGTGACCGACGGCCGCTCGAACTCGGGCCTCGATCCGCGCGACGCCGCCGCCGTGGCCGGCGAACAGAAGACTCCCATCGTCGCCTTGGCCGCCGCCACGCCCGAAGCGCCGCGCAACGTCAAGCTGGCCGGCATCAACGCCGACAAGGAGATCTTCATCCGCGACCCGGCGGAAATCGGCGTCCTGGTCGAGGCTCAGGGGCTGAAGGATGCCACCGCCGGCGTCACGCTCGAACAACAACTCGACGACGGCTCCTGGAAAGAGATCGGTCGCGAACAGGTGCTGCTGGGCGAGGACGCCGTGCTCAAGAGCGTCACGTTCAAGATCACGCCCGAGGCGGTCGGCAAGTTCGTCTATCGAGCCGAGGTCGGCGACGTCGGGGTGGAGCTTTACGAGGACGACAACGCCGACACCGTTTCGATCCGCGTCGTGCGCCAAGGCATCCGGGTGATTCTGATCGCCGGGTATCCCTCGCCCGAGGTGCAGTTCATGCGCAACGCCCTGTTGCGCGACACGGCCTTGGAATTCGCCTCCTGGCTGCAGAACGCCGAGCAGGGCTATGAACACGTCGGCCACCGCCCCATCCGCCGCCTGCCGGCGAACCAGAAGGAGTTGGACCACTTCGACGTGGTGATTCTTTTCGACCCCGACATGCGGAACCTCGGCCCGGCCTGGCCCGACCTGCTCACCCAGTTCGTGGGCAACGCCGGCGGCGGCCTGATTTACATCGCCGGCGAGCTCAACTCGCAGCGATTGTTCAGCCCTCAGGCGGGCGACGGCGCGCTGTTGGGCAGCGGCGGCAGCGAAAACTCGTGGCTCAAGATGCTACCGGTCGTGCGCGACCCCGGCTTGTACCAGTCGGCGGCCGACGTGCGGCTCAGTTCGCGCGAGACCTGGACGCTGGAGCTGTCGCCCGAAGGGTCCGCCGATCCGATCTTTCAGTTCGCCCCGGAGTCGAGCCGCAACCGCGAGGTTCTGGCCAGCCTGCCGGGCATGTTCTGGCACTTCCCGGTAACGCGCGCCAAGAACGGCGCGACGGTGCTTGCCCGCCATGGCGATCCGCGAATGCGAAACCAGTTCGGCCGGCATGTGCTCATGGCCACACAGCTTTACGGACCCGGCCGAACCGTGTTTCTCGGCTTCGACAGCACGTATCGCTGGCGCTACCTGCACGAGGAGTATTACGACGGCTTCTGGGCCAGGCTCATCGACCGGGTGGGGCGCAGCAAGGTGCTGGGACGCGACCCGTTCAGGCTCTCGATCGACAAGAGCGCCTACCGAGTGGGCGACAAGGTAACGATTTGGGCCGAAGTGCTCGACGCCTCCGACCCCACGTCGGCCGTCAGCGAGCTGCGCGGAAGCGTCGATTGGGGCGGCGATTCCGACTTGCCGTTGGATTTCGAGCCGCTGCCGGAAGAGCCGGGCAAGTTCGAGGCCACCTTCGTCGCCCCGCGGGCCGGCGCTTACATCGCCCACGTCGCGCCGGCCGTGTTGGCCGATCCGGACGACGCCACGCGCAAGGCCACGCTGCGTTTCAGCGTCGAGCCACCCCGCGCCGAGCGCGACAACCCCACGCTCGACCGGCCCACGCTGGAGGAAATCGCCCACGCTTCGGGTCCGGATGGCCGGGTTTTCGCTCTTACCGAAAAGGACCAGGTCGCCGGCGCTTTTCATACCAAGCTGATCTCCAAGCCGCTGGTGCATCGCGACGAGGTCTGGGACGCGCCGCTGTTGTACCTGGCGATCGTGTTGTTGCTCACGGTGGAATGGGTGGCGCGGAAGAAGTACCGGATGGCGTGAATTCACGTCCGTTACGGACGCGGGCCATCGTGGCGTTGTACAAATCGACGTATTGGCGAGCGCTGCGCGCCCACGACCAATCCTGACGCATGCCGGTATCGACCAGTTGCGACCAGACATCGGGCTGGGCGTAGGCTTCGCAGGCGCGGCTCAGGGCCTCGGCCAACGCCCGCGCCTCATATTCGCGGAAGCTGAAGCCGGTCGCCGCGCGTGCGGCCAAGGTTTCGCGCGTGCAATCGGTGATCGTATCGGCCAGTCCGCCGGTGGCGCGCACCACCGGCACCGTGCCATACTTCAAACTGTAAAGCTGATTCAGGCCGCACGGCTCGTAGCGGCTGGGCATCAGGAACAGGTCGGCCCCCGCCTCGATCCGGTGGGCCAAGGGATCGGCGTACGCCAGCCTCGCCGCGACCTTTTGCGGCGAGCGTTCCGCCAGGTTCGCGAAGAACTGGTGGTATTTAGGCTCGCCGGTCCCCAAGACCGCCCATTGCGCATCGTGCGAGCGCGCCCATTCCTGAATGACGCCCGACACCAGATCAAGGCCCTTCTGGTCGACCAAGCGGCCCACCAATCCGACCAGCGGCGCGCGAGGTCGCAGGGGCAAACCCAGTTCGGCCTGCAAGGCCGCTTTGCACGCGGCCTTGCCTTCGGCCACGCTGGCGGCATCGTAGTTCTTCGCCAGGTGGCGATCGGTCGCCGGATCCCAAAGCGTGTAGTCGACGCCGTTGATGATGCCCGACAGCACTTCGCGACGCTGCTGCAAGACTCCCTCCAGGCCGCAGCCCAAAGGCGCGCTTTGAATCTCGTCGGCGTAGCGCGGGCTGACGGTGTTCAACGCGTCGGCGAACACCAAACCCGTCTTCATCAGGTTCAGCTTGCCGTAGAACTCCATCTGGTGCCAGTTGAAATACTTCCAATCGAGACCGGTGAGCAACATGTCCCAGTGCCAGAACGTCCCTTGGTAGGCCAGGTTGTGGATCGTGAACAGCGAGACGATCTGTTCGTAGCCGGGCACCCCCTTGTACTCGGTCTTCAGATAGGCCGGCGCGAGACCGGCTTGCCAGTCGTGGCAGTGCAACACGTCGACATCCAGGCGCAACAGCTTGATCGCCTCCAGCACCGAGCGGCTGAAGAAGACGAACCGTTCGCAGTTATCGACGAAGTCGCCGCCGTCAATTCCATACAATTCGTCGCGCAGGAAGTAGTCGTCCTGTTGCACCAGAAAGACCGGCACGTCGCTGCCGGGCAGCCGGCTTCGCAGCAGGCTGCCTTCCACGGTTTTGCTGCCGATGTGGATCGAAAGGTCAACGCCGGTCGGCTCGATCGGCTGGCCGCAATTCCAAACGCACCGAAAAGCCGGCATGATCACGACGGGACGATGGCCCAGGCGCGCCAATTCGATGGGCAGGGCGCCCAGCACGTCGGCCAGGCCGCCGGTCTTGGCAAACGGCACGACCTCGCTGGAGGCCAATAGAATATTCATGCCTGCAATCTCCCGAGATGTCCCTCGTCATTCGTCCATAGTCCGTTGCAACGCCAAGACCCGGCGATCGCTGTCCACCCTCGTGCGATTGAAGCTACCAGATGGCGGTCGAAATTCAAAGTCATTGAACGATTTCGCCGCTGCACGCGGCCAGCCGGGGCATCGCTTACGCTCTGCCACCAGCCACCGCTTTCCCGTGGCAAAATGTCTCATTGTCGGCCGCGTGAAGTAAAGCCGCGGGCAGGGATCCCTAATTTCGTCTCTTGACCCGTTCGGTTCCGGCCATTACGATCCGCCCCCCCGAAACCAGGATCGACGACAGGCGATGGCCCGTATGCGCATTTTAAGCCACCGTCGTCCGGCGCGGCCCGCCGCGGCGCTCGCCTGGGGAGCGGGGGCGTTCGCCGGGGTACAGATCGTGCTGGCCGTCGGTCTCTTGACGTGGTGGCCGTGCATGCGCGACCCGTGGTACGGCGACAAGCTGTGCCAACTACGTCGCCTGATCGCGGCCGCGCCCGATCGACCGCGCCTGGTGATGCTGGGCAGTTCGCGGACGCTCAACGGCTTCAACGCCGCGCTGGTCCAAAAACGGCTTGCCGACGCCGGGGACGTGCCGGCGACCGTCTACAATTTCGGCCTGCCCGGCGCGTCGTCGGTGGCCGAGTTGGTCGTGCTGCGCCGGCTGTTGGCCGATGGAGTGCGCCCCGAACTGCTGTTGGTCGAGGTTTCGCCCTCGTTCATGACGCATCCGCTCGACCTGGCGATGTTTCCGGCCGATCACCTCTGGCAGCGGGAGTTGCCGCTGTTGGCGGATTACCTGGAAGACGGCGAGGCGCTATGCTCCCAGTGGTGGCGGGGGCGGTGGATCCCCTGCCATACCCACCGCGAAGCGATCCTGTACTCGATCTGCCGCACGATGGTGGCGAAAGAAAGCTTCGGTCCCTGGTTCAAGACGTTCGATCCGGCAGGCTGGGAACGATTCGATGCGCAAGGCTTCGACTCGGACTTTCGCCGCCGGGCGTTGGAAACCACTCGCAGGGAATTAACGCGCGGATTGACCGTGGGCCGCGTCAGCGACGTGTGCCGCGGGGCTTTGACGCGACTGGCCGCAACCTGCCGGGGCGAGGGGATTGCCCTACTGCTGATATTGCCGCCGGTCGAGGAGGCGTTCCGGTCGGGCAAGGCGACCGCGACGGAATCGGAGACGTATGCGCTGCTCGACCAGATCCGCGACGAGTACGCGGCCACGATCGTCGACGCCCGCGACTGGCTTGCCGACGAAGATATCTTCGATTCCTATCATGTGCTCGACGAGGGGGCCGGCACGTTGAGCGAGCGATTGACCCGGCAGACATTGATCCCGCAATTGCGGCGGATCGAGCAGGCGCGCCGGACCCGCGCCACCGCGACGAAATAACGCCGTCTTGTCATCAACGGCCCGCGTCAAGGCAAGGATCGCCGCGTTGGGTTCTGTAGGGAACGCCCTCCGTGGCGTTCCGTGAAGCGGGTACGACGTCATCGGGCGGGGCGTGGAACGCCACGGAGGGCGTTCCCCACCGAGTTGACCGTCTCATGCGCGTCGCCTTCTGGCCAGCGCCGACCACTCGGGCTGCAAGTAATAGTGGCACAGTGCGATCGCCAGCGCGTCGGCGACGTCGGGCGGTTCGGGCAGGATCTTCAGCCCGAGCTCGCGCCGCACGGCCCGCTGCACCTGGGCTTTGCCGGCGCGGCCGTTGCCGGTCAGGATTTTCTTGACTTGCGTGGCGCCGTAGTGGACCACGGGAATCCCCGCCTGGGCCGCGGCCAGGCAGATCACGCCGCGGGCGTGCCCCATCAAGATCGAGGTCCGCGGGCGCTGGTAGTGGCCGTACAGTTGCTCCAGGGCCATGGCGCAGGGCTTGAGGTGGGCGATCACGTCGGTCACACCGGCGTGGATTTCGGCCACGCGCGCGGTCAGCGAGTCGCGCGTTCGGCCGCGGACCACGCCCGCCTCACACAAACGCGGTCCGCCGGCCGCCACCTCCAACACGCCATAGCCCGTCGTGTTCAGGCCGGGGTCGACGCCCAGAATGCGGAGTTGGTCATTGGTCATTGTTTCCGCCTCGTCCACTCCGTGCCCGTCGGCCGGTCTTCGAGCGTGATCCCCAACGCCGCAAGTCCCTTGCGGATCTGGTCGGCCATCGCGAAATTCTTGCTTTTGCGGGCTTCGGCGCGGACGTCGATCACCAACGCCATCAACTTGCCGACCAGGTCGTCGAAGCCGGCGACTGCTGGCGCCTTGACCGGCCTGCGGAAGAGACCCAGGATGGCGGCCAGTTCGCGCAGCGTGGCCGCCCCCAGCCGTAGGCTGGCCGCTTCAGCCGAGCCGGTTTTGCCGGCCGTTTCCAGTCCGGCCTCGTCGACGAATTTGTTCAGCGCCCGGACCAGTTCAAACAGCACGCCGATCGCTCCGCCCGTGTTGAAGTCGTCGTCCATCACGTCGAGGAACTGCCGCCGGAATTCGTTGACTTGCCGCTCGATGGGCGCCTGTTCTTCAATCAGAACCTGACCCGGCACGATGTCGCCGGCCTGGCGGGTGCGGGCCGGCTCGATGGCGTGAAAACTTTCGCCGGTCACGCGTTCGTAGCGATGGAAGAAACGGTAGAACGTGTCGAGTCCCTTTTCGACCTCGTCGATCCGCTCCTCGCTGTAGTCGATCGGCCTGCGGTAGTGCGTCGAGAGCAGGAAGAAACGGATCGTCTCGCCCTGGTACTTGGCCAATAGGTCGCGGAAGGCGCTTGCCCCCTTCGATTTGCCCATCTTTCCCTGTTCTTGCGCGGCCTGATCTCCGGCGGCTGGCTCTCCGGCGGCCACATCGCCCTCAGCCGGCTCTCCGGCGGCCAGTTCGCGTGTGTGGCGGCCACCGACTTTGCCGACCTCGTGGGAGGCTTGCATCAGGCCGTTGTGCAGCCAGTACTTGGCTTGCGGCTTGCCGTGTCGGCACTCGCTCTGGGCGATTTCGTTTTCGTGGTGCGGGAAGACGAGGTCGAGCCCGCCGCCGTGGATGTCGAACGTCTCGCCCAGCAAGCGGCGGCTCATTGCCGAGCACTCGATGTGCCAGCCGGGCCGGCCGGATCCCCAGGGGCTGGGCCAGCAGGGCTCGCCGGGCTTGGCCCCTTTCCAAAGGGCGAAGTCGGCGGCGGAGCGTTTGCGTTCGGCGGCGCCGCCCCCTTCGCCTTGCAGCGCCGTCACGTCGCGGCGGCTGAGCTTGCCGTATTCGGGATCGCGGCCGACTTCGAAGAACACGTCGCCTTCGGCCACGTAGGCGAACCCGCCGTCGATCAGCGTCTGGGTGAACTCGACGATGGCGCCGATGTGGTCGGTCGCCTTGGGAAAGTGATCGACCGTGTCGACGCCCATCGCCTCCAGGTTGCGATGGTAGTCGGCGGTCATTTCGTCGGCCACGGCCGCCATCGAGATCGCCCGCCGCCGCGACTCGGCGATCAGCTTATCGTCGACGTCGGTGATGTTGATCACCAGCGTCACCTGGTAGCCTGAATAGACCAGGTGCCGCTTGATCGCGTCGAAGATCACGGGGCCGACCATGTGACCGATGTGGCTGGGCTTGTAGACCGTCGGGCCGCACAGATAGATGCCCACCTTGCCGGGCGTGACCGGCTCGAAGGGTTCTTTGGTCTTCGACAACGTGTTGTAGATTCGGATCGGCATGGGTCCGCCCCTACTCGGACATTTTTTCCAGCAACACGACCGCCTCGGCACTGATCGCTTCCTGCCGTCCCACCGGACCGACGCGTTCACCGGTCTTGGCCTTCAGCCCGACGCGGTCGACGTCCAGCCCCAGCACCTCGGCCATGCGTTGGCGAATGGCCGATTTGTACGCCGAGAGCTTGGGTCGCTCGGCGAACACGATGGCGTCGATGTTGACGATGCCATAGCCGGCCTCGGCCACCTTGGCCAGGGCCAGGGAGAGCATTTCGGCCGAATCGCGGCCGCGGTTGGCCGCCTCCGTGTCGGGAAACAGTTCACCGATGTCGCCCAGGGCGGCGGCGCCCAACAGCGCGTCGGTCACCGCGTGCAACAGCACATCGGCATCGCTATGCCCGACCAACTCCTGGTCGTGGGGCACGTCCACCCCTCCCAAGCGGAGTGGCCCGCCGGGCGCGAGCCGGTGCGTATCGTGTCCGATGCCAACACGTGCGGTGAGCGTGGCGCGATCTCCTCTTATGGGCGGCGTGCGATGCCGGGGTCCATGAATGGCCGATTATAGCGAAACGAGTGAAAGGTCACAATGCGGGGCGGCGCCGGGCTGCCGAAGGTCACTGCACTTCGTCGTCATCCAGCACCAGCCTGACGAGCTTCTCGGCAACACGATAGATATCTTTCTTGTCGTGCTCCTTGCGAATGCCAGCCGCTACGAAGAGCACCTTCAGGTGCAAGAGCTTTTCGCCGTCGGCGATAATCTCTTCATCAACGCGGAATATGGCCCGATATCGGCTGAAAACGATCGTGTAATAGTTTTGGAGTAGTCCTTTCAGCGATCCCTTGGATCACCACACTCCGTTAGCTCATCGGCTTTGGAAAGCAGTCCGCGACGAACCTTCGTAGGGAGATTCTTCAACGCATCTTTGGCTGTCGTTGTCCATTGGATCGAAACCCTTACATTCATTACCACAGCTCACTTTTGACATTCTCGTGATCGTGCAGCCGTCCAGCCCTGATGTCCTGTAGGCTCTGCTGGAGCATCTTACACGTATCGGGATCGGAAAGGATCTCGATTGTCTCCAGGACCGTCTGCAACAGTTCGGTATCCACAACGGCAAACGCCCTTTTGTTGCGCCTAGTGACCCAGATTACCCGATCCTCGCGCAGTCGCTCGTCCAGCTTGGTGAACTGCCGCCTGGCTTCCGAGATGTCAAGTGTTACGTCTCTGGTCATTTCAGCACCTTTATTAATTTGTACATAGTTTGGCCATTTTGGCCTGCTACCGAATCGTTTACCTACTGCTACGTCTCTCCGATTTTGGCCGGAGAACTCCCTCGCTCAGTGGCCGAAGTGGCGATTTCATCCCACTTTCAACGCCTCGACGTAAACGGGGCGGGGTTCAAGACATACGTCCAAGGGCGGGGTTTACGGGGCGGGGTAAACGACCCTCGAAAATGAGACAGCGGGAGAAATAAAACGGGACGAACTTGGCCAAACTTCTTGGAGCGTAGCAACCTACCTTTCTCACACCAAAGTCAGTTCTCGGCAGATTGCAAGCCTTTGAATACATAAACCGTACAGATAAGTTAGCTTCACGCCGAGTGAAGCTGGATCATAATTGTACATCTATTTGTAAAAATAGTCAACCGTTAAAGTCAGGTTGCCCGGAAGGCCGATCCTACCAGACGCGGTGGGCACGGCCACGGCATTGTGGCGCAGGCACGGCATTGTGGCGCAGGCGTCCCGTCCGCGGCCCACCATCCATCCACTTCGCACCTGGGAAGAAGCCGACTGCGGCAAGGGGGGGGTAATGCGTTCTCGCGACGGCCAGTCGCCGCCGGCGCTCGGCTTCCTTACCGTCGTCGGGCACGAACCGCTTGGACTGTTCGGAGGCTACCTGGTGCTGAATCACAACGGCCGGCCCTTGGAGTTCCATTGCACCACCCCCGTCAAACCAAACCGCGCGCAAGAGATCCTCTACGGACCGACCCTCGAACCCTTTCTCTACGGCGAACAAATCGGCCGCGCGCTGGTCGAAAAAAGCAGCGTTGACGTCCAGCTCATCTGCACCGACCTGGCGGCCGTATTGGCGGTGCGCGAGCATGTGTCGCAGCCCGTCGCGCTGGTCCTGCCGCCGGAGGTCGAGGAGCGGCCTTGCCCGCCGCCCGGCGCGACGGCGTCTCGAAATTCGTTGCCGGAGAGCGGCCTTGAGGCGCGGCCCACACCGGCGACGCCGGCGTTCCGAATCGATGCCGCGCACGTTCATGGAATCCTGCCCGCGCCGTTTTCGTTGGGCCGCAATCGGTTGGCCATCGCGGCCGATCATGCCGACGATCGGCAACGTCTTGCCGGCGTGCTCGAATCGCTGGCCGGCCATTTCGACCTTTCCGAGCCCTTCGCTCGGATTCGCGGGGCGATCGACGAAGCGCGGCGGGGTGCCCGGTGATCCCTCTTGGAACCATCCTGTTCGTGCGGGCGCCGGACGTTACGCGAATCGAACATTCCTTCCCGCCCGTCGAGACGCGCGCGCACGGCGCCAATGTGCTCGCCGGCGGGCCGATCGAGGTCGTTTCGATCGCGCCGGCCCCCCTTCGCCCCGGTGTCGTTTCGGTGCCGCTTGGCAAGCCGGCGATCAAGATCTTCGGCTACTTGTTCCCACAGTCGACGTTGGCCGACCGCGCGCCGGCGTTGCCGGCGGCGCCCCTCGGCGCCAAGGTCCGGCGCGCGCCTCCGCCGGCCGCGACGCCGGCGACGTGTACGCGGCTCAAACCGCCCGGCGACGTGATCAAGCTGGCCGACCGGCTGTTCTACGTATTGCAGCCGCCGCTGGAGACGGTCGTCGCCGGACAGGCGCTCGATTTTCCCTTCCATCCCTTCCCATACCAGTTCGAGGGCATCGCCTTCCTCTACCCTCGTTATGCCGCGATCCTGGCCGATGAAATGGGGCTTGGCAAGTCGATGCAGGCCATCACGGCGGTTCGGCTGCTGTTGCACGCGGGCGAAATCCGCACGGTGCTCCTGGTGTGTCCCAAGCCGTTGATTACCAACTGGCGGCGCGAGTTTCAGCTTTGGGCGCCGGAACTGCCGGTGGTCGTAATCGAGGGGGAGCAAACGAAGCGGCTCTGGCAGTGGAAAACCGACTGCCCGGTGAAGTTGGCGAACTACGAGTTGCTGCAGCGCGACCGCGATGCGCTGGTCGAGCCGGGCTTGCACTTCGACCTGGTGGTGCTCGACGAATCGCAGCGGATCAAGAACCGCGATTGCGCGACCTCGCAGATTGTCCGCTCGATCTCGCGCAGCCGCAACTGGGCGTTGACGGGCACGCCGGTCGAGAACAGCCCTGACGACCTGGTGGGCATTTTCGAGTTCCTCTCGCCGGGCCACCTTTCGACGACGATGAAGCCGCGGCGCATGGGCCAACTGGCGAGCGATTACGTGCTGCGGCGAACGAAGGACCGGGTGCTGACCGAGCTGCCGCCCAAGATGTTCCGCGACGCCGACGTGACGCTCACGTCCGAGCAGCGCGAAACCTACCGCCTGGCCGAGGACGAGGGTGTGTTGCGGTTGACGGAGCTGGGTGAAGGGGCGACGATCCAGCATGTGTTCGAGCTGGTGCTGCGGCTCAAGCAGATCTGCAATTTCGACCCGGCCACCGGCGCCAGCGCCAAGCTCGAGCGCCTGGAGGCCGACCTGGAAGAGGTGGCCGCCAGCGGTCGCAAGGCGCTGGTCTTCAGCCAATGGGTCGGCACGCTCGACAAGCTTCGGCGGCGGCTGGCGCGGTTCGGTCCATTGGCCTACCACGGCGGTGTCGCCTCGCGCCGGCGCGACGAGGTGCTGCGGGAGTTCAAGGAGTCGTCGGAGCGGCGGGTGCTTTTGATCAGCTACGGCGCCGGAAGCGTGGGGTTGAACCTGCAATTCGCCCAGTACGTGTTTCTATTCGACCGCTGGTGGAACCCCGCCGTCGAGGACCAGGCGATCAACCGCGTTCACCGCATCGGCACTGCCGGGCCGGTGACCGTCACGCGATTCCTGGCCTTGGGAACGATTGAGGAGCGGATCAACCAGATCCTCGAGGAGAAGCGTGAGTTGTTCGACACGATTTTTTCCGACGTCGAGCCGCACCGGCACGCGGGCCTCACCCGGAACGAGATTTTTGGTCTATTCCGGCTCAAATGCCCCAGCGGCCCGCTCGACCTCGCCGCGTAGCCGGATTCGCAAGAATTCGGGTCGTCTGTAGCGGAATTCGTAATAATTCCGACCTTCACCTATCGCGGTTCGCGAATTCCAAGCACGCGGCAGGTTTCCTCGTAGCTCGCTTCCAAATCGAGCGGCCAGAAATCGGGGCGTAGCCCAGCGCACGCTCGCGCACGCTCGGCATGAACTTGCAATCCGCGGCGACTGTCATAAAATAGAGGGAACCTGCGGGCGTAGCTCAGTTGGTAGAGCGCTAGCTTCCCAAGCTGGATGTCGCCGGTCCGAGTCCGGTCGCCCGCTCTGAACGAAACACCCCGGAAATCGCGGTTTCGCCCGTGTTTTCCGGGGTTTTTCGCGCGCCGGCCTTCGCGTCGTCGTCGGCCTTGAAAGTCGCCCATCTTGCCAGCGAATGACTCCGAATGTCCCGTTTGCTCTAGAGTTGGTGCAAACGCTGGAGCAAACCAACCATCGGTCCCCGTCGCCTTTGCAATCGCCGATTCGAGTTGCGGTTTGGCGGCCCCATGCCGGCGCCGGCCTTCGCCGCAATCCAACGCTCCATGCTGTCGCGGTCGAGGTCGCCGAGATTGGCAAACGCGCATTCGGCGGCGAGACGGCCTGCCCTTGGAATTCTGCCAACGGGCAAATTGCTTGCCTTTGCGAGTGAAAATCTCGGCCCCGGCCGGTAACGCCTTCGTCGCGGTCTTGCGAAACAGACTTCCCCATCGTTCACTTCGCCTTTCGTTTGGCCAGTTCCAAGTTGAAGTAGGTTGCCAGCTTGTCGGCAATATCGAGCCGTAGCGACGTTTGCCCCCGCACGAAACGAATCAGGCTCGCCCGTGCAACTCCCGTTTCGGTCGCCAAGGTCAACAGCGGCACGTCGGCGGCCGCTTGAAAATTGGCCGCTTGAAAAGCGGCAGTGGTCATGGTGTTTTTCGTGTGATACACTTGATGCCATGAACATGGAAATGATTCGAGAATGGTTGCAACGCGCCCCTTTCGAGCCTTTCGAGATTCGGCTGTCGAACGGCGAAGTACATCAAGTTCGCCACCCCGAAAATGTCGCGCTCGGCAAGAACCGCATCATCATCGTTGATCCGGAAACTGACCGGGCGGTGCATTGCGCGTTGATTCACGTCAACAGCATTGCGGCGCTTCAGACGGCCTAGCAGCCAAACTCCGCCAGGTTCGCCGCGGCCGAAAACAGCAGCCTATGCCGGTTCCGGCGGTCGAGCTCGCCTTCACGGTCAATATCGAACCACACAAACGGCCAGCGCGGCGGCGGCATTCACCAGCCGGCGCGCTTGCCACGTCGGCCCCACGACGCGGAAGCCGTAGGAGCACGTCGTCACGTCGTCGGCCCCCCCGTCGTCCGGCGCTTTGAAGATGGCCAGGACATTGGACCTGTCGCCTTGACCCGGCCCTTTCGGGCGGTGTAAACTGCGCGCAATCGAGAGTGAGATGTTGTCGCCGCTTGGCATATTTGTTGGTTGAGGACTAAGGTACATGTTCATGAACGGCCGTTGGAACCGTCGGCTGGGTTGTGAAGGGTTGCTCGCGGCGTCGCGCAGCGATCGACGCGGCTTTTTGCGGGCCGGCGTGCTGGGCACGGCGGGCCTGTCGCTTGCCCAACTGCTACGCAGTGAAGCCGGCGGCAGTGAAGCACGGGCCGCCACCGACGAAGTTCGATCGCGCGAACCTTCGATCATAATCCTCTGGATGCGCGGCGGGCCGAGTCACATCGATATGTGGGATCCCAAGCCCGACGCGCCGGCCGAGTACCGCGGCGAGTTCGGCACCAGTACGACCAGGGTGCCGGGGATCCTGCTCTCGGACATGTTGCCCCAGTGCGGCGGCGTGATGGACAAGTGGTCGATCGTCCGCAGCTTGAACCACGGCGACGCGGGGCACTCGACCGGCGATCAGATTTGCTTCACGGGCTACCCAAGCGGCCCCAACCCCGACGAAAACGTGATGCCGAGTTGCGGCTCGATCGTCGCCGAGCAACTCGGCCGCCGCCGCCCCGATCTGCCGGCCTACGTGATGGTGCCCCGAATGGCGCCGGGCACCGGGCCGGCCTATTTGGGAGTGGCCTACAAGCCGTTCGAGACCGGCGCCGACCCGGCCAATCCAGGCCCGTTTCAAGTACCCAACTTTACCTTGGCCGAAGGACTCTCTTACGAGCGGCTCGGCGGACGCCGCGAGCTTTTGGGGAGCTTCGACCGGCTCCGCCGGGCCGTGGACGCCAACGGGCAGATGGAGGCCATGGACCGCTTCGCACAGCAGGCCTGGAGCATTCTCAGCTCGCCCGCCGCGCGCGATGCGTTCGACCTTGATCGGGAATCCGCCGCGCTGCGCCAACGGTATGGCTTTCAGCCGGCCTTCGACCCCGGCGCCGCGAACCGTTGCGGCGCACCGGCCTGGAGCCAACGCATCCTGCTGGCTCGACGGCTGGTCGAGGCGGGCGTGCGGCTGGTGACGGTTGATCTCCGCTGGTGGGATACGCACGTCAAGGGCTTCGACTCGCTGCGGCGCGGTTTTTTGCCGCGCTTCGACCAAGCCTATTCGGCGCTGATCGAGGATCTCGACCAGCGTGGACTGTTGCCTTCGACCTTGGTGATCGCCTGGGGCGAGTTCGGCCGCACGCCGCGGGTGAACGCCGACGCGGGGCGCGACCACTACCCCAATGTGTTCAGCGCCGCGCTGGCCGGCGGCCCCGTGGTCGGTGGGCGTGTCGTCGGCGAGTCGGACCAGCATGGGGCGTTTCCCAAGTCGAATCCCAAGTCACCGCAAGACGTTTTGGCCACGATGTATCGTTTCCTCGGCGTCGACACCGAGCGGCAATACATCAACGCGGCCGGCCGGCCGATCGCCGTGCTGCCCAGCGGCGCGCCGATCGCCGAGTTGTCGTGATCAGACTCCATTCAATTTTAACGACCCGACCAAAGGCTACTTGGACAGCGCGACGATATACTGCACGCGGCCAAGAATGAGACATTTTGTCACGAGAATGTGGTGGCTGGTGGCAGAGCGTAAGCGATGCCCCGGCTAGATAGTGACCGGGGCATCGCTTAGGCTCTGCCCCAGCCACCGTGAACGTCTCATTCTCGGCCGCGTGCAGTATAGCATAGCATGACATCGATGCTCACCAACGAAACGCGGAATCACGATTTTCCCACCTTGTCCGAAATGACCTACCTCAACACGGCGGCTGAGGGGATTCCACCTCGGGCCGTTGCCGAAGCGATCCAACGGTACATCGACGACAAGCAGCAGGGGATGGACGGCCGCGAGGCGCATTTCGCCCAATGGGAGGCGGCCAAGACGCTCGTTGGGCAATTCTATGGCCTCTCGGCTGCTGAGGTGAGCATCTGCTCGTGTTCGTCGGAAGCTTTTAACCTGGCGGCTTTGGCCTTGAGGTTGCGCGAAGAGGACGAGGTCGTGATCAACGATCTCGACTTCCCCGCCGGCGCCACGCCTTGGCTGCAAGCCGGCTCGACCGCCGAGGTCAAGATCTGGAAGAATCGCGAGGGGGCACTACGGCTCGAGGATCTGAAGGGGCTGATCGGCGCGAAGACGCGGCTGGTTACGGTATCGCTCGTGAGCTTCTTCAACGGCTTCATGTTGCAGTTGCCAGAGGTGATCGCCGCCGTGCGAAAGCACTCGCCGGCACTGGTGGCGGTCGATGTGACGCAGGCCCTGGGCCGCATTCCGCTCGACCTGGCGGGGGCGGACCTGATCGTGAGCAGCACGCACAAATGGATTCTGGCGACCCATGGTGGCGGGCTGGTGGGCGTGCCCGCCCACCGCGAGGACCAGTGGACCGTGCCGGCCGGCGGCTGGTTCAACCTCGACGACGCCTTTGGCCCGGCGCGATTCGAGCGCGCCGTGAGCCGCGCTGGCGCGGCGAGTTTTACCGTCGGCATGCCCAACTTCCCAGCCGTCTATGCGATCCGCGCCGCGCTCGACTACATCCAGAGTGTGGGTGTCGAGGCGATCGACCGCGCCGCGCGGCCGCTGGTGTTGGCCTGCCTGGAGGAATTGACCACCTTGCCTGTTGATCTGCTCACACCCAACGAGCCGGACCATGTGGCGGGCATTCTGGCCTTTCGGCACCCGCATGCCGAGGCGATCCATCAATGCCTGCAATCGAAACAGATCCACGTCATGAGTCACGCCGGGCGGTTGCGCGTCGCGTTTCACGGCTACAATACGATGGCCGACGTTGAGCGGTTCGTGGGGGAGCTGCGCGTGGCACTGCGCGTCGTCGGGTGACCACGTTCGTCGCGACGATTCCCGCGTGAAAAGCTGCCGCCCGAGCGCCAGCAGGACGCCCAGGAACTGGCTCGCGAGTTGGTCCGACAGAAGGTGCTGGTGGCGCCGCCGGTGGCGCCGAAGAGGCTGAGGTCCACACGGCCGCCGGGGGTGGCGTGGTCGATCCTTGCCGCCAGTGTTCGAAGATTGAACGGCGGTCAAAAAAAACTCCACAGCCGGTGGTCCGCCGGTTCCGCGTTTTCTCGCAGGCGTTGGCCCCCATGCAAAGGTCGGTGTGATGCACACGACCGTTCGAGTCGCGGCGGGGATAATTCTCATCGCACCAAGCCGTTGCGCCAAATATAGCGTCGGCCCCAGTGGCCGACGTTCTCACCGCGCTGCCGATTCCTCTCTGGCGGCACTACACGCCTCGTTTACTTCGCGCAATCATCACCGCGTCGGTTTGGGTGTTTTAACTGCCGGATCGCCGCCGTTCAGGCGCTGCGTCGATCAACGCGGCCGCCTCCGATTCGAGCGAGGCCTCGATGACCCAGTCTTGCCACGAGTAGTATTGTTTTGGGATTCCGGCGCCAGGGTCTTTGGCGCGTTGTTCCTGAAGCCAGGCACAACCTTCGTCGAAGAGCTGCCGCGCGCGGTCAAGCTTGTCGAGCTTCTGGTAGGCCATCGCCGCCAGAAACAAGAATTGCGGACCCGGTCCATTGGAATCGAAGAACTCGGCTGCTTTGGCCGCGTCGCCGCTGCGGAAGGCAATCGCCGCCGCGAGTCTCGGCTGCCAATAGGCGTCCTGCTTGTTGGCAAGCTCCAAAAGCTGCGGACGAATTTCGTCGGTAATCATGCCCGGAGCTTGCAGCATGGTGAGTCCACCTGCCTTCATCCACGCCCAGATTTCCGGCCACCACCCGGCGATAGCATTTTTCGGCGGTCTGCCGGCAGTTCGCTTCGTCGTGGACCATCGCGAAAATCAGCGCCGCGCTGCGCAGCCGCCACCATTCCTGGTTGGCCTCAACCGGCCCCTGCGCGATAAAAGTAGATCCAATGGTTGTCGCCCAGTCTCTCGGGCTTCAGCAGTTCGTCAAAGTCGGCGACTTGCTTGTCGTATTGTCCGAGGCGGCCGTAGATCTGGGCGCGATGTTCCAAAGCCGGGAAGGAGGGATCACCGTAGCGAGCTTTCTTGTCGGCCGCATGGAGGTCGGCAGCGCCCCAGTCGGCGGCGGCCGGCTCCCAGTGCTCGAGCTTCTCATGAATGGTAGCCCGCGCGGCAAAGAGCTCGGCGTCCTTGGTTTCCGGCGTCATCGCCCGGTCGTACTCGACCAGCGCGCGTGGCCAGTCGTGGTTCAGGGTGTGCAGTCGGCCGACGCCGGCCGACGCGTCAGGATGATGCGCAACCAACCGGTCGACCGCCGACTGATCGCCCCGAAGGTGAAAGGCTGCCGCGAGTTTCCGCCAGGGGTCGGTGAGCTTCAGCGCGGCAAAACGCCGGCGTTCGCGGTCAAACGCGGTCGCGTCGTCGGTAACCGCCAGACGGAAACGGCCGAGGTTGTTTCCAGGCAAATCTGGATTGTCGAGATTCTGGTGAATCACGAATCGCAATTCGGTTTCGCCAGCCGCAATCGGTTCGCGCAGACGCGCGACCAGCGATTGATTGAGTCCGATGCCGCCACCGTCGGGCGCCCAGATGGACCAGCCGCTGGGGCCGAATTGATGGTCGACGGCGTTGGGAGCGGGATTATCAATCTGCTCAAACGAGGCGACCGCGCCGTCCCAATCAATCCGCTGCCACTCCTTTCCCAGCGAGCGCTGGTAGGCCTCGATCTCTGAAACGAGAAAGTCCCCACTTCGACCGGGGCCGTAACTGGGCAAAGACGGATCGACGAGCGCCTCCAGCTTCAGCGCGGCAATCGGCTGCGACGTCACGCTGGCCCGGAGCTCGTAGCGATCGGTCGGCGGGTTCGTTCCGCCAGCCAGGACCGAGCCATCAGGCTCGAGCGTCAGCGTTGCTCCGGCTTGGGATTTCATTTCAATCGGCGTCAAGACCGTCCAGCGGGTCGTGTCAACCAGCAGCAAGTCGGCCATGATCTCTGCGGCCGGCGCGGTGGGTTCCAGGGCCAGCGACATTTCCAGGTCGCTCCGCGCCTGCTCAACCGCTCCTTGCTTGCGCAGGATTCCGGCACGGGCGGCATAGACCAGCGGGTCGGTGGATTGCGATTCAACCGCCTGATTGAGATCAACCAAGGCTTCGTCACCGCGGTTCAGCCCGGCAAGAATTCGGCCCCGCAAGCCGGCGTAATCCGACGAGCTGGTAGTCGGCTGTGGCACTTTGCTGAAGTCGGCGAGCGCTTCTTCATTGAGACCAATCGCCGAGAGCAGGCCGGCGCGCTCGAGCAGCAAAGCGCGGGTATCCGGCTCGTCCTTAATCGCGGCGTCCGGCTTGGGGAAAGCGAGGTCGCCGTTTTCATTAAACGTTGCTTCGCCAGGTTGGCCGTTCAGCAGATATTCGACTTTTAATTGTTTGACCTGGCCCTGCGCCGGGTCGCCGCCAAAGGCAACGTTGTAAGCCGAAATCGAAAAAGCAATGTTGTTTGACGACGGCGACCGCACCCGTCTTGCGTCGGCAAGCTGCGTTCGGAACAGCTCGGTTACGTCGCGCTGGACCTCGCCAGCCCCATAGTGAGCGGCGACGATGTATAGGTCAACTCTGTCGATTTTTGCATTCAATTCCGCCAGCCGAGCTCCGGCCAGCTTATTAGTCGCCTCGCGCCACACCGCCAGGCGTAAGGCCCAATCCTGCCACCCCTGGCTACCGGGAATCATGGCGTCCGGGTCGCGGTCGCGGTCGCGCTCTTTGCGGAACCAATCGTCGGCCCGCTGGAGGTACTGGCGCGCCTGGCTCGTCTCACCCTTGTCATACAAGAGCATCGCTGCCAGGCAGAGAAACTGAGGCTGCCCGGTGGTGTCGGATACGAGCGGCGCCGCCTCGTTCAGATTTCCGAAGCGGTAGTGAATAGCGGCTTTGAAGGGGCTGGTCCATTCTCCGCCTGCTGCCTCGGCCGCGCTGGTCAACCGCGCCGCGTTCGCCGGTGTGATCATGCCGGGCAGAGCAATGAAGTCGCTTACCAGAACGTTGCACCAGTTGGCGTCCTTGCTGTCGGCGGGAATGGCTTGAAACAACCGAGCGGCGGCGAACCTGGCGGCCGGCAGGTTACCGGCGATCAACTGGGCCGCCACTGCGTCGCGAGCGGCCCCCCAGGACGAAGTTAGGAACATCTGCGCGGTAAATAGCTCGGCTGCTTCGGCCGTTTGCCCCAGGCGGAGCTGGGCCTCGGCGCGCGCCAGCTCGGCCGCGCGCCGCTGGCCTTCGTCGGTCGAGCGTTCGATCACGCGCGACTGATCGTCGATTGCCGCCGCCCAATGCCGCAACTTCATCTGCGCATCGGCTCGCATGTTCAATAGCTCAACGTCGTCGGGGAAATTCGCCAGCGCGCCCGTCAACAGCTCGATGGCCGCCTGATATTGGTTCTCTTTGACGCGCTCGGCAGCCAGGTACTTTGTCTGCCCGAGGCGCAGCGCCTTGTCGTCGGGAAAGCGGTCCGGCAGTTGAGCGAACACGTCGCCCAAGGCTGCCGCCTCGCGGGCCAGGGACGCGCGGGCCGCATCGCCCGCGGCCAGTTCGACCGACCGTTTGAACTCAGCCATCGCCTTGTCGTGCTCGCCGAGGGCCAGATAAGCGCCTGCCAGTTTCAGCCACGGGTCGTCGGCCGCCTTCGCCGCGAGTACGGTCTTCCACCCTTCGCCGCCTGCGAAAAGTCCCAGATCAATGAAGCCAGGGCCTCCATCGTTTCGACAATGCACGGCCAAGGTGTTTGTGCCCGGCACGACGAGACTGGGTGAGACCGCATCGAGCGCTATGAGCACGTATTTGAATTCGATGTTTTGACTGATCAGCCGTTGGCCGTTCAAAAAGACCTCCGCGGTATTATCGACCTTGAGCCGCAGGTACAGGACTTCCGCCTTGTCGTTCAGGGAACCTTCAAAGCGGCGCCGCAGCCATAGCTCTGGCGTCGACCAAGCGGTGCGGGCAGGCTTGTCGCCAAAAGGAGCCGGGCCTTCCTTCCAGAGCGAATCGTCGAAATTGGTCGTAGCCGTCCAATCTATAAAACTGGCGCTGCGGAGATTTCTGATTTCAGGTAAAGGTTCGGCATGGATGCCGCTGAACAATTCAAACAGGACGTGCGCGATGGTCGGATCGGGGCCGACCGGGTAAT
>Ga0307372_10001526_pt1 | contig 40344 bp, 31 predicted proteins | sample OX1MG_FD_202533 | JGI IMG/M metagenome (GOLD analysis project Ga0307372, IMG submission 202533) | Soil microbial communities from Risofladan, Vaasa, Finland - OX-1 | ecosystem: Environmental > Terrestrial > Soil > Coastal area > Acid sulfate soil | place: Finland: Risofladan, Vaasa | collected...
CCAGCCAGCCACAATCGACCACCGCGGTCGGTGGCAGCGCGCCAGGTGCCGTCCGGTTGCGAGCTTCAATGCGGAGACGCGACGAACTGGGCGCCGTTTATGCGCGGATTTTCGCCGCCGCTAACAGCGCCGGCATACCGCGCGCACCGAACGCTTCAACATGATCGCTCGCCACAAGCCGCATCGCATCCATCGCGAGGCATTGAGCACGTTTGCGGGCCGCGCGGTCATGCTGTTCCGACCCGGCATGGTATCCGATATTGACCTGAGTCCGCGGGCCTGGAAGGGGTGCGATGATCTGGTCGCAGTGGGATGACATCTGACGAGCCCTGCGAACGATGCCTTCCGAGCCAGGCTGGCAGCCTGCGAGGTGCCGCTGGAGGTCATCCACACCTCGGGTCATGCGAGCATCGTTGACTTGCAACGACTGGCAAAGGCCTTGGCACCGGATGCGCTGGTGCCGGCGCCTGCATTCGAACGCGATCGCTTTCCAGAACCGTTCGGCAAGCACGTCGTCCGTCGTCACGCTGGTAAGTGGCGGGCAGTTTGACCCACTCACTGAGTGCCCGGTTGACGGCTCGCTTTGAGAACCGAGACGAACGACCGTACCCTCCGTGCCTGCATCGCCATCCCTGGCGTGCGGGAACTTCCGGTAAGTATCCCCCGGCAGAGCCGGGGGCTTTAGAATGTTGGCCGCTCAAAGCGGCCGGGGGTCGCTGACGCGGCCCCAGGAGTTGTGAGCCGCTGAAAGCGGCTATCGGGGGCGCTGACGCGACCCCGGATTTATGCGGCCACTGAAGTGGCCGTTAGCGCCAGAGGTTCATCTGCTCCAGACGCTCGTCCTCCTGCTCCTGGTTCCTGATGTAGTTCCGGATCACCTCTTCGTCGCGCCCGACAGTCGATACGAAATATCCTCGCGCCCAGAAGCTCTGACCAACGAAATTCCGCCGGTTCTCCCCATACACTCGTGCCAAATGTATGCGCTCTTCCCCTTGATGAAGCCAATCACCTGCGAGACGGCATACTTCGGCGGGATCGAGATCATCATGTGAACATGGTCGGGCATCAAGTGCCCCTCGTCGATCCGGCTCTCCTTCTGCTCGGCCAGCTTTCGGAACACCTCCCCAAGGTATCGCCGCAACTGGACATACAACGTCTTTCTTCGACACTTGGGAATGAAAACAACGTGGTATTTGTACTCCCACCTGCTGGGATTCAGGCTTTCGTGCTCGTCCATCGGTGGAACTCCATGTGCGTGTGCTTTGGCGGCTCACGTGCCGGAGTTTCCTCGATGGACAGCCCGGGAATACCCCCGGAAACGTCAAACTCCCACTGCCTTCCCGGCAGAGCCGGGAGAACTCCCATTGTATGGGACGCAATCCGCCGTGCCATCCCCCGACGGAACCTGGCCCGACCGACCAATCCGCAACGAAAACGGCGCATCGATGGGTCGTCAGGGAATCAGCGCCGCACGTCCAGGCGGAATGCGCTGTTCCGCCCCACGCGCCGCCGCCTCACCCCAGCAAGCGCCTCACCCCAGAAGCGCCTCACCCCGGCGCCTTGTCCTTGTCGCCCGATAGCGACAGCGGCACCCATTGCAGCCCGTCCTGCCGCTGGATCAGCAGCAGCACCGACTTGCGGTTCTCCTTGCGCACCGCGTCGATCCGCTTCTGCACGTCCGCCACCGAGCCGACCTCGCCCTGCTGCACCTCCACCACAACGTCGCCCGGCTTCAGGCCGCGCTCGGCGGCCGGGCCGTTCGGCGAGACGTCGGTGACAACCACGCCCTTCTGGCCGGCGTTGATCTGGTACTTGTCCTTCAGCTCCTGCGACATCGGCGCCAGCTTCAGCCCCAGCCCGGCGATATCGGTCGGCTGCGGGGTCTTTGCGGCAGGGGCCGCCGTCGCGGCGCTGGCCTGCTGCACGTCGTCCGGCTTTTCCGCCAGGGTCGCCTGCAGCGTGATTTCCTTGCCGTCGCGCCACAACACCACCGGCACCGACTGCCCCACCGCGGAATCCGCCACGATGAGCGGCAGGGCGTGCATGTCCTTCACCTCCTGATTGTTGAATTTCAGGATGATGTCGCCGTTGTGGATCTTTGCCTTGTCGGCCGGGCCGCCGTCGTTCACGCCGGCAACCATCGCGCCGGTGGCGTCCTTCATGCCCAGGCTCTCGGCGATGTCGGGGGTCACCTGCTGGATGCGCACGCCCAGCCAGCCGCGCCGGGGATGGCCGTAGTCCTTCAATTGCTCGACGACGTTCTTCACCATGTTCGACGGTATGGAGAAGCCGATGCCGATCGACCCGCCGGACGGCGAGTAGATCGCGGTGTTCATGCCGATCACCTTGCCGTTCATGTCGAACAGCGGCCCGCCGGAGTTGCCGCGGTTGATCGCCGCATCGGTCTGGATGAAGTCGTCGTACGGTCCCTCGTGGATGTTGCGGCCGCGGGCGGAGACGATGCCGGCGGTGACCGAACCGCCCAGGCCAAATGGGTTGCCGATCGCCAGCACCCAGTCGCCGACGCGCGCGTGGTCGGAATCGCCGAACTGCACGGCCGGCAGCGGCTTGTCCGGCTTCACCCTCAACAGGGCGATGTCGCCGGTTTCGTCGCGGCCGACCACGGTCGCCTTCAGGGTGGTGTTGTCCTGCAACGTCACGGTGATCTCGTCGGCGCCGTCGATCACGTGGTTGTTGGTCACGATCAGGCCGGACGGATCGATGACGAAGCCCGACCCGAGGCTTTGCATCCGCCGCTCCGGCGCCGGCTGGTCGCCGCCCTGCCCGCCCGGGTGATTGCGATTCAGGAAGTCCTTGAAGAATTTCTCGAACGGCGAGCCGGGCGGAAACAGCGGCATTTCCGGCCCGATGCCACCGGGGCCTCCGTTGCGTGCGGTCACGAGCTGGCTGGACGCAACGTTGACCACCGCCGGCAATAGCCTGGCCGCCAGGTCGGCGAAGCTGTCGGGCGTGCCGCTGGCATAGGCCGGCGTTACCGGCAGCCCCGCCGCGAGCGGCATGGCAAACAACGTGGAAACGCCGAGCAGGGCGGCGCGGGCGGTGGCGGAGCGGATCAGGCGCATGGTCAGGGTTCCTGGCGGATCGGCGACATATGGCCCGGACATTGCTTCACGGCAATGCGGCGCTACAACGACCGGCAACGCGGCCGGACCTCCGGCGGAGGCTGGATTCGGATCACTTGCCGGGTGGGACCGGGGCCGCCTGAAGGTAGCGCAGATAGGCGTTGTCCGGCGTGATCACCAGCCGCGCGGCGCCGGTGGCGAATGCGTCGCGGTAGCCTTGCAGGGTGCGCCAGACGCCGAAGAACCAGGGATCCTGGTTGAACGCCTTGGCATAGATGGCGGTCGCTCCCGCCTCGCCTTCGCCGCGCAAGCGGTCGGCGGTGGCCCGGGCCTGGGCCAGCAGCACGGTGCGCTCGCGCTCGGCGTTGGCACGAATCTTCGCCGATGCCTCGGCGCCTTGCGCGCGCGCCTCGGCCGCCACGCGCTGCCGCTCGGACTGCATGCGCTTCAGGATCGCCTGGGTGTTCTCCTGCGGCAGGTCGGCGCGCCGGATGCGCACGTCCTCGATCGACACGCCGAAGGCGGGCATCTCGGCGTTCACCTGATCGCGGATCGTTGCCATGATGTGGTCGCGGTCGGCCGACAGCACGTTGAGCAACGTGTTGTCCGCCAGCACCCGGCGCAGGCTGCCGCTGACGATCGCGTCCATTCTACTCTGGATGGCGAAGTCGCCGGTCCCCACCGCCTGGTAGTAGCGCAGCGGATTCTTGATGCGGAACACCACGAAGCTATCGACGATCAGCCGGCGCTGGTCGCCCAGGATCACTTCCTCGCCCGGCAGTTCGACCGTGAGCAGCCGCTTGTCGAACGGAATGACGGTTTGCACGAACGGCGTCTTTACATGCAGGCCAGGCGCGGTGACCACCCGGACAGGATCGCCGAACTGAGTGATCAGCGCTTGCTGTGTCTGATCGACGGTGAACAGGCTGGCGTCCACGACGATGAGCAGGACCGCCAGCAGGGCGATCGCCGCGATGACGACGCGGTTCATCGGGCAGGTCCCTGCGACAAGCCGGGTGACGCGGCGGTGGACGGCGGCGGGGGTCCCGCCGCTGGCTTGCCGGGCGGCGGCACGTTCAGCGGCAGGAAGGGCAGCAGCCCCTTCAGCTTGTCATCCACCACCAGCGGCTGGGAGTGCGCCAGGATATCCTGCATGGTGTCCAGGTACATGCGTTGCAGCGTGACATCCTTGGCCGACTGATAGGCTTTCAGCACCGCATCGAACTGCTGCGCCTGACCGGTTGCTTGCGCAATCGTGGCCTGCTTGGCGCCCTGGCCGGTGAAAACGATCGCGGCGGCGTCGCCCCGCGCGCGCGGCACGATGTCGTTGCGGTAGGCGTCGGCCTCGTTGCGCATGCGCTCGGCGTCGGTGTTGGCACGCTGCACGTCGCGGAAGCTTTCGATCACCGCGGGCGGCGGATCGACCCGCTGGAGCTGCACCTGGGTGATCTCGATGCCGGCGCCGTAGTGGTCCAGGATCTGCTGCGTCTGCCTGTGGACATCGGTCTCTATTTTCGCGCGGAGCTGGGTTAGCGCCGGTTGGATCGGGGTGCGCCCGATCACCTCGCGGATCGAGCTTTCCGCCACCGCCTTCACCAGTTTGTCCGGATTGCGGACGTTGAACAAATATTGCTCGGCGTTGTTGATCTTCCAGAACACCGCGAGGTTGATGTCGATGATGTTCTCGTCGCCGGTCAGCATCAGGCTTTCCGACGGCACGTCGCGTCCGCCGGTTGCGTTGCCGCCGTCGCTGTCCGCCGGGGCGCCCGAGCGGTAGCCGATCTCGGTGCGGTTGATGCGCGTCACGGCCGGCAGCAGGACGTGTTCGATCGGCCAGGGCAGGTGCCAGTGCAGGCCGGGTTCGGTCCGGTAGCTGTAGGCGCCGAAGCGCATCACCACGCCGAGTTCGTCCGGCTGCACGCGATAGAAGCTGCTGGCGAGCCACAGCAGGATCACCGCCAGGCCCAGCAGCAGGGCCGGCCGGCCGCCGGTGAAGCGCATGCGCGGGCTGCCGCCGCCACTACCGCCGCCACTACCGCCGCCGCCGCCGAGCAAGCGGCGTACCGCCGCTTGCACGCGGGCGATCAGCATATCGAGGTCGGGAAGCGGTCCGGGTCGCCGGCCGCCGGGCCCGCCCGGGCGTGGGCCTCCCGGGCCGCCGCCGCCGCCCCACGGGCCGCCGCCGCCGGGCGGTGGCCGGCCGGAGCCGTTGCCTGAACCGCCCGGGGGGAACCCCCAGGGACCCTGGCCGCTGTGGACCACGGTGGGGCCGCCACTGTTCATTGAGACGGTCGTTGCTCCTGTTTGGCCGCGCGCCCGAGACAGGCGTTGGCGGAACGTGCGTCCTGCGCCATATCGAATGGCACCGGCGTCACGGCGGGCTGCCTTATCGGCTCCCCGCGACGCGATTGCAACAGCTATAGGATTGCGCCATGGCCGCCACACAAGACGCGTTGCGCGAGGCATTGCGTGCGATCAAGGACCCCGCCTCCGGCTTCGATATCGTCGCTGCCGGGCTGGTGGAGGGCATCGAGCAGCGCGGCGGCCTGGTGCAAGTGTCGTTGCTGACCGATCGCGCGCATGCCGCCGCGATGGAGCCGGTGCGGCGCGAGGTCGAGTCGCTGCTGGGACGCCAGCCGGGGGTGACCAACGCCACCGCGGTGCTGACAGCGCACAAGGCTGTGCCGCAAGTGGCGGCACAGGCCGCTCCAGCGGGGCAAGGGGCGCGGCAGGGGAATGCACATGGCCACGCCCAGCCGGCCGGGCAGAAGGCGGCGCTGCTGCTGCCGGAGGTCAAGGCGATCGTCGCGGTGGCCTCGGGCAAGGGCGGCGTAGGCAAGTCAACCGTGGCGGTCAACCTCGCCGTGGCACTGGCGCGGCAGGGCCACCGGGTCGGACTGCTCGACGCCGACATCTACGGACCGAGCCTGCCGCGCATGCTGGGGCTGAACCGCAAGCCGGAGGTGCGCGGCGGCAAGATGATCCCGCTGCAAGCCTGGGGCTTGTCCTGCATGTCGATCGGCTTCCTGGTCGAGGAGGAGACCCCGATGATCTGGCGCGGCCCGATGGTGATGGGGGCGCTGGAGCAGATGATGGGCCAGGTGGAATGGGGACCGTTGGACGTGATGGTGGTGGATATGCCGCCCGGCACCGGCGACGCACAACTGACCATGGCGCAGCGGGTGGCGCTGACCGGCGCGGTGATCGTCTCCACGCCGCAGGACATCGCGCTGATCGACGCCCGCCGCGGAGTGCGGATGTTCGAACGCGTGCAGGTGCCGGTGCTCGGCCTGGTGGAGAACATGAGCTTCTTCTGCTGCCCGGCGTGCGGCCATCGGTCGGACATCTTCGGCCATGGCGGCGCGAAGCTGGAGGCGACGCGGCTGGGCGCCGCGTTCCTCGGCGAGGTGCCGCTGCTGCTGGACATCCGCACCGCGTCGGATGCAGGCACCCCGATCGTCGCGGCGGCGCCGGACAGCGAGGCGGCGCGGGCGTTCGGCGCGGTGGCGACGGCGGTGTGGGCGAAGCTGGCGGGGGCGGGCGCGGCACGGAGCGGGCCGCGGATCGTGGTGGAGTAGGCCACGCCTCGGGTTCGTAGTCTCCGCTTGCAATATTGCATGCAATATCGATATCTTGCCGCGTGCGCCTGGTCCTGGATACCGACGTCATGGTGGCGGCAATCCGCAGCGATACTGGAGCGTCCTGGCGTCTGCTGGTTGCCGCACTGCGGCGACGATGCGTGCTGGTGCTGTCTGTTCCTCTTGCCGTCGAGTACGAGGCCGTCATGACGCGACCCGAGCATCTCGCTGCATCCGGATTGATCGCCCGGGAAATGGAGGAGTTGCTCGACGCCGTCATGTTGGTGGCAGAGCCCGTGCGCCTCACCTTCCTGTGGCGTCCACGGTTGCGCGATCCCGATGACGACATGGTGCTGGAGGCGGCAATCAATGGGCAGGTGGATCGGTTGGTGACGTTCAACCTGCGGCATTTCGCGGCGGCAGGTGCGGAATTCGGCATTGCGACCTGCGTGCCGGGTGCGGCGCTCGCAGCCATGGAGGCGGAAGCATGAGGAAGAGCAATGTGGCGCTCCGCTTGCAGTCATCGCTGCTCGAGGAAGTGCGTAAGCTGGCGAAGGAAGAGGGCGTGGCGCTCAATCAGTTCATCAACGTCGCGGTGGCGGAGAAGCTGTCAGCATTGCGCACGGAGCGGTACTTCAGCGAACGCGGGGCACGCGGCGATGTTGGCCAGGCTCTTGAAATCCTCGAGCGTGCGGGCGTCGGCAATCCGCCGCGGAAAGGCGACGAATTGCCATCTGCCGGCGCAATCGACACGATTGGGCGGCTTGGCGCGGCGCAGTAACAATCCCAGCCGGCTGGCGGACCTCCCCATGCAAACAGCGGATCGCAAGCTCGGCAATGCGGCCAGGGTCATCATCCCGAAATCGGTCCTGGCCGAGCTCGGCCCGGCTGCGGGCGACGCCGCTTTTGCGTGGTAACCCGGCCGGAGACCGCTACACGCTGGAAGGTGTGGCTCGCCGCCCTCGACTCGGCCATCGGCAGCGAGATCCGGAAAACCCGCCCCTGCGTCGTCGTCTCGCCGACGACGACCGGCAGCCGTCCCGCGCCCTGGGCGATGCCCAGAAACAAGTGAGGCGGTTGTCGTGGGACGCGCACGGCTCCCGGTCATCCCCGCGGAAGCGGGGACCCATGCGGCATGGGTCCCGGTTTGTCATCCAGGCGCTCGAGGTCCTCCTCAGTGCCGAGCCTCTTGCCCTTTTCCGGGTTCATTGCCGCGAGATCGACGAAATAATCCGGATCGCAACGGATAATCCTCTTTCGTAGATTATGAATGGTCTCATTCCAAAGATGATTAGGTTGCTGCAGGCCCACGCCTCGAATGTTGCAAAATCTTCGCGGACCGTGTGAAAACGCATCGCCGCCTCGGCCCTCCGTGACTTTGGTTCGCCTCCCGCCGGCCGACCGCAACGATGATTTCCTGCATGCTTCTGCGACGCATCGATATCGCGCCAGCCGGGTTTTCACCCAGTCTGTTTGGGTTTCGCGGCAGGCCAGCGAGCAACCCAATCCTTACGGCCGCATGGTAAACCGCGACTCCCCCGGTGCGCGCAGCGGCGCCGCCAGGTTGGCGAACTCGCAGAGCAGAGGACGGGTGTCGCGCGGGTCGATGATCTCGTCCACCCAGAACGATTCCGCGGTGCGGAACGGCGAGCGCAGCCGGTTCAGCCGCGCCTCGATCTCCTCCAGCCTGGCCTGCGGATCGGGGGCGTCGTCGATCTCGGCGCGATAGGCCGCCTCGATGCCGCCTTCCAGCGGCAGCGAGCCCCAGCTTGCCGACGGCCAGGCGTAGCGCACGCAATAATGGCTGACCGGCTGGTGGCCGAGGCCGCCGACCCCGTAGCAGTTGCGCACCACGATGCTGCACCACGGCACGGTGGTCTGGTTGATCGCCGAAAGCGCCCGCACCCCCCAGCGGATCACCGCCGAACTCTCCGCCGCCAGCCCCACCTGGAAGCCGGGGCAATCCACCAGGTGCACGATCGGGAGATGAAAAGTCTGCGCGGTATCGACGAAGCGTATGATCTTGCTGCACGCGTCGGCGGTCCAGGCGCCGCCGTGATACAGCGGATCGCCGGCCAGCAGCGCCACCGGCCAGCCGTCCAGCCGGGCGAAGCCGGTAATGACAGGTCGCCCGAACAGTCGGCCCAGTTCAAAGAACGATCCCTTGTCCACCACCGCCTCGATGATCCGCCGCATGTGGTAGGCCTGCTTTTTCACCCGCGGCACCGCCGAGATCAGCGCGTCGTCACGCCGATCGGCCGGATCCCAGCCGCGCGCCCGCGGTGGCAGCTCGTGGATCGATCCCGGCAGGTAGGACAGGAAGCGGCGGGCGGCGTCGAACGCCTCTTCTTCCGTATCGACCGCATGGTCCACCGCGCCGCAGCCGAGTTGGATTTTCCATCCGCCCAACTCCTGCTTGGTCCGCGGTTCGCCCAGCCGCTCCACCACCGGCGGCCCGGCGACGAAGACGGCGGCAATGTCCTTCACCATGACGGAAAAATGACTGGCGGCCAGCCGCGCCGCGCCCAGCCCCGCCACCGAGCCCAGCCCCAGCGCCACCACCGGCACGATCCCCATCTGGTTGGCGACCAGGTCGAACGAGGTGGTCTCGGTCAGCCCGCCGGGCAGGTTGGCGCGTCCGGTGGTCTCGATGGTCTTCACCGAGCCGCCGCCGCCGGAGCCCTCGATCAGCCGGATGATCGGCATGCGGTAGAGCGCGGCCAGCTCCTCCGACATCTTCGGCTTGCCCTTGATGGAGGCGTCCGCCGAGCCGCCGCGCAGGGTAAAATCGTCGCCGGCGATGACCACCGGGCGGCCGTCCACCATGCCCCGGCCGAACACGCAATTGCCGGGGGTGAAGCTGGTGATGGTCGTGTGGTCGGCGTCGTAGGTCGCCTTGCCGGCGATCGCGCCGATCTCGTGGAAGCTGCCGGGGTCGAGCATGCGGTCGATCCGCTCGCGCACCGTGAGCCGGCCGCCCTTGTGCTGGCGTTCGACGCGCTCGACGCCGCCGAGCTGCTTGGCCAGGGTGATGCGGTGGCGGAGTTCCTCCAGTTCCGGCTCCCAGCCGATCGCGGCGGTGGGCTCTGCCGGGGGAGGGGAACGCAGCGGGCTATCGTCGGGCATCCTCGGAGGTTTCCTCGTGGGGTGCGCGTGACGCTATGGAGGAATCGCCGGGGGCGCAACGGCAGCCGGCCGCGGACCTGCGTCCCGATGCCGCCCAGCCGCGTCTGCCCTGGCGATTGCGCCGCACCGTACGAGGGCGGTTCGGCATTCGCCGGTTGAAAACCGCCTGTCATAGCGATTAAACCTCGCCACGGGATGGGCGAAGCGAACGCCCGTTTCGGAGGTTCAGGCCTGTTGCCCCGTCGCCCGCCGCATTTGGCGGGCGTTTCAATCTCATGAAGGCATGCAGCCGGATGCAGATCTCGACCTTCGGTAGCGGCCATGTCGGCGCCGTCTCCCGCGGCTGCCCGGCACCGCCTGGCCATGAGGTGATCTGTTTCGACCCGGCCGCCATCGGATCGGAAGACAGGCAACAAGTGGTGTCTTCAAGGCCGAAGCGCACATGAGGTGATTGGACACAATGCGGATTCTCTATAGCCACAGGATCGGATCGCGCGACGGGCAGAGTGTGCATATCGAGGAGCTCGTGGCTGCCTTGCGCCGGATCGGGCACGAGGTTCTGGTCGTCGGACCCAGCGTTTACGACAAGGCGGAGTTTGGCGGCGACAGCGGCCTTGTCCGGTGGATTCGCCGCCGCCTTCCCAGGGCGCTGAACGAGTTCGCCGAGCTTGGCTACAACCTCCCGGCCTATCGTCGGCTGCGACGCGCAGCTCTGTCGTTCAAACCTGACCTGATCTATGAGCGTTACAACCTGTATTACCTTGCGGGAACGATGCTGGCACGGCGCATTCGGGTACCTCTGTTTCTGGAAGTCAACGCGCCACTTGCGGAGGAGCGCGGTCGTTACAATGGGCTGGGACTTGAAGCCGCGGCACATGCGATCGAGCGCTTTACCTGGCGCTCCGCCAGAAGGGTCCTGACAGTCACTGACGTGCTGAAGGATCGGGTCGTGCACTCGGGTGTGCCGGCGGAGCGCGTCAGTGTCACGCCAAACGGCATCGATCCGGATCAATTCGCCACGCTGCCGGCGCGAAAGCCGGATGACCGGCCGCTGATACTCGGATTTGTCGGATTCGTGCGGGACTGGCACGGGCTTGACTCGGTCATCAAGGCGCTTGCGGCGTATCGCGGATCGCCGCCCGCGCAGCTCATGATCGTGGGCAACGGGCCGGCCAGGCCAGATCTGGAACGACAGGTTGCGGCACTCGGCATCTCGGACAGCGTGGAGTTCACCGGACTCGCCGACCGATCGGCCATTCCCGCCTTGGTTGGCGGGTTCGACATCGCGTTGCAGCCGCGTGTCGTCGATTATGCCTCACCTCTCAAGATTTTCGAATACATGGCCGCCGGCCGGGCCATCGTGGCGCCGGATCAGCCCAACATCCGGGAAATCCTGACCCACGAACGCACCGCGCTGCTGTTCGATCCAACAAACGATACGGCAATGTGGGCGGCGGTCGCGCGGCTGCTGGCCGATGGATCCCTTCGGCAGAAACTCGGCGATGCGGCGCGGGAAACAATCCAACAGCGGGACTATACATGGCTCGGCAATGCGAACCGGGTAGCCGCATGGGCACAGGCCGACCTCGATTGCGATCGCCGGGACACCCAAATCACCGCTGTCGCCGCGCCGTCCATGCATGGGTGATGTGGCGCTGCCATGCCAACCCGGCCATTTGCGCAATGACGATGCGGGAGAAGCGCAACACGGCAACGCCCGGCGCCCGGATCGACAACCCTGCCGGCCGATGCGATCCTGCCGGCGCTGAAGCACGGAAGGAAGCGTCGATTTGCATTGCTCGATCGGAACCGATGTCGGGGGCACCTTCACCGACCTGGTGTTCGTAACGCCCTCCGGCGAGGTGCATTGCTTCAAGGTCCCCAGCACCCCGTCGCGTCCGGGCGAAAGCATTCTCACCGGGGTCGAGGAAATCCGCGCCGCGTTGCGTCCGGACCAGGCTGCGTGGCGCGACGCGTTCCACACCCACAGCAGCACCGTCGCGACGAACGCACTGATCGAGCGGCGTGGCGCGCGCGTCGGCTTGCTCGCCACCATCGGCTTCCGCGACCTGTTCGAACTGCAACGACTTGCGATTCCGCACCCGATGCGCTTCGACTCCCGCCGTCCCGAACCGCTGGTGCCGCGCGAGCTGGTGCGCGAGGTGAGCGGCCGCATCGGTGCCGGCGGCGAGGAGATCGATCCGCTCGACGAGCCGGGCCTGTTGCGGGCGGCGCGCGAACTGGCGGCGGCCGGCGTGGAGATCGCCGTCGTCAGCTTCATCCACAGCTACCGCAATCCCGCGCACGAACGCCGCGCGCGCGACCTGGTCGAGCGCGAACGCATCGCCCTGCGGCTGGAATTGTCGAGCGACGTCTGGCCGCAGGCGCGCGAATACGAACGCGCCGTGTTGACGACGATCAACGCCAGCGTGCGGCCGGTCATCGAAGCCTATGTCGGGCGGCTGACCGATGGCCTGGGCGCGCGCGGCCTGGCGGTGCCCGCGCGGGTGGCACGCTCCAACGGCGGCGCGGAACTCGCCCGCACCATGCGCGAGCGCCCCATCGTCGCCCTGCTCTCTGGTCCCGCGGCCGGCGTGGCCGGTGCCGCGGATGCCGCGGAGGATGCCGGCTGGCCGGCGGCGGACCTGATGACAGTGGATGTCGGCGGCACCAGCGCCGATATCGGCGTGATCCGCGACGGCAAGCCGGTGCTGAGCAGTGAAGAGGTTGTCGGGGAGTTTCCGGTGCTGCTGCCGACGGTGGCGGTGTCCAGCATCGGCGCCGGCGGCGGCTCGATCATCTGGCTCGACAGCACCGGGTCGCTGAAGGTCGGGCCGCGCAGCACCGGTGCCGATCCGGGGCCGGCTTGTTACGGCAGCGGCTCCCTGGTGCCGGCGCTGACCGATGCATTCCTGCTGGCGGGATTGTTGACGCCGGGCCAGCGTTTGGGCGGCAAGCTGGCGTTGCAGCCGGAACCGGCGCGGGCCGCGCTCGGCGCGATCGGGCAAAACCTGGGCTGGGCGCCCGAACAGGTCGCCGACGGTGCGATCCGTATCGCCACCGCGATGCTGGCGGCCGAGGCGACGCGCGTTCTCGCGCGCCGCGGCGTCGATGCGCCGCGGTTCCGCATGGTGGCCTATGGTGGCGCCGGACCGCTGCTGGCGGCGCTGCTGGCGGAGGAGATCGCCATCGATACCATCCTGATCCCGCCATTCCCCGGCGCCCTGAGCGCGCTTGGCGCGGCGCGGGCCGACCTCGAGGGCGACCTGGTGCATCCGATCTATTCCCGTTTGCATGCGGTTTCCGCTGCCATGCTGGACGATGCCTGGCGCGCGCTGTCGCGGGCGGGCAGCGCCTGGATCGCCGAGCAAGGCGGCGGCGGGGCGAGCGCGACGCGGTTCTCCTATGCGGGAGAAATGCGCTACGAGGGCCAGGGCTACGACGTCGCGGTGGAACTCGAGGAGGCCTGGCTCGCCGCCGGCGATCGCGACCGCATCGCCGCTGCCTTCCACGCCGCGCATCGCGCCGCCTACGGCCACGCCACCGAAGCGAACGAGGTCTGGCTGAAGGAATTGCGCCTGCACATCATCGGCGCCATGCCGCGCCAGCGCGTGCGCGCAGTGCGCGACGCCGTGGTGCAGCCGCGCACGTCACGCCAGATCCGCCTGTTTGGCCGCGAATGCATCGCCGCGGTAACGAGCCGGGGCGCGCTCGGCGCTGACGCGGCGCTGCACGGACCGGCCATCGTCAACCAGATGGACACCACCACGCTGATCCCGCCGGGCTGGGTGGCGAGCATCGCTTCATCCGGCGCATTGATCCTGCGCCACGCGGAGACGACGCCATGAGCCAGGACGCCGCCGGCATCGAGATCTTCGCCAATCTGTTCAAGGCCGTGGTCGATGAGATGGCGTGGATCCTGCTGCGTTCGTCGCACACCACCTTCGTGAAGGAGACGCAGGATTTCGCCGTCGCGCTGGTGACGCCGGAGGGCGAGATATTCGCCTATCCGTACGGCAGCGGCGCGACGCCGATCATGGGCGTGCCGATGCACGCCGGCACGCAGGCCTTCGCCGACTGGGAGCCGGGCGACGTATTGTTCACCAACGACCCCTACACCACCGGCGGCATGGTGATGCACCTCAACGACATCTATCTGTTCCGGCCGATCTTTGTTGACGGCACGGTGCTATGCTTCGCCTGGGCGTTCATCCACTGCACCGATGTCGGCGGCTACGCGCCAGGCAGCATCGACATGCAGAACAACGAGATCTTCCAGGAGGGGTTGCGGCTGCGCCCGTTCCGCCTGTATCGCCGCGGCGAATTGAACACCCAGATGTGGAACGTGTTTGCCGACAACTGCCGCATCCCGGCGCTGAACTGGGGCGACCTGACCGCCTGCACCGCGGCGCTGGGCAAGGCCGAGCAACGCATGCGGCGCCTGGCGCAGCGCTACGGCCGCGCCGCGGTGGCCGACGCGATGGCCGGCACGCTCGACCGCACCGAACGCATCGCCCGCGACGTGCTCGCGCGGATCCCGCCGGGCGAATACCGCTTCACCGAATATTTCGAGGATGACTACATCAGCGACGTGCCCGTCCGCATCGCGCTGAAACTGATTTCGCACGGCGACGGGCTGGTGACGCTGGACTACACCGGCTCCGACCCGCAGGTGCGCGCCGCGCTGAACCTGCCCGCCGGCTCGATGCGGCGGCATCCGTTCCTGTCGATGGGCCTGACCAATTTCGTGGTGACGAAATCGGAGGCGATCCACATCAACGCCGGCATCCTGCGCTGCATCGACCTGGTGCTGCCGGAGGCGTCGGTGGTCAACGCGCGCTTCCCGGCGGCCTGCGGCATGCGCTTCACCACGGCGATGCGCGTCCACGACCTGGTGGTCGGCGCGCTGTCGCAGGCGCTGCCCGGCGAAGTGCCGGCCGGCGGCGGTAACACCCTGGTGGTGTCCTATATTTCGACTTCGGAACTGGGAGCCGGCGGACGCGTGGTGGTGGCGAACCCGGTGCTGGGCGGCTCGGCCGGCGGCCCGGATCGCGACGGCATCTCCGGCACCGACTTCTCCGTCGCGTTCCTGCGCAACGTGCCGGTCGAAGTGCTGGAATCCGAAGCGCCGGTGCTGGTGCGCGGCTTCGGCCTGGTGGCGGATTCCGAAGGTGCCGGACGCTGGCGCGGCGGTTTCGGCGTGAGCTATGAACTCGAAGTCCGGCATCCCAGCGCGGTGGTGGTGATGCGCGGCAAGGACCGGTTCCGCTTCGGAAGCTGGGGCGTGTTCGGCGGCGGAGGCGGCAGCGTCTGCGGCAATACCGGACAGCGCGGCGACGCCGTGCATGACATCGGCAAGCGCACCGTGTACCGGCCGGAGCTCGGCGAGCGCATCCGCATGTGGAGCGGCGGCGGCGGGGGTTACGGCGATCCGCTGGAACGCGATCCGGATGCGGTGGCGCGCGACGTCGTCGCCGGCCTCGTGTCGCCGGCGCGTGCCGGCGGAGTTTATGGCGTGGTGCTTGCCGATGGCGTCGTGGACCAGGCCGCGACGGCGCACCGGCGCGAAGCGTTGCGAACGGGGCGCGCCGCGCCGGCCACATATGATTTCGGGCCCGGCCGCACCGCGTGGGAGCGCACGCACGCCACCGCCGCCGAGCTGATCGCGGATTGGCTGCCGTGCCTGCCACTCGGCGTGCGACGCTACGCTCAGGGACGCGCGTATCGTCACCTGCATGAAAGCGGCCCCGGCCCCTACACTGCTCCGCTGGTCAACGACATCCTCGCCGGACTCGCGGCGGAGCTGGGCGTGGAACCCAGGCTAACGGCGCAATGACCGGGTGCATGACAGCTTGGGCGTGCCGGTCCGCATGATAAAAGACGCGCGGCTACGCGCTGCGCAGCCCGCACCGCAGGAGGCAAGACCGATGGCCAATCCGCTCGATTCCGCCTTGTTCCGCCCCGACGCGGTAGCGCGCGAGACCCGTGCGCTCAACGAGGCCATGGTGAAGGTTCTGACCGGCCTGCCGGATTGGTGGGTGGTCGGCGCGGCGACCGCCCGCGCGGCCCGCCGCCGCGGCGACGGGCCGTTTCCCGCGCCGGTCATGTCGCCACGCGCCCGCACCCGACAGATTTCCGGCAAGGACGGCAATGAGATCGTGCTGCGCATCGTCGCGCCGGACACGCCCCGCGGCGTCTATCTGCACATCCATGGCGGCGGCTGGGTGCTCGGCGCGTCCGACCTGCAGGACCCGATGCTGGAGCGCATCGCCGACAACACCGGGCTGGCGGTGGTCAGCGTCGAATACCGGCTCGCGCCGGAGCACCCCTATCCGGCCGGTCCCGACGACTGCGAATCGGCCGCGCTGTGGCTGACCCGCCATGCGAAGGCCGAGTTCGGCACTGACGCATTGACCATCGGCGGGGAATCGGCGGGCGGCCATCTCGCGGCGGTCACCCTGCTGCGGCTGCGCGACCGGCACGGCTATACCGGCTTCCGCGGCGCCAACCTGGTGTATGGCGCGTACGACATGGCCATGACGCCGAGCCAGCGAGCCTTCGGCAACGAACGCCTGGTGCTGCGCACGATCGACATCGTGCAGTTCGCCAACGCCTTCCTGCCGGCCGCACCGGATCGCCGCGACCCGGACATTTCGCCGCTCTATGCGCGATTGCACTCCATGCCGTCCGCCCTGTTCACCGTCGGCACCTCCGACGCCCTGCTCGACGACACGCTGTTCATGCACGGCCGCTGGATCGCCGCCGGAAACCACGCGGAGCTCGCGATCTATCCGGGCGGCGCGCACGGCTTCACGCTGTTCCCGAACCGGCTGGCCGATCAGGCCGCTGCGGCGATGGACGCGTTCCTGCGGCGGGTGACCCGGTAACCCGGGCCCAGGGCGCCGTGGCGCTGGCGCTGCATGGGATCGGCCACGCCGCGACCCGGCCAATTTTGGTGTCGGCCTGCGGCGATCCGCGGCTGCGGCTCGGGTGAATGTCCGCGAACCGGGCGGCAGTCACGTGGTGTTCGACCATCCCGACATCGCCGAGGCGGAGTCGGTCCCGGCCCGCCGCCCGCTCAAAAGCCGATCTATATCCCGACTCCCTGAGAATCCGAGAAACCCTCTTGGCAAGCGCCGCGACTCGGATTCTACCGTCGGCATGATCCGACGTGGCTTCCTGGACAGCGAATCGCGCAACGACCTGACCGAGTTGGCTCGGGACGGGTCGGCGGCCCATCGCCTGGCCCGGCGGGCGAACGCGCTGGCGCTGCTGGACGACGGCATGAGCTGCGAGACCATCGCGAAAGTCCTGCTGCTGGACGACGACACGATCCGCACCTGGCACCGGCTCTATGAGGAAGACGGGATCGAGGGCCTGACGAGCTTCGGCTACGAAGGCAGTGCGTGCCACTTGAGCGAAGAGCAGCCGGACAAGCTGAAAGCGTGGATCACCGAGACGCTGCCGCGGTCGCCACGGGAAGTGGGCGCCTGGATCGAGAAAGAATGCGGCATCGTACCGGGGCCGTTCTGGCCTGGTCGCGCTGCTGCGCCGCCTGGGCATGGAACATCGCAAGCCAAAGACGGTGTCGCGCAAGCTCGACCCGGAGAAGCAGGCCGCGTTCATCAAGGCGTATGAGGACCTGCTGAACCACATGGCCGCTGATGAAGTGGTGCTGTTTGCTGACGCGGTGCATCCGACGCATGCAGTGCGGCCGGTGGGATGCAGGGCGCCGAAGGACACGCCAATCGCGGTGGCGCAGACCAGCGGGCGGCAGCGCCTGAACATCCATGGTGCGATCGACCGGGAGACTGGCCACACCCGGATGCTGGAGGTGGAAACGGTTGATGCCAACAGCATCATCAAGCTGATGATCGCACTGCTGTCGCTGTACCCGCGCAAGCGGGTCATTCACCTGTTTCTGGACAATGCCAGGTACCATCATGCAAAGCTGGTGCAGGCTTGGCTGGCGCGGCCGGGCTGCCGGATCAAGCTGCACTTCATCCCGACCTACAGCGCGCGCCCTTGGTCCGCTTCGCGGCCCGAGCCAATCGAACGGCTGTGGGGGCTGATGAACAGGCACATCACCCACAACAAGTGCCACGAGACCTTCAGGGACTTCCGCGACGCAATCCTGACGTTCCTGCGCGAGGAGGTGCCCAGGAACTGGCGCCTCTACTGCGATGAGGTAACGTACAATTTCCGCATCATCTCGCCCAAGGACTCTTGGATTCTGGCGTGAGCGGGGTATAGCCATGGACCAGCACGTTGCGCATACCAATGATCTTCGTCCAGGGAATCTGTGTGGTCAGCGCCCGGGCAGCTTCGCCGATGATCTGGAGATGTCTGAGAAACCAAGCTTGGCGCGGCTCATCCCGCTCAAAAGTGGCCCTGTCGCAATCCAGATGCCGCTCGATGGCCGTTATCGCTTCCAACATGTCGCGCAGACATTCGTTCGGGTCCCTCACACCGGAACTGCCTCCCTCAGGACCTCCTGCCGCTTCTCCTGGAGCAGATCCCCGATTGCCATGGTCGAACTCCTTCCAAACGGCAATGGTAGCGCAGTCTCGTGCATGGTCCGCAACGGCGGCGCGGAGGCAGGTCGCGGGCAAGGCCGCGGAGTTGAAACCGCCGCTCGCGCCGCTATCATCGCGATGGCCTTCGGGCCATACAGAGTTGTGGACATGACGCACGATACCAGAGATCGCCGCTTCGCTGGTGCTCACCGACACCCCGGCGCGAACGGTTGCGGCGTCGCCTGCGACAGGAAGCGGCCAACCGCAGGAGCGTGCCACGCCAGCCGATAGCGACATGGTGACGGCGGTCGAGAACGGGCCGCCCGCCGAGCGAAAGCTGCACCTGATCCTGATCGACGGGTCGGGCTTCATCTTCCGCGCGTTCCACGCCCTGCCGCCGATGAACCGGCCGGACGGCACGCCGGTGAACGCGGTGTTCGGCTTCACCAACATGCTGGCCAAGCTGCTGCGCGAGCATGTCGGTACGCATATCGCGGTGATCTTCGACGCCGGCCGGCTGACGTTCCGCAACCGGCTGTACGACGCCTACAAGGCGCACCGCCCGCCGACGCCGGAGGAGCTGATCCCGCAATTCGCCCTGATCCGCGAGGCGACCGAGGCGTTCCGCGTCCCCGCCATCGAGCTGGCCGACTGGGAAGCCGACGACCTGATCGCCGCCTATGCCGTCGCCGCCGAGGCTGCCGGCGGGCAGGTCACCATCGTCTCCTCCGACAAGGACCTGATGCAGCTCATCCGGCCCGGCGTGGCGATGCTGGACCCGATCAAGCAGAAGCCGATCGGCCCGGCCGAGGTGATGGAAAAGTTCGGCGTCACCCCGGACAAGATGGTCGAGGTGCAGGCGCTGATCGGCGACTCGACCGACAACGTGCCGGGCGTGCCCGGCATCGGGCCGAAGGGCGCGGCGCAACTCATCAACGAGTTCGGCGACGTGGAGGCGGTGCTGGCGGCGGCGCCGGCGATGAAGCCGTCCAAGCGGCGCGACGTACTGATCGAACATGCCGACAAGGCGCGGATTTCCCGCCAGTTGGTGAAGCTGCGGGCGGATGCGCCGCTGCCGCTGCCGGTGGACCGGCTGGTGGCCTGCGAACCGGACAAGCCCCGGCTGGCGGCATGGCTGCGCGCCCAGGGCTTCCGCAGCGTGGTGACCCGGCTGGGGCTGGACGGCGAGACCGCCGCCGCGCCGACGACGGTGGAGGCCGCGCCGCGCCGGACCCAGGTCGCATTGCCGCTGCCGGCCGAGGCGCGGGCGGCACCGGAAGCGGGCGCTGTCGGCTTTGGGCCGTATCTGACGCTCACCACGGAAGCCGCACTGCGCGAGTTCCTGGCGGAAGCGCAGAGCTGCGGCACCCTGGCGCTGGACACCGAGACCGACGGGCTGGACCCGATGCGCGCTCGGCTGGTCGGGTTTTCGCTGGCCGTGGCGGCGGGCCGGGCTGCCTACGTGCCATTGCGGCACGAGTTGCTGGACCCGCACCCGCAAGTGCCGGTGGAGGCGGCGATCGCGGCGCTGGACCCGATACTGACCGATCCCGGCATCCTGAAGATCTTCCACCACGCCAAGTTCGACATGCTGGTGCTGACCCGCGCGGGTTTCGCGCTCCCGGCGCCGTATGACGACACGATGCTGATCTCCTACGCCCAGGAGGCCGGCATGCACGGCCACGGACTGGACGAGCTGGCGCAACTGCATCTCGGCCACACGCCGATCACCTATGACGAGGTCACCGGCACCGGGCGGGCGCGCATACCGTTCGCGCAGGTGCCGATCGCCCGCTCCACCGCCTATGCCGCCGAGGATTCCGACGTGGCGCTGCGGCTGTGGCAGGCGCTGCGGCCGCGGCTGCGCTTCAACAAGGCGCTGGCGCTGTACGAGCAAATGGAACGGCGCCTGACCGGCGTGCTGATGGACATGGAACGCGCCGGCGTGAAGCTGGACGCCGACGACCTGCGCCGCATGTCGGTGGATTTCGCGGCGCGCATGGCGGTGATCGAACGCGAGTGTCATTGCCTCGCCGGGTTCGAATTCAATGTCGGCAGTCCGAAGCAACTGGGCGAAGTGCTGTTCGACAAGATGAGCCTGCAGGGTGGGCGGCGGATGAAGACCGGCGCGTGGGGGACCGATTCCTCCGTGCTCCAGGCGCTGGCCGACCAGGGGCTGGAGCTGCCGGCGAAGGTGCTGGACTGGCGGCAGTTGCAGAAGCTGAAATCGACCTACGCCGACGCACTGGTGCAGCAGATCAATCCGGAAACCGGGCGGGTGCATACCAGTTTCGCGCAGGCGATTGCCTCGACCGGGCGGCTGTCGTCGAACGACCCCAACTTGCAGAACATCCCGATCCGCACCGAGGAAGGCAGCCGCATCCGTCACGCCTTCATCGCCGAGCCCGGCCATGTCCTGGTGAGCTGCGACTACTCGCAGATCGAGTTGCGCCTGCTCGCGCACGTCGCCGATCTTCCCGTGTTGCGCGATAGCTTTGCGCGTGGCGAGGATATTCACGCCCGCACCGCGTCCGAGGTGTTCGGGGTGCCGATGGAAGGCATGGACCCGATGACCCGGCGACGGGCGAAGGCGATCAATTTCGGCATCATCTACGGCATCAGCGGCTTCGGCCTGGCGCGGCAACTGGGCATCGCGCCGGGCGAGGCGCGGGTCTTCATCGACCGGTATTTCGAACGCTATCCGGGCATCCGCGCCTACATGGAACGGACGAAGGAGGAAGCGCGCATCAACGGCTTCGTCACCACGCCGTTCGGCCGGCGCTGCTGGGTGCCGGGGATCGCGGACAAAAACCCGGCGCGACGGGCCTATGCCGAGCGGCAGTCGATCAACGCGCCGTTGCAGGGCGGCGCGGCGGACATCATCAAGCGGGCGATGATTCACTTGCCCCCGGCGTTGCGCGCGGCTGGGCTGCGGTCGCGCATGCTGCTGCAGGTGCACGACGAGCTGCTGTTCGAGGCGCCGGAGGACGAGGCGGCGCGGTTGGCCGAACTCGCGCGCGGGGTGATGGAAAGCGCGGCGGTCCTGTCGGTGCCGCTGGTGGTGGAGACCGGGACCGGGCGCACCTGGGCGGAGGCGCATTGAGAGCTTGAGGGAGGTTGGCCAGCCCAACGCTTGCCCAGGGACCGTAGTGGCACGCGACAGAGCCGCGGCCGTGGCCGGAGCATGAAGCGCACAGGGCAGGGCCGCCGGGACAGCGCGGCCTCGGCCATGTGGTGAGCGCTGCCGCGCGAAACCCTCGCCGCGGACATGACGGCCGTAGGACAATCCATCCACGATCTCACGCCGGCGTCATATTTTGTTAATTTCTTGGCTCTAATCCTCGCCGGTCTATGGACGAGTCAGGAATGCCGTGATAACCGCAGGAAATTCCCGCGAAACGTCGCCGCCAGGCGCGGGTTCGAAGCCGCGCGGGCTGTGTGGCGATGCGGACCGTCTCCCGGTGGCATTCCTTACCCGGATTGTCCCTTGCCAGCCGGCCGCGGAGCGGCAAGAAGGGCACTTTGCCGACCCCCGGAACGTTCTTCGTAGCAGAGTTGTAACGGGGAGCAGTCATTCTTGGCAAGTTCCCGCCGTGTCCAATGGTTGGACGTCCCTTGATGTTGTGCCACAGGAGTTTCGTCGATGTCAGCCAGCCCCGGCGGCCTGATGGCCGCGCCGCTCATTCCGCAACCTGCCGCGGCGAACGACGTGATCGGGCTTGTGTTGCAGAATACGCAGGCGACCTCGCTCGCCGCGCGCGAAATCACCTTCGGGCAAGAATTCTCTGCCGGTCAGGTGCCCGCCGGAAGCCATCTCGTGGCGTTGATCAACGGGACGGCGATTCCGGTCCAGATGGACGCCAAGACCTTCAACCCGGACGGGTCGGTGCAAACGGCGGTCCTGACGCTGCGGCAACCGGTATTGCCTGCCAACAGTTCGACCGATGTCATGCTGGAGTTGGCACCCGCCGGCACCACCGGCGGCACGGCCCTATCGCTGTCCTCCCTCACCGACGCAAACTACCATCTTAAGGTCGGTCTGAACCTGCACAACGCCAACGGTACCAGCACGCTGTACCAGATCGACGCCGCGCAGGCGCTGCAAAAGGCGCTGCTAGCCGGAACCGTCTCGTACTGGCTGCGCGGGCCGCAAGCGACGCAGGCGCGGGTGGACGTGCCGATCAGCGGCTCGCTGCACGTCGTGCTCGACATCACCATGTACGCCGACGGCACCACATCGACCAACGTCGAATTCGACAACGATATCGCAATGACCGCGAGTGGCGGCACGGTACAATACGACGCCACCATCAGTCAGAACGGCACCACGGTGCTGCAGCAGAACGCCATCACGCAGTATCAGTATCAAACATGGAACCAGCAGGTCTGGAGCAATGGCGCTCCTCTGGTGAACGTGCAGCACGACATAGCCGCGCTGGAACGGACCGGCCTGATACAGAACTACGACCTCACCACCGGCGTGGCGAGTTCGGTCGTCGCCGCCGAGGGCACCGCCATGCAGGGCGCCGGCTTCGGCATCCTCGGCAATGCCGGGGTGACGGAATACATGCCCCAGACCGGGGGACGCCCTGATATCGGGACGACGACCGAGGCCAACGCGATCTGGCTGCTGACGCAGAACCAGACGGCGGCCGATTACATGCTGGCGCAAGCCAACGCTGCCGGCAGTGTGCCCTGGCACCTCTATAGCGCAACGACCGGCACCTACCTGACCACCTTGCAGTATCCCGCCCTGTGGGCGGATTACCGTGCCGGCACCGGCGGCACGACGGCGCTGACCCAGCCGATGCCGTCCACCAGCTGGTCAATCGACGTGTCGCATGAGCCAGACCTTGATTATGCCGCCTACCTCATGACCGGCGAGCGCTATTACCTCGACCAGCTTAACGCCGAAGCATCCTACGACATCCTCGATTTGAATTCGCCCTACTTTCAGGGCCATCTCAGCACCCCGGGCAGCGGCGTCGTCACGCCAAGCGACCTGCAGGTTCGCGGGCAGGCCTGGGCCCTGCGTGCGGTGATCGAAGCCGCCGCCGTCAACCCCGCCGGTTCGGCCGAGAAGGCGTATTTCACGACAGTGATGAATGACAGCTTCCAGTATCTGCTGAACGAGGCCGCCAATTCAAAAGAGGGGCAGGCGTTTGGCTGGGTCCAGGGAGTATACGGCAACAACCGGGGCGCCATGGCGCCCTGGCAGCAGGATTATTTCGCGACCAGCGTCGTCCTGGCTGCGGAGCAAGGGGTCGCCGCGGCGAAGCAGTTGTTGCTGTGGGAGACCAATTTCCTCGCAGGCAGTTTCCTTGCGGCGGCTCAGGGGTTCAGCCCGTTCGATGGGGCTGCCTATAATCTGCAACTCTTCGCAGGCAATCCCCAGACCGGCGCCTACCAGACCTGGGCAAAGATAGAGGCGGCGACGCAGGCGGCGAGTGGATCCAACAACGGCACATGGGCCAACATGCAAGGCGATTATGGCGCCTTGGCACAGGCCGCTCTGGCGGGCGACATTACCGTTACGCAATCGCCGGATGCAATCGCCGCCTATGGGTGGGTCGTTGCTCATCTGTCGCAGACGCAGTGGCCGATCACGAAATACACTGCATTCGACATAGTCCCCCGCCTGTCGGACGGCAACCTGCTGACCGGCAATATGGTGCTCATACGGAACGATATGGGGACCGCGCCGCTGACGCTGGAAGGAACGAATTCCGACCAGCTCATCTACGAGACAGGCTCCGCGCCTGTGACCATCGTCGGAGGCGCGGGGATCAACCTGCTGTTCGCCGGATCGGGGACCGACAAGCTGGTGGGTGGGGCGAACAACGACTACCTGTTTGGCGGCAGCGGCACAGATCTGTTTTCAGCGGGCGCCGGCAACAATTACATGCGTACCGGATCCGGTGCCGGCACGTTCGTGCTGGCCGCCGCCGACGCCGCAAGTGACGTGATAGTGGGCTTCAGGCCCGGCATCGATGCGCTATCGGTTACCGATCTGGCTGGGTTGCAAGCGACGGTGCCGGATATTGCCGGCCTGATCGCCGGCGCAACCGTGGATGCCAGTGGCGATGCCGTGTTGCACTTGTCCGCACCGCACAGTGTGACGTTGCAAGGCATCGGCGTCAGTCAACTGACCACCGGCATGTTCCAGAGCAACAGCGGCAGCACCGGCAGCACCGGCAGCACCGGCAGCACCGGCAGCAGCGGCAACAGTGGCAACAGTGGCAACAGCGGCAACAGCGGCAACAGCGGCAACAGCGGCAACAGCGGCAACAGCGGCAACAGCGGCAACAGCGGCAACAGCGGCAACAGCGGCAACAGCGGCAACAGCGGCAACGGCGGCAACGGCGGCAACGGCGGCAACGGCGGCAACGGCGGCAACGGCGGCAACGGCGGCAACGGCGGCAACGGCGGCAACGGCGGCAACAGCGGCAACAGCGGCAACAGCGGCAACAACACGGTCACCACGACGGCGGCCGATCTGATGCTCGGTGACAGCATCGATGGCGGCACGGGCGGCACTAATACGCTGGTCCTGTCCGGTGGCGGCAGATTCGATCTGGCAATCCCGGCGATCCTGAAGGATTTCTCGATCATCACGGTGCAGGATGGCACAAGCACCACCGTGGACCTGCGTGCCGGGCTGGATGCGACGGTGGACGTATCCGGCTCGGCCAGCATCACCATCGACGGCGCGGCCAACAAGGACTTGATCAACCTGGGGTCAGCCGCCGCCACGGTGACGGTGAGCGCGGGCGAGACAGTGCTTGGCGGCAGTGGCAGCAGCATCTTTATTGTAGATGCCGCAACGATTGGCGCGACCATTCACGGCGGCCAGAGCTTCAACACCCTGCGCGTGACCGGTGGTGGCACCGTGGCGCTGAGCAACAGCATCTTCGGAATTTCGGAAGTGCAGTTGGTGACGAAGACGAACTTCACGGCCGACGGAATGACCAAGCTGCGGATTGCGGGCAGCGCTCTCGGCGGCGATACGATCACGCTCGGGGCGTCCAGCCAAAGCGTTATCTCCGGCGGACCCAATGAGCATGTCATTGCAACCGCGGCTAATGCCGGCGCGCAGGTGAGCGGCCTCGGCGCTGGCAGCGAACTGGAAATCACCTCGGGTGGCACGGTGATCCTGAACAGCGCCACCGGAGGAAGCGCCGCCGCCCCGCTGATCGTGAAGCTCGATGGGGCAACAAACCTGACGCTCAGCGCGATGCAGTTCATCAATGCGGACGGCGGCAACGGCAACGACACAATCACGGCACGGGCAACACACCAGACGCTGACCGGCGGCGCCGGGACCAACACTCTGATCGGCTATGGCGGCGGCTACGACACGTTCCGGGATACCGCCGCCGACTGGTCCGGGGATACGATCAGGAATTTCCTGGCGACAGACCAGATTGATCTCACGAATCTAATTCCTGGCAATACCGTGCTGACAGCAACCAGGAGCGGGGCGAACACGGCGGTGACGGTCGTCTCCGGAGCGACCAGAGCGAGTTTCGTCATGGCGGGCTCATTCACCCAATCGGGCTTTGCCATCGCCGCGGATGGAGCAGGGGGCGCACTCATTACCCATGGCTGAGGGTTGCGATGGTGCCTGCGCCAGGCCGCGCAGTGTCACGCAAGCTGCTGCCGCGCGCGTGTCGCCTGATCCGCAATTTGCCTCACACGCACCGCGATCATCTGCCGCGGCGGGACGCAGCGCCGCTGCCTGCCACGGTGTTCGAGGACAGTCTCAGGCCGCGTAGTTCGGCGGCCGGATAAAGCGCGGAGGATGCGATTGCGTGATCCGCCCCTCATTCGTTACAGACATCCAGGCTGCGCCGCTACCGTCCCTTGGCAACCATCCGATGGTGCTCAAAGTCGCCACCCGCTCACCCGACCCGCTCGGCCAGCAACGACCGAAACAACGCCGCATACCGTGCCGCCGGCCGCCGCCACGAAACATCCGTGCGCATGGCGTTGTGCTGCAGCCGCCGCCACGCCGCCTTCTGCCGCCACAGCGCGGCGGTGCGCTGCATCGCCGCCTCCAGCATCTCGCGCGTCACCGGGGCGAACTGCATGCCGCTGCCGGTGCCGGCAACCAGTGCCGCCTCGTTGGCGTCGATTACTGTGTCGGCAAGGCCGCCCACCCGCGCCACTACCGGCAGCGCGCCGTAACGCAGCGCGCAGAGTTGGGTCAGCCCGCAAGGCTCGAACCGCGACGGCATCAGCAGCGCGTCGGCGCCGGCCTGGATCTGGTGTGCCAACGCCTCGTCATAGCCGATCGCGCACCCGATCCGGCCGGGATGCGCCGCGGCAGCAGCGGCAAATCCGGCCTCCAGCCCAGGTTCCCCGCTACCGAGCACCACAAGCTGCGCGCCCAGCCGCAACAGCTCGTCAAGCCTGTCCAGCAGCAGGTCCACCCCCTTCTGCCAGGTCAGCCGGCTGATCACGCCGAACAGCAGCGCATCCGGGGCCGCCTCCAGGCCAAACCACGCCTGCACGGACGCCTTGTTGGTCGCCCGCCGCTCCAGCCTTGTCACCGAGAAATCCGCGACGATCAGCGGATCGGCGGCGGGGTTCCATACCGTCTCGTCGATGCCGTTCAGGATGCCGTGCAGCACTGCCGCGCGGGCCCGCAGCAGCCCATCGAACCCCATGCCGCCCTCGGGCGAGCGGATCTCCGCGGCGTAGGTGGGGGAGACGGTGGTGATCCGGTCGGCAAACCACAGCCCGGCTTTCAGGAAACTGATATCGCCGTAGAATTCAACCCCATCGATGCTGAACGCGCCCGGCGGCAGACCCAGCGCCGGCAGCGTCGCGGCCGGGAATCGCCCCTGGAAGGCCAAATTATGCACGGTCATCACCGTGCCGGGCCGCCGGCCGCCGCGGTACTGCAGATACGCCAGCGCCAACCCCGCCTGCCAGTCGTGCGCGTGCAGGATGTCGAACGCACCCCCCGGGGCAATGCCCGCGACCGTCCCGCCGGCAAGTTGCGCCGCGACATTCCCCAGCGCCGCGAACCGTGTCGCGTTATCGCCCCAGTCCCGCCCGCCCGGCTCCGCATACGGGCTGCCAGGTCGGGCATAGAGGTGCGGTGCGTCGATTGCCAACAGGTCCAGTCCCGCCGCGCGCCCGCGCAGTAGCCGCGCCTCCCCGCCGAACAGGTCCGCGAAGCGATGCACCGGCGCGGCGTCAACCAGCCCGCGCAGCACCGCGGGATAGCCGGGGATCAGCGTGGTCGTATGGATGCCCTCGGCCACCAGCGCCGGCGGCAGCGCGCCCACCACGTCGGCCAGACCACCAGTCTTGATCAGTGGAAAAACCTCTGACGCCACCGCCAGCACCGTGACAGCCGTCACTCCGTCAACCCGTCGATCATCGATTGGGTTATCAGGCAGATGCCCTTTTCCGAGCGGGTGAACCGCCGTGCGTCGTCGTCGGCATCCTCGCCCACCACCAGGCCCGGCGGGATGCGCACGCCTTTCTCCACGATCACGTTGCGCAGCCGGGCACCGCGGCCGATATCGGCGTCCGGCAGGATCAACGCATTCTCCGCATGCGCGTAGGAATGCACGTGAACGCCGGTGAACAGCAGCGTGCGGCGGAGCAACGCGCCCGAAATGATGCAGCCGCCGGACACCAGGGAGGAAATCGCCTCGCCGCGCCGGCCGTTCTCGTCATGCACGAACTTGGCCGGCGGGGTGATCTCGCCATAGGTCCAGATCGGCCAATCGCGGTCGAACAGGTCGAGCGCCGGAACCACGTCGGTGAGGTCGATATTCGCCTCCCAATACGCATCCACCGTCCCGACATCCCGCCAGTACGTCTCCTGCTCGGTATCGGAACGAACGCACGAACGCGAAAACCGGTGCGCCACCGCCCGGCCGCCCTGCACCATATGCGGAATGATGTCGCGGCCGAAATCCCGACTGGAGCCGGGATCCGCGGCGTCGCGCTTGAGCTGGTCGATCAGCACGCCGGTGGCGAACACGTAGATGCCCATGCTGGCCAGCGCCGTGTTCGGCTTGTCCGGCATGCCCGGCGGATCGGCCGGCTTCTCGACGAACGCGGTGATGCGGTCGTTCGCATCCACCGCCATCACGCCGAACCCGCCCGCCTGCGCGCGCGGAACCTCGATGCAGCCTACCGTCACGTCGGCGCCGCTCTCGACATGCTGCGCCAGCATCTGCTCATAGTCCATTTTGTAGATGTGGTCGCCCGCCAGAAGCACAATGTAGTGCGGGGCGTAGCCTTCGATGATGTCGATGTTCTGGTAAACCGCGTCGGCGGTGCCGGCATACCAACTGTCGCCAAAGCGCTGCGAGGCCGGCAGGATGTCGAAGCTCTCGTTGCGCTCGGGACGAAAGAAGTTCCAGCCGCGCTGCATGTGGCGGATCAGGCTGTGCGCCTTGTACTGTGTCGCCACGCTGATCCGGCGGATGCCGGAATTGAGTGCGTTGGACAGCGCGAAATCGATGATGCGGCTCTTGCCGCCGAAATATACCGCGGGCTTGGCGCGGATCGCGGTGAGTTCCTTCAGCCGCGAGCCGCGGCCGCCGGCCAGCACGTAGGCCATGGCGGACCGCACGAGCGTGGCACTGCCGATGGGTTGCTGGCGCATGGGTCGCGGCCCTCCGGACGGTCTGCCCTGTTGTTCTGCCGGTCTTGCGACATACACGCTGGCGCCGCGCGTGGAAACCTCTCGCGCTTCGCGCGGGAGACCGAGGCGCGCGAACACCGAGGGGGAGGGGGCCGCGGGGCGACCCTTAGGGCTGAACCGGGTGGGGACGGGCGCCTGCGACCAGTTGCTCCGCGGCGTCGTTTCTGCCCGCACGAAACACCGAGGATCCGGGAGATTTGTGACAAGCGATCAAGTGCCGGCCCGCTCCACCATTGTCCCCGGGCCGCTCCCACGCGCCGCCGTTGCGACGAAACACGCCTTTGCGGTTGATGCTTTCCCCCGCCTGCGCTACTGCCCGCCCGTCGAACCGGTGAAAGCGGGCGATTCGCAATGGCACGGAGGCACGGGTGATCGGCCGGCGTACTGTGCTGCTGGCGGGGGCAGTCATCGCCGCGCGCCAGGCAGAAGCCGCACTGCCGGTCCCGCCGGACAACGCGCTCGCCTTCCGGCTGATTCGTCATGGAAGTGACATCGGCCGCCACACCTTGACCTTCGAACGCCATGGCGACGCGCTGACCGTCCACATTGCGGTGGATGCGCTGGTCAGCTTGCTCTCCATTCCGATCGTCCGCTACACCCACCGCGCCGTCGAAACCTGGCGCGGCGAGACGCTGGTCGGTCTCACCGGCCAGACCAACAAGAACGGCCAGCACGAGTGGATCGACGCGCGGCGCGGCAGCGAAGGCTTGGTGGTGCTCGGCAGCAAGACCGCACGCTATATCGCCCCGAAATCCGCGATCGGCACCAGCTACTGGAATAAGCGCATGCTGAACGGGCCGATGATCAGCCTGGAGGACGGCGTCCTGCTGCGCCCCAAAGTGGCGGAGCGCCGTCCCGAAGCCATCCCGCTGGCATCCGGCGGCACCATCCCGGCTGACCATTACAATCTGAGCGGCGCGTTCAACGTCGATGTCTGGTACGATCGGACCGATGCCTGGGCCAGTCTGGCCGTCGCTGTCGCGGACGGCTCCGAAGTCCACTACGAACGATTGTGAACAGTCTGTGACAATCAATGGCTTCTTGATCGCCCATGGCAGCGCGCTCATTCTCCCGTTGTCGGTGATCGAGGGGCCGATCGTCACCATCGTCACCGGTTTTTTGTCGGCGCAGGGCTATTTCCACTGGTATTGGGCGCTGTGCCTGCTGGTGTGCGGCGACCTGATCGGCGATCTCATGTTCTACGGGATCGGACGCACCGGCCGAACGCCGCTCGCCGGCCTGGCGCGGCGCCTTGGCGTGCGCCGCACCGTGCCCGCCGAGGTGCAGGACGGTCTCACGCACAACGCTGCCAAGATGCTGTTCATCGGCAAGTGGACGCATACCGTCGGCTGGCTCGTGCTCATCGGCAGCGGCATGCTGCGTCTGCCCCTGTCCCGCTTCATCCTGCTCAACCTGCTCGCCACCGTGCCAAAAACTGCGGTGTTGTTCTGCGTCGGTTACTTCGCCGGCAACTGCTATCCGCTGTTCCAGCGCCACGTCGCACTGGCAACGATCCTGCTGTGCGCGGTAGGGGTGGCGGCCATCGCGCTGGTCGTCCGCCACGCCGAAGGCATCTGGGCCGGCGGGTCCGGCCGATGAGGATCGCGATGTTCACCGACCACTTCTTCCCCGAACTGGGTGGGATCCAGGATTCGGTCGCAACCATCAGCCGTGCCCTGGGCCGGCGGGGGCATCAGGTGGACATCTACGCGCCGCGCTATGCGACGCGCGACTATCGCCGGATCGGCGCCACGGTGGGGGAACGCGATCTGGGGCCCAATGTGCGCGTGCGTCGGCGGCCGTCCTTGCCATTTCCCAGCTCAACGCGGCAATCCCGGGCGGCGCTGCTCTCGCCGGTCGCCTGGGCCGCGCTGGCGTATCGCGCGAAACCCGACGTGATTCACGCGCATTCCTTTTTCGGCATCGGCCTCGAGGCGCTGCTGAACGGAACCTGTCTCCGGATACCCGTGATCGGCACCAATCACTGGACGGTCGCCGGCTTCGGGCCGCATATGCCGCTGAGCGCCGATGGCGCGGCGGCGTACGTCGCATGGTTCTACAACCGCTGCGACTGCATTACCGCGCCGTCCCGCTCGGTGTTCGCGGAACTTGGCGCGACCAGGCTGCATCGGCCGCTTCTCGTGGTCTCCAACCCGATCGATACCGACCTCTTCAAACCGGTGCGCGACGATGAACGCGCTGCCCTGCGCGCGCGGTTCGGCCTGCTCGGCCCGACGATCACCTGTGCCGGCCGCCTGGGGCCGGAGAAGAATTTGGAGGTGCTGCTGCGCTCCGTGGCAACGCTGCGCGATCGCGGGATCGCCGCCGATCTGGCTATCGCTGGACACGGCTCACATGAACCGGTACTGCGGGCCCTGGCGCAGGAGTTGCGAATCGACCGGCGGATCAGGTTCTTTGGTACGCTGGCGCAGGACGAACTGGCACGACTGTTACGGATCAGTGACATTTTCGCGATCATGAGCACGAGCGAGACCCAGAGCATGGTGCTGCTGCAGGCGATGGCATCCGGGGTGTCCGTCGTCGCCGCCGACAGCAGGGCCTTGCCGGAGTTTGTCGGTCCCCACAATGGCGTGCTGGTGGACCCGCACGACGCGGCGCAATTGGCACAGGCGCTCGCGGATCTGCTGGCCTCGCCGGAGCGGCGGCGGCGGTTGGGTGCCGGGGGCAGGCAATCCGCCGAAAGATATCGTACCGAAACAGTCACCGATGAGTGGGAAACGCTCTACCGGTCGGTGCTCCATGGGAGTTCAGCCGCGTGAGTGAACCTGTAACAATCAGCTTTGTCGTGCCGGCATACAACGAGGAGAAAAACCTCGCCTGGACGCTGACCGCTATCATTTCTGAAATAAAGCGCACTGGCTGCGCGGCGGAAGTCATCGTCGTCAACAATGCGAGCACCGACGGTACCGCCGAACTGGCCGCTTCCTTCCCCGAGGTAATCGTGGTGGACGAGCCGGAGAAGGGCCTGGTGCAGGCGCGCCGTGCCGGCTTCCTGCGCGCCAGCGGCACACTGATCGCGAATGTGGACGCCGATACGATCGTCACCGAAGGCTGGCTGAACCGGGTGCTCGGAGAATTCCGCCGGCATCCCGACCTGGTCGCGCTGAGCGGCCCATACATCTACTACGACGTCTCCCGGAGCACGCGATTTGCGGTGCGGGCATTCTACGTCATGGGCTACGGCTTCTATGTCCTGAACCGCTTCGTGCTGCGCGCAGGTTCGATGCTGCAGGGCGGGAATTTCGTTGTGAGCCGCACGGCGCTGGAGCAAATCGGCGGTTATAATCCGCTGTTCACCTTCTACGGCGAAGACACCGACCTAGCGCGCCGGCTGAACGCGATCGGCGCCGTGAAGTTCACCTTCCGGCTGCCGGCGTTGTCGTCCGGCCGGCGGTTGGTCGAGGAAGGGCTGCTGCGGATCGGGCTGCGCTATTCGATGAACTTCGTCTGGGCGACGTTCATGCACCGGCCGTTCACCGACGAGTGGATCGACGTCCGGCACTGACCACGCGGCGACGGCACCCCGTCACGACTGCCCCCGGGCCAAGTGCCCCACGGCGGGCAAAAGTTCGGAATCCGCGACCTTTTTGCCGCGAACGGCAAAGTCGTGGATGGCGGGCCTGGATCCGCCGTGACGCGGAAAGTAGCGCGCGCTTGCCCTGCCCGCTGCCCCGCGGGCACCCTTCCGACATGCCTCCCGAACCCCCACCGCCCGAAATCCTCGACGCGCTACGCCGCATGCACCTGCTCGCTGGGGCCAGCCCGCCGGGCGAACGCCTCACCGGCGGCGTGTCGTCGGACATCTGGCGCATCGACCTTCCGGACGGCCCGGTCTGCGTGAAGCGCGCGCTCGCCAGGCTGCTTGTCGCGGCCGACTGGCACGCCCCGGTCGAGCGCAACCGCTACGAAGCCGCCTGGATGCAGCGTGCCAACGCCGCAGTCCCCCACGCCGCCCCGGCCCTGCGCGGCCAGGACGCCATCAGCTTCGCGCTGGCAATGGAGTTTCTCGCCCCCGCCGACCACCCGTTATGGAAGACGCAACTGCGCGACGGCCATGCCGATCCCGCCTTCGCCGCCCAGGTGGCGACATCGCTCGTCCGCATCCACGCCGCCACCGCGGCCGACCCGACCACCGCCGCGCAGTTCCCCACCGACCGCATCTTCTTCGACATCCGCCTCGAGCCGTACCTGCTGGCCACCGCGCGCGCGCACCCCGACCTGGCGCGGCAACTGGAAGCGCTCGTCGCGGCCACGCAACGCAACAAGCGCGCGCTGGTGCATGGCGATGTCAGCCCGAAGAACATCCTCGCCGGCCCGCACGGTCCGGTGTTCCTCGACGCGGAGTGTGCCTGGTGGGGCGATCCGGCATTCGACCTCGCGTTCTGTCTCAACCACCTGTTGCTGAAATGCGTGTGGACTCCGTCCGCCACGTCTGGCTTCCTCGCGTGCTTCGATGCGCTCGCGCGCGCCTATGTCGCCGGCGTCGCCTGGGAGCCGCCGGCGGAACTGGAAGCCCGCGCGGCGCGGCTGCTGCCCGGCTTGTTCCTCGCCCGGGTGGATGGCAAGTCGCCGGTCGAGTACATCACGCGGGCGGTGGACAAGGACAGGGTCCGCCGGACGTCGCGCGCATTGCTGTGCGATCCGCCGGATTGCCTGGCGGATGTGCGCCATGCCTGGAGCAGGGAACTCGCCGCATGACGGATTGTGTGATTGCGTTCGTGCACGGCCGCCGCGTTTGGGACAGTCGCGGGCGCCCCACGGTGGAGGCCGATGTCTTGCTGGAGGGCGGCGGCGTCGGCCGCGCCATCGCGCCGGCGGGCGCCTCCACCGGTAGCGGCGAGGCGCTGGACCTGCGCGACGGCGGCGCGGCGTTCGGCGGTTACGACGTCCGGCGCGCGGTCGAGCATGTGAACACGGCGATCGCGCGCGCCGTGATCGGCATGGACGCGCGCGACCAGGCCGCGCTCGATAAGCGACTGATCGAACTTGACGGCTCGCCCGGCAAGTCGCGCCTGGGCGCCAATGCCGTGCTGTCGGTGTCGATGGCGGCGGCGCATGCCGCCGCCGCCGCCGCCGGCGTGCCGCTGTATCGCTACCTGGGCGGGCCGGATGCGCACACGCTGCCGCTGCCGCAGATCCAGATTTTCGGCGGCGGCGCCCATGCCGGACGCCGCGTGGACATCCAGGATTTCATGGTCATCTGCCCGGCGGCGGAGAATTTCGCGCAGGCGCTGGACTGGACGGCGGAGGTCTATCGCGCGGCCGGTGCGCTGATGGCGGAAGCCGGCACCCTGTCCGGCGTGGCGGATGAAGGCGGCTGGTGGCCGGCGTTCTCCACCAATGAACAGGCGCTGGAAACCCTGGTGCGGGCGATCGAGCGCGCCGGGTTCGCCCCGGGCACCCAGGTGGCGATCGCGCTCGATGTTGCCGCCTCGGAATTCGGCCACGGCGGAAAATACCAGTTGGCGCTTGAGCAAAGGGAGCTCGACAGCGAAACCATGGTGAAGCTGTTGGTCGGCTGGGTGCGCCGTTACCCGATCGTGTCGATCGAGGACCCGCTGGCCGAGGACGACGACCTGGGCTTCGCCGCGTTCACCGCCGAGGTCGGCGACCGCGTGCAGGTGGTGGGCGACGATTTCCTGGTCACCCAGGCATCGCGCGTGCGCGAAGCGGCATTGCGCGGCAGCGCCAACGCGGTGCTGCTGAAGCCCAACCAGCGCGGCACGCTGACCGAGACGCTGGACGCCTGGAAGGCGGCGCGGGAGTGCGGCTTCGCCGGCATCGTTTCGGCCCGCTCGGGCGAGACTGAGGACACCACGATCGTGCATCTCGCGGTCGGCTGGGGTGTCGGCCAGCTCAAGGTCGGCAGCTTCGCGCGCGGCGAGCGGATGGCGAAGTGGAACGAGGCGTTGCGCGTCGAGGAGGCGCTGGGTGCGCGCGCGGCATTCGCCGGCGGCGCGGCGCTGGGGCGGTCGAAGCAGCGATGAAGGTGCTGTTTCATTACGCCGCGGGGCCGGACCTCGCGGCGCGGCTGGCGGCGGTGCCGCGGCTGGAGATCGCGGTCTGCCCGGAGGATGACGACGCGTTGCTGCAACGCAGCCTGCCCGATGCCGACGTGTTGTGGCACGTGCTGCGGCCATGCACCGCGGCGATGATCGGGGCGGCGCCGCGGCTGAAGTTGATCCAAAAGATCGGGGTAGGTGTCAACACGATCGACCTGGAGGCGGCGCAGGCGCGCGGCATTCCGGTGTGCAACCTGCCCGGCACCAATGCGCGCGCGGTGGCCGAGCTGACGCTGGCTCTGATGCTGGCGACATTGCGCCGCCTGCCGCGGTTCGATGCGGCGATGCGGCAGGGGGTGTGGTCCGATCCGCTGCTGCAGGACGGGCTCGGCGAGCTGGGCGGACGGGTTGTCGGGCTGGTGGGCTACGGCGCGATTCCGCGCTTGTTGGCGCCGGTGCTGGCGGCATTGGGGTGCCGGCTGCTGTATACGACCCGGGTAGCGAAGCCCGCCGCGCTGGGCGAGTGGCGCTGCTTGCCGGCGCTGCTGGACGAGGCCGATGTGGTCAGCCTGCATGTGCCGCTGACGGCGGAGACCGCGACCCTGATCGACGCCGCGGCGCTGGCGCGCATGAAGCCCGGCGCGGTGCTGATCAACACGGCGCGGGGTGGGCTGGTGGACCAGGCGGCGCTGACCGAGGCGCTGTGCTCCGGCCGGCTGGCCGCGGCCGGGCTGGACGTGTTCGAGGCGGAGCCGCCCGGCTTCGCCGCGGCCCTGTTCCGGCTGCCAAACGTCGTGCTGTCCCCGCATGTCGGCTGGCTGACCACCGGCACGTTCGATCGCAGCTTCGCGCTGGCGGCGGAAAACTGCCGGCGCGTCGCGGCGGGCGAAGCGTTGCTGCACCGGGTCGTTTGACTCTCTGCGTGCGAGCCGCGCTCCTCGCCTGGCCGCCGCAACGTGACCGGGGGCACCGGGGCGGTAGTCGGCCGGCGCACCTCATACCGTGAATTGCTCGGCGATGATGCGTTCCGACAGCCCACGGTCCGGATCGAACAGCACGGTCACCGCCACCGAGCGGTCCTCGCTGACCGCGACCGACGTGACGTCGCGCACCTCGGTGAAGTCCGCCACGGCGGCGGTGGGGCGCTTGTCGGCCTCCAGCACCTCGAACAGCACATGGGCCGAGCTGGGCAGCAGCGCGCCGCGCCAGCGCCGCGGGCGGAACGCGGAAATCGGCGTCAGCGGCAGCAGGTTCGCCGACAGCGGCACGATCGGCCCGTGCGCCGAGAGGTTGTAGGCCGTCGAACCCGCCGGCGTGGAGATCAGTACGCCGTCGCAGGACAATTCGGCGAGCCGCACCCGGCCGTCGATGGTGATGCGGATCTTGGCGCTCTGGCGCAACTGGCGCAGCAGGCTGACTTCGTTGAACGCCAGCGCCTCGTTCACCGCGCCGTCGCGGGTCACGGCGCGCATGCGCAGCGGGTGCAGTTCGGCGGCTTGCGCGCGGGCCAGCCGTTCGGGCAGGTCGTCCTCGCTGAACGTGTTCATCAGGAAGCCGACCGAGCCGCAGTTCATGCCGTACACCGGAATGCGGCGGTCCAGCACGCGGTGGATGGTCTCCAGCATCGAGCCGTCGCCGCCCAGGGCCACGGCCACCGAGGCGTGCGCCAGCGGGCAGTCGCCGTAGCGGGCAATCAGCCGGTTCAGCGCGTCGGTCGCCAGGGGCGTCGTGGCGGCGACGAAGCTGATGCGGCCGGGGATGAAGACCTCCTGCCCGCCTGGCGCCGCAACCTGAGGCTGGTCGTTCAAAGGCGCTTCCGGTGTTGCAGCACCGGCATGTCGCGGCGCACCCGGGCGGTCACAGCCGGATCGATCCGGGCGGTGGCCCAGCCGGTGCCGTCGGAGACCTTTGTCACCACGTGGCCCCACGGATCGCAGATCAGCGAGTGGCCGTAGGTGAAGCGGGGTTCGCCCTTGCCTTCGAGGTGTCTGCCCCAGGTGGCGGGGGCGGCGAACCAGCATTGCGTTTCGATGGCCCGGGCGCGGAGCAGGGTCTCCCAGTGGTCCTTGCCGGTGGCCAGGGTGAAGGCGGAGGGGAGGAAGATCAGCTCGGCGCCGGCTTCGCGCAGGGCCCAGAAAAGGTCGGGGAAGCGGATGTCGTAGCAGATGGCGCAGCCGACTGTTACCCCGTCGGCCTGGTAGGTCACCACCGCGTCGCCGGCGCCGTAGGTGTTGCTCTCGCGATAGCCGGTGCCGTCGGGCGCGACGATGTCGAACAGGTGCATCTTGCGGTAGCGGGCGAGCTCGGTGCCGTCCGGGTTGAACACCACCGTGGTGTTGAACAGTTTCTCCGATCCGGTTTCGATGATCGAGCCGCCGTGCACGTGGGTTTTGGTGGCGCGGGCGGTCTCGCGCAGGAACTCGTAGGCCGGGCCGCCGGGCTCGTTGGAGCCTTGCGGCGGCAGCGTCTCGGCGTTGGCGTTGCGCACGGCACGGTCGCCGCCCAGGCTGTCCCAGACTTCGGGCAGGCTGACGATGTCGGGGCGGTCGGCCGCGACCGCCTCGCCGATCAGGCGGCGCGCCTGGTCGATATTCTCCCGTTTATCGGCGCCGGGGTTCATCTGGACGACCGAGACACGCATCGGCAGGCTCCTGCTTGTGTCGCGGCGGTAGCGAAGCGTACCCGACGGGCGGAGGCAACCGCCCGTCATGGCGCTGCCGATCTCATGACCGGCCCAGCATACGCTGCGCCGCGATACGCTGCGCCGCGCGCCACTGGGCGGAAGCGCGGCGAATGGCGGCATTGTCGGTGCGGGGCGTGACGGCGGCGGCCGTCACTGGTGCATGGGGTCTTCTCCCGTGTTGCGCAATCGCCCCCGTTGCATCGCTGCGCGATAGGGCGTGGCGGGCAGGCTGCCCTTCAGGTGCATGGGCTTTTGGCAGCGCCGCCAACCGGACCGGCGCCGGGGCGCTGCTCGCCCCGCCCGCGGCAGGTCCTGTTGCATGGGCTTTTGCCGCCGGTGCCGCGCCGGCGCCCGCCAGCGCTTGGTCCCGAGCCGCCCGGGTGGGGGGCGACGGAATTGGTGCAAGGGGTTCTGCCCGCGCTGACGCCGGAGCGGCAGGCGGGGCCGCCGGGGCAGTGGCAGCCGCGGCCACCACCCGTTCTGGTGCATGGGCTCTTGGCCGCGCCGCCAACCGGGCCGGGACCGAGGCGCCGCGCACGCCGCGTGCGGCGCATTCTGGTTTTGCTGCCGCTGGCGCACCGGTGCTGCAAGGCGCCTGTTGCAGGGCAACCTGGGCGGGGGCCGGCTGAATTGGTGCACGGGGTTCTGGCTGTGCTGCCGGAGGGACGGCAGGCGATGCCGGCGAGGCCGTGCCAGCCGCGTCCGCCACCGGTTCTGCTGCAAGGGGTCTTGCCTGCGCTGCCGTCAACGCGCCGCGCCGTGCGCCCGGCCCGGCGCGGCCCGGGCGCCTCGCCTGCCGGGCCTGAGCGATGGCCAGCTTCCAGGGTGCGAGGGCTTCGGTCTCCGCTTGCAGCATCGCGCGGTCCTCCGCCCGGGTGATGCCGCGTGTCGGCCGGGGCGGCCACCGCAGCTCCGGCGCGATCGGCGTCATGCGAGCGGCGAGCTCGGGTGGCAGAAGGCCGCAGTAAATCGCCGCGCTCAGGCGCACGCTGCTGCGACGGAGGAAGGTGACGTGGTGGCGATCGAAGGCGCGGGCGTCGGCGTTGTAGCCGCCATGGGTGGTGCGGGCGGCACGGAGGCGGGCCATGCCCTCCGGGGTGCGGGGGCCGGTGCTGCGGCCGCCGTGCATGCGGCACCGCACCTTGTCGTGGATGGCCGGGGCGCGGCAGGGGCAGCCGGCTCGGGTGCGGGCGCCGCAACGCCGGACAAGCGCGAGGCTGGGGTTGCCGCGGCATTTGGGCAGGGCGGCGGCCTTGGGTGGAGCGTCGCCCGCGGACGTTGGGCGGTCTTGCGGCGGATGGATGCGGTTCTGGGGCAGCGGGTTGTCTTGGGCCGGAGGCCAATTGGTGAGCATGGTGCCTGTCCTGGTCGTTCGGTTCCTTATATGTTCTCCCGCACTGATTGTGCCAGTGCCCGTTCGCGGCGGATCGGCAACAGAGGAGAGCAAGCGGCCGCGAGCCGGCATCGGATCGACAACAGCGACTGTGCGGCGGCGCTCGCGGCAGGCCAGGCGGAGGCACGGGCGAAAGCGCGCGCACAAGCCGTCCGCTACGTGCCCGACCGCGACGCCATCGAGATCGTGACGACGCGAAATGCCGGGTTCCTCATCGCGCGATCCTGGATCGCGGCGTTGCGGGGCGTGCCGACGGCGGAGCTGCACAACCTGACGGTCTGGCCGGATGGATCGGCAGCCGTGCGACGGTGGCTGTCGGGCGTTCCGCAAAGGCGTCCCCGACACCGGTTTCGTTTGCCCTGAAAGATGCTACATCTCAGTGCCTCAAAAAGCTGCGCATGGCCGAACCCAAGCCGAGATCGATCTTCGCTATCCCGCCCGACGAAGCGACGGAGGCCCGCCTCGATGCCGAGGCGGAGGCTGATTACGCGGCGGGCCGGGTTGTGCCGCACGCGGAGGTAGTGAAGTGGCTGCAATCCTGGGGGAAGCCTGACGAGGTGCCCTGCCCGACTCCGCAGCCGCGTTGAGCCGGGTTGTCTGGACGGAATACGCCCTCGCCAATCTGCGGGTCATCCGGGCTTACCTCGCGCAATTCAATCCAAGGGCCGCCGACGAATTGGCCGCGCGGCTGATCGCGGCCGGCAACAGCCGTGCGATGTTCCCGCATCGTGGTCGGACTGTGCGGCGAACCGACATGCGGGAACTGCTCAGCGTCAGCCCCTACGTCATTCGCTACCGCGTCGTGCGCGGCGACGTCGTGGTCCTACGCGTTCGTCACGGTGCCCGTCGTCCGGCGAACCCTAGACGGTCTGGCGGCGAGCGTCAGTCCGGAACCGTTGTGCGTATGCGCGACCGGGCGGGTTGCATGCGGCGGCGACCGGTCAGGGCGGCAACGCGTCCAGCATTCGCCGCAGCGCCGGCAGCATCCCGGCGTCCGCCGGCGCGAGCCGCCCGCTCGCCTGTAACGCCTCGACGATCCCCAGCGCGCGCTGCAAATGCGCCCGCGCCGCCGCGCCATCTGTCATCTCCGCCTGCCGCACCAGCGAGGCGACAAGGTCGCGCTGGTAGTCGGCGCGATCGGGTTCGGCGCGCGCCAGACGCTCGCGGATTTCGAGCGCCTTGGCATAGGCATCGCGCGCCGCCTCGCCCTGGCCGAGCGTGCGATAGAGGTCGCCCATTCGTTCGTACGACACCGAGAGATCGTGCTGGT
>Ga0307372_10001529_pt1 | contig 40307 bp, 46 predicted proteins | sample OX1MG_FD_202533 | JGI IMG/M metagenome (GOLD analysis project Ga0307372, IMG submission 202533) | Soil microbial communities from Risofladan, Vaasa, Finland - OX-1 | ecosystem: Environmental > Terrestrial > Soil > Coastal area > Acid sulfate soil | place: Finland: Risofladan, Vaasa | collected...
CTAGTGGCGGGGTGGAACTATGCCGACAACCTCCGTAGGTTCAGTTCGCGAAAGCAGGTCGCCAGGCCTGCTGACGTTCGCGTTGTTCCCCCATATCGGCATAGTTGCGATGTCGGCATAGGTCGATGACAATGAGGTCGGCGCGGCAGATGCGTGCGACGACCTTTTGCACTGAGGCGTCGACCTTCGCGCGCGACACGGTCGCGGTGAGCGACTCCAGCGAGAACCAGGCCACACGCCTACCAGACTCGATGACCGCGTGCGCGAGTGCTTCGCACAAATGTGATTTGCCGGCACCGCTCGGACCCCAGAGCACCAGGTTCTCAGCCCGACCGATCCACTCGAGAGTGATGAGAGCTTGCTGGGTCGGCTTGGGAATGTCGGAATCTGCGGGTCGCCAGCTGTCGAGGGTCTTGCCGGAGGGAAAGCCGGCGGCTTCGGTGCGGATGCGTTTGGAAGCAAGCTCGCGACCGAACACCTCTTCGGCGAGAAGTATTCGAAGGACCTCGACTGGGTCCCAACGCTGGGACCGTGCCGTGGCGCAGACCTCGGGTGCGGCCTTGCGCAGATAAGGCAGGCGCATGCGACGCATCAGGGCGGTCACCTCGTCGGGCAGCTGTGGCGCTTGAGGCGCCTTCATCGCTGGTCACCCACGAAAACCACAGCGGCCTCGAAAAACGACGCGCCACAATGCCCCAGGACGCCGGGAACGGAGTCGCCATGATCCATATCACTCAGGTAACGAGGACCTCTCATCGTCCCAGCACCTCCCACGCCTTGGTACCGCGCTGCGCCGAGAAGCGGTCATCCGCAACCACCACGTCTCGGTCAGTGCTATCGACATGTCCGAGGATGGAGGCCAGGTCGTTTTCTCCGAAGCGCCCGGCATGAGCTGCCCGACTCAAGGCCTCGTTGACGCGACCGGTGCCGAGAAGCATCGCGAGCTCAGTCGCGCGGCTCATCTTGGCGCGGATGCGGGTCACCCCCGACGCGGCCGCGGTGGTGAGCCATGCTTCAGCACCTTCGCCGAGAGCCAGGAAGTTGCGCTCAGTTTCGCTCTGCGGTCTTGGCTTCGGCTGCAGTGTGGCTCGCCCGTTCGGATGGCCGGGATAGTGCTCATCGAGAATGCGGGGGCGGCCCGGAACCGAGAGTTCGTGGCGCAGGACTTCACGCAGCCCGCTCTGGTCACGACCGACGATGACCAGCTCCTCGCCTTCTACCCGACACCAGACCTCCTGGTCCACCCACTGCTTGGGCAAGGAGTAGGGGACCGAGCCAAAGCGGATGGTCTGGTTGTCGCGAACGCTGCGGGTCTCACCAAGCGCCGCGGTGTACGGCTCGGTGGGCAGCTGGTGCATCAGCGCCAACTCTTCTTTCAGTGCCTCGGCCGGTATTCGCCGCGACTCCCGGTGTTCGCGACTGTTCACATCGTCGCCGAGCTTGTCGCAGGCCTCGAGCAAGGAGGAAAAGCTCGCGTAGGCCGGCAGCAGATTGCACTCGGTCGGAACCAAATCCGCCTTGGCCACCCTGACCGTCGACTCCGAACCGCCCTTCGATTCCGGGTCGGCCGGTACGCAGGTGACGACGCGCAAACCATAGTGGCCGCCAAAAGCGACCACCTGAGGATGACGCACGGAGATGCCGGCGATTCGGTCCATGCTCACAGTGCGCTCGTTGTCGGTGAGCGCATAGGTCGGCACGGCGCCAATCTTGCGCAGCGTGCGGTCGAGGCAGACGAGTACGGTGCCCAACGTCTTGTCCCAGGTGGGAATGACGACTCGATATCGCGACCACGCCAGCCAGGCGCAGAACAGATAGGTCTGACGCATCCCGACCACCGGCCCCCAGGCCCAATCGAACTGCATCCACTTGCCCGGCTCCGGTATCCACGGCCGGTAGGTCCGCCGGTTGCCATTCCGGTACGCGGCCTTCGCTTTGTGCACGGCACGCCGCGTCGTTCGCTCGGTGCCCTCGTAACCCATGGCGCGTAGGCGGTCGTGCACGACGTCGGCACGCACCTTGCCCTTCGAGGTTTCCACGAGTTCCTCGACCTTCTCCATGTACGCGTCGATGAGACGGGCGCGTCGTGCGCGCTCGAGCGGGTCGTGGCCCGCATCACGCAGGCCGACGTAGCGCTGCACGGTCTTGTGGTCGGTGCCGGCCAACTCGGCCGCCGACCTCGCGCAACGGGTCAGGTCGAACGCTTCAAGTATTTCCATGATCTCCTCATTCTTCTTGGTCAAGACGCTTCCTCCGACGTGGACTCCGACGTTTCAGTCCACCTATGGAAGCGCCGTGGGACGGTCAGGAACGGGAGTTCTGCTGTCCGCCCTTGGGGAGATCTCGTGTCCGCCAGTGAGGACTTTTCTGTCCGCCTATGGGGAGAATGACGTGTCCGCCGTTACGTGGGCTCCACGACCTCCCGAAGGCCCGATTTCGTATTCGTTTCGAGGCTTTTGGAAGGCGGTTGGTACTCGACTGGAAACGACCGGGAAGCGGACCGGAAATTGCCGTGTTAAAAGGTCTGTTTGTGGTCCCTGGCTCAAATGGAGGGCCAACATGCGGACCACAGTGCGTGTCATCCAGGGTCGCTTAGCGGAGTCAGAGCCACACCGAACGTCGGCGATCGAGGCCGCCTACCAGCATTTCCGGCTCGATAAACAGGGGAGCCTGGTCTCGCCCAAGACGCTGCAGCACTACGAGTGGACGATTCGCCCATTCCTGCGCTGGCTAGACGAGGAGCACCCGCACATCGCTCGCTTTGAGCAGCTGGGAGTGGACCTGGTGCGCGAGTACCGGGTCTGGGTGGCCGAGCGTCCGACCAACCGAGGGCGCCTGCCGGAGCCGGCGACACTGAACGACCTGCACCGCCTGCTGATGACGTTTCTCCGCTGGGCGGAGGACGAGGGCTACGCGGTCGACCCGAGGATGCGTCGGCTCAAGGCGCCTCGGGTGCCGTTGAAAGAGGCGACCGTGTTTCACATCGCGCAGTTGCGAGCCGTGCTCGCCGCGTGCAATCCCGAGCGGCCACAAGAGGAGCTGATCGTGCGCATGCTCGTGGGGAGTGGGGTGCGAGCCGCCGAGCTCTGTGGGCTGGCCGTACGTGGACCCGACGGTCTGCCGGACCTCATGCTCGACTCCCTGGACCGCGGGCGGGTTGAACTCCGCGTGCGTTGGGACGCTGGCGCCAAGGGCAAGAAGTCGCGCCGGGTGCCGATCACGCCCAAGCTCGCTGCCGCGATCAAGCGCTACGAGGCGCGGCACCGCGACAATGCCAAGGTCGCGACCATTCTGGTGAACGATCGCGGTCTTTCGTACACGCCTTGGGGCATCGACCAGCTTATGGACCGTCTCGAGAAGCGTGTCGGGTTCCACATCCACGCTCACGCCTTCAGACATACATTCGCGACGGTCGCGTGCCAGGCGGGCTGGAATCTGGAGCGTTTGCGTGCTGCGATGGGCCACGCGGACTATGCGGTGCTGCACCGTTACGTCCGACTCAGCAGCGAACGTGACCTAGGAGCTTTGTCGGAATGGTCGAACTTCGTCGTGATCGATAGCGTCACGTCAACCACGGGCGTCCCGCGAGCGTGGCGTCGAGACTGAGCGCCCTATGTCGCGCCCGGGGATGAGGTCAAGCGTCAGAAAGAAACCGACGTCCCCCTCAGCCCACGTTCCTGTCACCAGATACACGTACAAACCAGCAGCAGCTGGCGGACTCATCCCGATGCTGAAGGTATGGGGAGCGGACTCCGTGACTGCCGCAAGTTTGCCGTCCGGGCTTTGAACCTGCTGGACGTTGAAGCTGTTCGGCCGGGAGGCTGCGTGGAATGTGATCTTGACGTCGAAGCCTCCCGCGGTCCGGTACGGCTTCAGAAAGCCCGATTTGAGTAACTGATCGGCGCCAGCGCTGTCTGCGCACTCACCCTGGCCGCCGCTGTTCCAGCAGTAACTGCCTCGCGGCAAGTCGATCGTTGCCCCATGCAGGGTCGCCGATGCGGTTGGCAATGGATTCTTCGCACCTGAGAGCGCTTGGCCTGGGAGGCAGGAGCTTGCGGTCAGCATGACGGTGATTACAAAAGCGCCAAAGACAACCAGCCTCGGCCCCATATCCATGGAAACGCCCATGAGCCTCCCGGGTAACACGATATCGGCATCCTAGAACGGCACTTACCGTTCGGACGTCTTTGGACGTTTCGAAAAGCCGGTAAAACGTCCCAAGACGCCGTTGAAACGTCGCCGCTCGCCCTGATCTCCTTGATGGCGATGTCATACAGAGATCCGCACTGCAACTGGCCCAGGGACGTGTGAGGGACGTTTGGGACGTTTGGAAACGTCCCAGAACGAGGTTGGAACGTCCCGCTCTCACTGATTTGCTGGCGCCGATGAGACCGAGAGTCGCGAGCGCCGTTGGGTATGCCAGGGGGGCGTCTGGGACGTCTGTAGATGTCCCAAGTCGTCCCAAGTCGTGGTTAAGAGGTCCCTGCGATCGCTGGTGTCATTGAGCGCGATGTCACCTAGGTCCGCAGCCAACACTCTGATCGGGGCCGGCGCTACGCCGGCGCTGCCCACGGGCGGCGAAGCCTTGCCGCGAACGCCGGCCGAGCAATTGGCGAGCCACGGCCCACAGCGCGTGCGCGCACTCGGGCGCGCGACGCGCAGCGCGAACGGGTCGGGACGTTGCCAGAGTGGACAGACGGTCGGGTCGTCGGCGAGGCAATCGCCTCACGCGCGGCGGCGCCGGTCGAAGAACCGGCTGCGGTTCGGAGATGGCGGTCCGGGTTCCCTAACAGAGGACCGCCAAAAAACAGGGACAAGGCTCTGACGAGCTCGGTCACGGTGCTCGCCGCTGGCATCGACTCGCTCTATCTCTCCTTCAAAGGCGAGATCGACGCGGCGCAGCTTGACGGCATTGAGCTTATGAAGGTCAGAGCGCAGGAGACAGGCCAGCCGCAGGTTTTCACGGCGACCGACCGTAAGGCGTTGATGCAGCCGTCGGGCTGGGGCAGCTACCGATACTGGCTCCGCTGCGGTGACTTCGATATCTTCATCGGACGAGGCGGGAGCTTGCCGGCCGTCTACACACGGATAGCGAGTGAGTTCATCCACGAAGTAGGTCCACTCAGCGCGCTGGCCAGCCTCAAAGCGTTCGTCGGGACGTTGCTGCTTGACCAGACCGACCAGATGGTCTGCTCGCGGGTCGACGTCTACGCCGACTTCCAGGGATGGGTGCCGCGATCTGAGGATTACGACCGCTTCATCACCAGGAGCCGTCGAAACACGAGCCACATCGCTGTCCACTACAACGGTCGGCATTTCACAGGGTTTACGTTCGGACGCGATGCGATGGTGGCCAGGCTCTACGACAAGGGTCTCGAGATCGTCCACTCCGGAAAGAACTGGATGCACGAAGTGTGGGCCGACCGATTTGATAGCGCTGCACCCGTGTGGCGATTGGAGTTCCAACTGCGCCGGCAAATACTGGCGGAGTGCTCGTTGACCGAGCCGGATGACGTCCTTGCGCAACGGTCGAGCCTGTGGGCATATGCAATGAGGTGGCTGTCGCTGCGGGAGCCAACACCAGGCGCAACCAGGACGCGATGGCCGGTCGCCGACGTGTGGCTGCACCTGACGCAATCGCAGACCGGAGCCGCACGCAGCCCGCTGGTGCGTAAGCGGATTAGAGAACACGACGAATCGGTGCTTATCCGGGGCCTCACCGGCTACGCGAGCTCCCTGGCCGCCGTAACCGGAGTCAGCGATCTCGACGTGGCGATGAGCGTGTCACGCCGCCGCGTGCGGGAGTACATGGACGCCACAGGACGAGACTTTCGAGACCTTGTCCGCGAGAAGCGGGAGCGGACGTTGTGACGCTCCTGCGCGCGCTGGGCTGGTCGGTGGATGTCGCTGCCATAGATCGATGTCGAATCCTGCGCGGCTGGACGCGTCGGGATCTGGCCCGGCAGGCTCATGTCGATGAGGGAACGCTCTGTGACCTCTTTGCGGGTCGGCGGCGGCCGACGTTCGGCACGCTCAGAGCTCTCTGTAAAGCTCTTGGGATCTCCTTCGAAGACGTGATTGCTTTCGGCAGTCGGACGATCACCAGCAGCTCTAAGGCGGCGTCTTAGTCATCGCCGGCGACCCAGATGCCGGATCGCGATCAATGCCGATCCGGCAAGAAGCAACGGCATCAGTATCGCGGCGGCATACAGGACGTCGGTTGCGGGATCAGCGGTTTGACAAGTGGGCGGCTTGCACGTCGCCAGCAGTCGCCCGAGGACGATCGTCCACACCGCACCGAATCCGATGGCGTACCCGGCAGAACACGTGACAAAGAGCGATAGAGTCGGATTCATGCGCCAGACCAGCAAGAGAACCGCGATCGCCCACAAGATCAACGGGATGGCAAGCGGGGAGGCGGCCTCTAGGCCCCACAGGCCGTAGCCCGCACCGAGCACAGCGGCGATCAGAATCTTGGCGTCGACAGCATGCCTCCAGGCCAGTTCTAGAGCCTTCTGCGCGCAATTGCGATCACGAGAACAAGCACCATGATTACGGCGATGAGGACCGAGGCCCGAGCCACGGCCGACAGACTACAACTTGGTAAGGAGAAGGCCGGCGGTTCGAGTCCGCCCTGGGGGCCCCTACCCGCCGTAATGCGAACCAAACGATCACGCTGTTAGGCGCGTCGATCACGGTCCCACGAAGTAACCTCCACGTAAACCTTCGGCAGGGCAGAGGTGTATAGGTTGCGGATGCGCCATTTCGGTTCAGTTTTCGCGGTGGTTCTTATTGTCACCGGGTGCTCGACTGGGGCGACCTCAGCTGCGAGCGCCTCGCCCAAAAGCGGAACCGCTGCGGACAGCCCACAGCCTGGAGCCACGGCCGTAGCTGGCGGATGCGGCTCGACCCCCCTCCTTAGCGGCGGCTTTCCGACGTGGCTCAAGCCTACGGTCGGGGACCTGAGCAACATGACTGATGTCCCGTACGCCATATCAAGCAACTCAACGGCGGCGGCCTTCGTTCTCGCCTATCCGCTGAAGGCGAATGTCTCCCACGCAAAGATCCTTTGGGTCGTGGCCAGCCCCCGCGAGGGCTCCCCTTTGAATATCCAGACCCACCCCGGCAGTTCAACTACCCCGGCCGTCGTTGAGTCCGTGCCGGCAGGCGCATCGCCGGGCGAGATTTACCCGGATGGGGTCACCATTCCATCACCCGGCTGCTGGCACTTCACTCTTCGGTGGGCGACGGGTCAAGCGGAACTGGATCTGCTCTATGGCTAAAGCGCGTAATTACTCCCTCATTTAGTGAGGAGGTGGTCTGGACGTGATTCCATTCAGGTGAGGCGCATAGCGTTTGTGTGGTTGCCCGCCTCGCCGCGAGTGGCCAGAATTAGGATCTAGGTCATGGGTTATCCCGATCCGCGGCAAGCCATAGTGGCGGAGTTGGCTCAACCAAGAAGAGGACCCATGTGGCAAAGTGCGCCATCTGCTGGGGGCTGGCGAAGGGCTATCTCGCGTGGCGTTGGCCACAACGCTGATCCAGACACGCTGCGCTTCATCAAGCAGCGCGGGATCCCTGGCCACGAACTCCACGCCGTCGCCTTCGCCGACCGAGACGGAAAGAGTTATCGATATCTCGTTGGGGTCGTAAAGGACGCGACGGGCGGCTGGCAGGTCAAGGGTCTAGCGGGTGGGAGCGGAAACGACCGTCCACGCAACGAGCCGTGGGTCAACTTCTGCGGCTGGGGCTGGCCGCATTCGTTCTGCGGTGGTGGCTGGGTCACAGGCAGGGGCTCGCAGGCTGCCGCCCGTGTGCGTCTTCGATTCCGACAAGGACCGATGCTTGAGGACACGATCGACGATGGGGTTGTCCTCTTAATCGCCGACGCCAACGTTGACATGCCGGCGACCGCAGATATTCTCGACGTGAGTGGATCTCTCTTGGCCACTCACTCTGCCTTCGGCCGCGCCTAATCGAAGGTCGGTAATCCGGCGCAATGCATTCGATGGGCGGGGACCGCTGGGGCTGGAGCTTGACGGGTAGTCAGTCGGTTGAGTTCTGTGTGTGGGTTCTCCTCGACGACGGCCTGCACGTAGGGCCCTTCGACATCCATCCGAATGGAAACGAGCGGCTGCGCCAGGCGGGCTTGGACGCGGCCGGTTGGACGCGCTGGTTCGAAACCGTCGTCAACCGGGAGGTGGACGAGCAGATGCGCTTTCACCTTGGTGGCGGCCTTGAACCACCGATGTTCTATGAGTCCGATCCACCGACGACCGCGGAGCAGTTAGGGATGAAGGAGGCTATCCGAGCCAGGACAGCTCCAGCGCTCTGGAACGAGACGAAACAAGTCGGCGAGCTGTTGGATGGCCTCTGGGACGACTACAGTAGTCGGCCCGTCCTGCGGCGCAATCGTCATCTACATGATCCCGTCCATGGCGAGCAGCCGGGTACGCCATCACAACACCGCGAGCTCTACGGCTCGCTGCATGCCTTGGGATCTGGCTTACCAAGCCTTTACTGCTACCCGGTCGCCTACCCCGCTCTGGTCGTCAGCGAGGTCGAGCCTATGGCGTTGGTATTGACCTCTCCGAAGCAGTGGACGTGGGAGCGATACCGCGATGCGCTGGTCGCTGGGGTGACGAACCTGGCCGGAAGGCCGAAACCGTGATTCGTGTCGGCGTGCCATCGACCACAGCCCTTAGTGCTGCGCCCGTCGTCAGGCTGAGTCCGAGTTAAATGGTCTTGGACGAAATCGGCCAGCGGAGCTAAGATCGGGTCGAATTCGCCAGGGACTGAAGACCACTTGGTAAGGAAAAGGTCCCCGGTTCGAATCCGGGCGTGGGCTCCCCAACCCTGTTTCTGAATTCATTTAGACCATTTCCTTGCATCATCTGCTGGTCGCCATGACAGGGGATTCTTGCCGTAAGGAAATGCTCTGCCACAGCGGGTTTGTGGACCATGTCCGCCATAGTGCTTCGCAATGGTCAACATTGCGCAGCGCTATGTTAGAATTGGCAGATGATCACTCCAGGGCGGCTGGAGGAGCTTCTTGAGGCACTCGGCCAACTCCTCGAAGCTCAGGGCCATACCTACACGCTGATCACTGTCGGCGGCGGGAGCCTCTTGCTGCAGAGGCTGAGCGTTCGCCCGACACGTGACCTCGACGTCATCGCGGTGGGGAATGGGGAGGCGCTGCGGAAGGCCGAAGTTCTCCCAACCCCGCTTTTGGGGGCTGCCAGGGATGTGGGCGTCGCCGCTGGACTCGGAGAGAATTGGCTGAATGCGGGCCCCGCCGGCCTGATGGACCTCGGTCTCCCGGCCGGCTTCGACGAACGAGCCGAGGTCAGGCGCTTCGGTGGTCTCACCTTGCACATCGCGTCCAGATTTGACCAGATCTGTTTCAAGCTCTATGCAGCGGTCGACCAGGCACCTGCCAGCAAGCACTTAGACGACCTGCGGCTCCTCGACCCCACCGCTGAAGAACTAGTCGCAGCCGCTCGCTGGTCGATGACCCATGACCCATCCGAGGGTTATCGCGGTCAGCTGCTAGCGCTTCTTCGGATGTTGGGCGTTCCAGATGCAGACAGTCAGCTCTAAAGGACGTCTCCGCGAATTCGCGCTGGATATCTCGTGGAGTCAGTGGACGGAGCTCGGGCTCAGCGGTTGGGAACGCCGGCATCAACACGAGGCGGTTGATCTTGAGCCATTGATCCTGTTCACGTCCTGGCTTGGTCGTGAGGACCACCGGCTCCGCGACGAGAGTCTTGATTGGTGCCTCGCAAACATGCGCTTTGTCTCCGCCACCCGTATGCGTGGCCTCCTGAAACAAGCCGACAACGAGATTGTTGAGCGCTTCGGTGATTACTCGGCAACGGTTGCTTCGAAGGCGCCAATGGCGAATTGGCCTGGCGAGGGCAAGCCCTGGAGGTTCGTGCCAAGTCGCAAGAGCGCAGCCCCAGACCTCACCCGAGCCGCGCTTCTGCAACTCCGGTTGCGAGCGCTTTTCGGTGTGGGTAGCCGTGCTGAGTTGCTTCGACTTCTTCTGATCGAAATGCCGAGAGGATGGTCTGCAGGCGAGCTCGCCAGCGAGACCGGATACGCCAAGGTTAATGTCGCAGCCACGCTCGACTCTCTGACACTCACTGGTGTCGTCCGGATCGAGAAATCCGGCACTCAATTCAGATACCGCTTCGCAAAGGCCTCGCAGTTGATCGAGCTAGCTGGGCCTGTGCCGAGCTTCCAACCTGATTGGTCCGCTCGTTTCTCGGTAATGGTGAAGCTATTGCTCTGGGAACTAGAGCCTCCAGCGAGGCAGAGTTTGGTTCGGGCATCAAACGCGGTGCGGTTGCTCCGCCAAATCGAGAAACCCCTCACACGCCTAGGGTTGCATGGTCTAGTTCCTGCAGCGGGTCGCCCCGAGTTCAACGAAGAGTTCGACACCTGGGCGAAGCAGTTGTTTGCATATTGGGCTGGATTTCGTGACCCGGTAGATGCCAACGAAACGGTGTACGAGGTTCGTCGGAGTGAAACTGCTTGGCAAGCGACGATCCGAGAGCCGCATCGCGCGCCCAAACCACTGACGCTGCCCGACTGGGAGGAGCTTTACAAGGAACAGGCGCGGTCCGCTTCGAACATTGCGGACGACTCGGCCGGTTCCCTGTTGCTTGCTCACGAACTGATGCGCCGCGCCTACGCGAGAATTGGCGTTGCTCTCGAGTCTTTCAGGTACCAACCTGAGGTGATCGCCTTCGCCAACGAACAACTGCGGACGATTGCAAGAGGGCAGTCCCTAGCTTTCTCCGAAGGCTTCGTGCGTCTCTGGCGAGCGGAACGCCTGGGTCGGACCTCAGCCGGGACGGTCGCTTAACCAGGATCGGGGCCATCTAGCGCCAGACCTGTTGGGCTGGGCGTGCTCCCAGCCGGCGCTGCCCCTCGACTGCTGGGGCGAATGGTGGAATCTCCACAGAGCCTACGCGGGCACCGTCCGGCTGACCGTGACCGCTGATCACTATCCCGGTCCGAACCATGGGAGCGTCCAGGGCACGCTCGAGCCCAGGTAATGGGGGGAGGAGGAATGGTGACCGATGGTGGGCCTTGCGAAGCCACAGGTTTCGCTATTCCGCGACCGCCTGAGGATTGAGGTGCCGGCTCGTCAGCGTGCAGCCGCGAAGACCCGCCAGCCCGATCTGGTTTCTCGCGTATTGACATCACCGAAGCCGGCCGCCTTGAGCGCGTTCACAACCCAGCCGGGGCCGTCGGCGGGGGTGAGGCCTGATCCGCCCCCCGAAAGGCTCTCCTGAACGCAGTAGAGAAGCCCGGCAGCATAGCCGATAAGGGCCGTGGGCGAGGCCGAATCCTTCCCCAGCTCGCCTGAGAAGCCCGACTCGACCAGCATCAACGTCCCCTGGGGTGCCAGCGCGTCCAACACGCCCCGCCCCGCGGCGACTGGATCACCGAAGTGGTGCCATGAATCGAGGCACACGACCAGATCGAAAGGCCCCGACGCTGCCAACCGGTGAGAGTCGGCTTCGGTGAATGACACGTTGGGCAGGCTTTCTCGCTGGGCCTTGTCTCGCGCGGCGGCAAGAGCCTCGGTGTCCAGGTCGCAACCCACTACCTGCGCCTTCGGGAACGCGTGTGCGAGCAGCAGGGCGGCGTCGCCATCGGCGCAAGCCAGGTCCGCAATGCGGCCCCCGGCGTGCAGGCGATCGACGAGACCGGGGACGCCGCCGATCCAGTCATCGACCAGCGAGTTCGCGTACGTCGGGGTGTTGATGTGCCCCATGAACGAACCGTAGACCGTGTGGTAACGGTGTGTGTCCACGCCTCCGCCGGCCCGCATCGCGGCCTCCACATCGGGGAGGATCTCCGGCGTGCGGCGTGCAAACTCGAGTACAGCCGCAACGTCGACTGGGAATGCGCCGCCGAGAAACGAGTTCAGCTGCGTGGACATCTCGAAGGTGCCGTCGTTGTAGGTCGCGTGGCCGGCCGCGACCATGGCTCGCAGCCACGCCGTGGTGTTCCGCAGTTCGGTTCCGGCCCTCAGGGCCAGGTCTTCTGGCGTCCCCGCCTGATCCCTCAGCGCCGCCAGCAGCCCTGTGCGCTGGCCCAGCGTCAGAACCGTTATGCCGTACCAGCCGAGTAGGTGGCTCAGGAAGACCGGCAGGCCCGAGGGTGTGGCTGAACTCGGTTGGGAGCCACTCATTTGACTCCGGATCGTACAAGCCCGGAACCTCGCGCTCGCGAAATCGACCGGGTCGCGCAGCGCCGAACCTGAGCAGGGCAGGCTTTCACTCACTCTTGTGAGCCAAGCGTGAGGCCCCGGCGCTACGACGGGATTTGTTCGAGGATGGCGTCCCTGCAACGGGTGTGGGGAGGAGGTGGGGGGTGCCGCTGATCGACTTTTCGAACCCTTCGCCGTCCTGATCGATCCAAACCCGACCGTGCCCAGCTCAAGAGCTGGGGTCAGGAACGCCGGGCCTCGGACGATCTACAGGCTGTTGAGGGCGCCCTTGACCTCGGCTTGAGCAACGTGGGCGGATGAGGGTTGGCTGACGTTGACCCCGCTGGGGTTCTCAGGGGTTGGCGGTGGCAGCCAGGAGGTCGTCGCCGAGGCGCGGCGCCACCCGCTGTTTGAGCTCGTTCCGCGCGAACCTGAGACGTCGACCGGATTTGCCGAAGCAAAGATATGGCATTTGCTAGGAAGCGCTGCTTTGCAGCGATTATTGGCGATAGCCTCTCTGCATTCGATCTCGAGCGAGCGCCAATTGAGAAATGGTCGTCCAGCACTCCTTGGTGAGGAAAAGGTCCCCGGTTCGAATCCGGGCGTGGGCTCCCAATTCAGTGAGACCGTTTCCTTGCATCTTCAGGGCGGCTGGACGCCGTGATATCAGCTTGATACACTGGCACTATCATATTCGTCGCTTAGGATCGCAAGCGCCACCCGGGAGGGACAATGTCTAGAGACAGCGGAATCGGGGTCATCGTCGAAATGCCGGAGGCGCCCATCGCGGAACGGCGCACGGAAGGCCTGGCGGGACAGACAGGACTTGCACTCAGCGTCTTATTCCTGGCCGCCGGCGTAATCCTGATCATTCGCGACGTTGCGGATTTGGTCCGCTCTGGTAGGAGCCCTCTCATTCTGGCTCTGGTCTTGGCTGGGGTCCTGCTGGTCGCGATGGGTATCACCGGGACTCGTGGGCTGACTGCAGTCGCCCGCGGTGAGGCGATCGTCATCCAACTCTTCGGGAGCTACGTTGGCACGATTCGAACCCCCGGATTGCACTGGGTCAATCCGCTCAGCCAACGGATTAAGGTGTCGACCCGGATCCGTAACCAGGAAACCCCTCTGGCGAAGGTGAACGACGCAGAAGGGAACCCGATCGAGATCGCGGCGGTCGTTGTCTGGCTGGTCGCCGACACTGCGCGTGCCCTCTACGAGGTGGACGACTTCGCGCAGTTCGTCGCATTCCAGGCCGAAACGGCAGTCCGCCTAGTCGCGACCAGCTACCCATACGACACGCATGGCGACGGGCCACCTTCTTTGCTCGACAACGCCGAAGAAATCACCGCCAAGTTGTCAGACGAGATAGCCACCCGAGTCCGGCCAGCCGGAGTCAAAGTCGTAGAGTCGCGAATCACGCGGCTGGCGTATGCGCCGGAAATCGCCCAGGCGATGCTGAGGCGCCAGCAGGCAAGCGCCGTCGTCGCGGCGCGGAAACGGATCGTTGAGGGGGCGGTCGGTATGGTCCAGATGGCGCTTGAGCGCCTCGAGGACCAGGACATCGTGACCTTGGACGACGAGCGCAAAGCCACGATGGTGTCCAACCTGCTCGTCGTCCTCTGCAGCGATCAGGCGACTCAGCCTGTGGTCAACGTTGGATCCCTCTACCAGTGACGACGGTGGTAGGGGCAGTTTCGCAGCGAAGAAGCGTCCTTGTCAGGCTCGATCCGGCAGTCCACGACGCGGTCGCCAGGTGGGCACAGGACGAGTTGCGGAGCAGCAATGCACAGATCGAGTTTCTATTGCGCAAAGCCCTGGTCGACGCTGGGCGTCTGCCAAATGCACTCAGTGTTAAGCGCGCCGCCCGGGGCAAGCAGGCGCGGTCGTCGCCTCCGCAGCGGGTTGGGTGACCGCCCTTAACCTGGCCCTTTCCAAGTTGGGGCCAACCTCAGCCAGACTGGCAATAGTCATCCTGATCGCTGCAGGTCTGAACCTCGACTGCACCGGAAGTACTTCCGCGTCCAGCGGGTCGAGTCCGAGCGCTTCGCCAGCATGTGCGTGGCCGATACTGGCCCACGCCCCGACGTCCACCGGCTGCTTGCTCGACTCGGCGGCCGCTTATTGGCTGGACACATTCCAGGTCTACAGCGACCTTCGCATCGTGTTGACCGGCCGCTATCCCGACGCCCGGTACGCCTCGATCAGCGTCTATACGAGTCGCACCAGCTCGTTCACGACCAACGGCGTGGGCTCGGATCTGACCGACTATCAGATCGTGCCCGACGCCGGCAGCATCAACCCCTGGCAGCAATCTGGGCCGGCGGGCGGGAAATTCACTATCACGCTTCGCCTTGACATCTCGCCGGGCCAGGCCAACACCCTGCCGCTTGCTCCCGCGGGCACGCCCGACGGATCGAAGGGTTACCTCCAGTACCGCGTCTACCTGCCGGCTGGAGGCGATGTCTCCAAGCTCATGGTTCCGACCATTACCCTCCAGCGCGGCGGACATTCGACGACGCTTCGGAACTGCGCCAACCCCAGCGTGCCTTCGCCGACCGCCCCGGCAGCGGCAACCCCGAGCCCGCAATCTAGTCCAACTGGGAGTTCTCCCGCGGCCCCAGCTCAGCTGCAGTTCTTTCGGCCCAAGGCTCAGGGATTGTTCAATTACGATTTCCCGAACCCCGACAGCGTCTATCTCCTCACCTACTTTGTGGCGCCCAGTCCGGGCGGCGTGGTTGTCATCCAGGCCAAGGCGCCGATGGCGCCGGCCGGAGAACATCCCTCGCCCTGGCCGGCTGCGACGACCGACCTGCGCTACTGGTCGATGTGCGTCTATGCAGATCTAGGCACAGCAGGACTGCCGATGGTGGCCAATCCCCTGCCCGACGGAACGACCGACCTTGGCTGCCGTTACGACCAGCAGGCCAAGCTCAATGCAGCCGGCCAGTACACGTTTGTAATCGGCACCGAGTCACAGCGCGCGGCCATCGAGCAGATTCCAGGTATGACGTTATTGCCCCTTTCCTCCGTCCAATCGCCCGCCCTGTACCTGCTCCTGCTGCGGAACATGTTGGTCAACAGCACGTTTGCGTTCCCAATCCAGCAGGTACCACAGGACGGGAACGCGGCATCTGCGGTCGCCGCGCTCGGCGCGTATTACCCCAGAGCCGTGAAATGCACTTTGAGCATGCTGACCAGAGGGGGCCCTCCAGCCTGCCTGAACCAGAAATGAGCGCCTCAGCGATTGCACGTTCCACCGCGGAGAGTCTCCTGGTGGAGGCTCGCGGGCTGTCCAAGCGCTACCAAAGGGGCCCTCTGGCGGTGGACCAGCTTGACCTCGACATTAAGCGTGGCGAGGTCTACGGGTTCCTGGGGCCCAACGGCGCCGGCAAGACGACCACGATCCGCATGCTCCTAGGCCTGATCCGGCCCACCGCGGGCACGGCCACTGTATTGGGCGCGCCGCCGGGGAACGCACGAGGCCTAGCTCGGGTCGGCAGCATGGTCGAGGCGCCCGCGTTCTACGGCAACTTGAGCGGGCGGGACAACCTTCGCTTCTGCGCTCGCCTCTGCGGCCTCCCCGACCAGCGAGTGGACGAGGTCCTGGACGAGGTCGGCCTGACCTCACGGGGACGCCACCACTACACCGCCTACTCGACGGGCATGAAGCAGCGGCTGGGGGTCGCGGCAGCACTGTTGAAAAACCCGGACCTGCTGATTCTCGACGAGCCGGCCAATGGACTCGACCCGCAGGGAATCGTCGACATGCGCGAGCTGGTGCGCCGACTCGGCCAGGGCCAGCGGACCGTCCTCCTATGCAGCCACCTGCTCTCGGAGGTGGAGCATGTCTGCGATCGAATAGGCGTGCTCCGGGGCGGCCACAAGATCGCCGAAGGGACGTTGGAAGACCTTCGCGGCGCTGGTGGGCTGCTCGTGCGTGCTCACCCCGAGGCGGACGTTCGGGCCGACCTGGTCCGGCTCGTCGGCGAGAAGGCGGTGTCCGAGCGGGATGGCGCCTTCCACCTCGCGGTGGACCCGGCGCGGGCCGGAGAAATCGCGACCGCGCTGGCGCAGGCTGGCTGCGTGGTCACAGAGTTGCGGGCCGAGCAGCGGTCGCTGGAAGACGTCTTCCTCGAACTGACCGAGGAGGAGAGATGAGCCCGATTATCGGTTGCTTCCGCGGCGAGTGGCTACTGGCTCGCAAGAGCCGATCCACGTGGGTCTTGGGCGTGGTGCTGATAGTCCTGATCCTGGTCCTGATCTACGGGGCGGTGGCGCTCGAGCTCTCCGTGCTGTTGAAAAGGGGGTCGATCGCGGCCACCCCCGCCAACATCGCAACCATCAAGGGCGCGCTCTCCCCGTCGCAATTCCTCAGAAGCACCCTCGCCGCCTTCACGGGCGTCGGTTATGGCAACGCGATCGCGATCATCCTTGGGGTCCTCGTCTTCGGCGGCGACTACTCGTCATCCACTCTGAAGATGGTCTTCACCCAAGGGCCCTCGAGGTGGGCGATCCTGGCCGGGAAGGCGCTCGCCATCGCCTTGATCCTCCTTGTGTACGCCATAGCTGCAATCGCGGCGGGCGCCGGCGCCTCGGCGGTCACCGGCGCAGCGTACGGACTCCCTCCTGACTGGCCCGGCATTGGCGACATCATCAAGGCCGGGCTCACCGCCTGGCTCTTGATGGGACTTTGGGCGGCAGGCGGAGCCATGCTCGTCACGCTCTTCCGTCAGACAGCCCTGGCCGTCGGCGTCGGCATCGTCTACTCGATCGGGATCGAAGGGCTGCTCCTGAACATCCTGAGGGCGCTGGAGAAGGTAAGCAGCCTCTCCGACGTAGAGCGCGTGTTTCCGGGGGCGAACGGTGCGGCGCTGGCGGACAGCTTCGGTCCCAAAGCGGGCACCGCGCTGGTCAGTCCTATCCAAGCGACGGTGGTGGTGATCGCGTACTTGGCGGTCTTCCTTGCCATCACTTTCATCGTCACACAGCGGCGGGACGTAACCTGAAAAAGGAGCGACCATGGCACCAGTGCTTCGATTGACGCGGGACGGCGTGGGCATCGAGTTGCACCGCGGCCCCTTCGAGATCGTGCTCGACGGCAACCGCATCGGCACCATCAAGTGGCATGAGACGCTCGAGTTGCCGATCCAAGAGGGACGCCACCTCCTCCGCCTCAGTGAGGGCCGCTACTCGAGTCGAAACTACTCGTTCGATGTACCCGACGATGAGGTCGCCAACTTCCAGTGCCACGGCGCCATGATGTGGCCCCGCTACGTGATCTCCCTCCTGAAGGCGGATTGGGCGATCTCGCTTCGGCGCATCTAGCGGTGCCGGCGGGGTCGGCGACTATCCCTGAGCGGACTCTTTGATGCCGAGTTTGAGGAGCTCTGGTTTGGGTCTCGAAATGATTGGATCGCTGGGCATTCAGCTGACACAATCGCTGATCCTGTTCGGTCCCAAACGGCGAAGCCCCGTCCCTCGGCCATGATGTGAACGAGGAAGTAGTCCAGGAGTTTTTCCACAGTCGGCGCGGGGATTCCTAGGAAGCGCTGCTAAGCAGCGCTTATTGCAGATAGCCTCTGCATTTGATCTCAGCGGAGCGCCGATTGGGAAATGTCACTTCAGCACTTCCTTGGTAAGGAGAAGGCCGGCGGTTCGAGTCCGCCCGTGGGCTCCCAATTCAATAGCACCGTTTCCTAGCTTCTTCTCGGTGATTTCCTCGCCCCAGAAATGCGGCAAGGAAATGCTCTTCCGCAGAGGTTTTGTGTCCCGACTTGGGTGTGACAGGCCACAGCGACTGGCACCACATTCATCGGAGTGGGGGAGACCGTCGGCGGTCAGTCGGTCCGCGGAGGCGGCCAGCTGGTTGTCGCACCTTTCTTGACAAGCTCGCCAGTCTGAACCCCCTGGGTTTGATGGAAACTCAGCGTTGAGCGAGCCAACGGATGGCGGTCACAATCCACAAGATGATGCTGGCGACCAACAGCAGAAGTGCCAGATTTGGCAGCAGAGTTACTAACACCCCAAGGTTTTCATCGTGTGCCCGAGCCATGACAGGGACAATGGCGAACATGACGACGAAGAGTCCTACCGTCGTGCACGTCACAACAATGGCCGTCACAGTCCAGGCCTTGACACCCTTGGGTTGCGGCCGCCCGGCGCCAGGCGCCACGCGATCTAGACGGGACTTCGCCAGGAGCTGCGCAGAATCCTGACCTGTCAAATACCCGCCGATGGATAACAGCCCGACGAGAGCGCTGAGTACAAGGAGCCGTTCCTGTCCGCCGGCGCCAACAAGCCTGGCCGGAACGTCGAAGATGTTGAAAAAGAGCGTGAGGACGCCAAAGACTACCGCCATATAACGGATGACGGCCCCGTTCACGATTGTCCACGCAAGGACGAGTGAGATGCCGAGGAACCAAAAGACGAATAACGAATCAATGGCGTGTGGCCAGCCGGTGTTTTCAGGGAAGACTCCTGCAAAGAGAATCGCGATGTCGGCCACTGCCGCACTTGCGCAGTAAAACCTCTTGCGCGCGCCGTAGTACACAAAGCAGGTGCCTGCGAGGAGCATCAGGCCTAGCACGAAAACGCTGGCATCGAAGATGTTGGCGGTCGGTTGGTGCACGACGCAGTGCAGAGTGCTGGGTGGGTTGACGCAGGTCGCGCCCAGATCGCTGATGTAATTGCGTGCGACGCTGTACCCGGGGTAGAGCGTCTCTGCTACGAGTTCGAAGACGAAGAACTGGAAGACCGCGACGACATAGAGCGCGCCAGCGATCTTGAGTGGACTATGGCGCACAAAAGTCCACCTGCGACCTGCTGCGGCTTGAGGTTCATTCAAGTGGCCGTCTCCCTTTCATCTGGTTGCTCAAGGCGTCGGCGAGATTGCAGTCGGCCGTCAGCGGGGGGCTTGGCCGCGGCGCAGGTCCCAGGCTAGGGAAGCGACCTTTCCCCTGTCGTCACTCCACAGAGCCATTCTGGAGTGACACGGAGGTACGACAGAACGGTGCGGACAGAGGGCAGGTCACGCCCTGGTACTACACCTTCCGAGGGACGCCAGCGAGACAGCCGTCGTGTACCTTGCAACCGTGGGCCGGGTCGGCCGAAATGTGGCCATGAGCAACTGGAGCGCCGTGCTGCGCGCGGTCAGGCAGGGACTCGTGGAGGTGCTGATCGGCGCCGATCAGCCGCCGCGCAGTCGATCACTCACCTGGCGCCGCGTCATGGCCGTGTTCACCGTGCTCGGAGCAGCGCTCGTGGTCCAGGGAGTCCTGGGTGTGCTGCTGCTGCACCTTATGTCCCCCCCTGTGGTGGTTCAGCACCCAGGAGGCGAAGGCTCGACCGTGGTGCCGTCTTTCACCCCGTCCACGGTCGTTACGGCGCTGGCGCTGACGGCCGCGTTGAACCCGCTTCTTGGGGGTCTGGGATTGCTCCTCCTGGCCTGGCGCTACCCCCTGATCGGTTGGCGGATCGGGTATCTCGGAACGCTGGTTTTGCCCCTCCTGGCGGTGTCAACCATTTCGATGACAGTGGGGCGAGTGCCGGTGTTGGGGCCGGGAGCGATTCCAGAGCAACTTGTGGTCCAGGTTCTGTTGTTCTGCCTGGCGGGATGGCGTCACAGCCGGCCCGCGCTCTGGTGGATGTGGGCCCTGATGCTGGTCCCCGCCGCCCTGTGGCTCGGCCCAGGATGGGAGGGTCGGGCCATCGCTTTTATGGCGCTCACCGCGGTCGCTGCGGTGGTCGACGCGACAAGCTCTTCGCGGCGGGCTCGGCGTGCGTTTGTGACCCAGTCGGAACTGACCGAGCTCGAGCAGGCGCGCAGGGCGGTGCTGGAGGAACGGGCGCGGATCGCGCGCGAGTTGCATGATGTGGTTGCACACCACCTGTCACTTATCGCGGTGCAGACGGAGACCGCTCGGTACCGCCTCGATACACTCGACGATGCGCTTTCCGAGTTCAGTTCCATCAGCGACCAGGTCCGAGAAGCGCTCACGGACATGCGCCGGTTGCTCGGTGTGCTCCGCAACGAGGCGCTGGCGGAACGCTCCCCTCAGCCCGAGCTGGATGACCTGCCCGGACTCATCGCCGCGAGCCGGCGGGCGGGCATCGCCGTCGATCTCTCGATGCCTGCAGGCGCATGCCGGGTTCCACCCAGCGTTGGACTGTGCGCCTACCGGATCGTCCAAGAAGCACTGTCGAATGCCAGCCGGCACGCATCCGGCGCGCCGGTGTCGGTCGCGATCGAGGAAGACGGGGGCACGCTGCGCCTGCTGGTCAACAACGGGCCAGGCGACACTTCGGTGCCCTCGCCCGAGCCGCGGCGGACCGGTCATGGCCTCGTGGGGATGCAGGAGCGGGTGGCCCTGCTGGGAGGATCGCTCTCCGTGGGACCGGGCCCCGACGGCGGGTTCGCGGTTGTTGCCCTCTTGCCGCTCCACGAGCCGATGGCACCTGCCACGCTGTGAGCACCACCTGCCTTATTGCCGACGATCAGGCCATGGTGCGGCAGGGGTTCGGTGCGTTGCTGGACGCGCAGACCGACATCTCCGTGGTCGGGCAGGCTGCCGACGGAGCACAGGCGGTGCAGCTGTGCCGGGAGCTGAGGCCGGACGTGGTTCTGATGGATGTGCGCATGCCGGTTCTGGACGGCCTAGAGGCCACCCGGCAGATCCTCAGCGGCAGGGTAGATGAGCACAAACCACGGGTGCTCATGCTCACCACGTTCGATCTCGACAGCTACGTCTACGAGGCGCTTCGCGCCGGCGCCAGCGGCTTCCTGCTCAAGGACGCACCGGCCGCGGAGCTCGTTCATGCGGTGCGCGTGGTCGCGGCGGGAGAGGCGCTCCTCGCGCCGTCTGTGACCAGACGCCTCATCGCCGACTTCTCCAGACAGCAGCACGCTGATCGGCCCCCTCCGGTGCCGGCAGGGAGGATCGAGGAGCTGACGCCCCGCGAGACCGAGATCCTGCGCCTGGTCGCGCGGGGAATGTCGAATGCGGAGATCAGTCAGGCCCTCTTCATAGCAGAGCAGACGACCAAGACTCACGTCGGACGCATCCTGTCGAAGCTGGATCTGCGCGACCGGGCCCAAGCGGTGGTGTTCGCGTATGAGACGGGACTGGTCCGTCCCGGTGCGTTGATCGATGGGCAGACAAATGAGGGCTGACTTCAAGCAACGAGGGGAAGCCGGTACCGGCACAGCCGTGTCACGCAGTCGCGGAACCCAAAGGACACAGGAGGACGCGGGAGGACATGAGCAAGCCGCGAACCGAGTTCATCAGGAGGACACGCGAAAAACCGGCAGGATTCTGGAGGACACGACAATGTGCCGGTTCGGGACCGTGAAGCCCGCTGCGATGTGACCGCTCGGATGACCGCGGTGCCGACGCCGCTATCTCACCCCAGGACTTCTGCCAACGCAGCCCTCGTGCTATTTCAGTCCGGCGACTAGATTTTCTAGGAAGCGCTGCTAGGCAGCGATTATTGGCAATAGCCTCTGCATTTGATCTCGGGCGAGCGCCAATTGGGAAATGATCCTCCAGCACTTCCTTGGTAAGGAAAAGGTCAATGCGCTCGAACCAAGGTCCCGCGCCCAGGGATGCTGCCGGTGGCGGTGGAAGACAGAAGGTTTTGCGTACTAGTACGCATCCAGTACGCAGGCGCGCTCAATCGCTGGGTGTCGTTAGGTGCCGTTCCGTATTCAGAATGGATGGGGTGATCTCACTGACACAGAACCCGGCTTATGTCCGTTCTCGGCCCACCTTCTGTATCCGTTAGACCGCCGGTTGCGGGCCGCAGGTTGCGGTCTTGTGCTTCGCGGCACCCCCAACGTGCTTTGACGACAAAGGACGGTCGCCCCGACGTGTCCGTCGGATGGTCAGCCACTTCGATACTCCCGGACGACCTGAATTGGCCCCACCATGCTCGCATTGAAGGCGTCGAGTCCGGCGCCCGCCATCAGGCGCATTGGCGAAACATGAACCTGGCTCTCGCGGCGTTCTCGGCCCACAACCTTCATTTCGAATTCAACAGCTCGGTGAGAATATGCTTGGCGCAACCTGCGCGCAGGCGTCGGAAGACATCGCGACCGACCCGTTGCAAAATAGTCGGCCCATGACCCAGCCGCCTCCGGCGCCGAACGTCTTCACCCGCGAAGAGCGGCGAATCATCCAGCGATACCGCACCCCTGAACAGGTCCAGCAGTTCCTGCGCAGGCTGCCCTACAACTGGGAGCTGCACGGTGACACCCTCCGATCGTTTCGCCAAGTCGTCCGCCACAAGACCGCGCACTGTTTGGAGGCAGCGCTCGTCGCTGCCGTGATTTTGGAGCAGCACGGCTACCCCCCGCTTGTGGTCAGCTTCGAGTCCAAAGATGGGGTGGATCATGTGATCTTTGTGTTTCGCAACGGCGGTCGATGGGGCGCGGTGGCCCGGTCCCGGGATGCGGGCCTGCATGGCCGCAAGCCGGTGTTCCGCAGCATTCGCGATCTGGTGTGGAGCTACTTCGACCCATACGTCGACTTCACCGGCCGCATCACTGGCTACCAGCTCGTGGATCTGCGGGCCGCCCTCGGTAAGTACGACTGGCGCCTGGCGCTCACTAACGTGTGGAAAGTCGAGAAGTATCTCCTCGAGATCCCGCACCGCAGACTGCGCTCGTCGAATCGCAGCTACCTACGTTTGCTCGCGCGGTTTCGCGCATACCGTGAGCGCCACCCCCGCGGGCCTGTCGTGGAGATCTACCGCGACCGTCAGCACTGGATGTAGCCGGCGACAAATCCCTACGTGCCGCGGACACCTCGGACAGCAAACCTGAACCTATGAGCTCGACCGCCGATCCTACACGGCTGATCGGCGGCACCAACCTGTTGTTTCGGTATACAGAAAGTCCGACGTATTAATACGCAAAAAGTAGGCAACCCCTGTCAATCGGGGCGTGTCGTTAAGTGTCGCCCTGAATCCACGACCGATAGGACGAACTCACCAGTGCGGAACCCGGCTTACAGTCCACCCTCGGCCCACCTTCTGTATCCCTGAGGCCGCAAGTTGCGGGCGGCAGATTGCGTCGCTGCTTCACGTCTCGCAGCGGCGCGAAGGTAGGTGGACTCGATACCGCAGTGCCACGGCTGCGTGGAGCCATGCTCCAATGAAGGACGACAAATCACGCCGGCTCAATAAGCCTGCTGTTCTTTGACAGGTTCGGGTCGGTGCATGAGGCGAGGTTGAAACAGCAGGGTCGTCGCTTCCCGCTTTTCATTTTCGAGATACTCACCTCGACCCTTCGTTTGCGCGTATCAGGGTTTTGGGTTGCATTGACCCAGCGAACCCACTCCCAGCGCGCCATCGGGGTAATACCTTTCCATAGGTCTTGGATCTTCTTAGGGGCCGCTACCAAAGCTGTCTTAAAGTCCTGTGGCACATTCGGCTCCGGCCAGTCCTTCAGTGCTTCAATTTCAAGCGTTGCGGTGTCACCAGCGCTTAAAGCAGCGGTTTGTTGTAGCTTGCCATCAATCCTCATCCAATGGCCAAAACGGCCGTCTGGTTCCAGCACCGTCTGAAATCCATGGCCATTGATCGTTCCGTGTACCGCCACCTGCCCGCGCGACGGCAGTTTCCCGCTCGCTTTCTCAGGTAAGCGCAAAATCGTCGATCTGTCGATCGGGTACAGCGCGGCGTCAAAACGAATTAGTGGCACCTTGTGCACTCATAGTAGTCGACCTATTTTGTCGTCGTCCTACGACCGCGGTCTCAAGGTCCGGGCCACCTAGTCCGATGAGACTCCTTGGGTGGGAAGTTCCCGAACCTTTGCCAACTCCTTCTTTGGTGCTGTGATTTACTCAGGCGTCGGCAATACTGGAGGCTGTGGCTTGGCGCGAATCAAGCGTTCCGCATGGGCGGCATGGGCCGCTTCTTGGGTCGTTTCCTCAAAGTGACGGCTAAGCGCCGCGAGATCTCAAACTAGCGTCTCGTGGACGCCGACGTGCCAGACCGATGGGCAGCGGCATCCACCGCTGTGGCTAAATCCCCGGAAGCTTTGACGGGTTTGCTCGGCGGGCTGGCATCGTGAACGCGGCGTCAGCGGTTACGGTTGAACACCTCGTCAAGAGGTACGGACATCTGGTTGCCGTCAACGACGTCTCCCTTTCCATACACGAAGGAGAGATTTTCGGAATCATCGGACCAAACGGCGCCGGCAAAACGACCACTGTGGAGTGCATCTCTGGGCTGCGCGCTCCCGATTCGGGATCAATCAGCGTGTACGGGCTTTCTCCGCAGAAGGACCGAAACAAGATCAGAGATTTCGTCGGCGTCCAGTTGCAGGAGAGCGCGCTGCCTCCACGGCTCAAAGTGGGGGAGGCGGTGAGGCTCTTCGCCTCGTTCTACTCCAATCCCCTCGATCCGGACCAGTTGCTCGAGTCACTGGGCATCAAGCAGATCGTTAACTCCTCCTTCAAGAATCTTTCCGGCGGCCAGAAACAGCGGGTGTCTGTCGCCCTGGCGCTGGTGGGAAACCCAAGGCTCGCCATCCTCGACGAGCTGACCACGGGGCTTGATCCCGAGGCGAGGCGTGAAATCTGGAGCCTGATCGAACGCATGAAAGATCGTGGCGTGACGGTGATCCTGGTGACTCACTTCATGGACGAGGCAGAAAGACTGTGTGATCGCCTCGCGCTCATCAGTCATGGGACCGTCATAGAACTCGATACACCGGAAGCGATCGCGGCGAAGGCAGGGGGGAGCCGGGTCCGATTTGTTCCATCTCAACCGGTCGACGAGCAGACCCTGCGAGCGATACCCGGGGTGACCGAAATCGAGAGGAAAGAGAAGTACGTCACCGTGACCGGTTCGGGCGATCTCGCGGGAGCTCTTATGAATGCGTTGGCAGCGATCGGAGTTCGAGTGTCAGACGTCGAGGCCAGAACCGGCAACCTCGAGGATGCCTTCATCAAGCTGACGAAGGACGACGCCTCAAGCTTTGGGAAGGGGGTTCAGATATGACTGGTTCTCGTCTGGAGTGGATGAGTCGCAGGTCGCGCGCTCAGTTTGCCGAACTGCTCAAGGTTCAGAGCAAGCTCGCCTTGCGGGAACCCTATGCCCTTTTCGGCGGCCTGGCACTTCCAGCCGTCCTCCTGGCGGTGTTCGGGTTCATCGGACAGGCAAATCCAGGAAACGTCGGCAGCACCGGGTTGACGATCATCGACGTTTGGACCCCAACCATCTTGGTCCTCTCGATCATATTCATCTCGGTTTCCCTGCCCAACACTCTGGTCAGAGATCGTGAGATCGGCTGGCTGAGAAGGGTTTCCACCACACCGCTGCATCCGTCCAGGCTGCTTGCCGCGCAGCTGGTCATCGATCTGATTCTTGCCGCGGCGGCAGTCCTGATAGTCATCCTTGAGGGCGCGCTTGTGTTTGGCGCGTCACTCCACATGCAGATTCTGCCTTTTGCTGTTTCGCTCCTGCTCTCGATTGTCGAGTTATTCTCGTTTGGCCTGGTGCTCGTGGCCTTGGTCCCGACACAGGCGGTCGCACAACCTGTGGCCGGGGTGGCTACCTTCGGTTTGATGTTCCTTTCGGGTCTGTGGGTTAATCCGGCACAGGTGGGCGACCCCTTGCAGACGATCATGTATTACTCGCCGAGCGGCGCCGCTGTGAGGGCTGTCCTCGATTCGGCGTTCAATGGGGGCCCTTCATATGCGGCGCTGCTGACGATGGCCGTCTACACCGTCATCTTCGGATTCATAGCGATTCGCTATTTCCGTTGGGAGTAGCTCACTGGCGCGCACTAGTGGGCCGCCACCACGATGATCGGTGTAGCCATCTATGGGCCGATGCTCGCGGCCACATCGGGAGGGGCTTTGGTTTCCATCGCGAGGGCGTTGGTCTGGAGCCGTCAGCTGCGGCTGACCCCGCTACGCCCGCCCGCGAACATCGCGATCAAGCTCCTCATCGCGATGCTTTTGGAGCTCGCCTCGGTTGGGATCGTGTACACGGCTGGCGCATTCGATGGCGTCCAGATGGCGCCGGCAATCTGGGTTCTGATCGCCTTGCTGGCTTGGGGAGGCGCGCTGGTCTTCGCCTCTTTCGGCCTGGTCATGGGTTATCTGCTGCCCTCTGAGAACGTGACGCAGAACATTGGCCCCATTCTCACCGTGTTCGGTCTGGTGGGTGGGCTATTCGCCCCGGTCAGTCTTCTACCTTCAGCCATTCGGGATATCGCGCCGTACATACCCTCCGTACGGAGTTGCGCAGACAGCGCGATCCCCCCTGGTCGGCGGGACATTCGACGTGATCTGGATCATCAGCCTTGTCCATTGGTGCGCCGCTTTCGGGATCGGGGCAATGTTTCTGTTCCGGCGCGATACCCGCCGGACCTAATCCAATGCAGCCCGGCTGAGGGGAGGACCTAGAGAAATGGCCACAGTTCAGGTGCGATACATCGTGGATGATGTTGACGCCGCCATCGCCTTCTATACGCAGCAGCTCGATTTCAAGCTCGAGATGCACCCGGCACCGTCCTTCGCCATGCTCTCAAGAGGCGACCTGCGCCTAGTGCTAAGCGCTCCGAGTCCGGCCGGGGGCGGGGGGCAGTCGATGCCCGACGGAACCAAACCCAAGCCTGGAGGCTGGAATCGCTTCGCCATCGAGGTCACCGACCTTGCTGCCACCGTTGCCAGACTCCGAAGCGAAGGCGCTCATTTCCGCAGCGACATCGTCACGGGCGTTGGCGGCAGACAGATTCTCCTCGACGATCCCTCCGGCAATCCCGTTGAACTGTTCGAGCCGACTGTTAAGGAGGCCCGCCTCAGCTCGACCCAATGACTAATCACTGCGGGTCGGGCGAAACCCTCAAGGCCCCCATCCCCGGCCGCGACGAATCAGCAGGTAAATGCCGAACACGATGATCAGGGACGGCCAAAGCACGTCGCCCGGAAGCCAATTCAGCAGGCCAAGGTTCTGGAGCAGGTAGTAGGCCCCGATCAGCAGCAGCGCCGCTCCCCAGAACCAGCTACCTCCCCACGAGTTCCACGGTCCATACCACTGGCCTGGCCCGTACATGCCACTGGCGTGGCGCTGGGAGTGCCAGTAGGCGTGTGTCTGGTGGCGCCAGGCCCGCCACTCATCACGAGACGCACCAGGCGCGGGCTGTGGAGGCGGCCCTGCTGCTGGGGTCGGCGGGGGATCACTCGCCATCGATCGGATCGTACGCTCGCACTTGTCAGCGCCGCGGTCTTCGGCCCAACTCGGATCTGTAGGTCACCCGCCATCGGCGGAACGCTGAGCCGACGTTGGGAGTGGAACAAAGCGCGCCTGCCGGTGGGACGGAGTGGTCCGGCGCCCAGTTGCGAGCCGGCCGCCGAGCCGACGCGCGTAGGTTGGGGTAACCGCTGCAAAGCGAACGAAATTGACTAACTTCTAGTTCACGCGAGGAGCATCAATATGGCCACCGATCGGACCACGAGCGTGAAAGGCCGGCCAGTACGCCGAAGTCAATGGCATCAACCTCCACTACGAGATTCACGGGACCGGACGGCCAATCATGCTGCTGCATGGCGGATTCGGGTCGGGTGAGATGTTCGGACCGGTCCTGTCTATGCTCGCGGAGCGCCACCAGGTCATCACCCCCGACCTGCAGGGGCACGGCCGCACCGCTGACAGCGATCGACCGCTCGACGTGCGGCTGATGGCAGACGACATCGCGGCGCTCATCGACCATCTGAAGCTGACCACCGCGGACGTGGTGGGCTACTCGCTCGGCGGTAGGGTAGCGCTGCAAATGGCAGCCCAGTACCCAGCCAAAGTCCGGCGCCTTGTGATGGTCTCGGCGAACCTGCGGTCCGACGCCATCTATCCAGAGATGCGCGCACAACAAGGGCAGGTCAACGCGGCGGCTATGACATTCATGAAAGACACGCCGATGTACCAGCTGTACCAGCGGGTCGCTCCCCGGCCTGAGGGCTTCCCGCGTTTGCTGGACAAGATCGGTGAATCGATGTCTCATGACTTCGAGTTCGCTGAAGAGGTGCGTCGTCTCAAGCTGCCGACGCTCGTGGTCGCCGGCGACTCTGACATGGCCCCGCCGAGCCACTACGTCGAAGTCTTCATGCTGCTCGGCGGCGGCAGGCGCGATGGCGGCTGGATGGGCGAGGGGCGGCCGAACGGTGGTCACGCCCTTGCGATCCTTCCGGGTCTAACCCACTACAACATCTGCAGCTCGCCCCTGCTTGCCGCCGTCACCCTCGACTTCCTCGGCGAGCGACCATAGTCGGAGCCAATATGGCACTTGACTTGGAGCCAATATGGTGCCACAGTGGCTCGGATGGAACTTTCAGCCTACGTTGACCGGCTCCGGACCGAACTTCTCCTCGCTGCTCAGGCTGGCGGTGACGACGCCCGAGCTCTCGCGGAGCGGCTCGTCGCGCCACTTGATTCGGCGACCCGGCTGGTCTTGTTGGAGGCGATGGCGGCCGCAGCGGACGAGATAACCCGAGACCTGGCGCCGGGGTCAGTCGAGGTGCGCTTGCGCGGCCAGAACCCGAGTTTTGTCGTCACACCACCACCGGCCGAGGAGGCATTCGAAGACCCCACCCGAGCCAGGTCAGTCGCCCCAGCGATCCGAGCCGACGGCGATGAGGGCGGGACCTCGCGCATCAACCTCCGTCTTCCAGACTCGCTCAAGCTCCGAGCCGAGGAGGCGGCAGAAAAAGAGGGTCTGTCCGTCAACGCATGGTTGGTTCGCGCCGTCGCCGCCGCCCTCGAGCCCGGAGATCACGACTCACGACGGAGCACCCCACGCGGCCGGCAGAGCTACACCGGGTGGGTGCGGTAGCCATGCCAACGTTCGAGACCGTTGAGCCGATTTTCGTGACCATCGAGATCGTCGTGGGTCAGATCCGAATCATCGCGAGTGAGCGCTGCGACACGGTCGTCTCGGTGAGTCCAAGCGACGCCTCGAAGGAGTCCGACGTTAGAGCCGCGGAACAGACCCGTGTCGAGTACAACCAGGGCAGGCTCCTGATCAGAGCGCCAAAGTCGTGGAAGCAATACAGGCCGTTCGCCGGCCGCGAATCCATCGATGTGGCGATTGAACTCCCTGAAGGGTCACGCGTCGAAGGCGAGGCTGCAGTCGGAGACTTCCGCAGCGATGGCCGGCTCGGAGAAACCACCTTCAGCACTGCTGTCGGCAACATCCGGCTCGACCAGTCCGGCCCCGCCCGGCTCAGCACCAGCACCGGAACCGTGACGGTCAAACGCGTCGACGGCCGGGCCGAGATCACGGGGTCTGGCCAGGTCCGCATCGGCGAGGTCGACGGTCAAGCGGTGATCAAGAATCTAAACGGCGTTACCTGGATCGGCGAGGTCAAGGGAGACGTCCGCTGCAACTCCGCCAACGGAGACATCACAGTCGACCGCGCGCTTGGCGCTGTGGCCGCCAAGACAGCCAAAGGAGCTGTCCGCATCGGAGAAGTCGTTCATGGCTCGGTCGATCTGCAAACCGCCTACGGCGAGCTCGAAGTTGGCATTCGCGAGGGCACCGCGGCCCTGCTGGACGTGCGCTCGCATTTTGGTAGCGTGCGCAACTCGCTGGCTGCATCGGAAGGACCTGAGCCGTCCGACCAGACCGTTGACATTCATGCGCGCACGTCGTTCGGCGACATCGTTATCCGCCGCGGTCCGGCTGCGGTAGGCACCCAACTATGAACGCCGTTTCCACCAGATCTGCAATCGTCGCGACCGGGCTGCGAAAGTCTTATGGCGAGAAGCTCGTGCTGGACGGCATCGACCTGAACGTTCCGGAGGGCTCGATCTTTGCCCTTCTTGGTCCCAACGGGGCCGGCAAGACCACCGCGGTTCAGATCCTGTCGACGTACATCCGCGCTGACGGTGGCGACGTGCGTGTGGCCGGCCATGACCTGGCTCGCGATCCGGATGCGGTCCGGGCCGAGATTGGCGTCACGGGACAGTTCTCGGCCGTGGACAAGCTCTTGACGGGCGAGGAGAACTTGATTCTGATGGCCGATCTCCACCATCTGGGACGGCACGAAGGCCGGAACCGGGCGGCTGAGCTGCTGAAGCGGTTCCACCTGGAAGAGGCGGGCCCGAAGATGCCGGCGACCTACTCCGGTGGGATGCGGCGCCGGCTCGACCTCGCCATGACGCTGATCGGCGACCCGAAGATCATCTTCCTCGACGAGCCCACGACTGGCCTCGACCCGCGCAGCCGGCACACGATGTGGCAGATCATCCGCGACCTGGTTGCGGGTGGCGTCACGATCTTTCTGACCACTCAATACCTGGAGGAGGCCGACCGGCTCGCCAACCGGATCGCGGTCCTCGACCGAGGCAAGCTTGTTGCTGAGGGCACGCCGGACGAACTCAAGCGCCGAATTCCGGGTGGCCACATCCGCCTCCAATTGCCGGACTCCGCCAACCTGGCGACGGCCGCCCGAGTCCTGGACGCGGGGTGGCGCGACGACGACGCTCTGACGCTGAAGGTGCCCACTGATGGCGGCGTTCGGTCGCTGCGTGTGGTGCTCGACCAGCTCGACCACGAAAACATCGAGGTCGATAGTCTGACCGTCCACACGCCAGACCTCGACGACGTGTACTTCGCCCTGACCGGTCATCCCAGCGCTGATAAGGACCCCGCGGTATGAGCACCTACGTCCTGAGCGATGCCGCCACGATGGTGCGCCGCGATTTTCGACATCTGCGGCGGTATCCCCTGATGACGATCAGCGGGATCATGACGCCGACGATCATGCTGCTGCTGTTCGTCTTCGTCTTCGGCGGTGCCATGAAATCAAGCCTCGGCGCCGGCGCTTCCTACGTCAACTACCTCGTACCCGGAATTCTCATGATGACTCTTGGCAGCGGCTGTGCGGCGACAGCGATTGGAGTCAACATGGACATGGCCGAGGGCGTCGTCGCCCGCTTCCGCATCATGGCGATATCACGCGCCTCCGTCCTGACCGGCCGTGCCGTCGGCAGCATCATCAGGTCCCTGATCAGCGTGGTCCTTGTCATCGGGGTCGCCCTGATCGTCGGCTTTAGACCCAGTGCCGGCCCTGTTCAGTGGCTCGCTGCCTTCGGCTTCATGGCACTGCTGAGCCTGGCGCTGACGTGGCTCGCGCTTGCAATGGGAATGGCGGCCAAGTCAGTTGCGGGAGCCAACAGCTCCACGCTCCTCCTCCAGTTTGGGCCGTTCATCAGCAGCGGTTTCGTCCCCCCGGACACCATGCCGGTAGGTGTGCGCTGGTTCGCCGAGAACCAACCATTCACCTCCATGATCGAGACGCTGCGTGGATTGCTGTTGGGCACGCCGATCGGCAACAGCGAGATCATCGCCTTCGCCTGGTGCGTGGCGATCGCGCTGGGCGGCTATCTCTGGGCGCGAGCGGCATACAATCACGACCCGATTCGCTTAGCCTGAAATCATTCCAGCTGACTGTCGACTACTGGTGCCTGGATCGCGGCACCAGCTTGGTCGTCGAGGCGCGGGCCTCAGGGGTCAACACGCTGTTGAGGATGCTCCCGGCGTACCGCCCGTACTTGGCCCTGTAAGCAGCGTCGACTTCGTCGTGGACGTCGCTGCCGGCATCGACGAATGTGATGTCTTGCTGGGCTCCGCCGGCACGTATCCCTCCCTCGTGCTTCTCCTGCGTGCCCCGGTACCAGTGCCCGTTGCGTCCTTTGACGGATCGAACGTATAGATCATCGCCCTGGCGTACGGCCCAGACGGTGACCGGTTTTCCCAAGGTGCCGTCGCTCCGCACCGACGCGATCTGCACCTCTTCCGCTGCTCCGATCTTGGCGAGCTTTTCATCTGTCCAGGCGGTCATTGGCTATTTCCCTCGATCGACGGCGCCGCTGCGTACTCAGCGTCGCTGACGTGGGGACCCCATTTCGCGCTGTTGCCTTTGTCATCGACGTCGAGCATCGCGATGTGGGTCATGAAACGCGTGGGCGCAGCGCCGTGCCAGTGGTCCTCGCCGGGTTCGAAAAACACGCGGTCGCCGGGACGGATGACCTCGATCGGCCCACCACGATGCTGCGCGAGGCCGACGCCTTCGATGACGAAGATGGTTTGGCCGTTCGGATGCGTATGCCACGCAGTGCGGGCGCCTGGTGTGAAGTGGACGTTGCTCGCGCTCAGGCGTGAGGTCCCGGCCGGAGCCGCTACAGTGTCGATGTAGACGTCACCTGTGAACCATTCGCTGGGCCCCTTTGCGGTCGGAAGACGGTTCCGCGTCATGTTCATGTCTCCACTCTCCAACAACCGGTCACCAAACAAACGGGATGATGCGCTTGCGTCCGCCCGCAAAGGTCGCATAGGCGTCACCTAGAGTCGAGAACAGGTCTGCTTCCTCGACATGGATCCGATAGATGAAGCCAGAAAGGGGAAGGAAAATCAGAGCGCCCAGGCTGAGCCAGTTTCCATAGGACAAGCCGATGCCGGCGAGGCCAGCGTCAGGAACAGGATTGTCGAAGCGACGGGATGGCCGGAGAAGGCAGGCCTCACCTCAGGAGAAGTTACGCAGTTGGCGCCAGATCTTTGGGATTGGGTTCTTGAGCTGACACGATGTGACCGGAGCGCCTTGCTCCAGCCCCAACACGCCGTAGGGCACCGTGAGGTGTGCGATGAGCGTCGGTGACGTGCACATCCAACCCACGTCGGCGGGCGTGTAATCCACCATCAGCGCGTAGGTCGCTGTGAGGTTGCTCGGCAGCCAGTACCAATCGCTCAGCTGCGGACTCACTGCAACCGGACGCGTAGCTGGGCTGTCATAGACATCCAGGGCGCCAGGCACCCCGTAGTAGGCCGAGATGATGACTGTTTTTGACCGCTCGGAGGCCGGAAGGTTGTCGTAGATCGTCGTCACTTCCTTTGCGACGTCGTCCCATCCCACGCTGTCAGCGAACACCTCGTTGATGGTATCGAGGCGGGTGGGGTGAATTCGATCCGGAGGGGTGACCGGAACAACAAGAAAAAAGAAGATGACGAACTGGAGCACGGCCGAGACGACGGCGGCGATCTGGAGGCGAGAGCGAAGTTTTGGAGGCTTGATTCTGGACAGCGCCATCAGCCCTTGAGCCAGGGCGACAGGAATCGTCCCGGCTGCGTAGTAGGACTTTCCGACGAAGAGGAACAGGACCAGTGGAACGGCGCAGGCAATCCCGATTGGCCGCAGCGATCGACTGCGGAACAGAGAGATCATGCCGGCACCCCAAAGGGGAAGAAGAAAGAAGAAGTAGACGGCGAACTGGATCAGGTACGTGAGCGGACCGCCGGTGCCCCCTTGATGGTTGGTGACGTAGACGAGCGATGGAAAGCCATTGGCGATCTGCCAGTAGACATTCGGCGCCCAGATGACGAGCGCGATCGCTGCTGCGATCCACGGATATTTCGTCCGCAGCTCTGTTCTCAGGGCAGCGGTAATGAGAATGGCGAGCATGATCCCGGCGATCAGACCAAGGATCGTGTGCTTCACCTCGAGCCCGATCCCAAGCGTGATGCCCAGGTACATCCAGTACCGGGGCCGCTTGTCGAGAACCAGGCAGAGGCACCAGTAAATGGCGACCATCCACGTCACTTGGTCGAACGTCACGGTCTGGAAGACCCAGTTCGAACCCAGCAGATAAGGCGCCCCGACGGCAGCGAGCAGCGCTATGCCCTGGAGCCACAGCGAACCGCCGAGCCGGCGTACGTAGGCGCCCGAGAGAGCAACGAGAAAGCCACCCAACAGCGATGGCAGCAGACGAAGCGTCCAGGGGCTGACCCCGAGGAGGCCAGTCTCTAGTCGAGCAAGCAGTGGGACGAGTGGCGGAAAGTCGACATAACCAAGCGCTGGATGGCGGCCGGCCGCGAGGTAATAGAGCTCATCTGTATGGAAACCCAGGGTGCTGTTGGTGGCGAGGTGAAGGGCGATAACGCCGGCTGCGGCCCCTCCGTAGAGAAGCCCGGCGGCAAGGGAACGGCGGTCAGGGGAGATACCTCTCCCGGTGCTCTCTTCTGGTGTAGCGACTGGCGGATCATAGCCCCTGGAAGTGGGCTGCTGAGCCCCGCCAGGGGCAATGACTATGGCGCCCGACGACCCCTGGGTTTTGCCGGGGCGGCGGCGTCAAGCACGGCAATCGCCGCCGCCCGAACCGCCCTGGCTGCCGCCCCACGATCGGGGTCCATTCGCGCGGCCACCGCGGCGCCGTCGTAGAGCAGGAACAGCTGCCGACCGACCTGTTTTGCGTCCCGCACGCCGGCCGCCCTCGCAAGATCTGTAAACATCGACCAGAGCCAGGCGCGGTACTTCTCGGCGACGACTTCACCGGGATCGCCAGGGCCCGACTCTGCCGCAGCGCTGATGAATCGGCAGCCACGGAACGCGGCCCCTGCCAGTAGCCCCTCGACCTCCCCGAAAACTGCGAGGAGGCGCTCGCGTGGGGTGGTGTGCGCGCTAAGGATCTGGGCGATGCGATCCTGGCGCCTTCGGAAATGATTCTCGAGATATGCGCGGACGAGCTCGTCTTTGCTGCCGAAAGTGGTGTAAAGGGAGGCCTTGGTGACGCCCGCCCGCTCAACGATGCGGTCCACCCCAACGACGTGCACACCCTCTGCGTAGAACAGCTCGTCCGCGGCGGCAAGCAAGCGATCTCGGGCGGATAGCCGTTGCGAGGGCGCTGGTTTGGAAAAACGGGGGCGTTTTGCAGGCTTGACAACCATCGCGTGAGTTTACCAACCGGTCTGTCTAATCTGTGCTACTATACCGACCGTTCTGTTCACCGAATAAAAGACGGGAGTAAAGCCATGCCGATGATCGACGTCTACGCCGCCGCAGGAACGTTCAAGGACAAGCACGCGCTCGCCAAGGATCTCGCCTCCGCCGTGATGCGCTGGGAGAAGGTCCCTGACCTCGCCCTGTTTCGCAACAACACCGCCGCCTTCGTCCACGACCTGCCCGCAGACTCTCTGTCCAACGTCGCCGGTGACAGCAACTATGTCCGCGTGCAGGTGCTGACGCCGGTCGGTGTTCTCGATCGCGACAAGCAGATCGGCGTGGTCAAGGAGCTTACCGACATCGTCGCGGCCGCCGCCGGCGATCCCGAGCTGACCCAGCGTACCTGGGTGTTGATCACCGAGTCGCCCGAAGGCGGCTGGGGACTGGCTGGGCACGCGAATACGGGCGCCGATATCGTCGCTGCGGCCCGCCGCGAGATCGGAGGCACGAGCTAGGCGCCGCTGATCCCCCTCGCAAAGCGATTGGCCAGTGCCGCCAGGCCCAGCTCGAACTGCTCTTCGCCGGCTACTCGGGAAAGGTCTCCGATGACGCCGGCGGTCAGCGGAACGTTTTTGCGCGGCAGGCTCTCATGGCGCGCTGCCTCGGCGCAAACGCGCCTGCTTACAGGATGCGGGTCAGTCGGACGACCGGAATCTCGCGGTCGGTCTTGGTCTGGTACTCGGCGAAGTTCGCGGCTTCGCTCGTGATCCGTTTCCACGCGGCTGAGCGGTCGGCACCATGGAGCGAGGTCGGCTTCACCCGATAGCGCTTGCCCCGCACCTGCAGGTACACGTGGTCGGGGTTCTTGGCCAGGTTCACGTACCAGCTCGGGTGGTTCGCCGCGCCGCCCATCGAAGCGACGACCAGCCAGTTGCCTTCCCCCTCCGGAAAGCTGGCGACCGTGGACGAGCGCTCGAGGCCGCTGGTTGAGCCGCGCGTGCTCAGGACCACGATGTTCTTGTGGCCCCGTCCCCCGACGAGCTTATAAAGACGAGCGTGAAAGCGCGCCAGCGGCCTGAAAGCGCCGGGCACGTGGAAGCCGCGGGTGCCATTGGGTGTGATCGTCACCGTCATGACTTGTACAAGCGGATTAGGCAGACAGGAATTCCAGGAGTACCGGTGCGAGCGCCTGCGGCTGAACGTTGTGGTCCTGGCCCTCCAGCGTCTGCAGCCTCGCGTCAGGGATTGTCCTGGTCAGCGTCTTGGCGGTCTCCAGCATGAATCGAGCGCCGTTGCCTCCGACCATCACCAGGGTTGGCGCGTGGACGCGGGCAACCCGATTCGTCGGGATCGATCCGTCCTCACCCATAACGCCGCCGTGGTCATACGCAAGAGTGGGCGCGAGGGCCTCCAGGCCGGCCCAGAAGGGCTCGCGCCGCATGCCGTCGATCCCGGCGGCAGGCATCCCGACCAGTCCCATGAACAGCGCGGCCGCGTCACCTCGGCGACCGGATCCCAGAGCTGCGGTGAGGTTCTTGACGTATTCGCGGAAGTCGCTCCGCGCCTGGGAATCGTCGTTGTAAGGCGCCTCGTACATGGCGAGCTTCTTGACCATGCCGTCTAGGCTGACGGCTGCGTCCAGAGCCAGACACCCGCCGGATGAATGGCCGTAAAGAAAGGCCGAGCCTCCCGCCTCGCCGATAAGGGCGGCGATGTCTTCGATCTCCCGCTCGACCGCGTATGGCTGGGTGTCGCCGCTGTCCCCGCGGCCACGACGGTCGTACGTGTACACCGTCAATCGCTGAGCCAGGAGCCTGACGAGCTCACGCTTAGAGCCTGACGATCGCCCTGTCAGGGCCCCGTCCACCAGGATCACGTCAGGGCCTGCGCCCTGCACGTCAAAAGCGATGGTGGTCCCGTCCTTTGACCTGACCTGGTTCATCTCCGCCTCACCCCCCAAGTGTGCTTGACAGCCTTGGCTGCGCGTCAACGTGGACGAGGCGTCCCGCGCGCAACGAACGAGTGTCGCCCTAGGATCTGAGAACGCGACGAGGGCGATCCTCCAGCGCGGTTACGGCGGACTGGAAGTTCTCCAGCTTGCCGACATGGAGCGTCCCGCCGTCGGCGATGGCGACCTGTTGGTACGGGTGCCTGCCGCCTCGGCCAACCCCCTTGACTGGCACTACATGAGGGGCGAGCCGCTGATCATGCGAACGTCGTCCGGCCTCCGCCAGCCAAAGCGAAAATTGATCGGCGTCGATTTCACCGGAACCGTCGAAGCGGTCGGGAGCAATGTGGCGCGGTTCACGCCAGGGACGAGGGGTTCGGCGGGAGAATCGGAGCGTTCGCCGAGTATGTGTCAGTTCCGCAAAGAAAGCGATCGCGCTCAAGCCGACCAACGTCACGTTTGAAGAGGCGGCGGCCGGACCGAGCCCGAATCGCTGGCTCGACCCACTGAGTCACTCCGTGTCGCTAGGCTTCGCGTCGATGCGCGCCAGCCAGACGGTGGTGCCATTGTTCCTGGCCCAGCTGAACCCAGAAGACCCGGCAGTTCTCCAAGGCCTGCTCGAGTCAGGAAAGGTCAAGCCCATGATCGACAGGACCTATTCGCTGCCCGAGACCCCGAAGCGATCGGGTATCTCGAGGCAGGGCACGCTCGAGGCAAGGTTGTCATCACCATCTGAGTGAGATCGAGTGTCAGCGGCCGACCACGACCGTGAAGCCGAGTGCCTGGTCGGGGCAGCCTGTTTTGGCCATCGCCTCACAGCTGGTGGCTCCTTTGGCGTCCACCTTGGCCCGGCCCGCGGCCACGGCCGTAAAGTCCGCGGTATAGGTGTCGGTCCGACCCGGTCCAGAATCCCGGACCTGGGATGACCGGCTCCAGCCTCCAGCTTTAAGGACGCTATCCGGCGAGGCCCGGACAGTCCAGACGAGAGATGAGCCTGGCACCGGGTACTTGTCGACCAGGATCACCCGAATCGTGTCGCCCCCGTGCACGTTGAATGTCTTTCCCGCGTCTGCCTCGTGAAGGACGATGGTGTTTGCGGTCGGTTGAGCCGGCGTACCACCACACGAAACGGCCGCCACGAGTCCCAACACGCCCAGCGCGACAAAGGTTTGTTTCAAATTCCATCCACGACGCTGGAGACGCCCAGGTAACGGGCGCCGGCCCGATCCTGCCAGCATGGGCGGATGGCCAAGGTGAGCGCGGCCGCCAAACCCCCAATCGCCCCGCGGCGGCCAAAGATTCTGGAGAAGCACGGCGATCGTAGGATCGACCCTTACTACTGGATGCGTGAGAAGGCCAACCCGGAGGTGATCGCACACCTCGAGGCCGAGAACGCTTACACCGATGCAGTCATGGCGCCGACCGAGGCCCTGCGGGAACAGCTCTTCCGCGAGATCGTTGGCCGGGTCCAGGAGACCGATACGTCCGCTCCGTCACTCTTCAAGGGCCACTGGACGTACACCAGGACCGTCGAGGGCTTGGACTATGAGATCTACTGCCGCCGTCCCGGCAACCTGGAGGCTCCCGAGCAGGTGCTGCTCGACGGCAATGCGCTGGCCAAGGATCACGACTACTTCGACCTCGGGTTCGTCGAGGCCAGCCCGGACCAGAACCTTCTTGCGTACGCGCCTGACTACACGGGCGCCGAGCTTTTCGAGCTCCGCTTTCGCGACCTGGCGATGGGCACCGACCTCGAGGACGTGCTGCACGATGTGTATTACGGCGCCGCTTGGGCGAGCGACAACCAGACGTTCTTCTATACGAGGGCCGACAAGGCGATGCGTCCCTTTCAGGTCTGGCGCCACCGCCTCGGGACTCCTTCCGAACAGGACGTACTCGTGCTGCAAGAGGACGACGAGCGCTTCGAGCTGAGCGTCGAGCCGACCAAGAGCGAGCGCTACATCATCATCAGCAGCTCGAGCCAGGTGACCACCGAGTGCCGCTTTGTCGATGCCGATACCCCGGAGGCTGAGCCGATGCTGATCGAGCCGCGGCGCCAGGACCTCGAGTACTCGGTCGATCACCAGGAAGATCGGTTTTTGATCCTCACCAATGACGGCGCACAAAACTTCCGACTCATGGCGGCGCCGGTTTCGAATCCGGGTCGGAGGTCATGGGTGGAGGTGGTGCCCGAACGCGAAGGTGTCCGGCTCAACTTCGTCGACGTCCATAGACACCATGTCGTCCTGGGGGAGCGTTCGGAGGGACTCCAGAAGCTCGAGGTCCTTGACACCGGAAACGGAGCGCTGCACGTGGTCGAACAGCCGGAGGCGGCGTACACCGCGTTCCCGGGTTCAAGCCCCGCATACGAGAGCGACGTGATGCGCTTTTACTACACGTCCCTCACGGCGCCCTTCTCGGCCATCGACTACGACATGCGTACCAGACAGAGAACGCTGGTCAAGGAGCAGCCGGTTCGCGGGGGTTACAACCGCGATGACTACGTCACGGAACGCTCATGGGCCACGGCGCAAGACGGGGTGAAGGTTCCGATCTCGCTGGTCCGCAAGCGAAGCGTAGAGCGGAGCGGGGCGAACCCCACGCTGCTCTATGGCTACGGCGCCTACGAGGTTGCGAACGACCCAATGTTCGACCCCGTCCGGCTCAGCCTGCTCGAGCGCGGCTTCGTTTTCGCGATCGCGCATGTGCGAGGTGGGGGAGAGATGGGCAGGCGTTGGTATGAGGACGGCAAGTTTCTCAACAAGACCAACACCTTCACGGACTTCATAGCTTGCGCGACTCACCTTGTGGAGGAGAGATACACGAGTCCCTCAAAGCTTGCGATTCGCGGCCGCAGCGCCGGCGGTCTTTTGATCGGCGCCGTCCTCAATGCACGCCCTGACCTATTTGCATGCGCTGTCGCGCAGGTGCCTTTCGTGGACGTGGTGACGACGATGCTGGATGAGACGGTGCCGCTCACGGTCACCGAGTACGAGGAGTGGGGGAACCCGAACGACGTCGAGTACTACGAGTACATGAAGAACTACTCCCCTTACGACAATGTCCGCGCAGCCAACTACCCGGCGATGCTCGTCACCGCCGGCCTCAACGACCCGCGAGTCTCGTACTGGGAACCGGCCAAATGGGTGGCCAAGCTGCGCGAGTCCAAAAAGGACCCGCGGCCCTTGCTGCTGCAGACCGAGATGAGCGCCGGGCACTCGGGACCGTCGGGCCGTTACGAATCGTGGCGCGAGGAGGCTTTCATCACCGCATTCGTCTTGGGCCAGCTCGATTTGACTTCTTAGCCCGACCGAATTACAGTAACCGGGTTCCCACACCCATCCGGGTGTGTCTATGCGTCAAGGAGTGCTCAAGTTGCTAGTCGAGAGGAAGAGGAGCTTCGCCGCCGATGGCG
>Ga0307372_10001530_pt1 | contig 40306 bp, 39 predicted proteins | sample OX1MG_FD_202533 | JGI IMG/M metagenome (GOLD analysis project Ga0307372, IMG submission 202533) | Soil microbial communities from Risofladan, Vaasa, Finland - OX-1 | ecosystem: Environmental > Terrestrial > Soil > Coastal area > Acid sulfate soil | place: Finland: Risofladan, Vaasa | collected...
CCGACGCGGCGAGCTGATGGAGGAGCACGGCCTGGGCGGCATGATCGCGGTGCTCGGCCTCGACGAGCCGTCATTGATCGAGATCGCCGGCCTGGCCGGGGTGGAGATCGCCAACATCAACGCGCCCGGCCAGACTACGCTGAGCGGGCGCGCGGGTCCCCTCGAGACGGCCGCGGCGCTGGCGCGCGAACGTGGGGCGCGGCGCGTGGTACCGCTGGCAGTGAACGGCGCGTTCCACTCGTCGCTGATGCGCCCAGTGGTGGACGCGCTGCGGCCAATGATCGAGGGGACGTCGATATCGGCCTCGTGGGTTCCGCTGGTGTCCGATGTCGACGCCAGGCTCCTTTCCGAGCCGGCTGAGCTGCGTCAGGAACTGCTCGATCAGATCACCGCGTCCGTGCGCTGGATCGACGTCGTCGAGGCCGCGACCCGCCTGGGTGCCACGAGTTTCATCGAGGTGGGCCCCGGGAATGTGTTGACGGGGCTCATCCGTCGCATCGTTCCGGACGCCGAGGCGACCACGGCGGACGCGCTCATCGGCGCCTGAGTCCCGCCCGCGCGACAAGTCCGAGCCCGGCAGCGAGCCGACGCCGGGGAGGGGAGGGAGAACCTGTGGCCACCACCGATGGGGTGCAGACCGCCCTGGTCACCGGCGCCGTTCGCGGCATCGGACGCGCGACCGTGTTGCGCCTGGCGAAAGCGGGCTACCACGTGGCCGTCAATTACCGGGGCGACGAGTCTCTCGCCCAACGGGTCGTGGCCGAGGTCGAGGCCGAGGGCGGCACCGCGGTGGCGCTCCAGGCCGATGTCACCGACGCCGAGCAGGTCGGCGGCTTGATTGAAGAGTCCATCAACCGGCTCGGGCGTCTCGACGTACTGGTCAACAACGCCGGAATTACGCGCGATACCCTGGCCATGCGCATGAAGGAAGAGGACTGGGACGCCGTCATCAGCGCCAACCTCAAGAGCGCGTTCCTGTGCTCGAAGGCGGCGATCCGTCCGATGATGCGCCAGCGCTACGGCCGGATCGTCAACCTCAGCTCGGTGGTCGGCCTGGTCGGAAACGTGGGACAGGCCAACTACGCCGCATCCAAGGCGGGCATCGTTGGGCTGACCAAGTCGCTTGCCCGGGAGGTCGGCTCGCGCGGCATCACGATCAACGCCGTGGCGCCCGGGTTCATCGAGACTCGCCTGACCGACGCCATCCCGTCCGAACTGCGAGACCTTGCACTGAAGCAGATCCCCGTCGGTCGCTTCGGAACGCCCGACGAGGTGGCCGAGGCAATCGCCTTTCTCGCCTCGCCCGCGGCCGGCTACATCACCGGCGCCGTTCTGAGCGTCGACGGCGGCCTGTTCATGGCGTCGTAGGGGGCGGCCGGTGTTTCGGAAGATCCTGATCGCCAACCGCGGTGAGATCGCCCTGCGCGTGCTGCGGGCCTGTCGGGAGCTCGGAATCCGATCGGTCCTCGCCTATTCCGAGGCCGACCGTGACTCACTCCCGGTCCGACTGTCGGACGAGGCCGTCTGCATTGGCCCGGCGCCCGCTATGCGCAGCTACAACAACATTCCGGCCATCATCTCCGCTGCGATCGTCACCGGCTGCGATGCCCTGCACCCCGGATACGGCTTTCTGGCCGAGAACCCGTCGCTGGCGGAGATCTGCCACGAGTGCGGGATCGCCTTCATCGGGCCCCGCCCCGACGTGCTGGCGCAGATGGGAAACAAGGCCATCGCCCGTGCGACGATGAAGAAGGCCGGAATCCCCATCATGCCGGGCGCGGAGGAGGCGGTCCATGACGCCCCGGCCGCGCGGGACATCGCGAAGGCCATCGGCTACCCGGTGCTGATCAAGGCGGTCGCGGGCGGCGGCGGGCGGGGAATGCGGATCGCGCGCGACGAGCGCGAGCTGGTACGCCTGCTCACAGTCGCCCAGGGCGAGGCGCAGGCCGCCTTCGGCAACGGAGCCGTCTACGTTGAGCGCTTCCTCGATCAGCCACGACACGTCGAGGTGCAGGTGCTCGCCGACGAGCACGGCCACGTCCTCTCGCTCGGTGAGCGGGACTGCTCGCTGCAGCGCCGCTACCAGAAGCTGGTCGAGGAGTCGCCGGCGCCGAGCCTGTCCGGCAAGACGCGGGAGAACCTGGCGAGAGCCGCGCTGCGAGGCGCTCGGGCGATCAACTACACCAGCGCCGGGACGTTCGAGTTCCTGGTCGACCGGGACGACCACTTCTACTTCACGGAGGCGAACACCCGGATTCAGGTGGAGCATCCGGTCACGGAGATGGTTACCGGTGTCGACCTGGTGCAGTGGCAGATCCGCATCGCCGGCGGCGAGCCGCTGAACATCTCTCAGAAGGACGTGCAGCCACACGGCCACGCCATCGAGGTTCGTATCACCGCGGAGAATCCTGCCGCGGACTTTTCCCCGAGCTGCGGTGAGATCACGGGGCTGCTGCTTCCGGGCGGTCCCGGCGTGCGCGTCGACACCCACATCTATCCCGGCTACGTCGTACCGCCGCACTACGATTCGCTGCTGGCCAAGCTGATTGTCTGGGCGCCAAGCAGGGCCGAGGCGGCCGCGCGACTGCGTCGGGCGCTGGCGGAGACCATGGTGTCGGGAGTCTCGACAACGGTCGGCTTCTACCAGCAGTTGCTCGAGGACGAGGACTTCCTGCGAGGGCACCTGACGACGGGCTTCGTGGGTGAGTTTCTCCAGCGAACCGCCTTGCCGGCAGTCGTCGCCGCTACCTGACGTTACCCGGTCGATCTGGAGACTCTGCGACCCGTCGCCGGAGCACGTTCGCGCTGTGTCCGTCCACGCTGGCGGCGGTTGCCACGCCATGGCAGGTAGAATAGCGACCGTGCCCGTCCGGAAGGCGGCGCGGGACAGGGAAGGCGCCGACGGCTCCGGCTGCTGACGTGCGGACGGGAGACGACACCGCGATGACGGTAGGAACGACCCGACACCAGGCGCGAACGGTAGCGCTGCAGGTGCTGTACGAGGCGGACGTCGCCGGGCATGCAGCAGAAGAGGTGCTCGCGCGCTACGTGGCGGATCTGTCGCTGCCACAGCCGGTCCGACGCTACGTCGAGCGGCTCGTGACCGGCGTCCTGCAGGAGCGGGAGCCGATCGATCGCCAGATCGGCGAGGCGGCTCCGACGTTTCCGGTCGAGCAGCTGCCGGCGGTAGACCGCAACATCCTGCGGATCGCCATCTACGAGCTCGCCAACGAGCGGGACGTGCCGATGAAAGCGGCGATCAACGAGGCGGTTGAGCTTGCCAAGCGTTTCGGCGGCGAGAACTCCAGCCGGTTCGTCAACGGCGTGCTCGGCACCATCGCCGGCAACATGGCCTCACCGCGCTAGGGGCGACCGCGCTCGCTCCCGTTGCCGGCATCACGCCAGTCGGGCATAATTCCGAGGTATCGGTGGGGATTGGTGGGATATTCAGGGAGGTGGTCGGGTGTCGTCGAACTCTGTCTTTGAGCGGGTCCGCAACGTCGTGGCTGAGCAGCTCGGCGTGGATCCGGAGAAGGTGACGCCGGACGCCGAGTTCGTGCAGGACCTCAACGCCGACTCGCTCGATCTGGTAGAGCTGATCATGCAGCTCGAGGAGGAGTTCGGCGTCGAGATCTCCGACGAAGACGCCGAGAACATCGTCACCGTCGGCGACGCGCTCGAGTTCATCCAGGAGCATGAAGCCGCGAAGTAGTCCAGAGGCGGCCCCGTACGGGCAAACGATCACCGGCACGGCCGGCTCACGCCGATGGGGACGAGGCGGGGCGGTCGGAATCGTCATCCGGCTGAGGTCACCGTCCCAGCGAGACAGGTAGCATGGCCAGCATCCTCGAACGAGTACGCGGTCACGGCAATCAACCGGTCATCCCGTCGCTTCCGTCGCCGGAGGGCGACGACGTGTTCGAGGAGATGACGCTTCAGGAGCACCTCGAGGAGCTCCGGACGCGGATCCTCTACTCGGCGATCTTCGTCGTCATCGGCTTCGGGATTGGCCTGGCGGTCGCCATGCCGGTGCTGCGCCTGATGGCGCGTATGTCGGGCCTGCACGACTTCGTAACCATCTCGCCGATGGAGGGCTTCACCGAGTTCATGAAGGTGGGGCTCTACATCGGTATCGGCCTGTCGATGCCGGCGCTGGTCTATCAGTTGGTGCGCTTCCTGGCGCCCGGCCTCACCCGCCGCGAGCGTCATTACCTCTACCGCGCGCTTCCCTTCGTCTCGATCCTGTTCCTGGCCGGCGTGGCGTTCGCCTTCTTCATCGTCGTGCCGCACGCGCTGGAGTTCCTGTCGCACTTCGGCGGCTCGGTCTTTACCTCGCAGTTCCGGGCGCAGGAGGTCGTCTCCTTCTACCTCAAGCTGCTGCTGGGCATCGGCGTGGTGTTCGAGACCCCGTTGATCATCTTCATGCTTGCCAAGCTGGGGGTTGTCGGGCCGCAGCGCCTGTCATCGCTGCGCAAGTACATGATCGTCATCTCGCTGGTGCTGGCTGCGGTCATCACCCCGACGCCGGACCCGGTGAACATGTTCATCGTGGCGGCGCCGATCTATCTCCTCTACGAGCTGGGCGTCATCCTGGCCCGGTTCGCCTGATCGACCTTGGGCGACCCTGACCCTCGGGACGACCTTCGGCACCACGGCCGCACCCGTCCCGCCCAGACATAGGCCCGGCGACCCCGCTCTGGGATCGCCGGGCCTACTGGTTCACGCGTAGCCCAACGGGGCACGCGCGGTCCGATTATGGGCGACCGGTGCCACTGGGTACGAGCCGCTCCATGAACAACCCATTCGCCCCTGGCAGCCAGCCTGTTGTGGGGTCCGGCGGCCATTTGGTGCCGGCGCCGATCGTGTACTGACCGAGCAGCGTCCCCACGTGACAGTTCGCCGCGGTACACCCCGGCTCGATTCCTCCACCGCCTGCGTGGACGACGAAGGCGGCGACGGCCACGACGTGCATCTCGATGTGGCTGCCGTTCCCACTGCCGGAATCGGCAACTGGGATCAGCAGCACGCAAGAGTTCAGGTCGCCGTTGCCTTGACAGCCGTTCAGGCCGCTGACCGTGAAGCGCGTCGGCCCGGCGTGGACGCCGTTGGTGGCCTGCCACCACCCCGGGATCGTGGCGCCGTCGTTGGTGCCCGAATTGTCGGCCAATCCCTTGAACGCCTCGCCCGCGCCGCACGTGTCAACCTGTGATCCGTGCAGTTCGAACGTCAAACCGACCGCGTCCGGATTGATGGTTGAAGTTCCCGTAAGGAGGAGTGACGTGCTCGATGACGTCGGCGTGGCCGTGGGCGTCGAAGTCGCGCCTGGATCCGGAGTCGGCGTGGGCGTGGACTGCTTGGCGAGGTCTGGGCCGATGACCTGCGGGTATGCGGACGCGCTGGCGTTCCACACGCCGCCGGTCGCACCGCCGGGGTCGCCGGTCGTGGACGACCCTTGCGAAGGACCTTGGTGGAAAGCCGTTAGAGCCATGATCGACCCCGCGGACGACTGCCCGGCCGCAAACGCTCCGGACCCGAGGGCGTATACCGGAGCGTTGGGCGAGGGCGCGGCCGCAGCGCCGGTCGCCCCGCCGCAGACGATGAACGGTGCGTCTCCCGGCGCGTTCTGGACCTTATACACGCGTGCCGTAGATGTCGCGCTCGTGGTCGCCGTCTGGGGTGCGCCGGGTATGGCCCGCATGAAGAACGTGTTGTGGGTCTCCGACGCGGATACCTGGACGCCGCTGGCGGTGGACGGCACCGTTGTCGAGCAGTCGCCCACCGGCTGCAGATTGTCGTCAACGTACTGACATGACACCACGCTGGGGGTTATTGGCCCGAGTGCGTTCATCGCCACGATAGCGTCTACCGTGCTGACGACCGAGATGTTGTTGGTGCTCGACCACGTCGTCAATTCCTGGGCACCCGCCAGTGCTCCGGCATCCGCCGCGTTCTGGACAGTTCGCTTCTGCGCGAACGTGTAGCCGAGGTCGATCGCCAACCCCAGGATTCCGATGAGCGCCACCATGGCCGCCGCCACGATGATCAGCATCTGGCCACGGTGACTTCGGGCGCGAACGAATCGCCCGAGTCTCGTCCGCATCATGTCGCCACCCTCGTCGTCGCGCTACCGGTCACAGTGAAAGACCCGAGGCCGAAGTAGGACTGAATCAACGACGTAAAGATCGGTCTGAATGTCGCACTGGTCGTGACGGTGATGGTAACGCTGGAGCCCGCTGCAATGTTCGTGCAATCGCCGTTGCTGCAGCTCACCGCCACCGTCGTGCCCGACGGGACGCCGTGGTCGAGCACGGCCGTCGTTATTCCGGTGGTGTCCGACGGCAGCGTCTCGCCGTAGCGTGCGCCTTCGAACGCCGCGTTGCGCAGTTGGATGTAGCTGAAAAACATGCGCCCCACGTCGACGGTGCCCAGGAGGATCATGAGCAGGATTGGAATCGTAAGGGCCAGTTCGACCAAGCTTTGCCCTCGCCGATGACGTCGGCGCGCTGAGTCTTCGCCGCCAAACCGTGCCGCGGCGCTGACTGGCTGGCTCACGGAGTTAGCTCCACCACGTTGCTGGCGCTCCTCGCTACTCGATTGCGTTCGTGGCCGACGCATTGAGCGTCAGGGCTCCGATGTGCAGTAGTTTCTGCGTGAACGCCTGAAACTGCAGCGTCGCCACTACCGTGACGCTGCCTCCAGTCGTGCAGGACGGACTGCAGGTGACGGTGACCGAACTCGTCGTCAAGCCCAGCTGCGGGGCCTTGGTGACGACATAGTTCTGGATGCCGGTGGTGTCGGTGGGCTGGACCTCGGCGTAGCGCGCACCCTCCCGGACGGCGTTTTGCAGCTCGGAGTACATGAAGATCACGCGGCCGTAGTCGATGGTGCCCAAGATCACGCCGAAGAACACGATGCTGCCGATCGCGAACTCCACCACTGCCTGGGCCGCGAAGCCGCGGCGTCGCCGGGAGCGTCGACGTGACGTCCCCGTTACACCGTCCTGGCTCAGGTCGCTCCGGTCACATGTGCCGTTAAAGGCCTCGTCGCGAGGCACGCTTGCCCTCCTGACCTGCCAGGTTCAGCATCGGATCCGCTGTCCACTCTGAGCCTACGCAGGCGATCAGGGGGTCACAAGGGGAGAGAGGTCCCGGCCGCTCCGGGATATTCGCACCTATCGCGGGTTTGTCCGGGTCGTCGAAGCCGGCATCGACCACGCGGCCTCAGTCGCCGCGCCCTCCGCGCCCGATGGTGGCGAGGTAGGCCTGGAGATCGGTGAGCTGAGCGTCGGTGACCAGCGATTGGTCGTAGGCCGGCATGCCGGAACGCCCGTTCCGGATCGCCTGGGTCGCCTCGCGCCCGCCCTCACGCAGGCCGAGCTCGCCGGGCGCGTTGCCGACCGCGCCGTGGCAGGTCTGGCACCCCAGCGCGAAGTAGACCGCAGCGCCGCGCTGGGTCGCGTTGCCGTGCGGGTCCGCAACGGCGAGCTGCGCCGTGGTCGCCGTCGGCACCGCCAGCGCCGCGACGCCGGAGCCGTGCTGCTGCAGCGCGCGCATATAGCTGACCATTGCCCAGATGTCCTGGTCCTGGAACTGCTTGTCGAAGGCCGGCATCCCGGTGAAGCTCAGGCCGTTCTTGATGATCCAGAAGAGCTGCGCGTCGGTGCGCTCCTGAGCATCACCGGTGGTCAGGTCGGTGGCATTCGGGTACGTGGCCGTCCCGAAGACTCCGTTTCCCTTCCCGTCCGCGCCGTGGCAGATCGAGCAGGATCCCGTGTAGGCGGCTCGGCCCGTCGAGATCGCGCGTGGATCATTCGCCAGCGGGTTCGCCTGGTTGCCCGAGTGGAGCCGCGCCGCGATCGAGACAGCCACGGCTCCGTAGAGTCGCTCGAGCGGGAGGTCGCTGCGATGCCCGATGGCCAGTGGTCCGCCGATCGCGGCCGCCGCACCCAGTGTGCCGATCACGCCCACCACGACTCCGAGGACGGCGATTGCCCAGGGAAACCGTCGCTTCGGACCTCGCTCGGCATCGAGGGCCCGTTCGAGTGCAGAGTTGGCCAACGATCTCACCTCCGCCAATCGGGGCAGCAGCGGTCGCCGCCCGAATGGCCTCGTGACGTCTCCGGATCCCGCGCCCGCGAGATCGAGCTGCACTGTGCCCCGCGTCGACGCCGACCGTGAATGGTAGCTCAAACGCGCGACGGGCGCGCACCCGGCCGCTACACCGGCGGAATCGCCGCCGCGGTGACGCCGCGGTCCGCGCCATGAGGCACGCGCAGCATCTTCGAGGGGCAACCTGAATGATCCCTGAATGCGACCTTAACGCCGGATGAACGGCAGAGCGGCCACCACGACCGTGGGCTCCAGCAGGCGGGTCACGGACCGCTCAGTAGCCAACCGCGAGGACCAGCGTGGCGAGGTCGACCATGAGGGTGGCGACGAGCGAGGAGCACTGAACAGCATCCCAGCGGCCCGCTGAACTCTACACGCTGGTTGGGGAGCGCACGGTCGATGAGGTCGGCCCACCAGACCGCCAGACATGGAAAGCTGAGACTAAGCCATGCCGAGTTCGGATGGGCTCCGGGGGTGTACGCTCAGCGTTCGCTCGTTGCGGTAGGTCACCATGCCCGGCCCGGTGCCCTTGATCTTACGCACGTAACGCCGCTGCGTGGCGTCGACCTCCACCGCGGTGGAGTGCTGACCACCACTGTAGTACGCCGCCAGGGCGGCGGCGCGCTCGATCGTCTCGTCGTCCTCAGGCCCCGACCAGTGCACGACCACGTGAGACCCCGGTACACCGCGGGCGTGTAGCCACGTGTCGTCTGCACCGGCGAGGTCGAAGGTGACGACGTCGTTCTGCTGCCCGTTGCGGCCGACGTAGATGATGTCGCCGCGCGGGGTACGGAACCCCGACGGGCGTCGGGGAGCCGCCGACTTGCGGGTCCTGGTCGCGCCGGTCGCCTGTCGTGGAGCGCGCAGGGCGTCCCACTCGCGGCGGACCTGCTCGAGGTCCTCCAGAGTCTCCGTGAGGCTCGCCATCGTCTGGAGTTGGGCCAGGTAGTCACGATCGACCTGGGCATGCTCGATCAGCTCCGGCAGGTTCTCCGTGGCCGAGCGCGCCTTGCGATACCGTTCGAAGTAGTCCTGCGCGTTCTCGCTCGGCGACCGCGTCGGGTCGAGCGGGACGGTCAGATCGTCCGCAACGAGCACCAGTTGCCCGCGATGGAGCTCGTGGAGGTGGGCGTAGATGGCTTCGCCCATCCGGCGCCAGCGTTCACCCTGCTCCATACGCTGCCGTTCCTCCTCGAGCGACCGGACCCGGGCGATGGCCCGCTGGACCGCCTGATCGACCTCGGCGACGAGCTTCGCCCGCCGCTGCGCGTGGCGGACCGGCTCCGCCTGGCCGCTCAGGCTGAGCCAGCGCTCCACGGCGGCCGAGGTGGTAGAGAACTGTTCCTCATCGTCATCCTGGAGGTGCTGTTGCGACATCGCAGCGAAGGCAATCGGCCGCTGTTCGCGGGTGTAGACGCAGGGGTGCCAGCGGCCGGAATCGAGCGGTTGGAGCACGTCCGCGACGGCCACCGCCAGTGCGGCGGAGGACGTCGCCGTGGCCAGTTCTCCGGCGACGGCGTCGACTCGCCCGGCCGTCAGAAAGACCGCCTCACGGGCCATCTGTGGACTGAATCCAGCCAACTCGCGCACGACCACGCTGGCTGCCGACTCGCTGGCTACCGCGTCCGCCATGAGTCGTGCCAGCGTGGCGGCCGAGATGCCACGTGGGTCACGCTTGTCCTGGGCGGGCGGTGCCTGATACGGGCGACCCGGCAGGACCGGGCGCACGCGGCTCATCTCCGGCGTGACCCGGCGTGCGGAGTCGAGGATGCGCCCATCGTCGTCGATGAGAACGATGTTGCTGCGTCGCCCCATCAATTCCACGATCAAGTGGGTGTGGACCAGTTCGGCGCCCGCCTCATCCTCGTCACCCGCCTCGAACTCCTCGACGTCACCGCGCTTGTGTGGCCAGAACCGCTTGGCTATACTCAGCCGAGCGATGCGCTCGAGTGGCGGTTGTTCAACGGCAACCACCTGCCCGCCGCGGGCGTATTTGCGGAGCAGTAAGAGCAGCGGCGTCACGCGGTCGGGGTCCGCGCTGAGGCGCACCGGGGAGAGATGAAGTCTGGGATTCTGGCGGTCGGCGCTGGCAACCAGCACGACCCGCTGATGCTCGGCATAGAGCTCCAGCGCAACCGTGGCGTCGTCCAGCTGAAGGACTCGCTGGATTCGTCCGCCGATAAGTTGCCGCCCGAATTCGTCGCATAGCGCCGCGACCGTCAGAACGTCAAACACCCGGTCCCTCCTCGTTCACCTGTCCGCCGGTGCCGCCAGGCGACCGCTCACGAATGCTCGTGAGCCGCGAGCGCAAGGAATTGCCCGAACGCAGCATCGTGTCGTCCCGGGGGTGTGCACCGGGCGCCGATCAGCCCCGCCTCCGGATCCGTACCGGCGCTCGGCGGGGAGTCTCCCGGAAGGATGACGCGGGTGGGAGATATCGGACGCTGGAACGAGCAGGCAGACGAGCTCATCGACGAACTGCGCTCGGTCGCTCACGCGCGAATGATCATCATCTCCGGCCCCTCCGGCGTGGGCAAGGACACGGTGATCGAGCACATGCGGCTGGCCCACCCGGACTACGCCTTCGCCGTCACGGCCACCACCCGTCCGCGACGACCCGGAGAGATCGACGGCGTCCATTACATTTTCATGGAACTCCACGAGTTCGATGACGCTCGCCAGCGCGGGGAGTTCCTCGAGGCTGCCGAGGTCTACGGGAACTACTACGGCGTGCCGCGCGAACGTGTACGCCGTGCCCTGCGTGCGGGCAAGAACGTGGTCGTCAAGGTGGATGTCCAGGGGGCGGCCTCCATACGGTCGGTCGCACCCGATGGGATCTTCATCTTCCTGGCGCCCCCGTCGATGGCCGAGCTCACGGCGCGTCTCCGGAATCGGAAGACCGATGACCCCGAGGCACTCATGCGCCGGCTGGCGACGGCCTCGCGGGAGCTGCGGCGAGCGTGCGAGTTCGAGTACGTCGTATTCAACGAGCGCGACCGGCTGGATGATACCCTCGCGACCATCGACGCGATCATCACCGCGGAAAACTGTCGTATCGCGCATCTCTGATCGCCGCGGCTCGGCGGTCTGGACGCGCGGTCGGATGGCCGCGGGCGCGCTCAGCCCCGTCGGAACGCCGCCTGGCGCTCGTCCGCTTCGTCCTCGTCCTCCGGAATGTAGTGCAACGTTGACCGGTCCTCCACGCGGTCGACGAAGAGGATGCCGTCGAGGTGGTCGATCTCGTGTTGCAGGATCCGGGCGAGGTAGCCCGACGCCTTGATGCGGACTTCCCGGTCGTCGAGATCTCGGGCCTTGACCGTGACGTTCATCGACCGCGCTACGTCGCCGTACCAGCGCGGGATACTCAGACATCCCTCGGGGCCGAGCTGTCGACCGGTAGCACGAATGACCTCGGGGTTGACCAGCGCGAGGTCGACCTGTGGGTCGTCATCGTCCTCCAGCCCCGGCGGCATGCCGATGACGATGAGGCGCCAGAGTAGCCCCACCTGCGGCGCGGCGAGCCCTACTCCGTCGGCATCTTCCATCGACTCGCGCATGTCCCGGGCAAGCCGACGCACCTCCGCGTCGATCTTGCGGATCTTGACGGCTTTTTCGCGCAGGCGTGAATCGCCCTCCGTGATGATCCTCAGCGATGCCATATCCGGTCGTGTCTCCGCTTGCCAGGTGCGTGATGCCGGGAGCCGCTCGGAGCATGCGCGTGGCCGACGCGGACGCAGTTCGGTCCGGCGCCGGCGCGCGTAACGCTCACGCAGTGCGTTCCAGCCGAGCGGCCTGGAAATCGCAGCCGGGGGTCTGACAGCGTACGCCTCGCCCTCGCGACTCCACCAGGAGTCCCCCGCACTTCGGGCAGCGCTCCCCGGTGGGCCGGTCCCAGCTCGAAAAGTCGCACTCAGGATAGCGACTGCAGCCGAAGAAGACGCGGCCCTTCTTGGTGCGACGCTCGACCAGTTCCCCCTCGTGGCACTTCGGGCAGGCAACGCCGATCTTCCGCAGTAGCGGCCGCGCGTTGCGGCATTCGGGGAACCCGGAGCAAGCCAGGAAGCGCCCATACCGTCCGAGCTTGATCACCATCGGACGGCCGCACTTCTCGCAGACCTCGTCGGTTGGTTCGTCGGCCACCCGGACGCGACCCATCTCCTTCTCGGCGCGCTCTACTGTCTCATGGAATGGCGTGTAGAACTCGCGGACCATCGGGACCCATTGCCGCTCGCCTGAGGCGATCTCGTCCAGGTCGTCCTCCATCTTGGAGGTGAACTGGACGTCGACGATCGTCGGGAAGTGCTGCACCAGGAGGTCATTGACGACGCCGCCGAGCTCGGTCGGCACGAGCCGCCGCTCCTCGGCCGTCACGTAGTTGCGTGCCTGCAAGGTGGCGATGGTCGGTGCGTAGGTGCTCGGCCGGCCGATGCCCTGCTCCTCGAGCACCTTGACCAGCGTGGCCTCCGTAAAGCGCGGCGGCGGCTGGGTGAAGTGCTGCTCGGGGAGTAGCCGGCGCAGGTCGAGCAGTTCGCCGACACTGAGCTCGGGGAGGGCGTCGCGGTCCATCTCGTCGATCGCGTCGTCGTCGCGCCCCTCACGGTAGATGGCGAGGAAGCCCGTGAACTTGATCACCGATCCGGTCGCGCGGAAGCGATAGGGCCAAGCGCCGTCCCGCGCGCCTGCGTCGATGTCCACCGCCGTGCTGTCGAACACCGCGTTCCGCATCTGACTGGCGATGAAGCGCTGCCAGATCAGCCGGTAGAGCCGGTACTGCGTCACGCTGAGGAACGGTCGCACGATCTCGGGATCGCGCTCCGGGTCGGTGGGCCGGATGGCCTCGTGCGCCTCCTGCGCCCCCTTCGCCTTGCGCGTGTAGATCGGTGGACGCTCCGGGACGTACTCACCCCCGAAGCGCCGAGCGATGACGGTGCGCGCGCTCGCCTGGGCCGATCCGGCCACGTTGGTCGAGTCGGTACGCATGTAGGTAATGAGCCCCTGGGTTCCGGCCGCGCCGAGGTCGACCCCTTCGTAGAGCTCCTGGGCGATCTGCATGGTGCGGCGAACCGGGAAGCGCAGCTTGCGCGAGGCTTCCTGCTGCAGCGTGCTGGTCGTGAAGGGCGCGGCCGGGCGACGCTGCGTCTCCTTGACCTCGATGTTTCCGACCTGGAACTCGGCACCGTCCAGTGCTCGCACGATGGCGATGGTGGTCGCCTCGTCCTTGAGCTCGGGCTTCTCACCGTTGACCCGAGTCAGCGACGCGGTGAATTCCGCCGGCTTCTGGCGCCGGCCGGCGTCGCGTTTGGCGAGCTCCGCGTCGAGGGACCAGTACTCCTGAGGCACGAAGGCCTGAATCTCGCGCTCCCGCTCGACCACGAGCCGCAGGGCCACCGACTGGACGCGACCCGCGGAAAGCCCGCGCTTGACCTTCTTCCACAGCAGCGGGCTGATCTCGTAGCCCACCAGCCGGTCGAGCACCCGCCGTGCCTGCTGTGCCTCGACCAGCCGCATGTCGATGTCGCGCGGATCCGTCAGCGCCGTGTGAATGGCATCCGACGTGATCTCGTGGAACACGATGCGGTGGACCGGTTTGTCGCCGGGATTCGTGGCCTCGATCAAGTGCCAGGCAATCGCCTCGCCCTCGCGGTCCGGGTCGGTCGCCAGCAAGATCTCTCGTGCGCCCTTGACGTCTTCGCGCAGCTGCTTGACGACGCTCGTCTTGTCCCGCGGGACCAAGTAGTCGGGTGCAAAGCTCCCCTCGACGCCGACGCCAAGCCGGCTCTTCGGGAGGTCCCGGACGTGGCCCATCGAGGCCTTGACCGTGTAGCCGCGCCCGAGGTAGCGCCCGATCGTGCGCGCCTTCGTCGGCGATTCGACGATCACCAGCGTGCCCCTGGGGCTCGTCGCTCCGACCGGCTTGCGTCCGGCGGCCGGCTTGCCGCCGCCGCTGGTCTTCGCCGGCGAGCGCGGTGTCTTGGACGACGAGGCCTTTGCCGTCGTCGACTTCTTGGTGGTCTTGCTCGTTCGTTCCGTCATATCGTCTAGCTACGTCCTACGTGATGTGGGCGAACCGGCGCGATGCAGCGCCGGGTAGACCCTCGTCAAGTCATGGTTCATCTTCGACGGCGTGGTCAGGGTGTGAAGGGTCACACGTACCAATATGACACACCCGCCCGCGGCCGCCGGCCCTGGGTTCGCCGTGGGTTCGCCGTGGGTTCGATGAAACCCCTGAGTCATGCGGGGCCGCGCTCCCGCATCAGACAATTCTACCCGGCCAGTCGAGCGGCGACCTCCTCGCCGCTAGAGGAGTCGGGAATCCCCGGACTCCTTGAGCAACTGGACGATCTGTCGCACGTCCTGGGCACGCGAGCGATGGCAGACCAGCAGCACGTCGTCCGTGTCCACGATCACCAGGTCCGCGACGCCCAGCGTCGCGACGGCGCGCCCGTTACCGAACACCAGCGTGGCAGACGTGTCGACCGCGATATGCGCGCCCTCGACGGCCACGTTCTCGCCCTCGACGGTCGCGAGCACCTCGGCGAGGCTATGCCAGTCGCCCAGATCCGTCCAGCCGAAGGTCGCCGGGACGACGGCAACGCGCGACGACTGCTCAAGGATGCCGTGGTCGATTGTCACGTCCCGCAGGCCCGGCCAGAGCCGCTCCATCACTTCGTCACGCTGCGGTGTATCCCACCAGGCGGCGATCTCCATTAGCGGCTCGTAGACGTCCGGGAGCAGGTCGCGGATCGCGTCGAGCAGCGCTCTGGCACGCCAGACGAACATGCTGGCGTTCCACAGGTAGTCTCCGCTCTGAACGTAGCGTTCGGCGGTCTCGTGGTCCGGCTTCTCCTTGAACTCCTCGACCCGCCGCGCGCTCAGCCCGTCACGCTCGAACATCACCGAGCCGCACCGAATGTAGCCATATCCCGTCTCGGCATAGGTTGGCTGAATACCGATCGTCACCAGGTAGTCCCGGCTGGCAGCCTCGGCCGCGACAGCCACGGCACGACGAAAGGCGGACGAATCCACGACGTAGTGGTCGGCGGCGAAGGATCCCATGATGGCATCGGGGTCACGGCGCGCGACCAGCGCGGCACCGAGCCCGATTGCGGGACCGCTGCCTCGGGCGACCGGCTCGACCACGATGTTCTCTTCTGGCAGTTCACGGAGTTGCCGGGCGACCGCGACCGCATGGGCACTGCCGGTGACGACGAGCAGGTTCTCTGCCGGCACGAGCGGCAGGAGGCGGTCGACCGTCGCCTGAAGCATCGAGCGCGGTCCGGGCAGAGGTAAGAGGAACTTGGGGCGCGCCGCCCGGCTGGCGGGCCACAGCCGGGTTCCGCTCCCGCCGGCTGGGATCACCGCGTGGAGCTTCATCGGACCCGGTCCCTGGGCCTCGCTTGACGCACCGGTTCAGGCGCGAACGTAGTGCTGAGCACCGACATTGCGGACGAATCCTTTCAGCTGAAGCTCGAGCAACAGCGCGCTCAGGTGGCTCACGGCCATGCCGGTGTCGAGAGCGATCTCGTCGATGTGGCGCGGCTGTGTGTCAAGTGTATCAAGTACGGTCGTCTCGTCGCCGGAGGCCGGCAGCAGCTGACGGGTCTCCATAGCCACCTCACGGTCCACGAGATTGAGGTCGTTGAGCACGTCGTCGGCGGTGGCCGCCAGCGTTGCCCCGTCGCGCAAGAGCTGGAGCGGCCCCTCGCTGCCGGGCGACAGGGCCGAGCCCGGCACCGCGTAGACGGTGCGACCCTGATCGGCGGCGAAGTTCGCCGTGATGAGCGCTCCACTACGACGCGGAGCCTCCACCACGATCACGCCGAGCGACAGGCCGCTGATGAGGCGGTTGCGGACCGGGAAATTCGGAGCATCGGGCGGAGTCCCCAAGGGAAACTCGGTCACGACGGCCCCGTTGGTCACGATCGAATCGGCCAGCCGGCGATGTTCCGGCGGGTAGATCGTATCGATGCCACAGCCGAAGACGGCAATCGTTCTACCACCGGCGTCCAGCACTGCCTGGTGGGCCGCACCGTCGATACCGCGCGCAAGCCCGCTCACCACGGTGACGCCGGCCGCCACCAGGTCCGTGCTCAGACGCCTCGCCATCTCCCGCCCGTATGACGACGCCCGCCGTGTTCCCACGACCGCGACGGCCGGTTGGTCTGCCGGCCCGAGGTCCCCTCGCACGTAGAGCACCAGTGGCGGGCTCGGGATCTCTCGCAGCAGCCGGGGATACTCGTCGTCGGCCAGGGTGAGGATAGCGACGCCGTGGTGATCGATGCGTGCGAGCTCACGGTCGAGCGCGACACGCCCGCGAGTTGCGGTGAGGGCATCCGCGGCGCGTTGGTTCAACCCGGCGGCCCGCAGCGCGGCGGGGTCGGCGTGCCAGGCGGCCTCCAGACTGCCGAAGTGCTCCAGCAGGCGGGCGACACGAGTCGCGCCGATACCGGGGACGAGGTGAAATCCGAGCCAGTAAGCGGTTTCACCCATCCCTTGCCTCCCGACCGACCTGGCGTCCGCGCGGAGGTTATACGAAGCGGAGGATACCGGCGTCAATGGAACCTTTCGGTGATCGTCGGGCCGCCCGAACGCGCCGGACGCCCGCGGTAGCGTGGCGCACATTACGGCCGGTGCCGAGGATTGCCTACTCCTGACGCGTGCTAGAATGCCGGAGCCCGTCGGGTTATGCGCAGCGTGGGCGGGGGTCCGGCGCCGTCCGCCCGAATTTGGTGGAGGTGAAGGTGCGACCGAACGAGGTAAAGCGCAAGCTACAGCTCGGGGAGCCGGTCATCGGCTGCTTCGTCGGGTTCCCGTCGGCGGAAGCCGTCGAGATCTGCGGCTATGCGGGATACGATTTTGTCATGATCGACGCCGAGCACGGTCCGATGACGACCGAGTCGGTCTATCACATGATTCTCGCCGCCGAGGTGTCCGGAACGACACCACTGGTGCGCGTGCCCGAGAACGAGCCGCCGACGATCCTGCGCCACCTCGACATCGGTGCGGCCGGCGTTATGGTGCCACAAGTCAACAGCGCCGACGAGGCGCGGGCCGCGGTACAGGCGACCAAGTACCACCCGCATGGGCGTCGCGGACTCGCCGGAGTGCGCGCCTCTCGCTTCGGCATCGGCCAGACGTTGCGCGAGTATACCGAGTTCTCGAACCGCGAGACGCTGGTCATCGTCCAGATCGAGAACATCGCCGGGGTCGATCGAGTTCCCGAAATCCTGCAGGTTCCGGGAATCGACGTCCTGTTCGTCGGACCGTCGGACCTGTCGCAGTCGATGGGCTATCCTGGCCAGCTGACGCACCCCGACGTGCTGGCCACGATGGCTCGGATCCGGCAGATGGCGAGCGGAACCGGCGTGGCACTCGGCATGATCACGGGCTCCGCGGAGGACACCAATCACCTGCTCGAGCAGGGTTACCGGATGATCGGCGCCAGCGCCGGTGGGTTGCTGGCCGGCGCCAGCCGTGAGTTGCTGGCGGGCGTGCGTCGCTAGGGAGCGGGAACGCGACCGTCAGGCGTGGAAAGGGTACAGGGCGAAGCGATGGTGGATACTCCTCTCTTCCCGAACGCGTTCTTCGAGGGCGAGTTCGTCCCGATCGACCAAGCGAAGGTGAGTGTCGCCACGCACGCGCTGCAGTACGGGACCGGCTGTTTCGGCGGCATCCGCGGCTACCTCGACCACGATGGCAGCACGATCAACATCTTCCGGCTACCGGATCACACGCGCCGCCTACTGCAGTCCGGCATGCTCCTGCGCGCCCAGCTCCCCTACAGTGCCGGCGATGTGGCAGGCATCATCACCGAGCTCGTGCGACGCAATGCGCCGAGCCAGAACGTCTATATTCGCCCCTTCATCTACAAGGCCGGCCTGGAGCTGACCCCGAGGCTGAGCGGTGTTCGCGACCAGCTCGCGGTGTACATGCTTCCGCTGAACGACTACCTCGATCTGAACACGCCCCTCCGGCTGATGGTGTCGTCCTGGCAGCGCATCGAGGACAACATCATCCCGAGCCGCGCCAAGATCACCGGCGGCTACATCAACTCCAGCCTCGCCAAAGACCAGGCGGCAGAGGGCGGCTTCGACGACGCGATCCTCCTCAATCGCGAGGGAAAGGTGTCGGAGGGCAGCGGCGCGAACCTCTTCATCGTGCGTAACGGTGCGCTGGTGACGTCGCCGATCACGGCCGACATCCTGGAGGGGATCACCCGCCGCTCGCTGGTCGAGTTCGCGCGCGACGCCGGGGTGACCGTCGAGGAGCGCGCCATTGACCGGAGCGAGCTCTACATCGCCGAGGAGGCCTTCCTGTGCGGCACCGGGGTGCAGATCGCCGGCGTCGGCTCGATCGACGGCAGACCGATCGGCAACGGTGAACGCGGCCCGATCACGGCGCGCATGCAGGACACGTTCTTCTCGCTGGTCCACGGGGAGGAGTCCCCCTACCGGCGCTACCTGACCCGGGTGACCATCGGGTGACGCTGCGGCCATGCCGGGCTGCTGAGGACGGTCTCGGCCGCGACCGTGCCGCGGACCGACGCAGTGCATTCCTCGACCGGGCGAGTCGCCGGCACCGGCTGGGCAGGCGGCGGGCCTACGGAGGTGTCACGCCGCGGGCGCTTGCCGCGCCGGCCCTTGTACGGTCACGTGCGGGCTACCATTGCACGACATCAGGCCAACGGCTATTCTGGTGTGGTTTCGAGCGAACATCGAGCGCTGGTTTCCGAGCGAGGGCAGGTAAGCGGCGGAACTGGGGCGCAAACGGCACGCGCGTTTGACCGCCCGTATCGTGCGTGCTACACTCGCGGCAGCATTGCACACGGGATCGAGTGTCGTGCCGCAGCGGGTCGCGGGATTGACAGTGCGTGTCCGCGCGGGGCAGGACAGCGCTGTACCGTTCGGTGCTTCTCTGGCATGCTGGTGAACCGCAGGGCATCAGCGTCGGGCCGTGAGGTGAAGGAGAGACGATGGATCCCCTGCTTGACGTGAAGGGTCTCAGAACGCAGTTCTTCACCCAGGACGGGGTGGTGAAGGCCGTCGATGACATCACGTTCCACCTCATGCCGGGCGAGACGCTCGGGATCGTGGGTGAGTCAGGGTGCGGCAAAAGCATCACCGCGATGTCCATCATGCGGTTGATTCCGAATCCCCCCGGAAAGATCGTCAGCGGTGAGATCAAGTTCGAGGGCGAGGACATCCTCAAGATGAGCGATGAGGAAGTCCGCTCGATCCGGGGCAACAAGATCGCCATGATCTTCCAGGACCCGATGACGTCCCTCAACCCGGTGCTCACGATCAATCGCCAGATCTCGGAGGCGCTGGAGCTGCACCTCGGCATGAGCCGCAGCCAGTCGCGTCAGCGGAGCATCGAGCTTTTGAAGATGGTCGGCATCCCGAACGCCGAGGAGCGGGTGGACCAGTACCCGCACCAGTTCTCCGGCGGCATGCGCCAGCGCGTGATGATCGCGATGGCCCTCTCCTGCAACCCGCGCCTGCTCATCGCCGACGAGCCGACGACGGCCCTGGACGTGACGATTCAGGCGCAGATCCTTGACCTGATGCGAAACCTCCAGCAGGAACACAACACCTCGCTGATGATGATCACGCACGACCTGGGCGTGGTGGCCGGCATGACCGACCGCATCCAGGTGATGTACGCGGGGCACATCGTCGAGACGGCGCCCACCGAGGAGTTGTTCGCCAACCCGCGGCACCCATACACCGTGGGCCTGCTCAACTCGATCCCGCGTCTCGACGCCATGTCCAAGGCCAAGCTCAATCCGATCCGCGGGCTTCCGCCCGACCTGATTGACCTGCCGGACATGTGCCCGTTCCTCCCGCGTTGCGACTACGCGCGCGAGAAGTGCGAGCAGAAGAATCCGCCGCTGATGGACGTCAGCCCGACCCACCGCTCTGCGTGCTGGTTCTGGGAAGAAGTCAGCAAGGAAGGGCCAAAGGCGTAGGCGATGGCGACACAGGCGAGAACGCAAGACACCGGAAGCGGTAAGGTCGGGGACGTCCTGCTGGACGTCCAGGACCTCTACATGCACTTCCCGCTGACGCGCGGCATCATCGTGCAGCGCAAGGTCGGGGCGGTCCAGGCGGTCGACGGCATCAACTTCCAGGTGAAGAAGGGCGAGACGCTCGGCCTGGTGGGAGAGTCGGGCTGCGGCAAGAGCACGACCGGCCGAGCGATCCTGCAGCTCTACAAGCCGACGGGCGGGAACGTCGTCTTTCGGGGCCAGGACCTTACCAAGCTCGACGGCGGTGACATGCGCAAGATGCGCCGGCACCTGCAGATGATCTTCCAGGATCCGTACGCGTCACTGAACCCTCGCATGACCGTGGGCAGCATCATTAGCGAGCCGATGCAGATCCACAACCTCGTGCCCAAGGGGCAGCGCAACGAGCGCGTCCAGGAGCTTCTGGAGACGGTCGGACTGAATCCGTACTTTGCCAATCGCTATCCACACGAGTTCTCGGGCGGCCAGCGTCAGCGTATCGGTGTCGCCCGCGCGCTGGCGGCGAACCCGGACTTCATCGTGGCCGACGAGCCGGTGTCGGCGCTCGACGTGTCGATCCAGGCCCAGATCATCAACCTGCTGGAGGACCTGCAGGCACAGTTCGATTTGACGTACCTGTTCATCGCCCACGACCTCAGCGTCGTCCGGCACATCTCCGACCGCGTGGCGGTGATGTACCTCGGCAAGATCGTGGAGTTGGCGACTCGCAACTCGCTCTACGATGACCCGCTGCACCCCTACACCAAGGCCCTGCTGTCCGCGGTGCCGATTCCGGACCCGGTGATCGAGAAGAAGCGCGAGCGCATCATTCTGACCGGCGACGTGCCGAGCCCGATCAACCCACCGGCCGGCTGCCACTTCCATACGCGCTGTCCGTATGCGATGGACGTTTGCCGGAAGGTCGAGCCAAATTTCGTGGACCAGGGAGGCGGCCACTTCGTGGCCTGTCACCTCTATCCGAACTCCGGTGCGTAGCGCGCGAGACGAGCGGGAGCGGCGAGAGGGACCCGGGTGTTCAACTTCTTCAGTGTGCGGCCGGACCCGGCCTCGATCGCCGCGATCCTGATCGCGTTCGTTATCGGCACGACCGTCCACGAGTTCTGCCACGCGTGGACTGCCCTGATGCTGGGCGACGATACCGCGCAGCGTCAGGGCAGGATCACCCTCAACCCCATCATGCATTTCGATCCACTGGGGTTCCTTGGCATGGTCCTGATCGCCATCGGGGGATTCGGCATCGGTTGGGGCCGTCCGGTTCCGGTCAATCCGTCGCGGCTCCGCGGCCGTCAACGCGGCATGGCCCTAACGGCCATCGCCGGGCCGGTCTCGAACGTGGTGCTCGCCACCGCCTTCGCCCTGCCGCTGCGGTTCGGCAATGTATCGCTGCCGCACTTCGGGATGCTCCTGGTCCAGAGCATGGTATCGGTCAACCTGCTGCTCGCCTCGTTCAACCTCATCCCGATCCCCCCGCTGGACGGGCATAAGATCCTGACCGGTATCCTGCCGAGCTTCTGGTATCCGTTCCTGGCACCGCTCGAGCGGTACGGCGTGCTCATCCTCCTGGGCCTGATCCTGCTGGGTTCGATCACTGCCCCGATTCTGACGTCGCTGTATGGCCCGGTATACGGGCTGCTCCACTCCGTTATCGTCGGTCCAGCCTGATCCGCCGCGATGTCGAATCGGAGCGGTGACCGTCCGGTCACCCGTAGGAACGCCAGGCTGCGCGTACGCCAGTTCGTGTCGCATGTTGGAGCGCGCCCCAACCCGTCCGTCGACGCTCGATTGCGGGCTCTGCTGTCGCCGCTGCAACGGCAGCTCGTGCTGCGTCTTCCCCTCGCCGATCGAGCTCACTTGCTCGCGGTACACGATCGCCTGGCCGCCGGCGGCTGCGACGATCCCGACGTGCTCCTGGCGGCGTTGCTGCACGATGTGGGAAAGGTCGACGCGCATGGACGGGTCGGGCTCACCCAGCGGGTGGCGGCCGTATTGCTCGGTTGGCTCGCGCCGTCCATACTGACGTGGGCGGCTCGGCCAAGCCGGTGGGGGTGGCGGCACGGGCTGTACCTGGTGCGTGAGCATCCAGCGCTGGGAGCCGCGGCCGCCTGGGAAACGGGCTGCTCGGAGCGGGTCCGCTGGTTGATCGATCACCACCACGACGAGTCCGCGCTCGCGGATCCCGACCTGCGCCTGCTTCACACAGCGGATGAGGGGATCGATTGATGGCGGTTGCCGCCGAGCCGCGGGCACGCCTCGAGCCGTATCAGCTTCGGCTTCCGGTGTTCGAAGGACCCCTCGACGTGCTGCTGCGCCTCATCGAGCAGCGGCAGCTTGCGATCGCCGACATATCGCTCGTATCCGTGACGGACCAGTTTGTCGCCTACCTCGCGTCCGGAAACGTGCCGTCGGCGTCTCTGGCGGACTTCGCTGCCATGGCCGGGCGCCTGCTGGTGTTGAAGTCGCGCTCGCTGCTGCCGGTACCGCCCTTGGCGGATGGCGAGGCTGAGCCGGAGGATTTGGCGGCTCAGCTCGCGGCCTACCAGGCGATGAAAGCCGCCGCCGCGCGCCTTCAGGAGCTCGAGCACGCCGGGCTTCGCGCGTTTACGCATCACCCGCCGGCCGTCGACCACCTTCAGGTCGCGGAACGTCTGGCAGTGCCCTCCGTGACCGCACTCAGCCGCGCACTCTATCGCTGCCTGGCACGGGTCCGACCCGAGCCGGAGCCCTACATTCCAACCCCCAGCATCACCCTCGGCGCGATGACCCGCCGCTTGATGGATCGACTCCGCCGGCGTGCCCCGTTCAGCACGCTCGTCGGGGAACGTCCGTCGCGGACCGAGTACTCCGTGGCCTTTATCGCACTGCTCATGCTGCTACGGCATCGCGTCGTTGACGCCTCCCAGACCACGCTCTTCGGCGAGATTGAGGTGCTACGGATCGGCGCGCCAGAGGGCAATGCCGATGGCTGATAGCCGCGATGCGGCGAGTCAGCTTCCGCTCGAACCCGTGCCGGAGGATGGTCGCGTCGCCTCGCTTGGCGCGCTGCTGTTCACGGCCGCGGAGCCGATTCCGCTCGGGGTGCTTGCCGGACAGTTGGGGTGTTCGCAGTCGGTTGTCCGTGAGGCGTTGACCGAGGTCGACGCGCACCTTCATCGACTCGGACTGATGGTGCAGTGGTGCGACGCGGAGCGGATTCAGCTCGCGACGGCTCCGGCGCTGGCGCCGCTGGTGCAGCGATTCCTGGGACTTGAGCGAACGGTGCGGCTGTCTCAAGCGGCTCTCGAGACACTCGCGATCGTCGCCTACCGTCAACCGGTCACGCGCCCCGAGGTGGAGGCGATCCGCGGCGTTGACTCCACTGCGGTCGTGCAGAACCTGGTGGCCCGCGGCTTCATCGAGGCGGTCGGGCGCGCCGCGTCCGTGGGCAACCCGGTGCAATATGCGACCACGCCCGAGTTCCTGCGCTTCTTCGGTCTCCGCGGGTTCCACGAACTGCCGCCGCCTCCGGACGGTCTGCGACCGAATGGGTCGTCATCCCGCTGACGGCAGTCTGAGTGTCCGTCTCTACAATCGTGACCGGGAAGATGGTCGATGCTGGTGCGGGCCGATGCCGCGCGGCGACGGCGTCAGCGGATCAGTCTGCCGAGACGGCGGACATGCGGCGCAGGCGCGCCACCGCGTCGACGAGCACGGCGATCGTGCGGTCGATCTCCTCGGCGGTGTTGTCCTTGCCCAGCGTCAGCCGGATGCTGCCGTTGACCAGGTTCGGCGGTATACCCATGGCCGACAACACGTGGCTGGGCTCGGTCGATCCGGTCGTGCAGGCAGAGCCGCTGGATGCCGCGATGCCCTGCATGTCCAGATTGAGCAGCACCGTCTCGCCCTCGACTCCCTGGAACGACACGTTGACGTTGCCAGGCAGGCGACATCGCGCGTCGCCGTTCAACCCGGTGCCCGGGATGCGCTCGAGCAGACCCTCGATCAGCCGATCGCGCAGGGCCCCCAGGTGGGCGTTGCGCGCTTCGAGCTCACGGTAGGCCGTCTTCAACGCGACCGCCATGCCGTATATCGCGGCCACGTTCTCGGTGCCCGCCCGGTGGTTGTTCTCCTGCGCGCCGCCGCTCTGCTGCCAGAGGATCGGTGTCTGCCTTCGGACGTAGAGGAGACCGACCCCCTTGGGCGCGTAGAACTTGTGCCCGGAGAGAGAGACGAGGTCCACGTCGAGGGCCTGGACGTCTAGCGACAACGCGCCCGCCGCCTGGACGGCATCGGTATGTACCGTAATGCCGCGCTCATGGGCCAGCCGCGCGATCTCCGCGACGGGCTGAATAGTGCCCACCTCGTTGTTGGCGTACATGACCGAGACCAGCATCGTGTCGTCGCGGATCGCCGCGGCGACGTCGTCCGGGCGGACAATCCCGTCGCGTCCGGGGCGGACGTAGGTCACGGCGAAGCCGAACTTCTCAAGGTACTCGGCGCTATGGAGCACCGCGTGGTGCTCGATGGCGGTTGTGACGATGTGGTTGCCACGCCCGCCGAGCCGGTGCGCCCACGCAACGCCCTTGAGGGCCAAGTTGTCGGCCTCGGTGCCACCGGCCGTGAACACGATCTCGCGTGCCTGGCAGTTCAGTACGTTGGCGATTGTGGCGCGGGCCCAGTCCAGCCCGGCGCGTGCCTCTCTGCCGACGGCGTAGATGCTGGACGGGTTGCCGTATCGCGCCGACATGAATGGCAGCATCGCCTCGAGCACGGCCGGATCCACCGGGGTGGTCGCGGCGTGGTCGAGATAGATGTCCGTCTGATTCACGGACGCCCCCTTTGGGGAACAGGCCCGAAGCGATCAGGGAGCAGCCGGCGGCAAATCCTCAGCGGGTGGCCGGGACGCGCCGTCGCAGCAGGTCGGCCAGGGTCGTCGAGTCGAGCGCCTCGGCGATGCTGTCCCGGACCTTCACCCAGACCGCCCGCGTCGCGCAGCCGTCGATCATCGGGCAGAGGTCCGCATCGCCGTCCTCGGTGACGCAGCTCATCGGCGCGATCGGGCCTTCCATGACCCGGTACACCTCTCCGACGCACACCTCTTCCGGCGGTCGAGCGAGCTGGTACCCGCCGTGGGCGCCCCGGGTGCTCATGACCAGGCCGGCCCGGCGCAGAGGGCCGATCAGCTGCTCGAGGTAGGTGGCAGGCACGGCGGAGTCCGCGGCAATCGCCGTTAGCGGAACCGGACCCTGCCCGTACATCCGCGCCAGCGACACCATCGCCCGCATCCCGTATTCACCGCGCGTCGAAACCTTCATGGTGGGGCGTGCCTCTCGCGACCGCCGTGGCGTGCTGGTCGACCTAATCCTACACGCGGTCGGACTGACGGTCAAGCAACGCCGGAAACTGTCGAGTTGGGAAAGCCTGTACGTACGCACCATGTCGCATGTTCGCGGATGGCTCGCTATCCCGGCGGCCGGTGAGGGGATCGCAAATCGCCTGCCTCAGAGGCGAAAACGGCTAGCGTGCTAGCTGGACGAGGGCACGGTCGCCGTCGATGCCCAAGCGCGTGCCGAACGGCTCCGACAGCGCCGCGAAGCGCGCGAGGATCCCGACGGCTTCGTCGCCGCTCGCCAGTCGCGGCTGTCCGCGGTGGACAACCGATTCGCCGTGGCCGAGCGTCAGCGGGACCAGCTCGATCTCCTGTAGCGCCCGTCCGGTGAACCGACAGATGGGTAGTACCGACTGCCAGTAGCGTGGGTCGCCCGGGAAGCCTTTGGTTCCATGCCCACTGCGCGCCGCGAAGAGCTGGCCGGGCGTGCTGGTGGGGTCGACTCGAAAGCGATCGTAGGCGTCGGCCGGAACCTTGTAGACCAGGTCGTTCTGCGCGATGAAGTTCCCCAGGCTGTAGAAGATGGGCTTGCCCTGGTAGAGCTCCATGCCGCGCAGCAGGTGCGGGCCGTGGCCGACCACCAGGTCCGCGCCCTCGTCGACCATGCGGCGGGCGAAAGCGGAAATGAAGTCCGCCGGCTGCTCGCGGTCCGCCCCCTCCTCGTGCGCGTGGACACTGACGGCGACGAGGTCGGCGCGTCCCCGTGCCTCGCGCACCCAGCTCGCGATGGCGTCGACGTCCTTCGTCTTCGGCGACACCATAACGTCGGCCCGTTCGGCAGCACGGAAGCTCTGCCCGAGGAACGGGAAGTAATCCGGCGAGTCCGGCGGGAAGCCGAACCCAAGCTGAATCAGCTCCAGCCGCTGCCGCTCGACTCCTAGCGCCTCGGCGACCTCCCGCAGCGCGGTGAGCTGCGCCGCCGTGACGTCGAAGACGCGATCGTAGCGCAGCGGGTTCAATCCCGGTCGACCCGGGAGATCGGGGCGCTGCTCCGCCGCCTCCTGGCCTCGAATGAAGGTCGAGCAGCACGATACCAGCGCCAGAGTTCCGGCCGGGTGGTCGAGGTACACCGGCATCCGTGCCTCGGCCAGGTTCCGGCCGATACCGGCGAATGGCAGCCCCTTGGTCTCCAGGACCTCGATAGTGGCGAGGAGTCCTTCGATGCTGTAGTCGAGCGCGTGGTTGGTGGCCGCCGAGACGAGGTCGAAGCCCATGTCAAGCAGCTCGTCGACGACCCACGAGTGAGCGGCGAGATGGGTCCCCCCGGACTCGGCCGCGCCGAAGCCACGGAAGTCGTTCGGCAATACCTCCAGGTTGGTGAAGGCGAGGTCGGCCTCGCGGATAAGGTCCCTCAGCCCGCGCGTTGCCGGATCCCGCGCCAGCGTCGGACGGCGGGTGATCATGCTATCTCCGCTGAGGAGCAGGCGAAACGCCGGCTGTTCGACCATCGGATCCCTCCCGAGTCATCGTGCGCCGCGACGTACATCGCCCCGACGGCGGACCCTTCGTACGGCTGGCGGCTCTCCGTTCCGACGCTGCGCGCGGAGTATAGCGCGGTTGGTCGCGGGTCGGCGGGCTCTGGCATCATCGTCCGGGCCGTCGCGGGCAGCGGAGGGAGGGAGGCTTGAGCGCGGCGTCGTCTCGAGAAGGACTTGTCGAGCTGCGCGACGGGCGGCGGCTGGCCTATGCCGACCACGGAGTTTCGTCCGGGCGCCCCTGCCTGTTCTTCCACGGCATTCCCGGGTCGCGCCGTCAGCCCGAGCTGATCGCGGACGAGGCGCGCGCGGCCGGACTGCGTGTCATCGGCGTCGATCGCCCGGGCTTCGGTGGATCGACCTATCAGCCGGGCCGCCGGTTCCTCGACTGGCCGGCAGATGTGGCGGCCCTGGCCGCCGCCCTCGAACTCGATCGGTTCGCGGTCGTGGGCATCTCAGGTGGTTCGGCCTATGCGCTCGCGTGCGCCGTGACGTTGCCGGCTAGTCTGTCCGCGGTCGTGCTGCTCAGCGGGATGGGTCCGCTCGACGATCCGGCGGTCGGGCCGATGCTGCCGCGGTTTTCCAGATCGATGCGTCTCGGGGTGCGCCTGGCGCGGATCGCTCCGCGGGTGGCGCTCCGGCTCCTCGCGCGCCAGGTCGCCAGGGACTCGGCCCTGACGGATCCGTTAGCTCGCTGGGCCGCGATGATGTCGCCGGCGGATCGCGCTCTCCTCGCGCGCCCCGGGGTGGCGACCGCGCTGCGTGCTGATATCGCGGAGTCCGTCTGCCAGGGCCCGGTCGGGATGGCCTGGGATCTCGCGCTCTACGCCCGCCCGTGGGGTTTTCGCATCGGGGACGTGCCTGTTCCTGTCCTTCTCTGGCATGGAGATGACGACTGGAACGTGCCGGCGGAGTTCGGGCGCGGCCTGGCCCGGGCGTTGCCGAACTGCCGCGCGCACTTCTGGCCGGGTGAGGGGCACCTCGCCGCGATCAGCCACGCCGGTGAGATCTCGCAGGCGCTGTCGGCGACGATCAGTGCATGATGCGTCCACACGGGGAGGGCTGCCGGGAGCGGCGAGAACGAGCTCGCCACGCCGCAACCGGCGCGCTCAACCTGTCAGCCGCGCACGAAGTCCGGGCTGGTCCCCAGGTCGCGCACGAATGCCGCGATCAGCCGGATGGCCGCGTCGAGGTCGTCCAGGCTGATCAGTTCGTTCGGCGAGTGCATATAACGGTTGGGCACCGACACGACTCCGGTGGGGATACCGGCTCGTGCCGGCGCGTAGGCGTCGGCGTCGGTGCCGGTGGAGCGCGGCGTCCCTTCGAGCACGTACGGGATGCCCTCCCGGTGCGCGGCGTCCTCGAGCCGCCGAACGACGCCCGGGTGGACGGCGGAGCCCCGGGCCAGGACCGGCCCACCGCCGATGCGAACGTCGCCGTTGCCCTGCTTGTCGGCGTTGGGATGGTCGGTGGCGTGGGTCACGTCCAGCACGATGGCGACCGTCGGGTCCAGGGCGAACGCGCTGGTGCGGGCACCGAGAAAGGTGATCTCCTCCTGGGCGGCTGCCACCGCATAGAGGTCCACCGGCGGCCGATCCGGCGCCAGCGCGCGCAGCGTCTCGAGCGCGACGAAGGCGCCCATCCGGTTGTCGATGCCGCGTGCGACCAGCCGGTTGTCGCCCAGTTCCAGCGGTGGCTGCTCGATCACGATTGGGTCGCCAATCCGTATGGCATCGCGGGTCGCCGCTCCGCTGGTCGAACCGATGTCGATCCAGAGCTCCTTGATCTTGCTGGCCTTGTCGCGCTCCTCGGCGCTCAGCAGGTGGGCGGGACGGCGTCCGATCACACCGTGGACCGTCCGGTCGCGCCCGAGGATTCGCACGCGCTGGCCCGTCAGCACCTGGTCGTCCCAGCCGCCGATGGGCCGGAACCAGACGTAGCCCTCGTCGTCGACGTAGGTCACCTGAAGCCCAATCTCGTCGATGTGGCCCTCGATCACCACGGTCGGGCCGTCGCCGCGCAGCCGTGCGAAGCTATTGCCGTTGACGTCGGCCATGACCTCGTCGGCGAACGCCGCGGCTTCGGCGCGCCAGACCCTGGCCGCTGGCTCCTCGTAGCCCGACGGGCTGGCTGTCTCGAGTAGCGACAAGAGAAACCGCTTGCTCCGGTCGTCCAATGCGTGCCTCTGTCCTCTCTGCACGACTCCGCGCTGGTTCTCGATGGGGCACGACGCCGTCCCGGTCCGCGCTACAGGTTCACCTGGCAGTGCGCCGGCTGACCGTTGAGCACATTGGTGACGTTGAGGAGCGCCAGGTACATGGCGCGATCGAACGCGTCGGTTGTCGTGCCTCCCAGGTGCGGCGTCAGAATGACGTTGTCGAACTCCACGTAGGGGTTGTTGGGCCGGGGCTCCGTCTCGAACACATCGATCCCGGCGCCGGTAATGCGCCCGCTGCGCAGCGCCTGGACCAGGTCGGGCTCCTTGACCACCGGTCCGCGTGAGGTGTTTATCAGGTAGGCCGACGGCTTCATCATGCCCAGCGTCCGCTCGTCGATCATGTAGCGCGTCTCGGGCGTGAGCGGCACGTGGAGCGAGACGTAGTCGGACTCCTGGAGCAGCCGGTCAAGTGGGACGTAGCTAATGCCATTCTGGTTGGCGAACGTAATGTCCCAGACGATGTCGGTGGCCAGGACATTCATACCAAACGCCCGGCCGAGCAATGCAGTGCTGCGGCCGACGCGCCCGAGACCGACCACGCCCAGGGTCTTGCCCCACAGCTCTGGGCCGAAGTGGCCGCTGTTCCAGCTCCCGGCGCGCATCTCGCGATCCGCCGGGTAGATCTGACGGGAGAGACCGATCATCATGCCGAAGGCCAGCTCGGCGACGGAGTGGTTGTTGCAGCCGGCGCAGATGCAGACGGCGATACCGCGGCGGGTGGCCTCCTCGGTGTTGATGTGATCGTAGCCGACGCCCCCGGCGCTGACGACGCGCAGGCGGTTGGCATGGTCGTAGACGCGAGGCGTGATACGTTCGAGCCCGGTGATTAGCCCGTCCACGTCCTTGACCAGCTCGCAGAGCTGATCCTCGTCGACCGGGTACCGGATCTCACGGTCGGCGACGACACAGTCGCGCCCGGCGAGGAAGTCCGCAACGGTCGGTAGCTGGCTGCGAAACTTGCGAGACAGGATCAGGATCTCCTTGCTCATCGCTCGCACCTCTCCATGTGTTGGCCGATCGACGCGGCGCATTGTAGCGCCTGAGGCGGGATCGCGCACCGCCCAGACAACCGACAAGGGCGGCCGCCCGATCTCCGGCGATCATCGCGACGCGGCCACGAGAGGCCCTCAAATCGGGCACAAGATCCGCGTCCAGACGCGGAAAACCGGTCGTTGACAGGCGTCTCCGGCCGTGTTAATGTTCCGGCTGCAGCGGCCCACCTTGCCGCAATTCTCGTCCCTGCACGTCGACGGAGGACCTCCCCTTGTACCAGATTTTCAGCGTGCTCAATCTCGTCCTGACCGTGCTGGAGTTCGCGATTATCGGACGCGCCCTGATCTCCTGGGTAGACCAGAGCATGAGCAGCGCGGTCGCACGGGTGCTCGTCCAGGTTACCGAGCCGATCATCGCGCCGCTACGGCGCGTGCTCCCCACGGCCGGCATGATCGATTTCTCGCCGATGGTGGCGATCCTGCTGATCTTCGTCCTGCAGCAGATGCTAAGCCGGGCGATGTACTGAGCCGGGCTCCTGATCGGAAGCGCCGGTGGGGCCCCGCGGCCCCGCCGGCGCTCAGGCGGTTGTCGCTGCCGGTCTCGCGGCCGGCATGTCTCCACCGTAGTCACCTGAGAGCGGCGTAAACGGGACGTCCGGGTAGCCGAACGCCGCCGGGCCAATCACCGCCAGTGCGCGCTCGGTCTTGAGCATCGCCGGGGCCGGGATGCCCAGCACCGCGACCCGCAGGCCATAGCGCACCACCTCGGTGGTGATCGGCGCGGCCGTCTCGGCGTCCACCAGACAGATCAGATCCGGTACGACGGCGGCGACGGCGCCATCGCGGTGCGCGATCAGGTTCTCATTCTGAAAATCGACGGTCATTCGCGCGCCCCTGTCGGCTGCCAGACCGTCCAGGGTCAGCGAGCCACGCGCGAAGCCCGCGGCCATCCTCCGTACTACGTCTATCACCTTGCCGCGGAACAGAACCTGTCCACCGGCCACCGCGAGCACCGCCGCGATCGGGTCCCGGTGAGCCCAGCGGGCATCGCGTACGGTCGCGCCGATGCGCTCGGCCAGAGTAAGCGTCATCGGGACGGCGGTGCGACGGGCCTCGGCGCCGGACATCGCCGGGAACGCATAGCCCGCGGCGCCGCCCATCTGCACCGTCACTGCCCGGGCGTAGCGCTCCAACGTCACCGCGTCGGCGAGGTGCGGAAAGACGACCGTGTTGTGGTAGATGTCGGCGAGGGCGGCCGGTGTGACGCTGACGCCGTAGATGGCGAAGGTGTCCATCTGCAGCTCGGGAAAAGCCCGGCCCATGCCGTCGCCGTCGATCACCGGTAGGCCCGCCATGGCGCCCACCGCCATGGGGCGGGTCGAGTTGCCGCCCCCGATCTCGCCCGGAATCAGGTGGGTTGCTCGCCGGCCGAGGTGCTCCTCGAGCGCCCGCAGCGCGACCAGGGACTCGTCGCCCCGACTGATCCGCTCGATGCCGACCGTGGGCGCACCCATCGCGCCGACCGATACCACCAGTGCGTCGTCGGGCACGGCATCTGGCTCGACGACGGCGACACGGGCTCCCTCGTCCAGGAGCCGCTTGACGTGGAGCTTCCCGTAGTAAGGGTTGCCGCCGCCGCCAGTGCCCAGGATCCCCGCCCCGATGGCGACGTTTTCGAGCTTGTCTTGATCGACGTACCACACCACCGGCTACCCCTTCAGTTCCCCGACGGACTTCATCCGGACCCGCAGCGCATTGGACGGGAGGTAGGCGAGCGGGATCTCGTCTACCTCCACGATCTCGACGGTCGCGGGATCGGCACCCGCCTCCCCGGCCAGTGCAACGGCCTCGGCACGCGCCGCCTCGAGCACGCCCTCTCGGGTTCGCCCCTCCATCGAGAAGATGCGGTCGATCTCACCGCTGACCTGAGCGATGGCCGCGCCAATGGCGTTGGCGACCGCGGCATGGGCGGGGCGGATGACCTCCGAGGCGCCTTCGATCGAATCGCCGACCAGGACGTTGCCGCCGCCGACCACGATGACAGGCGCGGGCGACGGGCTCGTCTTGAGCGAGTCGACCAGTGCCGCGACACGCTCGTCGATGACGCGGAGCGCACGGTCGACGAGGTCGGCCGGTAGATCCATTGCCAGCGCCAGTCGGCCGATCTGGGCGCGGCCGGCGGCGACCGCTACGTCGGTTGCTGTGACCGTTCGCCCTCCGAAGACGAGTGCCTCGTCGGTGATGCGGTAGCCAACGCTAACGGGGCCGACCACCTGCCCGCCATACTCCACGATGCTCCCGCCGCCCAGTCCCACGCTGGCTACGTCGGGCATGCGGAAGTTGGTCCGGACACCGCCGACCTGGACCTCGAAGGACGCCTCGCGTGGGAATCCGCGCACCAGCGCCCCGCCGTCCGTCGTGGTCCCGCCGATGTCGAGCACGATGGCGTCGGCGCCGCCGCTCAGAACGGCCGCCCCGCGCATACTGTTGGTAGGGCCGGAAGCGAAGGTAAGCACCGGATAGCGCGCGGCGAATGCCGCGGTCATGAGTGTTCCGTCGTTCTGGCTCAGATAGAGCGGCGCCACGATCCCGAGTTCCTCGAGCGCGCGCCCGTAGGCGCCGATCGTCTGTCGCGCCAGGCTGGCCAGGCAGGCGTTGAGCGCAGCAGCGTTCTCGCGTTCGAGCAGGCCAAGCCGGCCAATCTGGTGAGAGAGCGTGATGGCGGCGTTAGGGAGCTCCCCGGCGAGGATCTCCGCCGCGGCCACTTCGTGGTCGGGGCTGACGGGCGAGAAGACGGACACGATGGCGACCGAGGCGACGTCCTCCGCCGCGAGCCGGCGGGCCGCGCTCCTGATCTCTTGCGGATCGAGCGGGGTGATGACCCGGCCGTCGTACTGGTAACCACCATGCAGCATCAGGGCCTGGCCCCCGATCGCGCGGCGCAGCTCGTCGGGCCAGTCGGTCAGCGGTGGAATCGACTGCGTGGCCGGCAGCCCGAGGCGAATCACGGCCGTGCGGTCGAGGCCGCGCCGCTGCACCACGGCGTTGGTGAAGTGCGTCGTCCCGATCATCACGGCGTCGATGTCGCGCGGCGAGACATCTGGATGGTCCAGCACATGGCGGAGCGCCGCCGTGATCCCGTCGATCACGTTTCCGGTCGTGGGGCGCTTGGACCAGGTCACGACGTCGCGGCCGTCCATCAGGACCGCATCGGTATTGGTCCCGCCCACGTCGATACCGATGCGCACGTGCCCTCTCCCCCTCGTCGCTGACAGGTCCGTCACGCTGCCGACGGCGGCCCGATGTCGCCAGATCAGTCGCCGGGCGACGCCGGTGCTCGGGCCCGCTCCGGGTTGCGGGACAGCAGGAACACCTCGAGCAGCATGACGATGAGCGCCAGCAACGCGGCGTTCACCCACGACAGGACGTCCAGCAGGGCGAGCAAGAGGCAGCCGACCATGAACATGGCTGCCAGGTACCCCTCGCGCCTGGCGCGGACGAAGTCGTATCGCTGGCTGCGGCGGGTGAGGAGGCGAAAGCCGATGGCGGCCGAGATGAGGGTAAAGATCGTCGCGATGGCCATGGTCAGCGGGACCAGGAACACCAGGACAATGGGGAGCGAGGGCTGCGTACCGGGCTCGACGAACGCGACCACGAACGCGAGCGTGGACCAGGCGACCATAGCCTCCAGGTCGTATAACGGGATCCGCAGCGCCCGTGAGATGGGGATGAATGTCACGGCCGGGGCGAGCACGAACGTGCCGTAGGCCACCAGCCGCTCGGGTGCCCAGAAACCCGGCACTCCGCCGATACCGCGCACGACGATGAAGTCGTAGACGCCGGTCCAGGCGAGTGCCGCCGCGCAGAGCACCAGCACGGGCAGCAGAACCCGCCAGAGCCGGCTTGGGCGTCTCGTCCGTGCCACCGTGTTTGCCGTCACTCCCGCCGTCGCGCGCCAATCGTGGGGCTGAGTGTAGCACCCGAACGACCCGCGCCGCGGGCCAACCGTGATCGTTATAATCGTCGACCGCGGGTACGTGGCGGGAGGCTCGATGGCGCCGCTAGAGATCTACCTCGACGACGTGGTGCGACTGCGCAAGCCGCACCCCTGCGGCTCGACCGAATGGACCGTCGTGCGCCTGGGGGCGGACATCGGTCTGCGCTGCCACGGCTGCGGGCATCGCGTCCTGCTGCCCCGCCGCACGCTGGAGAAACGACTCAAAGCCTTCGTTAGCCGCGGCCCCGGGTTCGCCGAGGCGCGCACACAGGTGGCAACAGATCGCACGTCTCCGGCGGGCGCGGCCGGCGACCGGCCGCCCGCCGGCCGCTAGCGCCTACCAAGGCCGATGGCCGGCTTATCCGGCGAGGTCCATGACCAGGCGCCGCGCCTGGTACAGATTCACGGTCCAGCCGACCCCGAAGACCTGCGGTACGAACAGCCGCACGTCGTTCGGATTCCACCAGCGTTCTGCCATCCGCTGCAAAGTCGGCACGCGGAAGTCGTAGGGGATGCTAAAGATACGGCCCTCCCAAGTGCGCTCATCGGCAGGCAAGCGCAGCTGCTCGATGATGGCCGCGGCCGCCAGCAGCATCCCGGCCAACGAGACAAGTCTGCGAATCCGGTTCACAACATCACTCCTTCCCGTCGTGTCAACGTCCAGGGTTCTTGTCCTCACCGGCCTTCGAGGGTACGGCCGTCAGGCAGCACGGTTCGGCCGCTCCCAGACCCACGTTCCACCGAGCATCGTGCGTAGCACCCTGGTGTCGCGCAGTTCCACGTCCGACACCGACAGTGGGTCGCGGTCGACGACCACGAGGTCCGCGAGCTTCCCGGGCTCAATCGTGCCGCGCTCCCCGCCGTCTCCGGTCGCAGTCGCCGCCCAGGAGGTGTAGCAGCGCAGCGCGTCCCGCCGGTCGATACGCTCGGCGGGGTCGAGCCGGCGCCCGGCGACCGTCCGCCGCGCGACCGCCGCATACATGCCGACGAACGGGTTGAAATCGGCGATGGGCGAGTCCGAGGTGCCGGCAATCGGGACACCGGCGCGAACGTAGCTCGCCATCGGAATCGCCCGCGCCGCGCGATCCTCTCCGACGCTGACCACGAAGCTCTCTCCCAGGTGAACGATGAAGGGCGTGCTGACCAGCGCAGGGATATGGAAGCGCGCCATCATCGGCAAAACCGCAGCGCTTGGGAAGTAGGCGTGGTGAACTCGATGGTGCAGCGCTGGGTTCGGAGCGCCCTCGAGAGCGGCCGCGTAGGCGTGAACGGCGAGATCCTGGGCAGCCACGCCACACGTGTGCGTGTCGATCGAGTAGCCGATATCGTGGACCCACCGCACGAGAGTCGGGTACAGACCGGGGTCGACGACCCACTGTCCGATGTTATCCGGCTCGTCCTGGTAAGGTGCGTCCATTCTCGCCGTGCGGTCGCCGATGCCACCGTCCAGCATGAACTTGACGCCATCGATCCGCAGCAGGTCGTCCTCGGGGTGCCGTCGTGACCGCACGTCGAGGATCCAGTCCTTCAGCGATGACTCGCGCTCGGCTGCCCCATAGCCCCAGCCGGCCAGGAGCAGGTTGGTCCGGACGGTGAGCCGGCCGGCGTCGTGCAGACCGTAGAACGCCGCCAGCCCATCGTCGTAGAGGCCCGGCTCGGCAACGCCGACCAGGCCGACCGCGTTATAGGCGCGACAGCCGCCGGCCAGAGCGGCTTTGAGAGATCCCGGCGACGGCGGGGGGAGCGCACGGAGGACCAGATCCTTCGCCCGGTCACGGAACAGCCCGTCTGGCTCACCCGACTCGTCTCGGTCGAACCCACCCGCATATCGCTCGCCCGGCTCCGGGTCCGGTGTCACCCGACTCACTCCGGCAGCCGCGATCGCCAGGCTGTTTGCCACGAGCTTGTTCCAGACGCGGTGGAGGATCACCGGGTTGGCCGGGGCGGCGCGGTCAAGCTCCCAGCGAGTGGGGTAGCGGCGCTCCGCGAGCAGACTCTCGTCCCAGCCCTTGCCCACGATCCACTCCCCCGGCTCCGAGGTGCTCACCCGAGCGGTCACGCGGTTGAGAATCTCGTCGATCGAGCGGCAATCGTACAGCTGGATCTGCTGCAGCACCTGGCTCGTCGACAAGAGATGGTTGTGGGCGTCGATCAAGCCCGGCAGGACGGTCAGTCCGGCCAGGTCCTCGACCACCGTTCCGGGGCCGGCCAGAGCACGGATGGCAGCGGTCGAGCCGACGGCGCTGACCCGCCCGCCCGACACGGCAACGGCCTCCACGACGGAGAACGCGGCGTCGACGGTCAGCACCCGACCATTGAGCAGGACGCGATCCGGACTGTGACTTGCTTGGGACATCGCGTGCTCCTCCGCGGGGCGTACCCGGCGCCCCGTCGCGTGCATGGTAGCTCTTCCCTGGTGCGCATGTCACCTCGCGGTCGCGCGGAACGCGGCGGTGGATCGGCCTGGCCGGCGAATCTCTTACGTACGTTCGTCCTGTACGGACACTCTCCAACAGGCGCTTTCCTTGACACGGCGCGAAGCGGACCACTATCATTCATGCGGATCTGTGCCATGGTCTCCAAGCTGCCGCGTGGTGTGCTCCTCTCGGCGCTGAGCACCATCGGTGCAGTCTATCCGAGAACCTTAACAAGTGAATCGGCCAACGACACGAGGAGCGTACTTCATGTTCCTATATGCAATTGTTGTCCTCCTCATTGCCGTGGCCCTCGGCGTGATCGCGGGGATCTTGACGCACCTGATCATGCGGTCCACCGCATCGACAAAGGTGCGCGAGGCAGAGGCGAACGCGCAGCGGGTCATCGAGGAGGCGGAGTCCCGGCGTCGAGAGCTCGTACTGGAAGGCAGAGATGAGGCGATCCGTCTGCGCGACGAGTTCGAGCGCGAGCTCGTATCCCGGCGCAAGGAGTCGGAGCGGATCGAGCGAAGGCTCCAGCAGAAAGAGGAGCAACTCGATCGGCGCCTCGAACAGCTCGACCGACGCGACCGCAAAGTGCAGCAGACGGAGCGCGAGATCGAGGAGCGGCGCGACAAGCTCGAAGAACTCGAGCAGGCGCGCCAGGACGAGATCGCCCGCGTGGCTCAGTTGACGCTGGATGAGGCTCGGGCAATTCTGCTCCAGCAGGCCGAGCGCGAGATGCGGGAAGTCATGAACCGCATGGTCCGCGAGACGGAGCAAGAGGCAAAGCTTGATGGCAATCGTCGCGCGCAGATGATCCTGGCTACGACGATCCAGCGCATCTCATCCGACTACGTAGCCGAGACGACGGTCTCGGTGGTCGCGCTCCCCAGTGACGACATGAAGGGGCGCATCATCGGGCGCGAGGGACGCAATATCCGCGCGCTCGAGCAGGCGACCGGGGTCGACCTCATCGTCGACGACACGCCGGAGGCGGTTACCCTGTCGTCGTTCGATCCGGTCCGCCGCGAGATCGCGCGACGGGCACTCAGCAAGCTGATCCAGGACGGACGCATCCATCCGGCACGTATCGAGGAGATCGTCAACAAGACACGCACCGAGGTCGAGCAGGTCATGCGCGATGAGGGCGAGCGCGTCGCCCTTGAAGCCAACGTCCAGGGACTGCATCCCGATCTGATCAAGCTGCTCGGCCGCTTGAAGTACCGAACAAGCTATGGACAGAACGTGCTCCAGCACTCGCTCGAGGTGTCGCTGATTGCCGGTGCGTTGGGCGCGGAGCTCGGCGCGGACGTAAACGTCTGCAAGACCGCCGCGCTGCTCCACGACATCGGCAAGGCGGTCGACCACGAAGTCGACGGCCCGCACGCGCTCATCGGCGCCGACATCGCGCGACGGCTCGGGCGGTCCGCCAAGATCGTGCACGCGGTCGCGGCGCACCATGGCGAGGAAGAGCCTCAGACGGTCGAGGCCTTCATCGTCGCCACGGCCGACTCCATCAGTGGGGCCCGGCCGGGTGCGCGCCGGGAGATGGTCGAGACCTACATCAAGCGCCTCGAGGCGCTCGAGGGCGTAGCGAACTCGTTCCAGGGGGTAGAGAAAGCCTACGCGATCCAGGCCGGTCGCGAGGTCCGTATTATGGTGCAGCCGGATCGCGTCGACGATCTCGGGGCCACGCGACTGGCCCGCGATGTCGTCAAGAAGATCCAGGAGAGCCTGGAGTATCCGGGGCAGATTAAGGTGACGGTGATCCGGGAGACGCGCGCGATCGACTACGCGCGCTGACGAGCGGGCCGCGGTCAGGGACCCAGTCTGGACGACCGGAACGCCGGCAGCGAGCAACTGACGCTCGCTCCCGGCGTTCTTCTTTTGTACTCGGAGCGGCGAGTGGCGAACGGCCGGGGCAGAGGCGCCCGGTTGACTGGCAAATGAGGCCTGTGGTAAGCCTTTGGCCGGATTGCGGGGGTGGGAGCGCTTCTTCCGCGCAGTTACCGGAGGAGGCGGCACGATCCGTCGGGATCGTGGCATGCGGGCCGGCCCGGCGACGGTGCGGGCATCTGTGCTCATCGACCGTGGTAGCCGTCTTCCGGGCGGGTGATGTTCGACGGAGTAGCGTTGGAGGTCAGTCAGGGGCAGGATCTACACCACGTCACTGCAATGGGAGCAACGATGCACATCGAAGAGCGACGGCTGTCGCTCTGACGGAGGAGCAGGATGGACCGGTTCTTCAGCAAGCTCGACCTGCGCGACATCAAGATCGATCCGGAAGCCAGCTTCCCGCCGGACGAGGACGCCTACTCCGACAACGGGGCCTCCGGCTGGACCGAGCCCGAGCCCGAGCCCGAGCGTGAACCTGAAGCCGTCACCGTCACCGTCGCCGTCGCTACCGAGACGCGACGCAGCGACGTGCTGAAGGTCTCCGCCCGCTCGCGGCCGAGCGCGGTCGCCGGCGCCATCGCTGGGGTCGTGCGCGAGTCCGGCCGGGCCGAGGTGCAGGCGATCGGTGCCGGGGCCACTAACCAGGCGGTGAAGGCCGTCGCCATCGCTCGCGACTACTTGCTGGAGACCGGCATCGAGGCCGTCTGCCTGCCGGCCTTCATCGACGTCATGATCGATAACGAGAACCGGACCGCGATCCGCCTCATCGTCGAGCCGCGCTAGGCGGCTGTACGCTGATGCTGCCCGTGGGCGGTGGCCGGCGTCGCAGGACGCCGGACGCATGACCGCCGCGGGCAGTGCGCCTTCCCCGATCGATCTGCATTCCCACAGCACCGCCTCCGACGGCACCGACAGCCCCACCGAACTCGTCGCGCGGGCCCAACGTCGCGGCCTGCGCACCCTGGCGCTCACCGATCACGACTCGACCGAGGGGCTGACGGCGGCCATCGACGCCGGTCGACGCCTGGGCGTGACCGTTGTTCCCGGCGTCGAGCTGAGCACCGACGGGGACGTCGGCGAGCTCCACATGCTCGGCTACTTCATCGACCCCACCCAGAAGTCCTTCCGGGAGACACTGCGCCGGCTCCGCGACGGTCGTTCGCGGCGCGCAGAGCGCATCGTCGAGCAACTCAACGAGGCGGGCGTCCCGGTCGCGCTGCTCGACGTCCAGCGGCTGGCCGCAGGCGGCGCTGTGGGTCGCGCCCACGTGGCGCGCGTGCTGGTGGCGGATGGGCGCGCGGCCTCCCTCGATGAGGCGTTCAGTCGCTACCTCGTGCCCGGGCGGCCGGGCTACGTCCCGCGCCCGAGGCTGAGCCCGACCGAGGCGATCCAGCTGATCCACGCCGCCGGAGGCGCGGCGGTGCTGGCCCATCCGCGCTCGGTCGCTAACCTCGAAGCCGAGCTCGCCACGCTTCGTGCCGCCGCTCTGGATGGACTCGAGGCGTACTACGCGGCGTACTCAGTGGAAGAACAGGCAGCACTCGCCGAGATCGCGCGCCGCGCGTGCCTGCTGACGACCGGCGGCAGCGACTTCCACGGAGTCGGGGAGCGCGAGGGCAGCGAACTGGGTGCGGTCAGGTTACCGACAGACGTGGTAGACCGGCTCGCCGCGGCCGCCTCGCGCTGGGTGCGTTGACCCGCCGACTTTGGCGGTGTTAAACTGCTGCGTGGCGGGCCTGGTCCCGTTCGATCCTCCCAACCCTTGCCCTGCCGTCCGATGCCGATGACTGCATCTCGCCGAAAGTCGCTC
>Ga0307372_10001535_pt1 | contig 40207 bp, 41 predicted proteins | sample OX1MG_FD_202533 | JGI IMG/M metagenome (GOLD analysis project Ga0307372, IMG submission 202533) | Soil microbial communities from Risofladan, Vaasa, Finland - OX-1 | ecosystem: Environmental > Terrestrial > Soil > Coastal area > Acid sulfate soil | place: Finland: Risofladan, Vaasa | collected...
CGCACGCCCCGGGCGCACCGGGACGCGACGCCTGCGAACACCCCGACAGCAACCAGACACCACAGCCGAAACCCGGCACCAGCACAATCAGTAACCAGGCACGCCCGACCCCTGAATCATCGAGGTCGACTGGGCAAAGCGCCGCAGCGGACGCATCCATGTCACGGCGGATATGGACTGCCCGCTATCGCCGTTCAGATGCCGGATAGAACACTTCCTCAACATGCCCTTGGCCGGCTGTCACGCGCATACCCTTGTCGATCGGACCCCGACATGGTGATCGGGGCGGCGCAGAGTCAATGGAGACCATTCTGTGGATCTTGAGGCGTTCCGCGTCCAGAACTACAAGCGGATCGAGGACACCGGCTGGGTCACCTGCCGAGATCTGACTGTGCTCGTCGGCAAGAACGAGGCGGGCAAGTCCGCCGTTCTGCGAGGGTTGCCTAAGATCAAGCCTCAGACTCCGGAAAGTGTGCTGCGCTCGAAGTTAAATGCCGAGCGGCGCGGCGAGGTGGCAGGTGATGCGGCGGGGGTCGCCGGGCATGGCGGGCGGGGTGGCGTCGATCTCGTCGATGAGCAGGGCCAGGGCGCGGGTGACGCGGGGTGCACCGGGCCGGCCGAGCTGGACGGTGATCGTGGCGGGGGTGAAGGTGATGGTGCCGGCCAGGCCGCGGATGATGGTCTGGCGGGTGACGGCGCGGTATTCGTCGTCGTCGCGCAGGTAGGCGTTGAGGTGGGCCGATAGCCAGTGCCCGGCGTTGTGCGCGAGGAGCCGCAAGACCATCTGCAGGCCGCGGCGCCCGGCACGCAGCAGCGCCACCTGGGCGCCGGGGTCGATGTCGCTGGCGGGCAGTTTCGCGGGGATGTCCGTGCGGGCCGCGGTGGTGGCGGCTGCCTGGCGGGCGCGGGTGATTTTACTCTGCAGGGCGGGGATGGCCTTGTTCTTGGCGGCGGGGCTGATCGCCGGGTCCGCCAGCAGCCCGGCCAGCTCTCGTCCGGCGCCGGCCAGGGCTTTCTCCGCCTCGCGTACCGCGGCGGTGGCGGCCTTGTGGGCCGGGTTGCCGACGATCTTGGTGTTCGTCTCGATGCTGGCGAGGTAGTCGCAGATCTTGCCTGTCCCGTAGTTCCCGCTGGCGTACTTCAGGAAGTTCTCCTCCCGCCACCGGGATTTCAGCCAGGACAGGATGTCCGCCGGGCAGGCATCGAAGTCCGAGGTGAGGATCTGCAGGGCGATCCTGCCGTGCTCGAACAGCGTGATCTGCCGGGCCTGCCCGTAGTCCTTGACCTGGACGGTCTCCCCGGCCCAGGTGAGCTGCCTGGTGCGGCCGCCGTACGTGACGGTGGTGATGACCGGCAGCATGACCGGGACGGCCAGCGGTGCCCGCCGGCAGGTGACCCAGTGCACCTGCTGGTCGCGGCAGTGCCGGAACACCTGCGGGTAAGCGCCGCCGCGGCCGGACCCGAGCATGATCGCCGTGCCGGGCCCGGCGGCTTTCTTCAGCTCGGCCAGCGCTTCCGGCAGCGTGATGCTGAGCCCGGGCGGCTCGCCGGTCACGAAGCACACCGCCCGTCCGTCGTGCGCGGTCACATGAGTGCCCGCGCGGCCCCTCTCAGCGCGGCCCCGCTTGTTATTCCAGCCTTCCGCCACCGGCTTCGCTCCCGTACAGGGGACGAAATGGTCATCGACGTAGTACACCCCGGAGGTCACCGGGTCCGCGGCCAGCATCGCCGGCGCGAACATCGACTGCACCTCCAGCGGGTCGCTGTGGCCGGCGATCTGGGCCAGCGCGGGGCGCAGGGTCCGCAGGTCCGGCAGCATCCCGAGCCCGGCCAGCGGTCCGGCCTCCGCGGCGGTCAGGTGCTTGAACTGCTCGAGCGTGCCCGCGCCGAGGGCGAAGCACATGCTGACCGCCGGCAGCAGCCGCACCCCGCCGCCAGCCGATCCCGCGCACGCCGCGGACAGCACCCTCCCGGCGGACGCCTGCGCGAAGAACGCATGCAGCAGCATCGCGCCCGCATACCGGGACCGCACCTGTCCCTCCACGATCCGCCCGCCCGCCGCCAGTGCGACATCCCCAGCCGGCACCAGCCCCGCTCCAGCCTCAGCCCCGGGCTGGGCTCAGTCCCGGGCTCAGTCCCGGGCTCAGCCCCGGGCTGGGCTGCTGCGCGGGCGTCTTCCCCGCTGACCAGCGGCCCGCACGGCGCGGGCGCGTCCTGCTGTGCTGGCTGCTGCCGGGCATGGTCCCCGGTGCCGGGCCGCGGCCCCAGGCGGCGGGCCGCGGCCCCAGGCGGCGGCCGGCCGTGGTGCCGGCCACGCCCAGCCGCCGCCCGATCTCGTTGCCGCTGACCTCCTGCGCGCGCCACGCCCGGGCCTTCTCCCAGTCCTGCTCGCCCAGCTTGCGCGGCCGGCCCGGCCCCCCGTGCCCGATCAGCGCCGCCGAGCCCTCCCGCAGCGCCGCCGCGTGCAGCGCCGGCACATACGACGGGGTCAGCCCGAACACCTCGCCGGCCCGCCCGCCGCTGAACCCGGCCCGCCGCAGCACCGTGATGGCGAAGTTCCGCATCACGGTGCCGGCCTCGGCGTACTCCGACAGCGCCGTGCCGCCGGCCATGACCACGCACCGCCCGTCTATCCGGTGCAGGTGGAGGTCCCAGGGGCCGGGCATGCCTTCCAGCATCGCAATTACCGCCGCCCGCATGCCAGCACCCCACCAGAGATTTAACAATTTTGCAGCAGTATGCCACGAAGAGACCGCAGGTCGCCGGGCGCTCGGTTTGCCGCTACCGGAGATCTGAGGCTGGGTCGCACGCTGAGATAGTCTAGAACATCTTATTTAAATAAGAGTGGTAATCAAACTCGGCGCGAGGCAGCTGCTTGGTCTCCTGTGCCCCGGGCTGGGCATGGCGGGCGGGGCGCCCGGCAGGTGCTGCGCTCGCAGGCGTCGTGCCGCACGTCAGGTGCTGGCCGCTGTAACCTTGGATGAACCCAACGTGAGGGGTTGTCTGTGGGCAAAGGCGGACGGCGTCGTCGGCAGGACCGCGGGCAGCGAGGCGCTTCGCCGTCCTGTGGCCGGCCGGTGCCGGGTGCTGGCCAGCCTGATGACCCGAGGGCCAGGGCGGAAGCCGCGCTGGCGCGGCTTCTCCGGCTGAATTCCCCTGGCAAGGTCAGTCTGGCGGGCGCCTACGCGTTCGGCTACGGCGCGCTGGGAGTGGCTCAGCAGGAGGAAGACGGGCCGGAGTGGCATGACGAGCTCGATCCGCTGGACACCCTGTTCCTCGGCACTGTCTGGCCACAGGGGTTCCGTGACGGCTACGAGTTCGCCAACGCCCGCACGGCGTGGCTGCGGATGCTGCGCGGCACGGTGCACTGGCGTGGAATCGAATGCTTCGCCGGTGAGGCGCTGACCGCTAGCGAGGAGCATGATCTCCCGGTCGACAGCGGCGAGCTGATGCTGCTGCTGGCGGGACGCCTGGAGGCGGCGGGCCTGGACCAGCGCAAGCTTCCCCGCCACCTGCTGCCGGACCGGGCGTTGGAAGGTGCCCGGCTCGCCTACGGCCCGGCTGAGGATTCCGCGCTGCCGGACCCTCCGCAGGACGCGGCTGGGCGGGTGGCCCGGCTGTGGGCGGCTACCGAGGTCGGATTGCCGAACGACGGCACGGCGGCCGATGCTCTGCGGGAAGGGCTGCAGATGCTGGCCAGCGCGGGGCTGGACGTCCACGGCGATCCCATGCTGCTCCTGCCTGCGCTGTACGCGGGCCTGGTGGCCGGCGACCACGAAGACCTCTCCGATGCTGGCGAGCGGGCCGTGGCGTGGGCGCTCGGGCTGAGCGAGGACTCCCCGCTGGTGCCGGTCACCGACGTTCTCTTGCTGGCACCCGAGCGTGGGCTCGACGTGGACACGGTCCTGGGCCACCTGTTCGGCATCCCGGCGTTCAGCGAGCAGGTGGCGGCGGAAGACCGCCAGTGGCACAGCTCACCTGGCACCGCCCTGATCGGCCTGGCCTTCGAGCTCGGCCATCAGCAGGTCATCAACCGCGAGGGCAAGGTCATCCGGCTCGGCCAGGACGGTGCCGCGATGATCGAAGCGCAGCGCCGTTTCTTCGAGGAGAAGTTCGGCCGCCCGCCCGGGCCTGACGATCCGCTGTTCTTCGACCCAGACGCCGGCGAGCCGCAGCCGATGTCGCTGCCCGGCGTGGAGACCGCGACGGTCGGAATGCTGGAAGCGGCTGGGATATCACCGGCATGGATCTACGCCTACCAGCACACGGACGGGCTTCTGCCGCGCCCTGACGGGAGCTTCACCAGCGAACGTGACCGCGCCGAATGGCACGAAGCAGTCGACCGGTACATGAAGCTTCACCAGGCAGCCAGCCCGGTCGACCATGAGGCCGAGACCCGCAAGCTGCAGAACGTCCTGATCGCCGTGAGCCTGAAGATGGCCGCCGGCGATCCCGAGTACGCGGCTTCGCAGGCGGCGAGGCTCATGGCCCATGAGGCGGGGGCCGACAGCGAGTCAGCCCTGCTGCGGCAGTACCTGCGTGCATGGGCGGGCGAGCTGACCGGCAAGCTGCGCGGCGATCCTGCCATCCAGTCGGCGGCCTGCGAGTACGCCCGGGCGTGGGCCGGCGCGGACCTCGCTGACCGCGTGCGGAATGCCGCGGGCGGCTCGGATGAGGGCCGGGAGGACGCAGTGCTGCTCGCTGTCGCAGTCGCGGCCGCCCAGAGCCGCCCAGCGTAACGGCAGGCATACCCCGAGTCGTTGAGCCGCCGGTCTGGCAGGCCCGGGGAGTCAGCTGCTCTTCCGCCAGATGGCTCCCCATTGGGTCCACTGGCCGGGCTGGGGTGGGTCGCGCCAGGTGCGCTGCCGCCGCAGCGGCAGGACCGGCGTGAAGTGACCGGCGAACAGAGTGTCCAGCTCGATGTCGCTGAAGAAGCGGATGAGCAGGCCCTGCTTGGGCCCGGCCAGGTAGCGGATGGTCAGCCCGCCGTCCGGGTCGCGCTCGGTCACCTCATGCTCAGGCCAGATGCCGGTCCCGTGCGAGACTGACTCGGATAGTGGCGCGGGTCACCGCCTCCTTGCTGGGTCGCGTTGCGCCTGCCGGCGCGCCAGCGCCTCGGCTGAGGGCCGCGCATACCTGGCCAGCGATCCCACGCTCGTGTGGCCAGACCTGGCTATCAGCATGGGCGTGCTGGCCCCGTCCTCGGCGTTGTGAGTCGGAGCGGAATGCCGCAGTTGGCGCAAGGTAGCGCCTCCGGATGTGACCTTGAATAGGTCCTCGGCCTGGCGGTAACTGAGCCGGGCCCGCTCGCTCCCTGGGTCGATGTCGCGCGGGGGTAGCTCCACGCGCGCTTGCCGGTCGGTCAAGAACACCGGGTTCGACTTGCGGCCCTTGAGCAGCCAGGGCTGCATGCGAGTGGTCGCGGTCTGCCAGACGATCACGCTGACTGCGCCGCCCTTGCGCCGCACCTTCGCCTTCCCTTGGGCAGATCAAGATCCTCAACGTCCAGGCGCAGCAGTTCCGCACGCCTGGCTGCGGTCTCATAGAGCATCCTCCAGAGCGTTCCTTCCCTGACGTCGACGCCCTCGCGGGCGAGCCGGGCCTCGACGTCGGCACGGGATAGCGCCCGGCCCGGGTCGGGGGCGACCTTGCGTCCCCGCAGCCGGCGATGAGTTGGGCATGGGGATCGTCAGCGGCACTATCGCCCAGGTCAATGCAGGGCGATCCCTCCGGCGGCGATGAGGACCTGGACGCCAGCGACGACACCGCCGAGCAGGGCGAGGAACCCGCTGGCTGACTTGCCGGCCACGAGGACCGCCCGTCCCCCGGTCGGCGTGAATGTCTGCTTGAGCCGCTGCCATCTATGCTGCCGCCGGTGGCAGCCGAGCAGCAGGCCACGGGAATTATCGCGGCACATCTCGCCGGTCCTGGTCACAGCACAGCACCACACCGGGGCCTGAACCAGGAAGTAGCCGAGGGCAGCCAGGGACAGGACGAGGATGGCAGCGAACCCCAGGCTGTGAGCGAAGAACCCGAAGACGGCGATGACGAGGGCGAGATACCCCCAGTAGCGCGTGAGGAGCTGGGTCAGGAGCTTCATGTGCGGAACGTAACTCCGGCGTGGCAGGCCGTCCAGAGCAGGCATGGCTGACCCTGACTGCCCGGGGAATGTGGTCCCTCCCATCGCCCGGATACTTCCGCGCCGGGGCGTACCGTCCGGCGCATGGCAGACATCAGCGGTCGGCAACTGCCATCCACGGTGACCAGGGCACGAGTGATGAAGGCGCAGCCACGGAAGCACCATGACCGCCCGGCCATTGCTCACCGCCACGAAGCGGAACATCACGAGGGGCGGCTGACACGGCCGCACACCAGCGGATATCTCGCATCGGTCGGCAGGGCGGTGAGATTACCGCACAGGAGCCGGTCGCATCGGTCCGAGGCGCGGGCGGCGAGCTGGGCAATCGCTGCAGTGGAGATGTCCAGGCCGGTCAGGTCCAGCCCGGCCGCGACGAGCGGTAAGTAGTTCCGGCCGTTGCCGCAGCCGATGTACAAGCCGTATGCCAGCCCGGCCTCGTGGGCGGCGGCGAGGATTTCCTGGACGAACGCCACTGGCGGCTCGCCGGTGTACCGGCCGGCCTTGTATTCGGCGTCCCACGCGGTCGCGGTGCGGCGGTTATCGGCCATGCCTGGTCCTCAGCCTGCGGTGCCAGCGCCGGATGGCCCGGCGGCTGCGGCCGGCTCCGGCCACGCTGGTGCGCTGGCAGCGCAGCGGCCACGTTCAGCGTGTCGAAGTCCATCTCCCTGTTCCACGCCAGCGCCCTGGCCAACCCAGCGGCCGCAGCCCAGTGCGGCGACCAGGACACCGCCCAGGACTGGCAGCAGGTGGCGGACGGCATCTGGGACGCGATCATGGAAGGCAACGCGGCGGCCCTGGACTACCTGCAACGCGAAGCCGGGCAGACCCGCGCCGGCTACCACCCAGGCGGCCGGTGGGAGGACGCCCGCGAATGGGTGATCGCCTCGTTCCGTCAGCACACCAGCCGCGACGGCGACCCGCAGCTCCACGTGCACAACCTGATCCTGCACAAACTGCGCCGCGAAACCGACGGCCAATGGCGCGCACTGGACTCCATGTCCCTGTACCGCCACCGCCCCGCCGCGTCCGCGATCGCCGCCCTCGCCGCCGAGAACGCCCTCACCCGCCGGTACGGCATCCGGTGGGCGCAGCGCAAAGACGGTCACGGCCGGGAGATCGCCGGCGTCGAGCAGGCGCTGATGGGCACGTTCTCCTCCCGGCGGCAGAGCATCGGCCCGCTGACGGCGCGCCTGGCGCAGGCGCCGTTGCCGGTCAAGCGCGGTTCGTTGCTGATCCTGGATGAGGCCAGCATGATGTCGCTGGCGGATATGGGCGCGGTGCTAGCCCTGGCCTACGCGAATGACTGCAAGGTCGTGGTGACCGGCGACCACGAGCAGCTCGCTGCGGTCGAAGGCGGCGGCGGGATGATGCTGCTCGCCCGCCGCCAGGGCTACGTCCAGCTCGCCGAACCCCAGCGGTTCAGCCACCCGTGGGAACGCGACGCCACCTTGCGGCTGCGCGCCGGGGACGTCACCGTGCTCGCCGAATACGAAGAGCACGGCCGGCTCCGCGGCGGCACCCCCGAGGAAGCCACCGAACAGGCCTGCCGCGGCTGGCTGGCGGACTACCTGGACGGCAAGGACACGCTGCTGATGGCCCGCACCGAGGAGCAGGCCCAGGAGCTGTCCCGCCGTGCCCGTGATGACCTGATCCGCTACGGCGTCGTCGCCACCGGCCCGCACATCCGGCTGGCGCACGGCGAGCAGGCCAGCGCCGGGGACCTGGTCATGGCCCGCCGCAACACCCGCGCGATCCAGGCCGGTGAGGAAGGCCGGGAGCTGGCTAACCGCGATGTCCTGCAGATCACCAGCATCAACGCGGGGCGGCGCGGCAGCCACGCCGAGGTGCGCCGGCTCACCGGCCGCGACCCCGCCACCGGCCAGGCCTGCTGGTCAGAGCCGTTCCAGGTATCCGGCCGCTACCTGGCCGCCTACGCGACCCTCGCCTACGCGACCACCCAGCACGCCGCCCCCGGCCGCACCACCAGCACCGCCCACGTCCTGGTCGACGGACTCGGCGACCGGCAGGGACTGTACGTCGCCATGAGCCGGGGCCGCGACGCCAATCACGCCTATTGCATAACGAGCTACCCCCGGGCAGCTGACATCCGCCCAGGCAGCCGCCCCGCCCCCGAACTCGACCGCGGCAAGCGCCTGGACCGCGAGCACGCAGGCCTGCCCGCGGCAGAGCCAGCAGCCGACGGGCAACTGCCCGCCGTCCACGCGGTGTCAGTACTCGCGGGAGTCCTCGCGCGTGACGGCAGCGACCTATCCGCAACGGAAAACCCTGCAACGCGAACTGTCTCGCGCCGACCACCCCGGCATCCTCGGCGGAATCTGGGACGACGTGACCCGCCGGGCACAAGTGGCCAGATTCGAGCGGGTACTCCGTGGCGCGCTGCCCGTCGGCCTCGCCCGGCAGGCACTGGATGACCCGGCCTGCACGTGGCTGTGGCGGACGTTGCGGGAAGCCGAAGCCGCCGGGCTCGACGGAGCTCGGATCCTCCGGCAAGCAGTGGCCAGCCGGACCATGGCCGGTGCCCGCGACGTCGCCCGGGTCCTGGACTCGCGCGTCCGCCAGATGCTCGACGGCATCCAGCCCGAGCCTCCCGGCCCCTGGAGTGACCGGGTGACCCGCCTGGACTGGGAACAACGAGCCAGCCTGGTAGCCGCCTACCGCGAGCGCTACAGCTACGCCCACCCCGACGACCCGATCGGCCCGGAACCATCCAAGTCCAACCCCGAAGCCCGCGCCGACTGGCACGCAGCCCTGGCGGCCCTTGGCCGAGTAGAAGGCATCGACCTGCGCGGCTGCACTGACGGCGACCTATGGCTACGCCGCAGCACCTACGAACGCGAAACCGCCTGGGCGCCCCCGCATGTCACCGAAGAACTCCGCCTGATGCGCACCGCCGAACGCGACGCCCACGTCAACGCCGTCCGCGCCGACCACGAAACCCGCGCTGCCAAGGACGAGCAGACCGCAGACCGGCACCGGCGGCTCGCCGAGATCTGGCGTGCCCTGGAGGCCAAGGCCGCCACCGAGGTGGACATGTTCGCTGCGGTCCAGGAGACCCGGCGCCATTGGGACACGCTCACGGAGACCACCCGGGCGATCGCCATCGCGGCCGACCTCGAGCTACGCCGTCGTCACCCCGGCATGCAGATCGAGCCACTTCGCCCGCATCCCGCCGATGGGGAGGGGCGACGATTGGGTATCTACGGGCCTGCCCGGTAGCCCGTTACTCAGAGCGTTGTGCTGCGAGTGTGAGGGCGGCGATAAAGGGTTCCCGGAGCCGCGGGTCGCAGTGACGGGCTTCGAGCATGGCCTTGCTGGCGGCTGGGTCAGGGCCTGCTGGGAAGTCCTGGCCGTCGCCGCAGGTCAGCCGCATCGACCGGTGGCCGTCCCAGGATGGGTCGGCGGGGAAGGTGATGTCGATGGTCACGTCCTGGCAGTCCAGAGTGATCACGAGGTAGCGGTGCACGTCGGTCAGCCCGCCGTCTGGGACGGTGCTGGCCGCGATGTGCCCGTGCTGCCGGAGCACTGAGGCACGGTCAGCGCGGTAGACCCGGTGCACCAGCCGCGGGTGCAGTTCCGGCCACCGCTCATCGAGCAGCCGCGCGAGAAGGGCGTGTTTTCCCGAGCAGGTTCCCTTCCATTCGCTGATGACCCCTTCCGGTGCCGGGGAGCGTGGCCTGCCATACGCGACAGCCTGGACCGCATTCACCACCTGCTGCGGCGAGGCATCCCCGGGCAAGCCCGCCCGGGCAGCGAACCGGGCGAACAGTGACCCACTCATCGAGCCCATGCTAATCATGGCCGGGCGGTTCCGGCGGACCCCGCGTACCGTCCGGCCCGGCACGGATACTGGCTGCATCACGCGAGCACACAGGATGACCGGAGGGAGCCTGCGGCGATGACCCGGGATGAGGTGATCGCGCAATGTACCGCCTGGCCGGGCGCGGTGGAGGACTACCCGTTCGGCGATGACACGGCGGTGTTCAAGGTTGCCGGGAAGATCTTCGCCCTGGTATCGCTCGGTGCGCGGGCGGGCAGCGTGAGCCTCAAGTGTGATCCTGACCTCGCGGTGGAGCTCCGCCGCCGGTATCCGGCGGTCAACGCCGGGTATCACCTGAACAAGCGGCACTGGAACACCATCCGGCTGGACGGCTGCGTGCCCGGCGAGGAACTGGCTGAGCTGATCGGCCACTCCTATGAGCTGGTGGTGGCCGGGCTGACCAGGGCAGAGAAGGACAAGCTGAGGGCGAGCACCTGACCGGCGGGACCTGCCACCTGCTGCGCCGCGAGTGAAGTGTCGGGCTTGCTGCCAAACGGTCTTGTCGGCCGGTGGCCGACGGCCGTCCCTTCGCAGGCGCTGGTGTCCGGGCAGCATGGCGGGCGTGTCAGTTCCACCGTGCAGTCGTGCGTATCCGATCCGCTTCGCTGGCCGACGCCGCGCAGCTCATCGAGCTGTGGAGTGCTGCCGGCTGCTGTTCCAGACCGGTGACGTCGCGGGTGAATTGGAGGCGGTCCTGGTCCGCGACCTGACCTGTCCTGATCGGCGAGGAACGAGGACGGGCGGCTGCGGCGGTGCTTGGCACTCTCGACGGGCCGGCGCTGGGTGAACCGGCTAGCGACCCGCCCGGGCCATCGCGGCCAGGGGAATGCCACCGCGCTCCTCGCCGAGATGGAGCGGCGGCTAGCCGTCAGAGGCTGCCGGAAGGCCAAACTGCCCATCGAGCCGGACAATCAATCAGTGACCGGCTTCTACCGCAGCATGGCTACGCCGAGGATCAGCTGATCTTCACGGAGAAATAGCTCCCGCCGGGCCGTGGCCCCAGCGAGGAACCGCCTGACGTAGGGAGCGATTGTCAGGGCCGTTCCATGGCCCTGGGCCAATGTGCCCGGCGTCATGTCCCCGGTTGTCGGCCGCGGCGGCCGATGCGTGCTGAACGGGCAGCTCACCGTGCATCGGCGGTCTCCCCGGAGCTGGGGAGACCGCCGATGCGGTCTTATCGGCCGGAGTTGCGCGCATGCCACGCGGCGAGTTCCGCGGTGCGGCGCGGGCAGGTGGCTGTGTGGCCGTCTTCCCGTTCGGGGATCTCACGGAACGGGCCGTGGTCGGTGATCGGCTGGGCGCAGGCTGGGCAGTCCCATTCGAAGTGGCGGCGGTCAGCAAGGCGGTTATACCGGAGGGCAGCGCAGAAGGCTTCCTCAGCGGTCGGCTCTTTGTTGAAGCAGGCCAGTGCGTGGAGGTGGAGCGCGTCGGCGATCTGGTACCAGGGGCGGCCGGACTGGCGGGCCAGGCGGATGTGCTCGCCGACCAGGTCGTGCGCGACGTTCTCCAGCTCGGCGGCGGCCTCAAGGCTTGCCAGCGGCTGCGCTTCGGCGAGGTCGGCGCTGTGCTGGGCTGGCGGAAGCAGGCTGACCGGGGTGTCCGCGTTACCGCTGGGGTTCAGCACCATGTCGCGTACGGCTCGGCTTGCGTTATCCCGTGCTGCGGCTGTCACGTACTCGGGCGCGTGGTAGTAGCCAGGTCGGGGGTAGTTACTCATGAGGAAACGCCTCCTGCTGGGGTTTGACGGGGTGGGGATGGTGCTGCGGGCGGTTCTGCCAGCCGCCAATATGGCCGGGTGGCAGGCGCATTGGCGCTGGGCGATTGTGGCCAGCTCGGCTTGCCTGGCAGAGCGTCGTCCGCGCGCCCAGCTACGGCTGGGCAACCGCGGGACCGTGTTGCTGCGGAGGCGCCGGTGTCGGCCGTTCTTGCCGTTGCTCGCCACTGTCACCGCTCCGCGAGGGAGGCGGGGGCAGCGCCGAAACCGGCAAGTTCCCATTCAGCTGCGCCATCCTGCAGGTCCCGCGCCAGGCTGGTGATGGTGGCCACGTCGGCCGGGGCATCCGCCAGCTGGCGAAGCTGGCGGTAGCCCACGCAGTACAGCGGACAGCTGCCGTTCTCCCACATGCGCACAGTGGCCGGGCTGACTGCCGCCGCCCGGGCGAGGCGGCGGCGGGTCATGTACGCCGTGCGCCGGGCGGCCTTGATGACAGCCGCGCCGATCACCCTGGGCGGGCTCACCGGACGGAGACCTGCACCGGCTCCGGTGATGCAAGGGGGATAGATGAAGATGGCCGCCAAGATCCAGAACGCGCTCGTGCTGCACCGGGCGCTGCGCGGGATCGACGGCGCAGAGTTCCGGTTCCACCAGACCATCTTGTACAACTCCATCTACCGCGGTGACGATCATCTGCTGGTCAACACTCACGTGTACGGCGTGCCCGCCGCCGCGGCTCCGGTATGGCATCTGCGCAAGGTCGCCGGCGGGGAGATCGCGGCCACGTACCTGGAGAGCTTCGAGCGGGTCTGGGAGAGCGCTGTGCCGGTGCCAGGGTGATCAGCTGATGTCGCGCAGGATCGATTACCACCATGACCCGGACGCGCCGGCGGCGAACAGCATCGTGCCGTCGGTGAACGTCGCGGTGACCAACGAAGCGGCCGAGATCCTGCTGATCCGCCGCTCCGACAACGACAACTGGGCACTGCCCGGCGGCGGGGTGGACCTGGGGGAGTCGCTGGCCGAGGCAGCAGTCCGGGAGACGCTGGAGGAGAACGGGATCGAGTGTGAGGTCACCGGCCTGTCCGGCATCTACACCGACCCCCACCACGTCATCCTCTACACCAGCAACGGCGAGGTCCGCCAGGAGTTCTCCATCGTGCTCACCGCCCGCGCTGGCCAGGGCGTAGACGGCGGCGGGCATCACCCAGATGGCGGTGTCCCGCCATCCGCGGCCGGGTGTTCCCGGCGTGCGTCACGTGTTCCCGGCCTCCTCGGGTTGACACCGGCAGAACATTGACACATCTTATTTAAATCAGATGTCTGTCAGACCGGTTTGGGTACCTGCCGAGGGAGAGCTGGTTATGGCAAACTTGTATAGCCAAGGCAGCGGAGATGAGGTTGGCGTGTCACCACGATCACGGGCGGACAGCGCGGGAGCTGTCCCCGAGCGCAGGGACGTCTACGAGCGGCTGGCTGATGAGCTGCGGCAGGGCATCGTGTCCGGCCGGTACAAGCCGGGCGACCGGCTGCCGTCCACCCTGGAGCTGATGGAACGCACCGGGGTGGCCAACCTGACCGTCCGCGGTGCGTACCGCGTGCTGGTCGAGGAAGGCCTCGTCGAGTCGATCAGTAAGAAGGGCTTCTATGTCCGCCGCCCGAATGCGATGACCTGGCGGATGAACCCGGCCAAGGGCAGCCGCCGGGTGTCTCCGGACATCCTGGACCGCTGGGCCGCCGATGCCGAAGACGCGGGGCTCGCGCACCGGGAGGACATCAGCGTCGCGATCGAGGACGCCGCGGTGCTGGTGCTGGGCACGCCGGCAGCGGAGCGGCTCGGGCTGCCTGAGGGATCGCGGGTCCTGGTCCGCCGCGCCGTCCGCTACACCAGCCCCGCCGAGGCGGATGCCCTCACCGAGACCGCGGATTCGCTGGCTGACGAGTACTACCCCTACGACCTGGTCCGCGACACCCCACTGGCCTCGCCCGCCCCGGCTAGCCCGGCAGAGATCCTCGCCGGGCTCGGGCACAAGCTGCGCGGGCATGTCGATGAGGTGCGGCCGCGGCTGGCGACCACCGAGGAGCGGCGGCTGCTCAGCTTGCCGCAGGTCTCCGTGGTGCTGGAACTCGCCCGCACCGCCCACGCCAGCGACGGCACGCCCGTAGTGGTCCTGCACCAGATCCGCCGCGGCGACGGCGCCATCTTCCAGTACGAGATCAGTTACCCGGGCAGGTGAGGCCCCTGACGGGGGGTTGGCGCCGTTTACAGGCGGCAGATCCCAGTGGCAAATGGCCTGGGGCTGGCATGTCGTTCGCCGGCTCGGGAACGCGGCGCAGTGCTATGAGCCTTTGCCGTGGCCCCAGATGCGCTCGGTCTCGGGCAGGTCGGTGAGCTTGTCGGCGATCTGTTTGCGGTGCGGGTCATCGTCGCTGCGGGCCTGCCCTGTCAGCTCGTTGGCGCGCCTGCGGACCCGGGCGCGCCATGCCCTGGTCTCGGCAGTGGTCGCGGCGGCTGGCAGCGGCTCGATTTCGAGGATCTGGTGCGCATAACGCTCTAGCAGGGCGTCGGCCGGGCGCCGCGGACGGGCATCATTGGCGGCAGCCGTCCCTTGCCGGCCGGCCAGGGCGAGGATCTTCTGCAGGTCGAACAGTTCTTCTGTGTGCGCTGACGCGATGACGCGGCGGTCAAGGGCCCAGGCGGAGCTGGTGAGCCAGCGCGGATTGGGCGATCCGTCCGCGTTCAGCGCCGGTGCGATGTAGGCGTCGCGGGCTCCGGGTGCGCGCTGCCATGCACGCCGTTCGTCGCGGCGCAGCGGTGCGAAGGCGCGGCTGTCGACCTGCAACTGGCGGGTGGCCCACAGGTACTCCTCGAGGAATCCGGCATTCTGCGGCCACCGCAGCTCATCCAGTGTCTCCAGGACGACTTCACGGATTGAGGGGCCGGGGCGCGTGCCGCGGGCGCTGGCGCTGGCGGTGCGGCGGAGTTCGTTGATCAGCTCGTCGCGCCGGTCATCGAGGCGTTCCAGGACGGATACCTGCGCGACCAGTTCAGGAACCGGCACGCCGGCATCGCGGGCGTCGGAGACGAGGCGCTGCTGCAGGCGGAGGGCCTCTTCCAGCGTCGCGACGAGCTCCTCACGAAGCATGGGCAACTGCACCCCCCCAGGATACGTGACTTCCATGCAACACGAGCATGGCTACGCCTCGGTCAGCTGGTCATCGCTGCTCACGACGAGATTCCATGTTGACTTTACATGGAGGGATCCATGTAACTTGTACATGGAAGAAGTTGCCCGCAGATGTGCGGGGCCTACTACTGGGGAGGGCTCGTGGGGCTGGCGGTGATCCGTGGCGGGATGGACTGTCTCCCGCAGCGGCGGATGTGCGGACGGGGACGGTTCCCGGCACGTACGTTGCATGTCGTCGATATCGAGAACCTGGCTGGTGCCGCCGCGCCGACCCTCGGCAGGGTCCGTGAGGTGCAGAGCCTTTACGCTGCGCGGCGTGGCGTCGGGGCTGTTGATCAGGTTGTTGTCGCGTGCAGCCATCTGACCTTGCTGAATGCGGCGCTGGGCTGGCCGTGTGCCCGTTACCGGGTTCGTTCCGGGCCCGACGGCGCCGATCTTGAACTACTCGATGTGCTGTACCACGAGCACGTCGTCGAGCGGTTCAGCCACGTCACGATCGGCTCAGGCGATGGCGCCTTCGCGGCAGCGGCAGCCAGGCTGGCCGCCGCCGGGGCCAGGGTGACCGTGGTCAGCCGCCAGCGGAGCCTGTCAAACCGGCTCGCCCTCGCGGCTCACGAAGTGATCTTCCTCGACCCGGCCGGCCCGGCCGGCCCCGCCGCAGCCGCGTCGCAGCCAGGTCCTGTCCAGGCCGCCTGATGATCTGGCCAGGGAACGAGACCGCCGCTGCATTCCCGCTGGCGGCGGGACAGCCGGAGCATTCCCGGACTATCGGCGATCCGGACGAGAATCGTGGTGCCGGGCAGAAGGGAACCGGCCAGTGAGCATGTACGGCCGCGATGACATCAGCTGGGACCAGCTGACCGCCGCGGGAGAAGCGTTCCTCATCGAACGGGCGCGGCTGGCCAGGGTAACCTCATATACGGAACTCAACGCCACCCTCGTCCGCCGCACTGGCCTGCCCGGTTTCGATTTCGACCGTCAGGATGAGCGGGCGGCCATGGGTCACCTGCTCGGCCTGATCGTGGCGCGCAACCGGCCTGCCACCAAGCTGATGATCTCCTCCCTGGTGACCTACCTTGACGCCAACGACGCCGGGCCCGGCTTCTACGCGCTGGCCCAGCAAAGGCGGCGACTACCTCCTCGATGCGGCCGGCGTCGGCGTGGCATTGCTGGCGCTCCGGCTGTCCGCCCGCCCGGCCGGCCCCGGGCGAGCCGGCCGGAATCCGCGCGCCACGAGTATCGCCGCGCTGGTCAACGCCGGGTGGCTGCTACTGCTTGAACTGGTCGTCGCCGGCGTGGCGGCAATGCGGCTCATTACCGGCACGCCTGCCGTAGACGGCCTGCCCGTCCTCGTGGCCAGCGGTGTTGCCGCGCTGGTGATGACTGCGGGCGCCCTGGTCCTGCAGGCAGACGGAGGCGGCGCTGCGGAACGGGATGTGTCTGTCGCAGCGGTGCTGCTCGACACCGTCGCCGACGCCGCAGCGGCAGCGGGGGTGGCCGCGGCAGGCGCAATCATCCTGGCCGCGAATGGCTGGTACTGGCTGGACCCGGCAGTGGCCCTGCTCATCGCTGTCATCGTCGCCTACCACGCTTCCGTGCTGATCCGGAAGGTCATCGGCCAGCTCCGATACCCGGCAGCGGGTCGTGGCCGGTGAACCCGTCATGTCTCGCGCAGTTCCGGCTCAGGTCTGGGCTCAGCTGACTCCCCAGCCAGCGTTGATCTGCTGTCCCAGCTTGACTATGCAGGTGATCTGATTTAGGAGGCAGCGCCGCACGCCCGGCACGCGCCCGCGTACGCGGTCATGGTGATCGAGAGCGGGATACGGAACCGCCTGTGCGTCGCCGGGTGCCGCATGGTCCAGGCATCCGGGACCGCGAGCTCGAAACGGCGTGGCGGGTGGCCGCTCAGGCTCACGACGAGGTCGATTCCTGTACGGCCCGCTGGCTTGCCCTGCCCGCCCCGCTGCGCCGGGAATTGCCCGCGGAGACCGTAGCCGCGACCGCAATGCAAGGCAGTCAACGCGCCGAGGCGCAGATCCCCCGTCCAAGTGGCGAGGAGGCGGTGGCTGCGGGGGGTAAAGCAGTGCGGGATCTTGCCGCGGCCCCGGCCAGGCTCGCGGTGGTGCGCCCGTGGTTGCGGCCGGAGCACTTCGCCCGCCCGGAGGACGGCGCCTTATACGCGGTGATGCGGGACATGGATGCGGCCGGGATGCCGGTCGATCCGGTGACGGTCGCCTGGGAAGCGGCCCGCCATGGGGTGCGCGCGGAGCCGGGCAGCCTGGCCGGGGGCATGGGGCCGTTCGCGGAAGCCAGCGCCCGGGAGGTGTGCCGGCATGGCCAGCTTGCCCCGGTCGCGCAGGCAGGCCGGGACATCCAGGGCGCGGCGACCAGCCCGAGGTCTGCTCCTGGCCAGTTGCTGCAGATGGCGGCTGACCGGTTGCACACGCTGGAGGCCCAGCCGGCCCCCCGGGCGGCGCCGGTGCGCGAGAACACCCATCCGGTGCCAGGTCGCGCCGCAGCCGCCCGGCGCGCGGCCCCCGGGCCCGGGCGAGAGGCGGCGCAATGACCTGCTCACGCTGCCGCTGTCAAGCGTGGCTGTGCATATCCCACGCGCGTGACGCAGCTGTCCACAGCCTGCTGCCGCGGTATCGGCACTGGACTGCGGCGCTGTCATGCTCCGCGTGTTCAGGCAGGAAAGGAGCACTGTCATGACTTCCCTCTCCCGCGCTCGTGCGCGGCTGGAGCATGTCACCGGCCTATCGGCGATCATGGACGCCGCCTATGACGCGTTCGAGGACCTGCTGGCCGTCATCCGGGAGCATGAGGATCCGGCCAGCAGCCTGTTCGCAGCGTTCATGTTCGCCGCGGCGTCGGCTGCGGACGGCCGCGACGCCATCTTGTTCGCGCCATCCCTTCCACCCACCGGCAACGGCGACCGGCTCACCGCCCTGGCGGGAGCCGGCGCAGAGATCAGCCTTGAGGAGGTCGCGGATGCCGCCGCCGGCTTAGGCCACCTGCTGGCCGGCCGCCTCCTGGAGGCCGGGCAGGCAGCAGCCGATCCTGGTGACCGCTCCGCGTGCCTCGGCGCTGCCCGGTGCGCCGAGAACATCTGCGGCCTGCTTCGCCGGAGCGGGCCATGAGCAGCCGGGCGGTATTGGGCGACTTCCTGGACGCCGCCCATGAGCAGTTCAGCTCCTCCGCCAGCCGCCGTGAGGCACCGCAGGGAGGCGGTGACATTCAGCAAGTCAGCGACAGCCTGCTGCGGGTCCTGATCTTGATGAGCCGGTATGTGCAGGACGTCACGGCTGGCTCTGGGACGGTGCCCGCACGGGGCCGGCGGGTGCTGACCGTGTGGGGACGGGCGGGCGCCGAGACGCGGGAAGCGCTCAGCAACGCCGCCGCATCGCTGCACGAGCCGGGCGCACGGAGGTGGCTCGGGGTTAGCCTCCAGCGAGCTCGCCCGGCGCCTCGACACGGCGGCGGTGTCCCTCGCCGCGGGCCGGGATCTCCTGCATACCCACCTCGGGCGCGGTCCGGGCGGCGAACGGGAACTGCGCTCAGAGTGGGGACTCGTCGTCACGTCGCCGGGGCCACCCGGGCCGTGCTGGCGGAGATAGGGCTGCTGGCCCGGCAGATCGCCCCGCTCGGCGCACGGTTCGCGCTCGCGCCCGGCTCCCATGGTGCGCCCTGGGCCCGGCGCAAGCTGAACGCTGCCTGCCAGTGGCTGTGGGTGCTGAACACCCGCGTCGAGGCTGCGCAACGGGAGGACCCGGTGCGCGCCGCTGACATGGAATTGCTGTGCGCTATTCCGGTTAACGCGGCTGCGCCGCGCCGCTTGCCGGGCGTGTCAGAACCGGTCGCCAGGCTGTGCGAGGGAGTGATCAGCACCGCTGAGCGGGTCCGGCACGCCGAATGGGAAGCTGGCCAACAGCCCCCGTGGTCACCGGGCCTGACCGCGGACTCGCTCCGCCTGGTGGCCCTCACCAGCGCGGTCACCAGTCACAACTGCCAGACCCTGCTCCGCTGCCTCGCTGCCCGCGTGGATGACCGTGGCAGCCTTCGCGACCGGCTGCTCCGGGCCGCAGAGGCTGCAGGGCATGCACGGGAGGGGTGGGTGCGGGTGGCGCACGCGCTGGACCGGGTCACGACCGATACCCGAAGGGTTCGTCTCGCCATCTGCTGCCGAGTCTGGTGACCTGGCGTTGTGGACCGGGCGGCTCGCCTACGCGGATCCGGAGTGGACGCTGGCCAGCGGGCCCGCTCATGAGCCCCGGCCGGCCGAGAACCTGGCGCCCGGGCCGGCCGATGTGCCTCTAGCCGTGAGCGCGGTCCATTACGCGTGCGACATGCTGACCAGCCTCGCCTACGCCGAACGGGAGCAGGTACGTGCTGCGGGTGCGGCGCAGCGGATCCTGGTCCCCACCCGATCCCTGCCGGACACGATGGATATTCCGCACCCGTTCGCGCCCGCGCTCCCGGACCGGATCGACGCATTGGTGTCCCTCTACGAGGACTCGGGACAGGCCGCTGGCGAAGCCACCGCCGCCGTCCGGGTTCCCCTGGCTGGAGATCGCCGGGAAGACCCTGACGGGGTGGCTGGTGATCGACATGGACGCGACCCTGGTCACCGCGTACTCAGAGAAACAGGGAGCAGCGCCTGCCTATAAGAAAGGGTTCGGCTTCCACCCGCTGGGGGCGTGGCTGGCGAACACGCGCGAGTGCCTGGCGATGCTGCTGCGGCCGGGCAACGCCGGCTCGAACACGGTCGCGGACCATATCGAGGTGCTGGCCGCGGCGATCGCGCAGGTCCCGGCCCGCATGCGGTCGGGGCTGCTGGTCCGGGTCGACGGGGCCGGGGCGAGCCATGAGCTGATCGGGCACCTGCTGTCGCTGGCCTCGCCGCGGCGGGCGGTGCTGTTCACCTGCGGCTGGATGATCACTCCCGCTGATGAGGACGCGATAAAGATGCTGCCCGCCTCCGCCTGGCAGCCCGGCCTGGGCCAGGACGGGAAAGTGCAGGAGGACAAGCACGTCGCGGAGATCACGCACCTGATGAGCCGCGCCGGCCGCTGGCCCGGAGGGCTGCGGTGGATCGTCCGCCGCACCAAGCCGTCCCGCCGGCAGGCGAAGAACCTGACCGCTTACGAGAAGGCCACCGGGTGGCGGTACTCGGTCATCTGCACGAACATCCCCGCGGCCGGGATCCCCGGGGTGCCCGGCAGCCACCACCCGCAGGTCACCGGCGTGCTGCACCGCGAGCACGCCGTCGTGGAGGACGGGGTCCGCACCGGGAAGGCGATGGGCTTGCGGAACCTGCCCTCGAAAACCTGGCAGGTCAACTGCGGCTGGGTGCTCGCCGCCGCCGAACCCCTGAATCATCGAGGCTAACCCGGATTCCGTGAGGAGAGCGCGCATGCCCCGCTCCAGCAATTCAAGCTCTGCGTTGTCCATCATTAACCTCCGGCAGCACCGGCGGTAGCCGAACCGTCGCCACAATCTTACGCGACGGGCCTAGATGCTAAGGATAGATACATGCCAGCGCCGGCGCGGTGCGGGGAGTTACGCTCACTCGTTCAAGATCGACTGCTAACCTTGATTACAAGGGGTAAAGGCAATCGGGCTTTTCGGGAGAGCAGGATCTTCCCGGAGGTATTGCAGTCTTCCTGTGGCTGATTCTCTTTGCTGAGATTGTCGGCGGACCTGTCTATTACGGAGGGTCCGTGGGGGAACAGCGCCGTCCGCTGACGCTTGAGGATCGTGAGGATATATCGCGGTGCCTGGCGATGCGGCTGACGAACAAGGAGATCGCTGTGCATACCGGGCGCAGTGAGTCCGTTATATGCCGGGAAATCGCCCGCAACGGCGGGCGGGAAAAGTACCGTGCCCACCGGGCGCAGTCACGGGCGGAAGAAGAACGATGCCGCCCAAAAGCCCGCAAGATGGATGCTGATCCGGTGCTGCGCGGCCGGGTGGTGTCCGGTTTGCGTAGCGGCTTGTCCCCGTCACCGACACGCAAGCCCCGCGGGCGCAAGAAAACACCCGGTGCCCGGATCGTGGGCATGCGTCCCATTGAGGACCGGCCAGAAGAGGTAGCAGGCCGCCAGGTTCCCGGACATTGGGAGGGTGATCTCATTGTGGGCAAGAACGGGGCAACGGCGGCGGGGACGCTGGTAGGTGAACGTAACAGCCCGACATCCGGGAGTCGGTCGTTCACACGAGTCACGTCGCTGCTAACCGTCTACCCCAGGGCGGGGGTCAAAGTAGCACTGCATGATTGGTGAGCTGCGGTTATATTCCCGGCTGAACTTACGGCGGTTTGCCTGGTATGACAGCCTGGTGACTGATGAACCAGATAAGACCGGTGAGCTGACGGTCCGTGTTGCCGGGCCGGATGAGGTGGCCTGGTACAACGCGCTGATGGCCGGGCAGCACAGCCTGGGGGTGGCGGCCTCGGGCCGGGTGCTGCGGTACGTGGCGGAGATCGGCGGGGTGCCGCTGGTGCTCGGCACGTTCGGGTCGGCGGCGTGGCGGGTCCCGGTACGCGACGGGCATATCGGCTGGTCTGACGTGCAGCGGGCGGCGCGGCTGGAGCGGATGTGCTGCAACCAGCGGCTGTGCGTGCTGCCGGCCGCGAAGGGGGTGCCGCACGCGGCGTCACGGGCGCTGGGCGGCATGCTGCGCGCGCTGCCCGGTGATTACCTGGCCGCGTTCGGGGTTCGGCTGATGGCGGCGGAGTCGTTCACCGACCCGGCCACCCACGCCGGGACGGTGTATGCGGCGTGCGGGTTCACCGCGGCCGGGGCGACCGCCGGGTACGGCAGGTCCCGCGGCCGTGATCATTACGTGCATCACGGGCGGCCGAAGACCTGCTGGCTGCGTGAGCTGGTGCCCGGCGGCATCGCGGCGCTGGCGGCGGGGTTCGATTCCCCGGTGCTGGCCGGCCGCCGCGCCCCCGACTTCAACCGCCTTGACCTCGGCGGCGAGCACGGGCTACTGCACTATCTCGGCAAGGTCACCGACCACCGCAAGCCGAAGGGAGTGCGGCACGGCCTGGCCGCGATCCTGGCGGTGATCGTGGTCGCCCGGCTGTCAGGCGCGAACTCGGTCTACGCGGCCGGGCAGTTCGCGGCCACCATGCCGCAAGAAGCACTGCGCCGCTGCGGGATCCGGTACAGCACCCGGCTGCGCCGGTACGCGCCGCCGTCCCCGAAGACGATCAAGCGGGCCGTCCGCGCCGTCGACGCCGCCGCCTCCGACGAGCAGATGTGCGCCTGGCTGCGCCACGAGGCCGCCTGCGGGCGGCTGAAGTGGCGGCACATCGCCATCGACGGCAAGACCGTCCGCGGCGCTCTCCAGCCCGGCGGCACCCGCCCCCACCTGCTCGCCGCCTGCGACGTCACCGGGGGCACCGTCCCCGGCCAGGCCGAAGTCGATGGCAAAACCAGCGAGATCACCTGCTTCGTCCCCCTCCTGCAAGCCATCCTCGACGGCCGCGATGCCCGCGACAGCCGGGGCCCCGGCGATCAGGACAACAACCACGACGGCAACGCACGGTGGCGATCTCCCGGTAGTTCTTAGCTCCCGCCAGGACCGCTACTATGCATACCGCCAGAATAAACGGGAGAGCGTACTCCATTCCCCTTGCGTTCCGGAATTCCGTGACCTGCGCGACCATTTCCATGAGCTCAGAGATGTCTGCGTCTTCGGGAATTTCATTTTCGGGTCTGCCGTCCTGGTTTGACGGACGGCGTTTACAATGCGACAATGGTAGACGATGGCCTTCTCTTCGGAAGTGGATTGGTTTGGTGACTAACCATTTTTCCGAAAACGAGAAGGCCATCTCGCGTTATGCCTGGAACTGAGACGAAAAATTTATATGGCAGCTCAGTTGCCGCAGGCGGGCGAAGCGGTGACACTGATAGTATCCATTTAGCTACAGTGAGTGATCTCCGAATGGCCCTGGTTCTCCGGCGCCCCGGCCTAATAATGCGGCGGCTTTCGGCTGATCCAGGCCGTCAAGACCGGGTCCCTCGGCGCGACTGATAAATCTGCTGCCAGGGACGGGCGCGCGAAAACGCCGCAGAACAGCGCAGCACCAGGTCGTCGCGGAACCGGCGCCCAACGATCTGCATGCCAACCGGATGGCCCGACCGGGACAGCCCGGCTGGCACCGAAGCGGCAGGGTGACCGGTGAAATTGAACGGGTAGGCCATGGACCACCCGATAAAGGGGTCGACTGGCGTCCCAAGCACCTGACTCGGCCCGACAGTGAGACCGTCCTCGCTATTAGGGATCCGCTCAACGCACACCACCGGCGTGATGAGCAGGTCATAGCTGGCGAACAGATGCTGTACGGAAGTGTAGACGTGGCTGCGCATAACGTCGTCCCGCTTGGCCTGGGAGAACGGCAAGGCACGCGCCGCTTCGAAGAGTGCCACCATGTTCGGGTCGAGTTCGCTGCCATGGTCCCCGAGCAGATCAAGGCCGTCTTCCTCACACGCGCATAGAAAGTCCAGGTAGGTTTGGCCGATGAGACGGTGCCACAGAGCGGATAGTTCTGACTGGTCGAAGGGAAGGCTGTACGTGACCTCCTCGACGTCAGCGCCGCTATCGGCGAGCGCTGCAACTGCCGCGGCCACAATTTCGCCGACAGCAGGCTCGACGGGGAACGTGCCCAGGTTCCGGCTGTAGGCGATCCGCAGCCCGGTGAGGTCGGCTCTGGTCGCCTCCAGGTAGTTGGCCTGGTCCAGCGGCAGCGAAAAGGGATCCATCGGATCGGGGCCGGCCATCACGTCGAGCATAAGCGCCGCGTCCTCGACGGTCCGCGTGATGGGACCTGGGTGCAGAAAGGGGGTGGACTTGATGAACAGATTGGGGCGAGTGACCGAGGCGACCCGCCCGAATGACGGCTTGAGGCCGTAGACCCCGCAGATGGCGGCAGGAATCCGGACCGAGCCACCGCCATCGGAGCCTTGGCTGAACGGGGCCAGGCCCTCGGCCACTGCCGCTGCGCTCCCGCCGGATGACCCGCCTGCGTTAGCTGCCAGATCGAATGGGTTACTCGTGCTCCCGAAGAGCAAATTATCCGTGGTGCCCTTGTGCCCAAATTCAGGGGTATTGGTCTTCCCAAGGACGATTGCTCCGGCTTGCTCCAGCCGATCTACGTACGTGGCTGAGATATCCGGGACGAAGTCCTTGAAGACCCGTGAGCCCAGGGAAGCGGGCACGCCAGCCTTGAAGTCGAACAGGTCCTTGATTGCCACAGGCACGCCATGCAACGGCCCAAGTTCAGCGCCGTCGATGGTCGCCTGGTCAGCCTGCGCCGCTGCGGTCATGGCCTGTTCGTGCAGCACGGAGACGTAGGCGTTGATCAGCGGGTTGCGCGCCTCGATCGCGGACAAGAAGGAGTCGGTCACCTCCCTGGCGGAGACCTGCCGGTCACGGATAAGTGTCGCGATCTGGAGGGCAGAGCAGTAGTCAAGATCGGTCATGGGTAGAGAGTCGCTTTCCGGAGCGAAGGGCGGGCTCTGTGCGCGTGCTGGCGGTTCACCGGCGAGCGGCCGCGCCTGCGGGTGGGGACTGCGCCGGCCTCAGTGAGATCCGCCGTAGTCGCCGCCCGCCCGACGAGACCCGTGCCCGAGAGCTGACGATGTCTAGGCCAGCCGCCACGATCAGCGCACAGCCACTGGCCACTTGCTGCCAGAAGTCAGTTACGTTCATCAGCGTCAGGCCGTTCTGCAGCACACCGAGGAAGAGCACTCCCAGCAGCACGCCGAAGATCGAGCCCCGGCCACCTTCGAAGGCGACGCCGCCCAGCAGAACGGCGGTAAGCACAGTGAGCTCGAAGCCAACCCCGAGAGTGCCCGGAGGAGCACTGTCCAGCCGGGCCGCGAAGAGGACCCCCCCGAACGCGGCGGTGGCGCCGGTCAGGATGAACAGCAAGAAAGGCAGGCGGCGGATGCTGATGCCGGACAGGTAAGCGGCTTCGCGATTCACGCCAATCGCGTACACATGCCGCCCGCCCGGGGTGAGGCCCAGGTACACACCGCCGATTAGGAAGGCCGCCGCCGCGAAGAGCACCGGGACGGGGATGCCCGCAACCTGGCCCACTCCAAGGAAGTCGAACCCGGCCCCGAATCCAAATATGGGCAGCGACGTCACCAGCAGCGTGGTCCCCCGGACTGCGGTGAGGGTGCCTAGCGTGACCAGGATGGCTGACATTCCTACATAGGTGCAAAGCACGCCGTTGATCACGCCGACGGCCGCCCCGGCGCCCATGCCGGCCAGCAGGGCCACCAGTGTCCCTGCGTGTGTCTGAGTCATGACTAGGCCGGCCACGACGCCGCCTAGACCCAGCACTGAACCCACGGACAGATCCACGAAGCCGGAGAGGATGATCAGTGCTTCCGGCACTGCGACGATGCTGAGGATGGCACCCTCCAGTGCGATCTCGCGCAGGTTGCTGATCGTCCAGAAGGCACTGCTTGCCAGGCTGAAGTAGATCATCAAGAGAGCGAGCCCGACTATGAGTACGTTGCCGACCATGTGGGCCCGCAGCCGCGACAACACGGCGCGGGCGCGGCCGTCACGTGGGCTGGCGTCAGAGGGGAGGTTGGGGGTGGGCACGGCAGGCTCCAAGCGCACTAGACGTTGATGGCGGCGAGCAGGGCTTGCTCAGACAACTGCGCCCGCGGGATCTCGGCGACTGTCTTTCCCCGGGTCAAGATGAGGGCCCGGTCCGCGACCGACACCACTTCCTCGGGGTCGGAGGAAGTGATCAGGACCGCCTTCCCATGGGCCGCAACGACGCCGCGCAGCAGCGAGTACAACTCGTTCCGCACGCCAACGTCGATGCCCTGGGTCGGTTCATCCAGCAGCAGAACGCTGGCGTGCTGCGCCCGGTTGAGCCAGCGGGCCAGCATGACCTTTTGCTGGTTCCCGCCGGACAGGCTGCGCACCGGCACCGCCGGGTCCGGCGGCCTGATCCCCAGTGAGGCGGCGACGTCGGCGTAGATCCGCGCCTCGGACCGAAAACCCCGCAGGCCGGATCGGGAAATCTTGCGGAAGCTGGGCAGCAGGGCATTGTCCAGGTTGGACAAGGGCTGCAACAGCCCTTGCTTGATACGCTCGGCCGGGACGAGCGCTAGCCCGTGCCGGATGGCTTGGTCCGGTCGGCTGAACCGGCCGTGGAAGCGTCCGAGCGTGATGCTTCCAGCCACGGCCGGCCGCCGTCCGAAGATGGCCTCCAGCAGCTCGGTCCGGCCTGATCCGAGTGGCCCGAAGATCGCGACCACCTCGCCAGCCCGCAGCTCGAAGCTGATGGGCCCGAACCTGTCCCCCGCCAGCCTGTTGACGCCGAGAATTGGCTCGCCCGGAGGCTTGGGCGCGGGTCTCGGGACCTGCGGCCGACGGCCGGCGATGGCCTCCACGATGCCTTCCGACGACGTCTTGCTGGTGCGGGCGGACAAGATCACCTGTCCGTCCCGCATCACTGTGACCCGGTCTGTGAGATCGAAGACCTCCTTGAGCAGGTGAGTCACGTAAAGGATCGACAATCCCTGGTCGCGCAGTTCCCGGAGCCGCGAGCCCAGTGCTGTCGCCTCTGCATCGGACAGCGCGGCGGTTGGCTCATCGAGGACCAGCAGGGTTGCCCGCCGGTGCAAGGCCTTGGCGATCGCTACGAGTTGCTGCTCGGCGATCGATAGTCGGTCGACTGGGGTCGTCGCCGTGAAGTCGGGCTGGAACTGTGCCAGTTCGCGCTCTGCGGCTTGGTTCTGCGCACGCCTGTCCGAGAGGATCGCGAACTTGCGCAACTCTGTCCCGAGGAAGATGTTCTCGGCGGTAGTCAGGGCCGAGATCAAGCCCAGGTTCTGGTAGATGACGGCGATACCGGCGGACATTGCCTCGCGCGGGGCTAGCCGCCGGTAGGCCGTGCCGTTGATGGCGATCTCGCCTGCGTCGGGGCTTATTCCGCCGCCCAGGCAGCGGATCACCGTGGACTTGCCCGCTCCGTTGTGACCGAGCAGCGCGTGGATCTCCCCGGGGCGGATGTCAAGACTGACATCGTCGAGGGCGACGGTCCCGCCAAAAGACTTGCGCAGCGATCGCACTTCGACGTGGGCGCCGACCAACGTCATGAGTAGTCGCTCAGGTAAACGTCAAGATCGGGCGAGGTTGCCGAAATGACCTTGATCGGAAGGTTGAGCCTTCCGCCTTTGCCTCCCTGCAGAATCTGCCGAGGCAGATCGACGATCGCGTAGCCGATGTCCTTGATCCGCACGGCGGAGGTGGCGCGGAAGATGCCGTTCTTCTTTATGGTGGCCAATGCTTGCTGGGTTCCGTCCTGACCGCCGATGAAGACATGGGGATCGGTGGGGCTGATGCCCTTGGCAAGGAAAGACTGGTAGGCGCCAAGCGCGCCGTCGTCGTTGACCGCGAGCAGGATGTTGATGTCGGGGTGCGCGGTGAGCATGGCGTCTGTGGCGGCCAAGCCCGTCTGCTCGGAATTGGCGAACTGCTTGGCCACAACCTGCATGCCGGGTGCCAGCTTGGTGAAGGAGTCCTGCACTCCCTTGTCTCGTTGACGTGTCAAGTCGATCGTCTCGTTGATCAGGAACGCAGCCTTGCCCTTACCCCCCAGCACGCGGTGGGCCCAGGCGGCAGCGTACGAGCCGAGCTGGTAGCCGCCCTGGTAGGGGCTGAATTCGATCGAGCCACTCTGGTGCTGCATCGTGCCGCCATACACCACCCACACCAGGCCCTTGTGCATAGCCTGCTCTGCCATTGTCTCCATGGTGGACGGCTCCAGCGGGAATACAACCATGCCGCCGACGCCCTCAGTGATCCATGCCTGGACGTTGGCGATTTCCGCGCTCTGCTGGCCGTTGTCGGCAGAAAGGAGCAGTTTGCACCCCTTTTGGCTGGCCCGCGCTTGCGCGAATTTCGCCAGGTCCGCGTAGACCGGCAGTGAATTCTCCGGGAAGTCGTAGCCGATCGACGTTTTCAGGGTACTGGTGGCGCTGGTGCTGCTGGATGTCGTCCCGGTGCTGCACGCATCGAGCAGTGCCGGGGCGAAGGCCGCCGCCGCGGCCAGCGGGAGTGCCCGCGCGAGGAATCCGCGTCTGCCAAGACCGCCGCCGGGAGGTATGGTCGGCGTCGCAGGCTGTGGGTGTGCATTCATGATGATCTCCTATCAAATGGCGCGGGGTTTGCCTGGGCAACGGATCTAATTTGGAGGGGGAGGGTTCCGCAGGGAATGCCGCAGTACCTGCTTGGTCGGCTGGGTGGGAACTGTCGCGGCCGGCCTTACCCGTTCGATTCCATAGAGCGGTCTAGCAGAGCGAATTCATCAGCGCTAAGAGCCAGTTCGGTGGCCCTGACCGAGTCCTCAGTGGACTGCGGTCTACGGGCACCCGGGATAGGAATGACGACGTCGGATTTGATGAGTTCCCAGGCGAGGCAAACCTGTTGCGCGCTCACGCCGTGGTTGGCGGCGACCTCGTTGAAGGCGCTAAATCGGGAGCCGAGGTCCGCAGCGGCGTCGATCCCGCCGAGTGGGCTCCAGGGCAGGAAGGCGATGCCCATTTCGTGGCACAGCCGTAGTTCGGGCTCGCTGGTGCGGAATGTCGGCGAGAACTGGTTTTGCACGCTTACCAGCCGGCCGCCGAGGATCTCGTACGCCTGCCTGATCTGCTCTGGATTGGCGTTGGAGATGCCGGCCATCCGGATCTTCCCCTCGGCGAGCAGGTCGTTCAGCGTTGCCACCGACTCGGCGTAGGGCACTGCGGGGTCGGGACGGTGGAATTGGTACAGCCCGATGGCTTCCGCCCCGAGTCGGCGCAGTGAGTCCTCACAAGCCCGCCGTATGTGGGCCGGCGAGCCGTCCACCTGCCACGAGCCGTCCCCAGGCCGCAGGTGACCGCCCTTGGTGGCGACCAACACCTCGCTGGTGTCTCCGTAGCTTGCCAGCGCCTTGGCGATCAGCGTTTCGTTATGGCCCACCTCGTCCGGGTGGATGTGGTAGGCGTCGGCGGTGTCGATAAGCGTGACTCCCGCGTCCAGAGCGGCGTGGATGGTCTTGACGGACTGGGATTCGTCAGGCCGACCCTCGATCGACATCGGCATGCCGCCAAGACCAACGGCGGTAACCAGCACGTCTCCGATGCGGCGATTATGCATGGGCACCAGGACCTCCTTTATTTTTCACGACGTCGTCCGCCTGCTGGATCAGCCGGGACGACCTGCACCTTGAGCCCGGCACGTTCGCGGGCAAGCTGGAGGGCACGGGGGAATTCTGAAAGCGGAACCATATGCGTGATGAGGTTGGCCGCGTCGATCACCCCGCTCCGCAGGACTCGCATGGCGGGGTCGAAGGTGGACAGGACCGCCATCGAGCCAAGCAGGGTGACTTCCTGGTTGTACACCGCGAACGGCGAGATCTGGAGTCTGGCCTCCGCGGGGGCCACCCCGAACACCAGGAAGGTTCCGCCACGCCGGACCGCTGCGAATGCCTGCTGCGCCACCGCGCCCACCCCTGTGGCCTCGATCACGTAGTCGTAGCCGTCGGCCTGCGCCGCCTGGGCCGCTTCTACGGAGGTGACAGCGAGGGATGCGCCGAACCGGCGCGCGAGATCCAGCCGGGATGCCTCCCGGTCCACCATGGCGATGTCGGCGGCGCCGGCCACCCGCGCCAATTGGAGCAGGAGCAGGCCCATCGTGCCTGCCCCGGTGATGAGCAGGGATGAGCCGAGCCTCAGCCGCAACCTGTTCAGGCCGTGGACCGCGCAGGCCGTCGGCTCGATCAGCGCGGCTTCCGAGTAGCTCATGCCCTCCGGCAGCCGGTAGCAGTTGGCGGCGGGGACACGGACATAATCGGCAAATCCGCCATCCACGGTATCGCCGATGGCACCCCAGTTTGTGCAGAGATTGCCGCGCAACCGCCGACAGTATGAACAGTGGCCGCAGAACAGCGAGGGGTCCACGGCCACCCGGTCCCCTGCGTGCCATCCTGTGACCCCGGTTCCGACTGCCACGATCTCCCCGGCGAATTCGTGCCCGGGAACCAGGGGGTAAGGCGCGGGGGGGAATTCACCGTCAACGATGTGCAGATCCGTGCCACAGATCCCACACGCGCCAACCTTGATCACCACTTCGTCGGCCAAGGGCGTGGGGTCCGGGCGCTCGCCGACGGCCACGCGGCCCGGCGCCGCAACGATCACCGCGCGCATAGCCACGCGCCTCGTGCGGGGATGGCCGCGCCCATCCCGACGGCCCTCACCCCGTCACCCCAAGGAGACGGGCGAGGTTGCCGCCCACCACAAGTTCGTGTGCGGCAGGGGAACCGCAAGCACGCTCCATCTTGCCGAACTCGACTTCATAGTCCACGAAGGGTGAATCGGTGCCCCAGATGACCTTCTCGGGGCCGAGTTCGCGAACCGACTCGGCCACTTCGAAGACTGGCACTCGTGCCGTTTCGAGGTAGAGGTTGGGCACCTCTCGGGCGACCTCGATGGCCTGGTCATGGGACCAGAAGGTGCCACTGTGCGCCATCAAGACCGGCACTTCAGGAAACCGCGATGCGATGCGCGCGAATTCCAGCGGGGTGTTGTATAGATCGCTGGCACCGTGGCAGATCACCACCAAGCCGAGCTCCCGGACCGCCGCGAAGACGGGATCCATCAGTCCCGGGTCTGACAGGTGATACCCGTGCAGGGTCGGGTGCAGTTTTACACCTCGGAAGCCCTGCGTGGCTCGGCGGTGGAGTTCCGCTACCGCCGAGCCACGGTGCCACGGGTTGATAGCGCAGAAGGGAATGAGCCGTTCACCCTGCGAGGCCGTCGCTGCCGCGATCACCTCATTGTCGATCGAGCCTTCCACGAAGGGGAAGGCCACTGCTCGGTCCACCCCCGCCCGGTTGAGGCGTTTAACCAGCTCCGCCCCGCTCTGGCTGGCTCCGTGACGGACCCCGAGATGATTGTGCGCGTCGATACGCATGGAATGTGGTCTCCTCATGGCAGGACACTGCGCGACAGTCCGCACTGGTAAGCACGGGGCGAGCGCTTCAGCCGCGCCGACTGCCAGGGTGAGGCCGCCGGGTCGGCTAGAGCAAGGTATGTTTATATTCAATGCAAACTTACCTCGCTCTGTCAACCCCTGTCTGGCAGCCGCGAGCCCTTCCCCGGCTATCCCTGACCCAGTGAGGCTCCGTGCACTCATGCGGGACCTTTGCCGGTCTTCGGCAGCGCCGACCCGGCTTCCTCCCGCCACCTTGCGCGCGTGGTCGTGGGACGCTATCTCAAGTAACCCCCTGGTATGTTTACGATACAGACATACACGCCTCGCGATGCAATAGATGCGGCTGAGCAGAGATGTGCGCGACCGGAGGAGGCAGATCGTGAGTCCCGCTCCGACCGAGAACGAAGACCCGAGTGTCGATGAGTCCCGGTCCCGCCCTCCGTCGCTGTCCGCACCAACGCTGATCTCGCCCGCAATCGCCGGCGAAGTGAACCGGGCCCGAGTGCTGCAGGCGCTTTACGACGTCGGGCCGCTCTCCCGGGCGGATCTGGCCCGCCTGACCGGCTGCACGCGGGCGACCATCGGCTCGATAGTCCAGCCCATGATCGACCGCAATCTCCTCGCAGAAGGCGTTCGGCAGCCCAGCAGCTCCGCCGGGGGAAAGCCCGCGCGTCCGTTGTGGTTCTCGCCGCAAAGCCAGCCCATTGCGGCCCTCCACCTGCTGCCGGGACAGATCGATGCCGCGCTGGTTCAGGCCGGAGGCACCATCATGGAGACGACGTCGCGCGGGTTCGACCCGCAGACCCGGCATCCCGAGTGTGTCATCAACGCCGCCGTCGACTGTGTAGAACAGATACGCCAGGCTGGGGCACCCCGCCCGCTCGGCGTAGGGATCGCAGTCGGCGGAATGGTCGACACCGATCAGGGCACCATCGTGCAGATCAATCTCGCACCGGGGCTGGCCGGTCTTCCGCTTGGGCCTCTGGTCGCCGAGCGGACAGGGTTGCCGACCTACCTCGAATTGCACTCAAGGGTCCAGGCGCTCGGTGACCGCTGGTTCGGCCAGGGACGAGGCCTGTCCAACTTTGCGTCCATCTATGCCGGAGATGCCCTCGGGGTCGGGCTGGTCCTCGGCGGCACCGTCTACCGCGGGTCGGCCGGAGCCGGAGGCGAGATCGGGCACACCGTAGTTCAGGCAGGCGGTCTGGAATGTGGCTGCGGTCAGCGTGGCTGCTGGGAGACGATTGCCTCACATCGATGGTTGCGCGGCGAAGCAGTCCGGCTCGGCTTGCCGTCCGCCCCGACCATGACCACCGGCAGACTAGCCCGCATGGTAGCTCGGGGCGACAAGCGAGCTAGCGACCTATTCGATCAGTATGCTCGCAACCTCGCCATTGGCGTCGCGAACCTGCAGCAAATCATCGCACCGGGCTTGTTTATCCTGCATGGCGAGGTAGTCGCCGGAGAGGAACCACTGCGGAGCAGGATCGAACGTAACGTCCGCGAGGCAGTCCTGCATCATCCAGGAGGCAAGCCCACCATCGCCTTCGCAAGTCTTGACGACCGAGCCACTTTGCTCGGTGCCGCCGGACTCGTGCTGTCGCATTCCCTGCAGCTCAACGCATGACCGGGAAAGAGCTGCTGATCCGCAGGCGACGGCACCTGACGGAGCATAGTCGTGATGCCGCGGTCCGCATCGATCGCATGGCATCGCGGCGTCCCGCGTCTAGCCGGCCACGGCACACCCGCACCACACTCTGGGCCCCGAACATGAGGGCGATCCCGGCAGGGCTTCGGCCTCCTCCGCGGCCCGGCATCCCTGCTCGGCCAGTTTCTCTGCGCGTGCCCAGTTGCCGACCCATGTTTCGGTCTCGACAAGTCCCCAGAGCAAGAGCGGAAGTTCTGTCTCTATGCCTCGAGGCTTATTCACGACCATGATCATCGGGCCGTCCGCGTCGCATCACCGCTGGCCAAGCCTTGATCAACTTGAAGTAGATGATCATGTGAATAACCCTCCTCCTTCCCTCGCGCGCTGGTACTCCTGCTCATAGAGCAGCCGCGCGCCGTCCAGGTCGCCAGTCCAGTGCATAATGTGGCCGATCTCGACATTAGGACGCAGCTCCATGCTCAGTCGCGCTGTCCGTGGCCATGGCCTTTTGGCTCTGGCACGAAGATCGTGATGCAGTGACCGACGGCTACGGTCTGCCCCGGGACCCGGTGATCGCGGTTCTGTAACAGCGTGTCCATGGGTGCGGCCGCTTCGTGAAGATCTTGTTCGACCAAGAACTGATCATCAACGAGCGGCCGCGAGGGTCATTGTGCAGCATTCCCTGGCAGGCGGGGAAGCCTGCTGTCTCGATGTGTTATTCCCGTACCTGGCTGACCTGCATGCCGCCAAGGTCGAAGACCTTGGGAGCACCGTCCTGATCACGGCGCGGTCCCGTGCGGCGGGCGCGGCCTGTCACCGGTGCGGATTGTTCTGTGCCCGGGTCAACAGCCGGTACCGGCGGCGGCTGCATGACCTGGCAGCGGGCGGCCGGGCGGTGATGATCGACCTTGAGGTGCGCCGGTTCTTCTGCGGCAACCCGGAATGTGAGCTGCGGACCTTCGCCGAGCAGGTGCCCACGGTGGCGAGGCGGCATCAGCAGCGGACACCGCTGCTGGGAAGCTTGCTGGAAGCGGTCGCGGTGGTCCTGGCCGGGCGGGCCGGGGCACGGCTGGCCAGCGCCCTGGGCATCGAGGTCTCCCGGACCACGCTGCTCCGGCTGATCCGCGCCTTACCTGACCCGGGGCCGGCGAGGTCACCGTGCTGGGCGTGGATGACGCCAGCCGCGCCAGGAACCCCGCGGTGAACAGGCCCTTCGGCACCGGCCTGGCCGCCGCCGACGCGCAGACCGTCCTGGGTCCCGGATGAGAACACCGCCCCCGGTAGCGCCGCCGCCACACGATCCGGGTGATCTTCACCTGCCAGCCGACCTGCTCGCTGTCCTCGGTGCCCAGGAACTCAAACGGCGTTGACGCCAAGCGCCGACGGGTTACTTCCTTGAGCCTGCCTGCGAGGGGTGCCACCGTCGCAGTCGGCCAGCTTACCGGGCAGCGAACTGCTCTCCAGCAGCGCCTGAGTTCGTCATCGGCTCAGCGCCCCAACCTGCCGCCGCAGCAACTTGTCGATCACCAGGTCGAGTTCGGCGGCGAGATCCGACTGGCGTGAACGGCTCCGGCTCCTTTCCGTGGTAGTCCTCCTGGCGGAACACGGTGATGACCGCGTCTGCATGGACCTCGGCGACCGCGCCGCGGATTTCCGGTTCCTGGTCCGCGACCGCGCCGGGCAGTTCACCGGCTCCTTCGGCGCAGTCCTGGCCAGCGCCGGCATCCAGGCCGTGAAGATCCCGCCCCGAAGTCCCCGGGCGAACACCGATGCCGAAAGGTTCGTGCTCACCGCCCGGACCGAGGTGACCGACCGGATGCTGATCTTCGGTGAACGGCACCTGCGGACGGTCCTCGCCGGGTATGCCCGGCACTACAACGGACAACGACCCCACCGCAGCCGCGAACTCCGCCCGCCCCGGCCCGACCACCCGATCGCCGACCTCTCCCAGAAGCGGATCAGGCGCCGGCCCGTCCTCGGCGGCCTCCTCAACGAATACGAGCGGGCCGCCTAGATGCCCAGGTCAAGACCGGTGGCACAGTTCTGGCACCGCACAGCCGCTGGCACCGCCGAAAACGACAGCTCAGAAGGTCAGGCAGACTTCTGACACCGCACACGCTCAAGCGGCGGATCCGCGGTCGTCCTCACCCGGATAGACGGTGCTGAGCGCGGACAGTGCCCCGGGCCGCGTAGTCGAGGTAGTGGCAGAGGTACCTGAGCCCTTCGCTGGTGACGGATGCGGGGATGTCGCTGGCGCGGATGCTGCTGACGATTTCGTTGCGGTAGCGGGCGCGGGTAATGGCGACGTTGAGCCTGCGCCACCCGCCCTGCTTGCTGAGCGGGCCAAAGTTCATCGTGACCTTGCCGTTCTCGTCCGGTCCGTAGCCGATGGACAAGATCAGCACGTCCCGTTCATCGCCCTGCACTGATTCGGCGTTCTTGACGAAGAACCCGCGCAGCCGGTCGGTGGTGAAGAACCTGTCCAGGTCCGGCCGCTGCTCGCGGGCCTTGCCGACAGCTGTCTCGATGGCGCCGGCCTGGGCCTCGCTGAAGGTCACCACGCCCAGGCTGAGGGCCGGGCGGGTGTCGTAGTGGTGGATGACCCGCTGCGCCACCCGCGCGGCCTCGTCCGGGTTGTCCCGCGAGGTTCCCCTCCGGTAAACCCCCTCGCCATAGAACAGTTCCGCGCCGGCATCGGGCCCGCCGCTGTCCCCGCCGGGCAAGGAGACTAGGCGGCCCTCGTAGAACGCGGCGTTGGAGAACGCGATCAGCGCCTTATGCCGGGACCGGTAATGCCAGCGCAGGGTGAGGTTCTGGAACGCCCCGGACCTCTTCGCGAGGTCGAGGACCGATTCGAGGTCGGAGGTTTCTTCGGATTCCGCCGGCCACTCCTCCCCATCGTCTCGGGCGCCGCTGCCGGAGAAGCTGGTGGGTGGCAGCTGCTTCTGGTCTCCGGCCAGGATCAGGGCACTGCCGCGGTAGATGCAGGTGATGGCATCAGCCGGGCTGATCTGGCTGGCCTCGTCGAAGATTACGACGTCGAAGTGCATGCCGGCGGGCAGGTACTGGCTGACCGCCAGCGGGGACATCATGAAGCACGGCTTGATCGCCTGGGTGACGTGGCGGGCCTGTTCGATGAGCTCACGCACCGGCATGTGCTTCTTCTGCTTTCCCGCCTCGCGGTGGATGACAGCGGACTCGCCGCTGTCGCCGCGCGGGCGCCGGGCGTTGCAGGCGCGGATGATGTCTTCGGCTGCCGCTGCTGTCAGGGCACTGTCCAGCTGCTGGTACCCACTGACCAGCGTGTCACGGCCCACGGCCCGGAGGGGAGCGAGGGCCGGGTCGGTCCGCAGCTGGTATTCAGCCCAGTCCTGCAGGAGTGCCCGTTCGATCACCTGGGGGACCTGGGCCGGCTCAACCCGTTCGGCGATGCAGAAATCAACGACCGCATCCATGCCGTGGGCGGCCAGGGAGGCGCGGGCCGCCTGGTAGGCATGCCATTCGTCACGCCCGCTCGTGTCGTTGAACATGACTTCGAACAGCTCATCGCCGCCCTGGTAGTCGTCGAGTTCGGCAGCCAGTTCCCGGCGGCGATGCGGGCTGAACGCCGCCAGCAGGGCCGCGCAAGCCTCGCGCCACGCATCAGCGGACTTGGCCAGGTGGTCGGCCGGAACGGCGCTTTCGGCCGCCTTGAGCTGCGCCGGGGTGAGCGGCCCTGCGCCGCCGGTGATCATCGCGCGCAGGCGCCGCGCCCACTCCAGCGCGGCCCGGAGTGCCGCGACGTTGGTTGCAACTCCTGCGTACAGCTGACCACACAGGTCCTGGAACACGTCATCCCGCGCGGTCAGCTGTGCGTGGGCAGAGTCGGCCGCCTCCCGCAGGGCCACCATCTGCTGGGCATGGCCGAAGGTGAGCTGCCTGCCCGTGACCTCGCTGACCGCACGGGTGAACTCGCTCGCGGCATGGAGGGGCCCCGGGTGGGCACGCAACCACCAGATCGCCTCGGTGATCGTGCCGTTCAGCAGTTCCGGGCGCGCGGCAGTCGCGGGCGGCGGCGCGAGAGTCGCCTGCCAGGCAGAAAGGTCCTGGCGGATCTGGGCCAAGGTTGCGGTGATAACCGGCTTCGGAACTGCGTCACGGGAGATGTGCTCGGCGGCCTGTGACAGGTCCTGCCCGCGAGCGCAGCGCACGGCGGTTGCGGCATGGGCGAGCGCCCGGCCGAGCCGGTCGAAGCCTGTGGCCCGGCCGATGTAATACGGGCCGAGCAGCGCGGCGTCGCTCGCCTCGGCTCCGGCGAGCGCCTGCGCGGCGTGCTTCCAGGCGGCGGCGAGCCCGAGGTGCTCCTGCGCCGTCTCCGCGGCTATCCCCTCCCTGGTGAACGCCGCGACGGTCTTCTTGTCGGCCCGGTAGTCCCCGGACAGTTTGCCGAGGCGGTGATAGTCGTTCGCGAACCGCTGTGCCAGGCCGCCCACGTCGTGGCGGAGCGCGTCGCGGGTGAAGTAGGCGCTGGCGTCAGCTTCCGCTCTGTCCAGCGCGCGGTGGGCATCGTAGAGAACCCGCCCGGCGGTGCTGGCCGCCTGGTGACCGGGGACCGACAGCCAGGCTCGTTCAGGACGGTCGGGTTCTCCGGCCAGCCGGGCGAGGACCAGCAGGTCGTTGGCCTGGCTGAAGGTCGCAGGAGCGCGGAGGCCGAGCATCCTGGCCAGGCCGGACAGCGTGCCCAGCCGCTTTTCCAGCAGGTCAGCGCCCGCCGGGAAGTCCCGCGCGAGCTCGGCGATCTGCCCGGCGGCCAAGCCGCTGACGTCGGCGCAGGCCGGGATCAGCGCGGCAAGTGCCCTGGAGTCGATCACGGGCAGCGCATCCTGCCGCGGTATCGCCGGCCAGGGGACTCCGGCAGCCTGAGAGGCCTGGCTTTCCCGGGCAGCGATCGCGGTGAGCGCGGCGGCGAGCTGGGCAACCGCCGCATCCACCACATCGAGCATGTCCACCGTCAGCCACTCGTCCGGCAGCCCCTCCGGCCACGTCAGCAGATGGTCCAGCAACCCGGCGAGGGCCTGCGCGTCAGATGGGCGGGTCAGCCCGGTGGCGTCGGCCAGTGTCTGGTTGACCCGGACCACCCCGGCGAGTTCTTCCAGGGCGGATGCTGCCTGGTAGAGCCGGTCGTCCAGCGAGCCCCCCTCGGTCACGCCGCGCCAGGCGAACGACCGCCCCTGCGCGGCCGGCCGCCAGGCAGCCGCCAGCGCCGCCGCAGTGCGGCGGATTTCGCCGAACACCTCCACCGTGAGGTCCGCCGGGGCAAGACCCGTGGCGGGAGCAGCAGGAACCGCGTGCAGGCTGGCGATCATCGCGAGGACGTCATGCAGCGAGTACCCGAGCGGATCACGCGGGCGGTTCATGGCGCTGGCGTACGCGTGGAGCTGCTCCCGGCGCCTGCGGGCCGCGTCCACGTCCATTCGCGGCATCGCCGCGGGCGCGGCCGGCACCGTGTCCAGCGCCTTGCCCAGCGACACGGCCACCTCTTTGCGCGTCGCCTTGTGCGAATGCAGTTCCAGCAGGTACCCGCCCAGCCCTGCCCCGGCCAGCCGGTCGCTCACCACGTCGAGCGCAGCAGCCTTCTCCGACACGAACAGCACGGTCTTGCCCGCGTGCAACAGGGCACCGATCATGTTCGCGATCGTCTGGCTCTTGCCCGTGCCAGGAGGGCCGTCCATCACGAACGACCGGCCGCCGAGCACGGCGGCGATGCAGGCCCGCTGCGAGGAGTCAGCGCCCAAGATCACCGGAATGACCTCAGGGGCCGTCAGCCTGCCGGCCTTGTGCCCGGCGATCTCATCGAGGACGGCCCCGGCCCCGGTCAGCCTGCCAGCTGCGAGCGCCGCCACCGCCGGATGCGCCGCGGCCAGGTCCTCATGATCGAGCAGGTCCCGGTACGTCGCTTCCTTCGTGAACGAGAAGCACGAGAGCGCCACGCTTTCGCTGACCTGCCAGCCATCCTGGGCGGCGACCGCTGCGCGGACCGCGTCCAGCAGCCCACTCAGCATGACCTCCGCCAGGTCATCCACCTCGGGGAGCACGATCCCCTGCCGGGACAGCTTCAGGCTGAGCGCCGGATTGACGACCGGGTCATCCCCGGCCGGCTCCAGCATCGGCGGTTGCCGTGGCTCGGTGGTCACCAGCCGGACCGGCACCAGCAGCAACGGGCTGGTGTAGCGGGCCCGGTCCCGGTCGGTCCACGTCAAAGTACCGAACGCCAGATACAGCACCGGCAAGCCCTGGTCCAGGTACTCTTGGTTCGAGCGGCGCATGAGCGCCCGGAGTGCGGCATCGAGGTCGTCCGGGTCCTTGCTGGTATCGAGGATGTACGGAGCCGGTGGCGGGACCGCAGCCGCCGCACCGGCAGTCCGTTCGCTTTCATCTGCTGGCTGGGTGTGTGCTTCCGCGCCCGCCCAGGGCTCGGCCGACCAGGGCTTCAGAGACCGGAATGTGAAAATGCCACCCGCCCTGAGGCGGACGAGGACGTCATCAGCAGAGGGCCGGGACACCCCGACTATGCCGGTCCTGCCCGGCCTGAAGTCGATGAGCCGGTTAGCCGCCGTGAGGTCGGTGAGGCTGTCCCGCCAGCTGCTGATCGCAGAGCGGATGAGCGCCTCCCGGTCGGCTGCAGGCCGACCACCGCCATCGTCCAGCATGCCGCGCCTCTCCATTCGTATCGACTACATCAGAGCGCGGTAACTACGCAACCCGCCGCATCTGATCGTTCCGGCTGCCGCGGCGGGCAATGCCCTCGGCGCCGACCTCCGAAGGCTATCCGGTTGAGAAACCAGGTGTGGAGCCCATGCGCATCGCGGGCAGGCACGCAGGTCCGGGTTCCGGGTCGCCGCAGCCGGGTGGTCGGGCCGGGGCGGTTGGAGCCGGCGGCTGCGGTGCGGCCGCTGCCTGTTGTAGGGGGCCTCGTATTCGGTCAGGACCGGTTCTCAGGTGTCGTTTGCTGAAGATGAGCATCCGGTCGGTGACCTCGGTCCGGGCGGTGAGTACGAACCGTTCGGCAAAAGCGTTCGCGCGAGGGCTCCGCGGAGGGATCATCACTGCCCGGATACCGGCGCTGGCCAGGACGGCGTCGAACGACGCGGTGAATTGCCCGGCGCGGTCGCGGACCAGGAACCGGAAGTCCGCGGCGTGATCGCCGAGGCCGACGTGCATCTTCCCGGACAGGTGCGCGGCCAGCACCTCCGCCGTCAGCGGCAGGTAATCTCGCTCGGCGTGCGGGACGCCCTTGCGCCATCCTCCCCGCACCGCGGGAACCCAGCCCGCCCTTGCCGTACGCCGGCTCTCGTAGCGGACCGCATAGATATCGGCGCGGGCGGCGAACGGCGCGCCGAAGAACGCCACCTTCGCCTCCGGCGGGAAGCCAGCGTGCACCGGTCCGGGCGGTGCTTCAAAGTATCCCGCCTGGGCCGGGCCTGGCGGCGCGGCCTCCTCCGGAGTCAGCTTGAGGAGGCGCAGCAGCCGGGCGTTCTCGGCCCGCAGCCGCCCCAGCTCCTGTCCTATGACATCGAAGATTCCTCAACGCGCGTCGCTGACCTGCGAAGAGGAATCTGTATTGTCGACCCTCGGCCGACATGATGTCCGGTTTGCCTGTTTTTAGTGGTCGGCGAGGGCGGTTTCT
>Ga0307372_10001536_pt1 | contig 40203 bp, 44 predicted proteins | sample OX1MG_FD_202533 | JGI IMG/M metagenome (GOLD analysis project Ga0307372, IMG submission 202533) | Soil microbial communities from Risofladan, Vaasa, Finland - OX-1 | ecosystem: Environmental > Terrestrial > Soil > Coastal area > Acid sulfate soil | place: Finland: Risofladan, Vaasa | collected...
GGCGTGCGCGAGTCGGTGGCCGAGGCCCGGCATCTGGGCCTGGCCCTGGGCGTCGCCTCCAGCTCCTCGCACCTCTGGGTGGACGGCCACCTCCAGCGCCTCGGCCTCAACCAATTCAGCTGCGTGCGCTGCCGCGACGACGTCGAGGACGCCAAGCCTGCGCCCGATCTCTATCTCGCGGTCTGCGCCTGCCTCGCCGTGACGCCCGCGGAGGCCATCGCCCTCGAGGACTCCGCCAACGGGATCGCCGCGGCCAAGGCCGCCGGGCTGCGCTGCGTGGCGATCCCCAACCCGATGACGACGGGCCTCGACCTGAGCGCCGCCGACCTTCGGCTTGGGTCGCTGGCCGATCTCTCTGTGGCGGACCTCCTGGAGCGGCTGGGATGAGGGCCCTGGTGTTGGGCGGCACCGGCTTCATCGGCGCCGCCACCTGCAAGGAGCTGATGCGACGGGGCGTGGAGACCATCGCGGCCAGCCGGAGCGAGCACGCGTACGGCACCTTCACCAGCCATCGAGCCTTCGACCGCACCGACGAGGCGCAGCTGGCCCGCGTCCTGGAGGAGGTTCAGCCCGACGTCCTCGTCGACCACGCCGCCTACCAGCCCTCCGAGGTCGCGGCCGTGATCCGCCACTTCCGGGGCGCCCGCTACGTCTTCACCTCGACCGGCGTCTACCCGGACGACCTCGGCGGCCGCCCGGCGTTGGAGGAGGACTTCGTGCCCCTCGCCGGCAGCCCGCCTACGGAGCCGATCGAGTACCGCGACGGCAAGCGCTGGTGCGAGACGCTGCTGGCGCGCAGCGGCGCCTTCCCCTGGGTGGTGATCAGGCCGCCGGCCGTCCTGGGCGCCGGCGATCACACACTCCGGATCGCCGCCTACCTGCAGCGGGTCGAGGATGGTGGTCCGCTGCTGGTGCCCGAGGAGTCCTACCGCCGGCAGGCGGGCCTGGCCTGGGTACGCGACGTCGGCTATGCGCACGCGCTCGCGGCCGACCTGGCCCGGGCCGCCGCCGGCCCCTACAACGTGGCCTTCGACGGCGTGTCACTGGCGGACCTCATCGAGTCACTGGGCCGCGTCATGGGTAAGACCGCGCAGCTGGTGCCGATCCCGTACGCCGCACTGCCGCCCGGCGCTAGCCCTTACGGCCCGGACCCGCGTCGCTCGGCCGGCTACGACCTCACCCGCGGCCGCTCCGAGCTCAGCTTCGAGCCCTCGCATCTCGAGGACAGCCTGGCGGAGGTGCTCGCCTGGTACCGGGCGGTGAAGCCGTCCCACCCCGGTTACCAGGGGCGGGCGACGGAGCTGGAGCTAGCCCGCTCCCTGGCGGGCTAGTAGCGGTCCTCGGCCTCGCCGCTCAGCAGCCAGGGCAGTGATTCCGCCATCGGGCCCGCCAGCCGCTGGTAGTCGGCCCGGCTGAGCGTGCCGCGCTCCATGACCGCCAGCAGGGCGTCCTGGGCGGCGGCGACCGCCGACTCGCGGTCGACCTGGGACGCCGCCAGCCAGCTTTCGCCACCTGCCAGCAGGAAGATCCCCTCCTCGGCCTCCCGCCATTCGGCGTCGTCCTCCTCGCGCTTCCCGGCGGTGCTGCGCAGCTTGTCCTCTCCGCCCGAGTTGGCCCGCCACGCCTCCGCGGCGCGCTGAAGTCCGGCCGGTCCGAGTAGCCGCAGTTCGTCGAGAAGCCGCTTGACGTCTTTTTTCATTCAGTCCTCCAGCCGGTATTGGGGATCGTCGCGATAGGCGGCCATCAGGTAGCTGGTCGTGAAGCCACCTTCCCACCAATGATCGCGCGGCAGCGTGCCCTCGAGCCTGTAGCCCGACTTCTCGTAGGCGCGCCGGCCGCGCGGGTTGGTCTCGTAGACCTTGAGGTAGACCTTCTCCATCCCGAGCTCCCGGAAGGCGTAGGCGGTGGCCAGCCGGCAGGCCTCGGTGCCGTAGCCCTGGTCCCAGCGGCCGGGCGGGCCGATCCAGATGCCCCAGTGGCAGTTTCGCTCCCGGAAGTTGAGCTCGCGGAGGCCGGTGCAGCCGATGAAGGCGTTGTCGGCGAGGCAGTCGATCGCCCAATTGATCTCGGAAGGATCATGGCGGCCGATCCAGTCCAGTGCCTGCTCGACCGAGTAGGGCGACTTGGCCCAGCCGCTGAGGGTCCGCGTGACCTCGGGCATGGAGATGTACTCTGCGATGTAGGGGGCGTCCTCATGGACGGGCGCGCGGAGCCTCACGAGGTCGCCCGTCAGGTCCATCTCGCCGCCTCCTAAGAGAAGGCTTTCAGTAGGAGGCGAGCTTGCGCATCGCGGCCGCGATGCGCTCGGGGCCCGGAAGGAAGAATTCCTCCTGTGGCTTGTTGAACGGCATCGCCGGGACGTCCGGCCCGGCCACCCGCATCACCGGCGCGTCGAGCATCTCGAAGCCCTCCTCCGCGATCACAGCGGCGATCTCGGCGCCGAAGCCGCCGGTCAGGTTGTCCTCGTGGACGACCATGGCCCGGGCGGTCTTCTCGACCGAGGCGAGGATGGCCGGCTTGTCGAGCGGGCTGATGGTCCGAATGTCGACAACCTCGGCCGAGATCCCGTCGGCGGCCACCGCCTCGGCGGCCTCCAGGCAGTAGTGCACCATCAGGCCCCAGGCGAAGACGCTCAGGTTGGCGCCTTCGCGCCGGACCGCGGCCTTGCCGATCGGTGTCACGTAGTCACCCTCGGGGATCTCGCCCTTGATCAGCCGGTAGGTCTTCTTGTGCTCGAAGAACATCACCGGGTCGGGGTCCCTGATCGCCGCCTTGAGGAGGCCCTTGCAGTCCTCCGGCGTGCTGGGGATGACCACCTTCAGGCCCGGCACGTGGGCGTAGAACGCCTCCACCGACTGGGAGTGGTAGAGCCCGCCGTGGACCCCGCCGCCGAAGGGCGCGCGGATCACGATCGGGCAGGAGAAGTCGCCGTTGGAGCGGTAGCGGATCCGCGCCGCCTCGCTGACGATCTGGTCGAAGGCGGGATGGATGAAGTCCGCGAACTGGATCTCGGCGACCGGAATGGTGCCGTTCATCGCCGCCCCGATGGCGACGCCGACGATGCTCGACTCCGCCAGCGGGGTGTCGAGCACGCGCGCCTCTCCGAAGCGGTCGTAGAGACCCTCGGTGGCGAGGAAGACGCCTCCCTTGCGGCCGACGTCCTCGCCCAGCACCCAGACCCGCTCGTCGCGCTCCATCTCCTCGGCCAGGGCCTCGCGCACGCCCTCGATGAGCGTCTTCACCGCCATCTCAGGCGCCCTTCGCGAAAACGTTAAGGAGGGCATCCTCGGGGACCGGCGAGGCGGCCTGCTCGGCGTAGGTGACGGCGTCGTCGACCTCGGCCGTCGCCTCCTGCTGGATCCGCTCGTCGACCTCCTCGGTCATCAGCCCCTCGTCCAGCAGGTAGCCCCGCAAGCGCTCGATCGGGTCGCGGCGCAGCAGCGCCTCCAGCTCCGCCTGGGGACGGTAGCGGCGCTGGTCGTCGTCGGAGGAGTGGGAAGTGAAGCGGGCGACCTTGGCCGAGACCAAAGTGGCGCCGTCGCCCGTCCGCGCCCGCTCGACGGCGTCGCGCATAACCTCGAAGCAGGAGAGGAGATCGCCGCCGTCGACGCTGACGCCGAAGACGCCGTAGCCCTCCGCCCTCTTGGCGACCGAGTCGACGCCCATCTGGAGGCGGTGGGGCACGGAGATCGCGTAGTCGTTGTCCTGGACGATGCAGACGAAGGGGAGCTTGTGGACACCCGCCCAGTTGAGACCCTCGTGCCAGTCGCCCTGGGAGGTGCCGCCCTCGCCGATGCAGGTGACCGCGACCTCGTCAAGCCCGCGCATCCTGGCCGCGTAGGCAATGCCCGCCGCATGGCAGATCTGGGTCCCGACGACGCTCGACTTGGTCATGATCCGGTGGGCGGCGCTTCCAAAGTGGGAAGGCATCTGCCGGCCGCCCGAGTTGGGGTCCTCGGCCCGCCCGAAGACCGAAAGCATGAAGTCCCGCGGCGTCTGGCCGAGCGCGAGGCAGAAGGCGAGGTCCCGGTAGTAAGGGACGAGCCAGTCGTGGCCCGGACGCATCGCGTTGGCGGCCGCGACCTGGATCGCTTCGTGGCCCTGGCCGGAGATCACAAAGGGCGCCTTGCCCTGGCGGTTGAGCACCCACATCCGGCGGTCGACGGCCCTGGCAAGGACCATCTGCCGGTACATCGCCTGCAACCTTTCCGAATCGAGACCGAGGCTCAGATGGCGGGTCTCTTTGGCGGTCGCCATGCTTGGAAACCCATCTTAGATGCACCCGTCGGGGGCGGGGGCTAGACTGGTTCCTCGGGGGAGGAGTCCCGGGTCCGGAGGTTATCCGATTTCTTTCTCGTCTGAGGTCAAAAGCGAGCTCTCGGGCTTGATTCCCGCCCGCTCCTGCTGCCAGCTGGCGGAGCTGAGTGCGATCTTCTACGCCACCCGCGGCCGCCTGATCCGCACCGGCAATGGCAACGCCGCCTACTTCTCGCTTCTCCGCAACTCGGTCGCCCGCAAGGTCGTCAGGCTCTCCCGGACGCTGGCCCAGGTGGAGGCCAAATACCACGCCGAGCGGCACGCCAAGCGCACCGCCTTCTTCATCGAGGTTCCCCTGCCGGTCGCGCTGGAACCGGCGTTCACGATGCCGGCGGCCCGGGCCGTGCCGTCCAGGCCGTGCGATCGCAAGAACTTCTTCCGTGGCTTCTTTCTCGGCTGCGGTTCGGTCAACGCGCCCTCCACCCGCTACCACCTGGAGCTGGTCGCGCCGACGCTCGGCTGGGCGACGGTGCTGATCTACCTGCTCCACGAGGCCGAGATCCGCGCCGGCGTGGTCGAGCGTGCCGGCCAGCACGTGGTCTACGTCAAGGACGCCGAGGGGATCGTCCGCTGCCTGCAGCTGATGGGTGGCAACCGCGCCGTAATGGAGTTCGAGAATGTGCGCGTGGTCCGCGATGTTCGCGCCCAGGTCAACCGGCGCATCAATTTCGAGACCGCCAACATCGACAAGACGATCGGCTCCGCGATGCGCCAGGTTGACGCGATCAACAAGCTCGAGCAGGACCATGGGCTAGAGACGCTGCCGCCCTCGCTTCGCGAGATGGCCCGGTGGCGGAAGGAGAACCCGGAGCTCAACTTGGCCGAGCTGGCGGGCCAGATGAACCTCTCGAAGTCCGCGGTGAACCACCGCCTCCGCCGCCTGATCGAGATCGCTGAGGCCGGCAACGAGGTGAGCAGGACCGCCAGCTAGCACCGCGCCTATCCTTCTGCGGCAATGCGCGCCGCCCCGCTCGTGCTGCTCATCCTGCTCGCGTCCTGCTCGGTGTCGCAACCGGTCGCGAAGGCCAGTCCGTCGCCACCGGCGATCGTCACCTCACAGACGTTCGTTCCGGGACCGCCCCGGCCGTCGATCTGGGTCCGCGCGGCGAACGGCCACCTGGAGGCGATGTCGTGGAGCGGCGGGGGGCCCGTGGACATCGGTACCGGCCCGGCGATTGACCGCGGCTTCGAGTTCATCCAGTCACCGGACGGCAGTCGCCTTTTGGCGCCTGGTCGCGTGGTGACACCGGCCGGCGACCTCGTCGGAGTGGTGCCGGCCGGCAAGATCGGCTGGACCTGGGCCGACGACAGCCGCCACCTCTGCGCCGATTACAACCCTAACCGCACGCCGGGCAATGATTCGCAGCAACCGGCGACCATCTTCGAGGTGCTGCCTGGCTCGACTCCCGGATCCATCGCGAGCGCCGGCTACGAGGCCGCGCAGAACAGCGCGACCGTGCTGGCCTGCAGCTTCGGCAAGGGCACTGTCACCGCGGTCGAGAACTGCGTCATCGTCGCCTGCGAGGTCTGGACCTTCGACTTGGCGTCACATGCCCAGCTCTACCACGGGACCGCAAGCGGGCCGGCGGCGGCCTCCCGCGACGGAGCCGTTTTCGCCATCGGGACCGAGGTCCGAGCCGCGCGGGACGGCTCGCCGATCAGCCAGATGAGCGGCGCGCCGGTCGGCTTCGGATTCGACGGGGTGCTGGCCGCGATCGGGTCGCGGGTGGTCGACGTGCGAAGCGGGAGGGTGGTCTGGACGGCGCCCGGCGGCGCCGCGGTGACGAGCCTGCTCGGTGAGCCCTTCGGGTCCCGGGTCGCGGTCGCGCTGGGCAGCCCGGGCGAGATCTGGGTCGTGGGTCCCGACGGGTCCTCGTCCCGTATCGCGCAGGGAGTTCGGCCCCTTTTCTGAGAGGCCGAACTCTTACCCTTATCGCCATGACAGTAAAAGTGGGCATCAACGGGTTCGGCCGGATCGGCCGCAACATCTACCGGGCGGCGACCCAGCTCAAACCGGAGGTCGAGATCGTCGCGGTCAACGACCTCGGCGACGCGCACACCTTCGCCCACCTCCTCAAGTACGACTCGGCGCTCGGTACCTTCGACCCGGAGGTCAGCTCCAGTGACGGCGCCATCCGGGTCGGGGACCGGACCGTCAAGTTCCTGAGCGAGCGAGACCCCGCCGCGCTGCCGTGGAAGGACCTCGGCGTCGACATCGTGGTCGAGTCCACCGGGCTCTTCACCGACGCCACCAAGGCGCGGGTGCATATGGACGCAGGTGGCGCGAGGAAGGTGATCATCTCCGCCCCCGCGACCCACCAGGACTACACCTTCGTGATGGGCGTCAACCAGAAGGGTTACGAGCCGGAGTCGATGCACGTCGTCTCCAACGGCTCCTGCACCACCAACTGCCTGGTGCCGGTGGTCAAGGTGCTCCACGACGCCTTCGGGATCGAGCGCGGCATGATGACCACCGTCCACGCCTACACGGCCGACCAGAAGCTCCAGGACCTGCCCCACAAGGACCTGCGTCGCGCGAGGGCGGCCGCCGACAACATCATCCCGACCTCGACCGGCGCCAACCGCGCCGTATCCGAGGTGCTGCCGGAGCTCAAGGGTAAGTTCCAGGGCATGGCCTTCCGGGTGCCCCTGCTCGACGTCTCGGTGGTTGATTTGACCGTCCAGCTGAGCCGGACGGCCACCGTCGAGTCCATCAACGGCGCCTTCGACGAGGCGGCCGGCGGGAGCCTCAAAGGGATCCTCGCGGTGAGCCACGACGAGCTCGTCTCCTCCGACTTCAAAAACAACCCCCATTCGTCGATCGTCGACGCGCCGCTGACGCTCATGCAGGGCGACGACTGGGCCAAGGTCGTCTCCTGGTACGACAACGAGTGGGGCTTTAGCTGCCGGATGGTGGACCTCATCGCCTTCCTGGCGGACAGGCTCTAGGCGATCAAAGCCTGCTTCGACTCGCTCGACCTGCGCGGCAAGCGAGTGCTGGTGCGCGAGGATCTCAACGTCCCCCTCGACCGCGGACGGATCACGGACGACACCCGGATCCGGGCCGCCGGCCCGACGCTGGAAAAGCTGCGGGCGATGGGCGCGAAGGTGATCGTCATGTCCCACCTGGGGCGGCCTGACGGCGGGCCAGACCCGGCGCTCTCGCTCAAGCCGGTGGCCGAGGCGCTGGGCGTCCGCCTGGTGGCTGACTGCCTGGAGCCGGTCGGTGAGCTCGCGGACGGCGAGATGGTTCTGCTCGAGAACGTCCGCTTCCATCCCGGCGACGAGACCGACGACCCGGACTTCGCGCAGGCCCTGGCACGGCAGGGCGAGGTCTACATAAATGACGCCTTCGCCGCCTCCCACCGCTCCCATGCCTCGGTCGTCGGCGTGGCGAAGTTTCTGCCGTCCTATGCCGGCTACCTGATGCTGGGCGAGCTGAAGGCGCTCCACCAGGCGCTCGACGAGCCGCGGCGGCCGTTGCTGGCAATCGTTGGCGGGGCCAAGGTCTCGACCAAGGCGGCCGTCCTGGCGCACCTGTTGCCGAGGGTCGACAGCCTCGCCATCGTGGGTGCTATGGCCAACACCTTCTTAGCCGCGCGCGGCGCCCGGCTCGGCGCCAGCCTGGTGGAGGAGAAGTCACTCGACGCCGCCCGCCAGGTGGAGCTGGACGGTGGTTCCAAGCTGGTGCTGCCGGTCGACTCGGTGATCGCTCAGAAGGCGGAGGCGGGCGCGCAGACCCGGTTCAACGGCGTCGACGATGTCGAGGCGGGATGGATGATCCTTGACATCGGGCCCGCCACCATCGAGCTTTTGGGGGACCGGGTGAAGGGAGCCGGCACCATCGTCTGGAACGGCCCCGCGGGGGTGGCCGAGGTGCCCGAGTTCGCCAAGGGCACGCGCGCCCTGGGCGAAGCCATCGTGGCCTCGAGCGCCTACAGCCTGGTCGGCGGCGGGGACACGGCGGCGGCGGTCGCCAAGCTCGGGATTAGCGGCTTCTCCCACGTCTCGACCGGTGGCGGCGCCACTCTGGAGGCGATGGAGGGCAAGGAACTGCCCGGGGTGGCGGTTTTGAAGGACGAATGACGACGATGAGGGGAGAGAAATAGGGTGGCGAACAAGCCGATCCTGGCGGGGAACTGGAAGATGAACCCGACCATCGCGGGCGACGCGGCGGCGCTGCTTCAGGGCATATCCGACGCGGCCAGGGCGCAGGACCGGGTGACGGTGGCGATCTTTCCGCCCTTCGTGTGGTTGCTCGGGGTGCTCGAGTTGCTGGAGGGAACGGGCATCGAGCTCGGCGCCCAGGACTGCTTCTGGGAGCCCTCCGGCGCCTTCACCGGCGAGGTATCGGCGGCCATGCTGGCCGGAATCTGCAGCTGGGTGATAGTCGGACATTCGGAGCGACGCGCGATGGGGGAGACCGACGACGTGGTGGCCCGCAAGGCCGGGGCGGCCCTCGCCGCGGGACTCTCGACGATCATCTGCGTCGGCGAGAATCAGGCGCAGCATGACGCGGGCGATGCGGGGCCGGTCGTCGAGGCCCAGGTCAGGGCGGCGCTGGCCGAATGCTCGGCCGACGATTCTCAGCGGCTGGTGCTCGCCTACGAGCCGGTCTGGGCGATCGGAACCGGCAAGAACGCGGACCCCGAGCACGCCTACCGCCAGATGCGGCTGATCCGTGACACGGCAGCCGGCATCATCGGGGCCAAGGCGGGTGCGAGGCTTCGCGTCATCTACGGCGGCAGCGTCAACGCTGCCAACATCGACGACTACGTCGAGCTTCCCCAGTGCGACGGCTGCCTGGTCGGCGGCGCCAGCCTCAAGGCGGACGAGTTCTCGGCCATGATCGCCTCGACGGCAGGCGTCTACGCGACGGCGGCCCAGTGAAGAAGATCCTTTACGTTGTCCTCGACGGGCTGGGCGACCGGCCGGACCCGGCGCTGGGTGGCAAAACCCCGCTCGAGGCGGCCGACACGCCCCACCTCGACGAGCTCGCCCAGAAGGGCGAGACCGGGCTCATGGACACGATCGGCCCGGGCATCGCGCCCGAGTCGGACGCGGCCGTGATGAGCATCCTCGGCTACGACGTGGACGAGTACTACACCGGTCGCGGTCCCCTGGAATCACACGGGGCCGGGATGGCGGTGCCGGACGGCTCGCTCGCCTGGCGGTGCAACTTCGCGACCGTGGACGCCGATTGGAAGATCGTGGACCGCCGCGTCGGCCGAAACCTCACCGACCCCGAGGCGCGCGAACTGGCGATCGCCGTCCAAGAGCAGGTCGCGCTCGACGGGGCAACCTTCGAGTTCCGTCACAGCATTGGCCACCGCGCCTGCCTAGTGATCCAGTCGATGAAGCACCAGCTGAGCGGCGACGTGGACAACTGCGACCCGGCCTACGCCCGCCACGGGGCCTTCTCGGTCGCCCTCGAAGACCCCGGCACCGAGGTCCAGGAGGCCAGGCCGCTGCGGGACACCATCTCGGCCAGAGCAGGGGCCGAGATCACCAACCAGTTCATGCGGAAGAGCTACGAGGTTCTCGACCGCCACCCGGTCAACCAGCGCCGGCGGGACGAGGGCAAGATGCCCGGCAACTTCATCCTCGCCCGCGACGCCGGGGACCGCCTGCCGCGCCTGCCGTCCTTCCAGTCGCGCTACGGGATCCACTTCGGTTCGCTGGTGGAGATGCCGGTCGAGATCGGACTCGCCCAGCTGACCGGGATGGGCGAGGTGCGCGTCATGTCGACGGCGGAGGACCCCGAGAAGGGGTTCGCCGACTGGGCCGACAAGACGCTCGGCGCGCTCGCAAGGTACGACGGCCTTTACGTCCACCTCAAAGGACCGGACCTCTTCGGCCACGACGGGGACGCGCCGGGCAAGGCCGCCTGCATCGAGTCGATCGATCGACTCTACTTCGGGCCGATCGTGAAGGCGCTTCGCCTGCCCGACGTGGTGATCGCCGTCACCGCTGACCACTCCACGCCCTGCGCAATCCGAGCTCACTCGGCCGACCCGGTGCCGCTATTGATCTCCAGCGGTGGCCTGGAGCCCGAGGGCGCGCTCCAGTTCGGGGAGTCGGAGGCGGCCCGGGGACGGCTCGGGAAGCTACGCGGACCCGAGCTGGTTCCTAGACTCGTAGAGATAGCAAAGAGCTGAATCCACGCTCGCCCGTGAGGAGGTATTTCCGAAATGGCCTTTCAACTACCGCCGCTGCCCTATGACTTCGGTGCTCTCGAGCCCCACATCGACGCCCAGACGATGGAGATTCACCACGATCGCCATCACCAGGCCTACATCAACAACCTGAACGGGGCGATCGAAAAGCACCCCGAACTGGCCGACCACAGCATCGAGCAGCTGCTGGGGCACCTGCAGGAGGTCCCGGAGGACATCCGCACGGTGGTTCGCAATAACGGCGGCGGACACGCCAACCACTCCTTCTTCTGGGAGATCATGGGGCCGAACGGTGGGGGCGATCCCAACGGGCCGGTCGCCGACGCGATCAAGGCCGCCTTCGGCGACTGGGCGACCCTCAAAGAGCAGCTGACCAAGGCCGCGGTGGGCCAGTTCGGGTCGGGCTGGGGATGGGTCGTCAAAGACGGCTCCGGGAAGCTCCAGGTGTTCGGCCGGCCGAACCAGGACAGCCCGCTCATGGAGGGCCTGACGCCCGTCCTCGGCGTGGACGTCTGGGAGCATGCCTACTACCTGAAGTACCAGAACAAGCGCCCCGATTACGTGGCGGCGTGGTTCAACACGATCAACTGGGCCGCCGTCAACAAGAAGTTCGGGGGCTAGCCCCGAGGCGGCTTGGAGCCGGGCCGGGCGGGTAGAATTTCGCCCGGCCCATGAAGCAGATCCAGCCCTACCTCGTCGTCGCCGAGCTCATCATCTCTGGGCTGCTGATGGCCGGCGTGCTCCTGCAGACCCCCAAGGCGACCGGCCTCGGCGGCACCATCGGCGGCGGTGGGGGCGACTTCGGCGGCGGCTACCGGACGCGCCGCGGCCTCGAGCGCCAGCTGTACTGGACCACCTGGGTCCTGGTGTTCGGCTTTCTGGCGATCTCGGTTGCCAACATCGTGGTCTCGACCCGCCTCAGCCATTAGCCGGCTGCGGGCGGCGAGCCTCTGGCTCGCCCTGCTCGGCCTTGCCGGCGCGGCCTGCCAGCCGGCTCCCTCCTCGCCGGCGAGCTCGGCCCGCATCACCACTTCGGCAGGGGCCGACGTCGCCCTCCGCGGGGGGACCTTCACCGAGGCGATCGCCGGCGTCGCCGGCTACCTCAATCCCCTCTTCGCGGACGAGGATGACGCGCGGGATATCGACGGACTCGTCTACCAGGGCCTGACCCAGGTCGGCCGCGACCAGCAGATCGAGCCGCTGCTGGCGCGCTCGTTCGAGGTCTCCCCGGACGGGATGACCTACACCATCCAGCTCCGCACCGACATTCGCTGGGCGGACGGCCTGCCCTTCACGGCCGACGACGTCGTCTTCACCTTCGGCGTGCTCCAAGACCCCGCCTACACGCTGCCCGAGGCCGCCACCTGGAAGGGTGTCGCCGTCCGCAAGGTGTCCGCCGACGAGGTCGCCTTCACGCTCAAGTCGCCGAGCGCGGGCTTCCTCAACTCCCTCCGCATCGGGATCATCCCCCAGCACCTCTTCTTCGGCCAGGTCGCGACCATCCCGACCAGCCCCTACAGCGGGCCCAAGGCGATCGGAACCGGACCGTTCATGGTCGAGTCGATCTCGCCCGACAGGACGGTCGTGACGCTCCGGCGCAACCCCTACGCCAACCCGGCGCCGCACCTCGACCGGGTCGTTTTCCGCAGCTACCCGAGTCTCGACGGCGCCGTGGGAGCGGTCGCCGGCGGTCAGGCCGACGGGGTCGGCGGGGAGATGACCCCCGCGGAGGTCCGCGAGCTCGACCGGCCGGGCGTCACGGTCACAGACCTGCCCACTTTCAGCTTCGCCTCCGTGTTCCTCGACCTCGACCCGAGCCATCCCTACTTTTCGGACCCGGCGGTCCGGCAGGCGCTGAGCGAGGCGATCGACCGGCCGGCGCTGATCAGGAAGGTGCTGGGAGGCGCCGGCGACCCTCAGTTCACCCCGATCCCGGCCCACGACTGGGCCTACTCGGCGCAGGCCGCACTGCGATTTCCGTACGACCCCGAGGCGGCCGCCCGGGCTCTTGACGCGGCCGGCTGGACGGTTCCCGACCAGGGCCTTTACAGGACCCGGCAGGGGGTCGACTTCGTGGTCGACCTGGTGGTCGCCGATGCCTTTCCCTACCGCGACGTCGGCCGGGTGGTCCAGTCCCAACTGGCCGCCGTCGGGATCGGGGTCAGGCTGCGGATCGTGCCCGCCGACCAGCTGGTGACCCAGTATCTCGGAGCGCGCTCCTACCAGATGGCGCTTGCCAACCTCGACAACGGGCCCGACCCGGACCAGTTCGCCTTCTGGCATTCGAGCGCACGTGATTACGCTCTCAACTTCTCCAACCTTCCCCAGCAGGCCTTCATCGACAAGGACCTGGAGGACGGCCGGGCCAGCTCGTCGATGGCGGACCGGCTGGCCGCCTACGCCGATCTGCAGGACCTCTTGGTGGCCGCCGCGCCGGCTCTCTTCCTCTACTCGCCGCACTACCAGTACGCGGTCAGCAGCCGCATCCGCGGGGTGCACATGAACCCGGTCATCGACGCCGCTGACCGGTTTCAGTACGTGACCGACTGGCAGCTCGGTTAAAAACCTCGGATCCGCTCCGGGGTGATCCGGATCGCCACCGAGTAGTCGGCCGCGTAGTGCTCCGCATCGGTGCCGAGTTCACCCGTGATGGCCTCCGCGTACTTGGCAAGATACGGGGGGCACTCGGTCACCGGCGGTTCGTCGGGCGCGAAGCAGGCCGAACCAGTGATGATATTCACGTCGGCCTCGCCGCGGCTGCTGTCGAAGTTCAGTGCGATCCGCTGATTCTGGCCAAGATTGCGGTTCCGGTAGGCGTCGCGGTGGCTGTAGACGAGTACGGTCTCGCCGTCCCAGATGAACCAGACGGGGTTCGGCTGCGGCGTCCCATCGGGCGCCACGGTGGTCAGCCAGATCGCCTTCTCGGCCTCCAGCCGATCCAGGGTGCGGCGGCCGATCTTGGTGGAGAAGTCGGGTTGTGCAGGCATCTCGGAGGTATTCTCGCGGGAGAACTCATATGGAACTCGGGCTCAGGGGACGGAAGGCGCTCGTCACGGCGGCTAGCCGCGGCCTCGGGCGCGCCTGCGCCGAGGCGCTGGCGGCAGAGGGCGCGGCCGTCTTCATCGCGGCCCGCGATGAGCTCGCCCTGAAAGAGCTGAACCAGCGGATAGGGGGAGCGGGCTACCGCGCCACCGACCTGTCGCTGAGCACCGAGGTGGAGGCCCTGGTGGCGGCGGCCAGCGGGGCGCTGGGCGGGCTTGACATCCTCGTCGTGAACGCGGGCGGAGCGCCGGCGGGAACGCTGGAGCAGATCGACGACGACGCCTTCGAAATGGCCCTCCAGCTCACCACCATGAGTGCCGTCCGGCTCTGGCGCCACGCCATCCCGCACCTGCGCCACTCCGACCAGGGTCGGATCGTCAACATCACCTCGGCCTTCGTCAAAGAGCCCAGCAGCCAGCTGCTGCTCTCCAACGCCTTCCGGCCCGGAGTGACGGCGATGGCCAAGATGCTCTCGGCCGAGCTGGCGCCGGCGGGGATCACGGTGAACTGCATCGCCCCCACGGCCCTCCTCACCGACCGCACGCGTTCGATCGCGGCCTCGGCCGCCGAGCGAAGCGGCCGGTCGATCGACGAGCAGCTCAAAGTCAACGCCGCGGCGATGCCCATGGGGCGCTACGGTGAGGCGTCCGAGCTGGCGGCGATCTGCGCCTTCCTCTGCTCGGCGCAGGCCGGCTACGTCAGCGGGCAGACCATCGTCATCGATGGCGGCGCCGGGAAGAGCATCTTCTGAGCGTCTGAGTTCCCAGGAAACAGGAAGAGGAGAAGCCTTTGTCAATCAAGTTCGCCGAGCGGATGCAGAACATCGGGACCGAGGGCGCCTTCGAGGTTCTCGCCAAGGCCCGTGCCCTCGAGGCCGAGGGCAGGAGCATCGTGCATCTCGAGATCGGCGAACCCGACTTTCCGACGCCTGACAACATCGTCGAGGCCGCCTACGACGCTATGCGCTCCGACTACACCCACTACACCCCGGCGGGCGGCATCCTGGAGGTGCGGCAGGCGGTCGCCGACTTCCTGAATCGCCGCTTCGGCACCGATGTCAAGCCACTCGAGGTTGTGATGGTGCCCGGCTCCAAGAACGTGCTCCTGTTTACGCTTCTGAGCTGCGTCGAACCCGGCCAGGAGGTGATCCTGCCGGACCCCGGCTACCCGGTCTACGAGTCGCTGGTCCGCTTCATCGAGGCCAAACCGGTGCCGATCCGGCTGCGTGAGGACCGCAACTTCCGGATGGACCTCGACGAGCTGGCATCGCTGGTCACCGACAGGACCCGGATGCTTATCGTCAACACGCCGCAGAACCCAACTGGCGGTGTGCTGACGAAGGAGGACGTGGAGTTCATAGCCCGGCTGGCGATCGAGCGCGACCTGCTGGTGCTCGCCGACGAGATCTACTCCCAGATCATCTATGGCGGCTTCCAGCACACCTCGCTGCTGGCCCAGCCGGGAATGCGCGAGCGCACGGTCCTGCTTGACGGGATGTCGAAGGCATACGCGATGTGCGGCTGGCGCCTCGGTTATGGGGTTGCGCCGCGCGAGCTGGCGGCGAAGATGGAGACCCTCATGATCAACACCTCCAGCTGCGCGGCGGCCTTCACCCAGATGGCAGCCATCGAGGCCTTCAACGCCCCCGAGTCGGACGCCGCCGTGGAGCGGATGGTCGCCGAGTTCGAGCGCCGTCGCGACCTCATGGTCGATGGCCTGAACCGCATCCCGGGCTTCCGCTGCGCCCGTCCCGATGGGGCTTTCTACGCCTTCCCCAACGTCGAGGCGACCGGGATGGACGAGAAGACGATGGCCGACCGTCTCCTCAACGAGGCGGGGGTCGCGGTGCTTCCCGGAACCGCCTTCGGCGAGGGCGGCAAGGGCTACATCAGGCTGGCCTACACGCAGTCTGAGGAGAGCCTGGCCGAGGCATTGGACCGGATCGAACGGTTCATGGCGGCCGGCTAGGAGCAAGCGAATAGCTCCCGGCAACAAGCCCGAACGAGCGACCCTCGGCGGCCTCCGGGGTGGCCGCATGCGCGTGGATCCCAACGCCATGCTGGCTCCGCCGACCGAGGAGAAGCCGATGCCGGTGTGGGGCGATGGTGAGCGCCCGTCCTGGTTGGCCCCCGAGGACCAGCAGCCGAAGAAGCGGGAGTGGTCGCCGGTCCGGGACCGGATGGAGGCGGAGCTCGAGCTTCGGGCCCGGCTCGAGGAGCAGCGCCGCCTGCGGGTCAAGCAGCGCTACCGGTGGCTGAAGGCGCCTTTCACCTGGACCTTCTCACTCATCCAAGCGGTGGTCTCGGTCAGCCGCGAGCGCGGCGAGGTGCCGACGGAGACTCCCATCGCGCCTGCCCCCAGCTCGTCCACGATACTCAACACCCTTCCCCCGCCGCGCGCTCCGGGCGAGGCGCCGCCGGCGCCTGCGGCGGCTCCCATGGACCAGTCGCCCGCCGTCTGGGAGGCGATACCGGAAACTGAGTGGCGGCCACCGTCCCGGGAGCCCGAGGCGGCCCCCGAGGCCGAGGCCGGACCGGCGGTCACCGTAGAGCCGGAGGCGCCGGACGCGGACGAGGAGCCGGGCGTCGAGCCGAACGTCGCGCATCCCGAGGTGGACTGGTCGCAGCCGCCACCGGCGCGGACGATTCAGCCGGCCCCCTACCGGGCGCCCCCCGCGCCCGATAAGGACTGGCGTCCCCAGGCCGGACCGACCCCGGCCTGGGAGGCCATCCCGGAGGTTGAGCCGGAGCCCGCTCCGCCGCCGGCCCCGGCGCCTCCCGTCGCACCGGCGCCGGTGGAGGCCGACGAGCTGGCCCGCGTGATCCTCGGCACCTGCGTCCGAACCAGCGGGGCCGAGGTCGGAATCCTGGCCCTCCTCCAGGACGACGTTTTGGTGGTCCGAGCCTCCTCCGGTATCGACGCTCACATCGCCGGCCGGCTGGCGCTGGACACCCTCTCCGACATCTGCCTCGACGTCATCTCCAGCGGCCAGTCCTTCACCGCGTCCACCAACCAGCCTGCGCCGGACCCGGACCGGCCGAGCGCCATCCTGTGCGTGCCGGTGCTCCTCTCCGGGACCGGGGTCGGAGCCGTTCTGCTGCTCGCCTACGCTCCCGATCGCAGCTTCAGCCCCGACCAGGAGCGGCTGGTCCGGGCGCTGGCCGACGTCGCCGGTCCGGAGCTGTCCGCGGCCGGCGCCTACCGCCTGTCCTTCGACCAGCCGGGCGTACTCTGGCGCCGCCTCGACGCGCCCCTGACCCCCACGGTCGCCCCGACCACTCCGCCGTCGTCGGACTGGCTCCCGGCGGCGCCCGCGCCCGCCGCGGCTGGCCAACCCGAGCTCCCCGCACTCGAGGCGGCTGAGCCCGAGCCCGCCGAGCAGCCAGGGCCCGAGGTCGTCGCTGAACCGGAGCCGCAGCCGGAGCCCCCGCCACCACCGCCGCCCACCGAGCCGATCTCGCTGATACCACCAAGCCACCGGACGATGACCCTCGACCCCGAGATGGTGAAGCGCCTGATCGCCGAGGCCAAGGCCGCCCGGGAGGCGGAGGAGGCCGCGGTGGCCGCGGAGACCGCACTGGAACAGGTCGCGGAGGCGATGGCGTCCGAGACGATGCCGGCTGCGCCGGTCGTCGAGGAGCAGCCGGCTCCAACCGAGGAGATGCCGGCCCCGGCGCCGGCGGCCACGCCCGAGCCGGCGCGGACGCGTCCCCCGCAGCGGGACCGCTATCAGATCGGCTGGCGCACTCGGGTGCAATCTCGGATGACGCGGGTGAGCCAGCAGAAGCAGGCCGAGGCGGCGCGCGAGCGGGAGGAGATACTGGCCGCGATCCGGAACCTCAGCTGGGAGGGCTATCAGGCTCTGATCGCCGACATCTTCCGGCGCAAGGCGTTCGAGGTGTTGCCGCCTCCTGACGAGGGTAGCGACCTTGACGTCATCGACCTGGTCGTCAACCGCGACGACCAGCGGATGCTGGTCAACTGCCAGCTCCGGGGAGAGATGGACATCCCCATCGAGGCCGTGACCGAGATGTCTGCCGTCGTCTACAACTACAGCGTCGCCGGCGCCTACCTGATCGCCGACGGCAGCTTCGCGCCGGAGGCCTCGGCCGCCGCCACCAGCGGCGGCATCGTTCTCGTCGACGGCAACGCGCTCATCGACCTGACGATCGAGACGACGCTGAAGGACGAGCGGAAGGCGAGCTTCACAGGGCGGATTGCCAAGCGCTTCTCCCGCGCCAAGTAGGAGGCCGTGAGGGCTATTCGAAGCCCGGCGGCCGGTGGAAGCCGAATCCCTCGAGCGATTCCAGCTCGGCCGCCACGTCCAGCAGTGCGAGCTCCCGCCGGTAGTGGCCCGCGAGCATCACGCCGACAGGCAGCCCGTCGACCTCGCCTGCCGGGATCGAGATCGACGGCAGCCAGGAGTAGCTGATGGGCAGCACGAACTGGACGTAGCGGTTCCAGGCCTCGCCGAGGAACTGGGGAACCTGCTCGTGGGGCATGGGGAGGAGCCCGAGTGTGGGCGCGAGAATGGCGTCGAAGCCGTCCTCCAGGCGGCTCCGGATCCGGCGGGCGGCCTCCAGCCCCTCCTGGAGGGAGCGCCAGTAGTCGACCGCCGAGATCGCGCGGCCCTCCGCCATTAGCGCTCGGATGGGCCCGTAGCTCTCCGGGTCTCCGGGCCAGGAAGCGATGCTGACGCGACGGACGACCTTGTAAGACTCGGCGATGGGGAGGGGGTCCCACGCCATGGGGGTGATCTCCCAGCCCCGACCGGCCAGCGCGCCGGCGGCGCGCCTGACCGCCTCGGCGGGGCCGGGGTCGATTCCGAGCGGCGACTCGGTGACCGCGAGCAACCTGCGGCGTCCGAAGGTCGGCCGGGCGGTTGCACCCACCACCGCATCGAAGAGGAGTCGGGCGTCCTCGACCGTGCGGGCGATGAAGCCCCTCGACACGAAGGTGGTCGGGTCGGCGAAGTCGTGGGGAATCCGGTCGGGGGAGGGGCGTAGGCCGACCGCCCCGCAGCAGCTCGCCGGGATCCGGATCGAGCCGCCGAGGTCGTCCGCGGTCGCCGCTGTGACCAGCCCGGCAGCGACCGCCGCGCCGCTGCCTCCGCTCGAACCACCGGGGGTGAAGCCCTCACGCCAGGGGTTCTGGGTCGGCCCGAAAAGGGCGCTGACGGTACCGACAGAAGCTTCCAGCTCGGGCATGTTGGTCTTGCCGAGGATCGCCGCGCCAGCCTCGCGGAGGCGGCGGATTGGGTCGGAGTCGACCTTCGCCCGCTGGCCCTCGAAGTGGTGCGAGGACCACGTCCAACTGAGCCCGGCGACCCGATAGCTCTCCTTGGCTCCCAGGGTGACGCCGGCCAGTAATCCCTCAGCGCCGGCCTGAGCCGCGGGGTCGAGGTCGACGAAGGCGTTGAGGCGGGGGTTGAAGCGCTCGATCCGGGCCCGGTGTTCGGCGACCGCGGCCTGCGGGTCGAGCTCCCCGGCGTTGACGCGGCGCGCAAGATCGGTCGCGCTCGACCACGTCAGGGACGGTTCCATGGCCCCTATTGTTCACGCCATGGCGATTCGCTGGACCGACAACCCGGAAGCGGACGCCCTGCTCGAGCGAGAGCCCCTGGCACTGCTCATCGGCCTGGTCCTCGACCAGCAGGTGAAGATGGAGAAGGCCTTCAGCGGCCCCTACGAGCTCAAAAAGCGGATCGGGCACCTGGACGCGGGCCACATCGCCGCGATGGACCCCGACAGGCTGGTCGCCGTCTTCCGCGAGCGACCGGCCCTTCACCGCTTCCCAGGATCGATGGCAAAGCGGGTCCAGGAGCTTTGCGCCGCGATCGACCGCGACTATGGCGGCGACGCCGGGCGGGTCTGGCGGGAGGCCGGGACCGGCCAGGAGCTGGCTGCGCGGCTCAAAAAGCTCCCTGGCTTCGGCGAGATGAAGGTCAAGATCACCGTGTCCGTGCTGGCCAAGAAGTTCGGAGTCACGCCACCCGGCTGGGAAGCGCATGGCGCCGACTGGCACACGGTCGCCGACGTCGATTCACCGGAGTCGATGGCCCAGGCGCGGGTCGTCAAGCGCCAGATGAAGGCCGAGAAAGGGGCTCCCTGACGCTTTAGTTACAAGGTGACTATCAGTTAAGCTGAAGTCACGAGGCAGGAAGCAATCGTCCGACCAGCCGCCGCCAAGCCGGTCCGAAGCGGGAAACCCCGCCGCAGCCGCTTATCACCGACACCAGCGCCAACCTGGGCACCGACTACTACCTCGTGGACGAGCTCCTGACCCCGCGTGAGCGGCGGATCCGGGACAAGGTGCGGCAGTTTCTCCGACGAGGCGGTCATCCCGGTCATCAACGACTACTGGGAGCGCGGCGAGTTCCCCCTCAGCTGGTTCCCAAATTGGCCGGGCTGAGTATCGCGGGAGGGACGATCAAAGGTTACGGCTGCCCGGGGATGTCGCCGGTGGCGGTCGGCCTGGTGGGCATGGAGCTCTCCCGCGGCGACGGCAGCGTCAGCACCTTCTTCGGCGTCCACTCTGGCTTCGCCATGCAGTCGATCGCGATGCTGGGCTCGCCCGCCCAACGGTAGAAGTGGCTGCCGGCGAGGGCGCGGCTGGAGAAGATCGGCGCCTTCGCGCTCACCGAGCCTCAGCACGGGTCCGATGCCATCCTGCTCGATACGGCGGCAACCCGGGAGGGTGACGAGTACGCGCTGAACGGCTCCAAGCGCTGAATCGGCAACGACTCGATCGCGGACGTGGTGGTCGTCTGGGGCCCGGGACGAGGACAACGGGATCGGCGGCTTCCTGGTCGAGAAAGGCACACCCGGCTTACGAGGCACGCGTGATGAGCGGCAAGATCTCCAAGCGGGCCGTCCGGCAGGCGGAGATCAACCTCGACGGCGTCCGCCTCCCCGCCGTGAACCGCCTGGCGCGCTCGAAGACCTTCAAGGACACTGCCAAGGTCCTGACCGCGACCCGTTACGGCGTCTTCGCCTGGGAGGCGCTCGGCCACGCGCTGGCCTGCTACGAGGCGGCGGTCACTTACACCAAGGATCGGACCCAGTTCGGAAAGCCGCTGGCGAGCTACCAGCTGATCCAGAACCGGCTGACGCGGATGCTGGCCGAGATCGCCGGCATGCAATTCCTCTGCCACCGGCTCTCGGTTTTGGCGGCAGAGGGCAAGCTGACGCCGGGGATGGCGTCGCTGGGCGAAGATGAACAACGCCCGCAAGGCCCGGGGCATCGCGGCCGGGGCCCGCGAGATCCTGGGCGGCAATGGGATCCTGCTCGACTACCACGTCGCCCGCCACCAGGCGGACATGGAGGTGGTCTTCACCTACGAGGGGACCGACACCATACAGTCGCCAATCGTCGGCCGGGAGATCACCGGGGAACAGGCCTTCGCCTGACAGACGATCCGGTTGACCCCCGAGCTCTGGATCCTCGGCCTTAAGCGGTGCTGGTCGGCACCTTCGTCGTCCTCCTCTTCTCGCTGCCGGCCGAGATGCTGGAGCCGAAGATGTTCGCTGGGCTCCACTTCGGCCACCTGGCGGGCGGGATCTTCCTGGCGTTTCCCGCGGTCCTGCCGGCGAGCCTGACCCTGCTGGAGAAGAGCGGCGAGGCCAAGGCCGACATCGACGCGGTGGGGGCGATCGTTGGCTCCTGCGGGACGCTCGCCTTCACTGTCGTCGGTGCTTTCGGCCTCCGGCGGCTCGGGCCGGTGGTTGCCCTGGGCCCGGGGGCGTCGACCTGGGTCGTGGTCTCGCGGGGGCTCTTCTTCGCCGTCCGGCTCGTTCTCGACCGTCGCTTCTGATAGATTTCGTCCTCCGCGCCCGCGGCCGAGAGAGCCTCGGGGCGAAAAAGTTCGAGTGGAGATGAGATGAGAGACCTGCCCGGCGCCGATGAGGCGCGGGAGTTGGCGCGGAGCTACTCGCTGGTTCCCGTCCAGCGCGAGTTGCTGGCCGACCTCCTGACCCCGGTCCGCGCCTACTCGCTGCTCTGCCCACCGGGTAGTCCCGGTTTCCTGCTGGAGAGCGTCGAGGGCGGCGAGCGGCTCGCGCGCTACTCCTTCGTCGGCCACCGGCCCGAGCCCTTCGACCTCGGTCCGGGCGACCCACTGACCGCGCTGCGCGAGGTTGCCGCCACTACCGTGGCGCCTGCGACAGGCCTTCCCGGCTTCCGCGGCGGGGTGGTCGGCTACCTCGGTTACGAGGTTGCACGCCGGTTCGAGCGGCTCCCGGCCGCGGCCGGGCCGGCGCCCGAGCTTCCCGAGAGCGGCTTCCTCCGGGCCGACGACCTGGCGATCTTCGATCACGTGACCCACCGCTTGAAGCTGGTCACCCTCCATCGTCCCGACCGGGAGGACTACGTGGCGGCGGTCTCGCGGCTCGACGTGATGGAGGCGAAGCTGGCCGCCGAGGCGCCCCCGCCTGCCCCGGCGCCGGACGCCGACGGTGCGGCGTGGTCCTCGAACCTCACCCAGGGCGCCTTCGAGGCAATGGTGGACGCGGCCCGCGAGGAGATCCACGCCGGCGAGGTCTTCCAGGTGGTGCTCTCGCAGCGCTTCTCGAAGCCGCTGGGGGCGAGGCCGATCGACGTCTACCGCTGGCTCCGGGCGATCAACCCGTCGCCCTACATGTACTTCTTCGACCTCGGCGAGGGCCGCCAGGTGGTGGGCACCTCGCCCGAGCTGCTGGTCCGCGTCGAGGGCAGCCGGGTCCGCGTCAGGCCGCTGGCAGGCACCCGCCGCCGGGGGGCCGACCCGGTCGAGGACATAGCGCTTGAGAAGGAGCTGCTGGCGGACCCCAAAGAACGCGCCGAGCACGTGATGCTGGTGGATCTCGGCCGCAACGACGTCGGCCGCGTCGCGCGACCGGGAAGCGTAAGCGTCGAGCGGCTGATGGAGGTGGAGCGCTACTCCCACGTGATGCACATCTCCTCGACCGTGACCGGGGAGCTGGCAGACAGCGCCGATGGCCTCGACGCGCTGCGGGCCGCCTTCCCCGCCGGCACTGTCTCCGGCGCACCCAAGATCAGGGCGATGGAGATCATCGCCGGCCTCGAGCCAGACCGGCGCGGGCCCTACGCGGGAGCATTTGGCTATGTCGGCTTCGGCGGCGACCTCGACCTGGCGATCACCCTGCGCACGGTCGTGATCGCCGGCGGCACGGCCTACGTCCAGGCCGGCGCCGGCGTGGTCGCGGACTCCGTGCCGGAGCGGGAGTACCAGGAGACGCTGGCCAAGGCGGGCGTGATGTTCGAAGCCATCCGCATGGCAGAGGAGATGCCATGAGGGTCGCCGTGATCGACAACTACGACTCATTCACGTACAACCTGGTCCAGTACCTGGCCGAGCTCGGCTCCGAGCCCGAGGTCCACCGCAACGACGCCGTCAGCGTTGACGAGCTGGCCGGCTACGACGCGCTGGTGATCTCTCCCGGCCCCGGTGACCCCGATGACGCGGGCGTCTCCCTGACCGCTATCCGCGAGCTGAGCGGAAGGCTGCCGATCCTTGGCGTGTGCCTTGGCCACCAGTGCTTGGGCCAGGCCTTCGGCGGCCTGGTCTCGCGGTACCGGCCGATGCACGGGATGACGAGCTGGATCCACCACGACGGCCGGCCGCCCTTCAACGGCCTGCCCGCCCCCTTCGAGGCCACTCGATACCATTCGCTGGTGGTCGAAAGCGATTCAATTCCGCCTGAGCTGGAGATCGCCGCCTGGACCCACGACGGGATCGTGATGGGTCTTCGCCACCGGACCCACCGGACGTACGGAGTCCAGTTCCACCCGGAGTCGGTGCTCACCGTCGAGGGGAAGCGCCTGCTGCGCAACTTCCTGCAGGTGGCCGGTTGATCTACGCAATCGGCAAGCTGGTCAAGGGGCACGACCTGAGCGAGGCCGAGGCCGCGCAGGCGATGGAGCTGATCCTCGCCGGGGACGCCACGCCGGTTCAGATCGCCGGCTTCATGATCGCTCTCCGGATCAAGGGCGAGACCGCCGAGGAGATCACCGGCCTGGCCAAGACCGCACGGCTGCACGCGCTTCCGCTCGAGCCGCGGCCCGGCCTGCTGGACACCTGCGGCACAGGTGGCGACAGCCTCGGAACCTTCAACATCTCGACCCTCTCGGCGATCGTGGCCGCCTCCTGCGGAGCGACGGTGGCCAAGCACGGCAACCGCGCCGCCTCCTCGCAGTGCGGCAGTGCCGACGTGCTGGAGGCGCTTGGCGTGAAGATCGACCTCGGAGCGGACGGGGTCGGCCGCTGCCTCGACGAGGCGGGGATCGCGTTCTGCTTCGCTCCCGTTTTCCACGCGGGCTTCCGCTACGCCGGCATCCCGCGGCGCGAGCTCGGGGTCAGGACCTTCTTCAACATTCTGGGACCGCTCTGCAACCCGGCCGGCGCGAGGCGCCAGGCCCTCGGGGTGGCCGACGGGTCCCTTGCCGAGCGGATGGCCGAGGTCCTCGAGCGGCTGGGCGTCGAGAAGGCCCTGGTCTTTCACGGCGGCGACGGCATGGACGAGCTGACCACTACGGGGCCCTCGCAGGTCATCGAGGTGGGCGCCGGCGGGCGGCGGAAATACGTGGTCGAACCGGCCGAGCTCGGCTTTTCGAAGGCCCGGCTGGAGGATCTCCAGGGGGGCGGCCCGGAGGAGAACGCGGCCATCGCGATGGCGGTGCTGGACGGTGCCGAGGGCCCCAAACGGGATGTGGTGCTGCTGAACTCGGCGGCCGCGCTGATCGCCGCCGGGCTGGCCGGGGACTTCCACGAGGGGATCGGCGTGGCCGTCGAGGCGCTCGACTCAGGCCGGGCGGGGGAGGTGCTGGACCGGTGGGCAAAGGTCTCACGGGCCGTCCCGGCAACAGGGGGGTGACCGCGCACAGGCCATGCCGAGCACGGTCCTGAGGGGGGACGTCCCCCCTCACCAGTCGAGGATCCTCCAGGACATCCTCGACGAGACAGCCGAGGAGGTCGAGGAGCGCCGGCTGGTCACACCGCAGGCAAAGCTGGAGAGGCTCGCCGCGGCGGCACCGGCGGTCCGGGACTTCAAGGCGGCCATCGTGCGCCCGGTGCTGGCGGTCATCGCCGAGATAAAGGCGAAGTCGCCCTCAGCCGGAACCCTGGTGGTGGCCTACCGGCCGTCGAGCATCGCGACGGCGTACGAGGCCGCCGGCGCGGCCGCCCTCTCGGTCCTGACCCAGCGAAGCCGCTTCGGTGGGTGGCCCGATCACCTGGCCCTGGCGCGGCGCGCCACCCGGCTGCCGGTGCTGCGCAAGGACTTCGTGACCGACCCCTACCAGGTCTTCGAGGCGCGCGCCTACGGGGCGGACGCGGTGCTGCTGATCGTCGCCGCCATGGAGCGGACGCTGCTGGTTGAGCTGCTGGCCCTGGTCCGCCGGCTGGGCATGACGGCGCTGGTCGAGATCCACACCACCGGCGAGCTGGCCGTCGCTGCGGAGATCGGGGCCGACGTCATCGGGATCAACCACCGGAACCTCAAGACGATGACGGTGGACACGGGGCTCACCGCCCGGCTCCGGCCGCGGGTGCCGTCGGGGACGGTACTGGTCGCCGAGAGCGGCATCCGAGAGGCTGCCGACGCGCGCCGGATGCGCGCCGTCGGTGCCGACGCCGTGCTGGTAGGCGAGTCGCTGCTGCGCGCGGAGGATCCGCGGGAGCTGATCCGGGAGATGACCCGGGCGGAGCGGCCGTGACGCTTGTGAAGATCTGCGGGATCTGCGACGTCGAGTCCGCGCTGGCCGCCGTCGACGCCGGCGCCGACCTGCTTGGCTTTCACTTCTGCGACTCGAAGCGCAAGATCACGCCCGACGATGCGGTGAAGATCCTTGACGAGCTGCCCGACGGCCCGGCGCTGGTCGGTGTCTTCATCGACCAGCCGCCACGGGAGGTGAACTCGATCGCCGAGTTCCTCGGCCTGGACATCGTCCAGCTGCACGGCAACGAGAGGCCCGGCTTCGAGAGCGAGCACATCGTCATGAAGGCGCTCAAGGTCCGCGACGGGGTGGTCCCGGATGCGTCGGGCTGGCCGGACCCGGTGCTGCTCGACTCCTGGTCCGAGGACTCCCGCGGCGGCACCGGCAGGGCCTGGAACTGGGAGCAGGCGGTGGCGCTGACCGTCACCCGCAAGGTGTTCGTCGCCGGCGGGTTGAACCCGCTCAACGTCGGCAGCGTGATCCGGCGGCTGCGGCCTTACGGCGTGGACGTATCGAGCGGCGTCGAGTCCGCGCCCCGGGTCAAGGAGGCGACGCTGATCGGCGCCTTCGTTGACGCCGTCCGCCTCCAGGACCCGGTGGAGGATGCGGGATGAAGGGCAGGTTCGGGATCTACGGCGGCCAATACGTGCCGGAGACCCTGATGTCCCCGCTGGCCGAACTGGAGGAGGCTTGGCGGGCGGCCCGCGGCGACCCCGCCTTCGCGGCCGAGATGGAGCGGCTCCGGGCGACCTTTATCGGCCGGCCGACCCCCCTCTACTTCGCCGAACGGCTCTCGGAGCATTTCGGCAACCGGCTGCACCTGAAGCGCGAGGACCTCTGCCACACCGGCGCCCACAAGGTCAACAACGCGCTCGGCCAGGCGCTGCTGGCGATCCGGATGGGGAAGCGGCGGATCATCGCCGAGACCGGCGCCGGCCAGCACGGCGTCGCCACGGCCACCCTATGCGCTCGCTTCGGCCTCGACTGCACCGTCTACATGGGCCGCGAGGACATGCGGCGGCAGGCGGTCAACGTGCAGCGGATGCGGCTGCTAGGGGCGGAGGTCCGCGAGGTGACGGCCGGGACGATGACGCTCAAGGACGCCACCAGCGAGGCCATCCGGGACTGGGTGACCAACGTCCGGACGACGCACTACATCATCGGCTCGGCGGTCGGGCCCCACCCCTACCCCGAGATGGTCCGCGACCTCCAGCGGGTGATCGGCGACGAGGCTCGCGCCCAGTACCAAGCGGCCGAAAACAGGCTGCCCGACTTCGTGGTCGCCTGCGTTGGCGGCGGCTCCAACGCGATCGGCATCTTCACGGCCTTCACCGGCGATGAGGACGTGCGGCTGCTGGGGGTGGAGGCGGGTGGCTCGGGGATAGCGAGTGGCCACCACGCCGCCTCCCTGGTGGCCGGGCGGCCGGGCGTGCTGCATGGCGCTCTTTCCTACTTGCTCCAGGACGCCGACGGCCAGGTGCTGCCGACCCACTCCATCTCCGCGGGCCTCGACTACCCCGGCGTCGGCCCCGAGCACTCATTCCTCCGCGACAGCGAGCGGGCAGAGTACCGCGCCGCGGAGGATGCGGACGCGGTCGCCGCGCTCCGCCTCTGCACCCGGCTGGAGGGGATCCTGCCGGCGCTCGAGCCCTCCCATGCCCTCCACGTCGCCGGCCAGCTCGAGGGCCGGGTGCTGGTCTGCCTCAGCGGCCGTGGCGACAAAGACCTGGACAATCTTGACGATGCTTAGGCTCGAGAACGGCCGGCTGGGGGTGATCCCCTACCTGATGGCGGGCCACCCCGACCGCGACCGCTCGCTCGGCGCGGCCCGCTCCCTGGCGGCGCTTCCGGTCGCCGCGCTGGAGCTCGGCATCCCCTTCAGCGACCCGCTGGCCGACGGCCCTGTCATCCAGCGCGCCGGCCAGGCAGCGCTGGAGGCCGGCACGAACGTCACGGCCTGCCTGGAGCTGGCCGCAGCGGTCTCGGGACAGGTGCCGGTGTTTTTCATGTCCTACGTCAATCCGATCCTGAGCTACGGGCCGGAGCGGTTCGCCTCCGACGCGGCCGCCGCCGGCGCCAGGGGCGTGATCCTGCCCGACCTTCCCCCGGAGGAGGCCGACAGCGTCGCCGGGTCACTCCAAGCCAGGGGCCTGGCGACCGTCTTCTTGGTCGCGCCGACCTCCGCCGAGGAGCGGATCCGGCTGATCTGTGCGTCATCCGCCGGCTTCGTCTACTGCGTCACCCTGACCGGCATCACCGGCGCCCGCGCTGAGCTGCCGGCGGGGGTGGGGGAGATGCTCGACAAGGTGAAGGCATGCACGACCCTGCCGGTGGTCGCGGGTTTCGGGATCTCACGGCCCGAACACCTCGCCGCCCTCGCCGGCCATGCTGACGCCGCGGCGGTCGGCAGCGCCGTCGTGAACGAGGTCGCCGAGGGGCGAGATCCGGCTCGATTGGTGGGAGAGTTGCTGACGGCATGCCGGTGAGGGGGATCCGTGGGGCGACCACAGCCGAGACGAACACCGCCGAGGCGATCGTGGAGGCCACCGGCGAGTTGCTGGCGGAGCTGGTCAGGATCAATGAGCTCGATCGCGACGAGGTCTGCTTCGCCTACTTCACGACCACGCTCGACCTCGACGCCGAGTTCCCGGCACTTGCCGCGCGGCGGATGGGATGGACCACTGTGCCGCTGCTCTGCGGCAACGACATGGTGGTTCCGGGCCCGAACCCACGCTCGGTGGGCAGGTGCATCCGTATCCTTCTCCTCTACAACACCGATCGAGCCCAGTCCGAGATGAGGTCCGCCTACCTGCGTGGGGCGCAGGCGATCCGAGCCGACCTCGACCGCCAAGCCGGAGAGTTGAACCCGTGATCATCGTGATGTCCCACCAGGCGACGCCTGTCCAGGTCGACGCCGTCGTAGAGAAGATCGCCGAGCTCGGCCTCACGCCCGAGGTTTCCAAGGGCGAGGACCGCGCTGTCATTGGAGTGATCGGCGGCAACGCCTACGCCTACCGCGAGGCCTTCGCCCATCTGGGCGGGATCCAGGAGATCGTCCAGATCACCAAGCCCTACAAGCTGGCCAGCCGGGAATGGCAGCCCCGGGACACGGTGATCGACGTCGGGGGCGTGAAGATCGGCGGCGACGAGGCCGTGATGATGGCCGGCCCCTGCTCGGTGGAGGGCGTCGAGATGCTCCTCGAGACGGCCCGCCACGTCGCCTCCCGCGGCGCCCAGGTGCTCCGCGGGGGCGCATTCAAACCCCGCACCTCGCCCTACTCCTTCCAGGGCCTGGGCGAGGAGGGCCTTAAGATGCTGGCCGCGGCCCGGGACGAGACCGGGCTCAAGGTGATTACCGAGGTAGTCACGCCGGGCGACGTGGAGCTGGTCGCCTGCTACGCGGACATCCTTCAGCTCGGGACCCGGAACATGCAGAACTACGCCCTGCTCCAGGAGGCCGGGCGCTCGGGGCACCCGGTGATGCTGAAGCGCGGCATGTCCTCGACCATCGAGGAGTGGCTGCTGGCGGCCGAATACCTGCTCAGCCAGGGAAACCGCAATGTGATGCTCTGCGAACGCGGGATTCGCACCTTCGAGCCGGCCACCCGCTTCACGCTCGACATTAACGCGGTGCCGCTGGTCCGCGAGCTGTCCCATTTGCCGGTGATCGTCGATCCCTCGCAGGGCACCGGTCGCTGGTCGCTGGTGTCGCCCCTTTCGCTGGCGGCCGTGGCGGCCGGCGCCAACGGGCTGATCGTGGAGGTCCACCCTCACCCGGACGATGCGCTCTCCGACGGCGCCCAGTCGCTCGACTTCGCCACCTTCGACCGGCTGATGGCCGACCTGAAGCGGCTGGCCGGCGTGCTGGCGGCGCAGGCGGCGCACAACTAGTCCGCGGTGGCCAGGCTCGGCATCGTCGGCCTGGGCCTGATCGGCGCCTCGCTGGCCGAGGCTCTCCGCCGAACCCGGCCGGAGCTGGAGATCATCGGCGTCGACTCCGACGCCACGACGATGGCCAAGGCCCTGGAGCGGGGCATCATCCGCGAGCCGGGCATCGAGGGAGCGTCGATGATCGTGCTCGCGGTGCCGCCGCAGGCTATGAGGCACCTGATGCTCAACCTGCCCCGCGACGTGCTCGTCACCGACGTGGCCTCGACCAAGGCCGAGATCATGGTCTGGGCGGCCGAGGCGGGGCTCGACTTCGTCGGCGGCCACCCGATGTGCGGCCGCGAGGCCTTCGGAATCGACGCGGCCGACCCTGACCTCTTCAAGGGCGCGCCCTGGGTGCTGACCCAGGTTGACTCTCGAGTCGAGGACCTCGTCCGAGCCGTTGGCGCGCACCCGGTGGTGATGGACGCCGAGCGCCATGACCGGGTCGTTGCGGGGATCAGCCACGTCGCCTTCAGCCTGGCGGCCGCCTACACGCTCGCCGTCTCGTCCTCGAAGGAGTGGCCGGAGATGGCGGGCCTGGCGGCGGGTGGCTTTCGCGACATGACGCGGTTGGCTTCCGGCAGTTCAGCGATGTATGCCGGCATTGCGCTGACCAACGCTGGCAACCTCGCGGCCTGGCTGAGGCGGGTCGAGTCGCAGCTGGCCAAGCTCCGCCGCCACGTCGAGGCCGGCGACGGCCGGCTGGCCGAGCTCTTCGAGGAGGCCCGCGAGAAGCACGAGCGCTGGCTGGCGGAGGGGTCCTGACCACCGCCCGTGTCCGTTCCCCGGCCGAGCTGCGGGGGACGGTGCGCGTACCCGGCGACAAGTCGATCTCACACCGGGCTCTGATCTTCAACGCGGTGGCGGCCGGTCGGGCACGGATTGAGAACCTGGCCACCGGGGAGGACGTCGCCAGCACCGCCGTCTGCCTCCGCGCGCTCGGGGTGCCGGTCGGCGCCGACGGCGTCGAGGGCGTCGGCCTGCACGGGCTGAAGGCGCCGCAGGGCCCGCTCGACTGCGGCAACTCGGGCACCACCATGCGGCTCCTGGCCGGGCTGCTCGCCGGCCAGCCCTTCGAGACGACGTTGCTCGGCGACGCCTCCCTGACCCGGCGCCCGATGGACAGGGTCTCCGAGCCGCTGGCGGCGATGGGTGCCCGGGTATCCCTCGACCCCCTCCGGGTCGGGGGCGGCCACCTCCACGGAGCTGAGCACCGGATGGCGGTGGCCAGCGCCCAGGTCAAGTCGGCGCTGCTGCTGGCGGGCTTGCAGGCGGAGGGCGTGACACGGGTGGTCGAACCCCTGCGCACCCGCGATCACAGCGAGCGGATGCTGACGGCAATGGCGGCCCCGATCCGGGTCGAGGGGACGGCGGTCGAGGTGCGGCGGGCCGCGCGCCTCGACCCGCTCTCCATGCGGGTGCCCGGCGACCTCAGCGCTGCGGCATTCTGGGTCGTCGCCGCCGTCTTCCATCCCCGCGCGCACATCGACCTGCCTGACGTCGGCGTCAATCCCACCCGGGCGGCGATCCTCCGCCTGCTGCCGGTCGCGCGGATCAAGGACGGCGTCGAGGGCGGCGAACCGGTGGCGAGCCTCCACGCGGCGAGCCTCCGCGGTCTGAAGCCTTGGCGGTGGTCGGACCACCTGAGCGCCGAGCTGATAGACGAGCTTCCGGTGCTGGCGGTGGCGGCCACCCAGCTCGCCGGCACGACTGTGATCACCGGCGCCGCCGAGTTGCGGGTCAAGGAGTCGGACCGGATAGCCGCCATCGCGGCCGGGCTGGCAGCGATGGGAGCCCAGATCGAGGAGCGGGCGGACGGCTGGGCGATCGAGGGGCCGACCCGGCTCCAGGGCGCCCAGGTCGACTCCTTTGGCGATCACCGCGTGGCGATGGCCCTCGCCGTCGGCGGGCTCCTCGCCTCCGGCGAGACCGAGATCGCCGGCGCCGAGTGCGTGGGCATCTCCTACCCGAGCTTTTGGGAAGACCTGGAGGAGTTGTGCCGATAGCTGTCCTGGGCGGCGGGGTGGCGGGCGCCTCGGTCGCCCTCCACCTCGCCAAGCTCCGCCGGCGCGATGTCACCGTCTACGACCCGGGCCGCCCGGCGACCAGCACCGAGCGCGCGCTGGGTGGCTTTCGGACCCAGCACGGCAGCCGGCTGAACGTCGAGCTGGCGCTTCGATCGCGCGAGTTCTTCGTCTCCCGGGCGGGGCGGATCGGCTTCCAGTCCAACGGCTACCTGTACCTCGCCGACGACGAGGCGGCGGCGGCCGAGCTGGCGGTCCGGGCCGAGTTCCAGGTCGAACTGGGGCTGCCCATCGAGCACCCGGAGCCCCGGTCCAAGGTGCCCTTCCTCGAGCCGGACGGCTACCTCGGGACCAACTTCTGTGCGCTCGACGGCGTCTACCTGCCCCCGCTCGTCCACCGGGCGATGGTCGAGGAGGCGGAGGAGCTCGGAGTCATCTTCCGCGGCGAGGCGGCCCCGCCGGAGGCGGTCGAGCAGGCCGACGCGGTGGTGGTGGCCGCGGGCACCTGGTCGCCCGAGCTGGGCCGCTCGCTCGGCGTCGAGCTGAAGGTCGAGGCGCTGGAACGCAGTGTCTTCATGGCCGGCCCCTTCGACTGGCTCCCCAACGACCTCCCGATGACACTGGAGGCGGGCTCTGGCTACCACTTCCGCGAGCGCGACCGCATGCTCTGGGTGATGGGCCCCGGGGACCAGCGCGATTGGAGCCATTTCCGTACCTGGCTGGAGCGGCGCGCGCCAGCGGCGGCACAGGGCGAGCCCACCTCGCACTGGACCGGCTCCTACGAGGTCAGCTTCGACCACCATGGATTGGTGGGGGAGACCGAGCGGAGCGGCGTCTGGGCCTGCTGCGGGTTCAGTGGGCACGGGGTGATGCAGTCGCCGGCGGTGGGCGCCGCGTTGGCCGCGATGATCGTCGGGGAGACGCCGCCGGTCGACATCTCCGCCCTCAGCCCGCTGCGGACCGAGCCGCTCCTGGACCGCACCCAACTGTGAGCCCGGGCGTCTTCGATGAGCACGTGCTCTGTGTCCGGCGGGATGACGTATTTCCCGACGGCGCCTGGCACGGGTTCGTCGACCAGGGCCTCGAGCGTTACCAGAGGGTGATCCGCGAGCAGAGCTTCTTCATGCCCCGGGCGGAGGTCGAGGAGGACCCCGCCTACCAGCAGATAATCCCCTACGTCGTCTTCCGCCACGGCGACCGCTACTTGCTGACACGGCGGCTGCGGGCCTCCACCGAGAAGCGCCTCCGCCAGCAGTATTCGCTCGGAGTCGGCGGCCACATCAACCCCGGCGACCTCGACCACGGGGATCCGGTGATGGACGGGCTCCGCCGCGAGTTTGAGGAGGAGGTCGTCTACGCCGGGGAGATCGAGGTCACCCTGCTCGGCCTCATCAACGACGAGTCGGCGCCAGTCAGCCGCGTCCACCTCGGTCTGGCTTTCCTCGTCGAGGGGTCGTCACCCGAGATCGAGATCCGGGAGACCAAGAAGCTGGCAGGGGAGCTGCTGACCCTGGAGGAGATGCGGATCTACTACCTGGAGATGGAGGGATGGTCGCAGATCGTCTACGACCGGCTCACCGTCGGCTGAGCGGCGCGCGATCATAGGCAGGTGAACACCGTGCTGCCCCTCTGCTCGAGCGTGGTGAGCCTCGTCTTCGCCGCGATGGTCTTCGACCAGTGGCGGCAGCGCCGCCAGGCTTTCCAGCTGGTCTGGTCGGTGGGGCTGCTGTTCTATGCGGTGGCCACCGGCGCGGAGCTCATCGGGTCCGCCTTCGGATGGTCGACCGGGCTCTACCGCGCCTGGTTCCTGGTTGGCGCCTTCTACGTCGCCGCCTACCTCGGCATGGGGACCGTCTACCTCCTCGCGAGGACCTCCTTCGCCTACTTCGCGGCGGTTACGGTCTTGTTCGGAGGGCTCCTGAGCCTGGCCGCGTCCACCGCCTACCCGGGTTCGACGCAGGCGGCGCAGGTCACCCTCGCGGCATCCGTCGTAGCCGGCCTGGCGATCATTGCGGCGACGGCGCTGCGCCGGCCGTGGGCGCCGCACCTGGCGCTGGCGGCGCTGGTGCTCGGCTCGCTCGTGGCTGCGCTGCTGGTCGCCGGTGCGCCCCTCAAATCGCCCGGCTTCGCCGTCGACATCCACACCGGGGTTCCCCTGCCATCCGCCTTCCCCGGGTATATGCAGGTCGTCACCCTGCCCTTCAACGTCGCCGGCGGACTGAGCCTGGTCTTTGGCGCGGCCTTCTCGGCCTACGTCTACATGCCCAAGCGCAGGCTGCTCTCAGTGAATACGGTGCGCGTCCCGGTCCTCGCCCAGGGCTGGTACTTCGTCGCCGCGGCGGTGAATTTCGTCGTCTCCCTGCCGTCGGCGCTCGCCGCGCTCTTCGCCGGTCGCCTGAACTCGCGGGTGCCGGCGACCATCCTGATCATGCTCGGCGGCTTCGTCCCCGGCCTTACCAGCGGGCTGACGCGCTTCGGCATCACCTGGGCCCACTTTCTCGGCGAGCTGATCGGGGTGCTGCTTATCTTCGCCGGCTTCCTGGTCAGCGAGGACGTCTTCCGGAACCTCCGCCTGCCCGCCGCCGGCACCGTCTGGCGGCGCCGGGAAACCAAGGCCGAGGCGCGCGGTTAGCGCGGCGCGAGCTCTCCGCGCCAGCCAGGCGGCGCTGGCCGGGACGTGGATCGCGTTCGCCGCCTGGACCCTGCCGCCGTACCTGGCGGAGATCTGGACCAGGCCGCACGGGAACGACTTCCGCCTCTACTACGTCGCCGCGCAGCTGGGAGTGCGCTACGGCTGGTGGCGGCTCTACGACCTCCACCTGCAGTCGGTCCTGCTGGCCTCCTACTTCTACCAGCCTTACCTGAACCCGCCGGTAATGGCGTGGGCGACGCTGCCATTCGTGCTGCTGCCGTTCGTCTGGGCGCATGCGGCCTGGACGGCGCTGCTGCTGGTTTCGCTGCTGGTCGCTTGGTGGGTGCTCTGTCCCGCCGGCCAGGGGCCGCGCTGGTGGTGGCTGCTGGCGGTCTTCGCCTGGCTGCCGGCGATGTTCTCGATCGGGATCGCGCAGCCGCAGTTCTTCGTGGTCCTCGCCATCGCGCTGGCGGTCCGGCTACGCTCTTCGGACCGGGAGTTCTGGGCGGGGGTCGCGTTGTCGGTGATCTGGCTCAAGCCGCAATTGGGGTTCCTGGTACCGGTCGGGCTGCTCGCGGCGCGGCAGTGGCGAATGCTGCTCGGCCTGGCGGTGGCGGGCGGTCTCCTAGGCCTGGCGCAGCTGGCCGCCCTGCGGCCGGCCGGCGTACGCGACTACCTCGACGCGCTCCAATTGGCCTCGACCTTCGAACTGCAGCGGCGCCTGAGCCTGGTGGGGTTGGTGCCCGGCGTGGTGTTCAACCTGCTCCGGGTCGTGATAGTCGGCCTCCTCGTGCTTGCCTCACTGGGCTCGCGCCGGCGCGACTACGTGCTGGTTGCGGCGCCGCTAGCGTCCCTGCTGGTGGCGCCCTACAGCGGCTTCCAGGACCTCGCGGTTCTCTGTGGCTCGGCCTGGATCTGGCTCCGCGAGTCGCCCTCGTGGGGCGTGCGCTCGTTCCTGTTGTTGGGGTGGGTGTGCGCCGAGTTCACCCTGCTCTGGGGCCCTTACCCGTTGGTCGGATTCGAGCTGGCCTGGATGGTGGTGCTGGGCGTCCTGGGCGTGCGGCGCTGGCGGGCAGGCAGTTCGCCATCGGGCACCGCAGCTATCAACTCGAGCAGTCTTGGGCCGAGGTTGGGCGCCCCGACGCGCCCGCCGGACCAGCGGTCGTCGGAGGCGGGGCGGGCGTAGAAGTTCGGCTTCAGCGCCCCGTCCGTGCAGCTGGTGCGCTCGGCTGCCCAGTTGAAGTCGAGGTTGTTGAAGATCAGAGCCGGGCGGACAGGCCCCCCGCTACCCCATGTTCACGCCGGCCAGGCGAGTAAACCAATGTTCGCAGGGCAAAGCGTTTAGCGAGCGGGCGCGGCTTGGGGGCGCCGCCGGCCGGTTCTCCTAGGAGACCGCCGGCTGCTCCTGGCGTGCCTCGGCGGGATGTGGGTGATGAGCAGGCGCCGGGTCGGTTGCGCTGCGCACCTCGATCCGCGCCAGCGGGTCGGACGCCAGGGCCAGCACCTCCGTCTCCTCGGTGGACAGCTCCCGGGACTCGGTGGTGAAGGCGCCGTCCAGCTCGCCCTGGCGCAGCATCAGGACGCCCCCGCCATCCTTCGCCTTAACCGAGATGGTCCCGCTAAAGGCGCGCTCCTTGAGGAAGGCCACGAGACCCTCGAGGTTCACCCAGGAGGCGAACATCTCGGGGTAGGTCGACGCTCCCGAGGCGAGATGGTGGAGGCTGTCCACCAGCTCTGCCTGGAGGTCGACCACGTCAACCACCGCCTCACCGGAGTCGAGGAGGTTGCGGGCAGCGGTCTCCGCTTCCTCGTTCTTGCGGAGCTGGTCGGGGCCCCGCCAAAGGCAGTCGATCATCTTCCCGGTGCGGAAGAGCAGGATCCCGTTGACGCCGGGTCCCAAGATGCGGACGTAGCCCGAGTAGCCGCCCCTCCCGAGCGTCGAGACCAGGCGGTCATAGGCGATCAGTCGGGCGCTCAGCGACTCGTAGAGTGGCGCTCCGGTGGGTACCAGGAGGGCGTCCTCCCCCGAGTCGTGAGGTCGTCGCTTTAGTTCCGCCATCTCAGCCATGGGCACAAGTCAGCCATACCTTGAGGGTGGATTGCAACTGACAGGAGAGCTGAGAGCGGCGTGATCAGATCGGTGCTGGAACGAATTTGCGCCGGGCGAGATCAATAGACTTGGAACCCTTCGTGTCCCCCAATCCCTCTCCTCAGCGCATCCTGGTCGCGGTCGCCTGGCCCTACGCTAGCGGGCCGCGGCACCTTGGTCACGTGGCGGGGTTCGGCGTGCCCTCCGACATCTTCGCCCGCTACCACCGGCTGAAGGGCGACGACGTCCTCATGGTCAGCGGTACCGACGAGCACGGCACGCCGATCCTGGTCGCCGCCGACAAGGAGGGCGCTACGCCGCAGGAGATCGCCGACCGCTACAACGTCCTGATTGGCGACGACCTCCGCGACCTCGGGCTGAGCTACGACCTCTTCACCCGGACGACGACCGCCAACCACTACCGGATCGTCCAGGACGTCTTCCGCAGGCTCCACGAGAAGGGCTACCTCCGCCGGAAAAGCGCGATGGGCGCCTTTAGCTCTGTGAGTGGCCGGACGCTGCCGGACCGCTATATCGAGGGCACCTGTCCCATCTGCGGCTACGGGGAGGCGCGCGGGGACCAGTGCGAGAACTGCGGCAACCAGCTCGACCCCCTGGACCTGAAGAACCCGCGGAGCCGGATCGACGGCGAGCCGCCCATCTTCAGGGAGACCGAGCACTTCTTTTTCGACCTGCCCGCCTTCGGCGAGCAGCTGACCGCCTGGCTGCGGTCGCGGACCCACTGGCGGCCGAACGTCATCGCCTTCAGTCGCAACTTCATCGACGACCTGAAGCCTCGCGCGGTAACGCGCGACCTCGACTGGGGGATCCCGATCCCAGTGCCCGGCTGGGAGGAGCGCGACGACAAGCGGATCTACGTCTGGTTCGACGCCGTGATGGGCTACCTGTCGGCGGCCGTCGAATGGGCGCACATCAATGGCGACGACGATGCCTGGGAGCGCTGGTGGAAGGACCCCGAATCCCGCCATTACTACTTCATGGGCAAGGACAACATCACCTTCCACACGGTCATGTGGCCGGCCATCCTCCTTGGGTTGGGCGGACTCGAGCTGCCCTATGAGGTGGTGGCGTCGGAGTTCCTGACCATGGAGGGCCGAAAGCTGAGCAGCTCGCGCGGCGGCGCCATCTACGTCAACGACTTCCTGAGCCGCTACGACCCTGACCCGCTCCGCTTCTTTCTGACCATAGCCGGGCCTGAAAACGCCGACACCGACTTCACCTGGGAGGAGTTCGTCCGCCGCAACAACGACGAGTTGGTCGCCAACTGGGGCAACCTGGTCAACCGGGTTCTGGTCAACGCGCAGCGCAACTTCGGCGAGGTGCCGCCGGCGGGCGCGCTGACCGCTGAGGACCGGGCCGTGCTTGAGCAGGTGGCGGCGGGCTTCGACTCCGTCGGCGGCCTGATCGAACGGGCCTCCTTCCAGCAGGCGATCAAGGAGGCGCTGCGGCTGAGCTCGGTCGCCAACGCCTACCTGGCCGGCGAGCAGCCGTGGAAGACGATCAAAGAGGACCGCGCGCGAGCGGGTACGGTGCTCAACGTGGGACTCCGCCTGGTCGACGCCCTGAAGGTCATCTTCACACCCTTCCTGCCCTTCACCTCGCAGCGCGTACACGAGATGCTGGGCCACGAAGGGTTCATCGCCGGCCCGCTGCGCTTCCAAGAGGTCGAGGAGGCCGGCCGGCGCCCGCACCGGGTGCTGACCGGCGACTACCGGGAGTGGATCCGCGGCTGGGAGGCTCCCGACCTGCCCGCCGGCCAGAAGCTCCGCGAGCCCACCCCGCTCTTCCGAAAGCTCGACCCCGCGGTCGTCGTCCCCGCCGAGCTGGAGCGGATGGGGGTGGGCGTCGGGTGAGCGCTCCAAACGGCTCTCCGCGGGTGATCGCGATGCGGTGCCGGGAGTGTGGCACCGAGTACCCGGTCCAGGCCACCCACGTCTGCGAGATGTGCTTCGGGCCGCTCGACGTCGTCTATGACTACGACCGGATCCGCAAGAGCATCAGCCGGGAGAAGATCGCCGCCGGCCCGAGCTCGATGTGGCGCTATCGCGAGCTGCTGCCCCTCGAGGACGGCGTTCCGATCGTCACTCTCGGCGAGGGTTTCACGCCGCTGGTCCACGCCGAGCGGTTGGGCGCCGAGCTAGGGCTGCGCAACCTCTACCTCAAGAACGACTCGATGAACCCGACCAACTCCTTTAAGGACCGGGTCGTTTCGGTGGCCATCTCCTGGGCCCGCGCCCACGGCTTCGAAACCATTGGCTGCGCATCGACCGGCAACCTCGCCAACTCGGTGGCGGCCTACTCGGCGCGTGCCGGCCTGGAGGCGTTCGTCTTCATCCCCACCGACCTCGAGCCGGGCAAGGTGGTGCCGACGTCGGTATTCGAGCCCAACCTCGTCGCCGTCCGGGGGAACTACGACCAGGTCAACCGCCTCTGCTCGCAGCTGGTCGAGAGCTACCCATGGGCGTTCTGCAACATCAACGTCCGCCCCTTCTACGCCGAGGGCTCGAAGACGCTCGACTTCGAGACCGCCGAGCAGCTCGGCTGGCGGCTGCCCGACGAGGTCATCATCCCGATCGCGTCCGGCTGCCAGTTCGTCAAGCACCGGCGGGCGATGGGGGAGATGATCGAGGTCGGCCTCGTCGACTCAGGGTCTAAGCTGCCGGCGCTTACGGGTGCCCAGGCGCTCGGCTGCGCGCCCGTCTACAACGCCTGGCGCGACGGCACCGAGACGGTGATGCCGGTGAAGCCGGACACCATCGCCAAGTCGATCGCCATCGGGAACCCGTCCGACGGGTCCTACGTGATCCGGATGGCGAAGGAGACGGGCGGCGTGGTCGAGGCCGTTACCGAAGAGGAGATCGTGGACTCGATCCGGCTCCTCGCCCGCACCGAGGGCATCTTCACCGAGACGGCGGGCGGCGTGACGATCGGGGTGCTGGCGAAGCTGGCCCGCGCCGGCCGCTGGAAGGGCGACGAGGTAGTCGTCGCCTACGTCACTGGTCACGGCCTGAAAACGGCCGAGGTGATCGCCGCCTCGGCGGGTGGCGAAAGAAGGGTGGAAATAGACCCGACCCTGAAATCGTTCAAGGAATCGGTGAACATCTAAGCGATGGCTACAGTGAGAATCCCGGGCCCGCTCCGGACCCTCTCGCGCGGCGAGGCCGCGATCGAGGTGGGGGCGGGCGACCTGCGCAGCACGATCGAAGAGCTCGAAAGCCGCTATCCCGGCTTCCGCGAGCGCCTGCTCGACCCTTCGGGCAACCTCCGCCAGTTCGTCAACGTCTACCTCAACGACGAGGACATCCGCTTCGGCGGCGGCCTCGACTCCAAGGTCGGCGAGCGGGACGAGGTGTCGATCATCCCCGCGGTCGCCGGAGGCCTCATCCGGTCCTAGACTTCGCTCCCGACATGGCTCGGAGGCGCGTCCGCTTGATCTTCGGTAAGGACCTGGTGACCGAGCCGGTCATCTATCACCTGGGCAAGAACTACGCGGTCGTGACCAACATCCGGCGGGCCGACGTCACCCGCGAGGAAGGTTGGGTGGTACTGGAGATGACCGGGGAGCCGGACGAGCTCGACCGGGGCGTCGCCTATCTCGAGTCACGCGGCGTCCGCGTCGAACCGGTCGAGGGCGACGTCATCGAGTAAGAAGCGGGCTGGATAGGCGCAGCGCCCGGTACCAGCCCGCGATCTCGGTTGTCGGAGGCCGCGTTGCTCCCATGGAGAAGTGGAGTGATGTCCGGACGATTGACACGCATCAAGGGTCCGCGGAGGGACTCGAGGAGAGCATCCGCACCTTCGAGGAGAGGGTGGTCCCGAAGGCGCGGCGAGCCAGGCTTGGTGGGCGTGGCCCTGCTCGTCAACCGGGAGATGAGCGAGGGCGTGGCCATCGCCTACTGGAAGGACCGGGACTCCTTGGAAGCGAGCGCTGAGCGCGCGAAACAGATTCGAGCTATGGCCGCCTCGGCGTCGGGTGAGACGATCGCAGGCGTCGAGAGCGGCGAGATCGTGTCGATGGAGAGGTCGGCGGATCCGGCCCCGGGCACCTTCGCCCCCTCAACAGCCGACGCCAACCAGATCAGATCGACGCGGCGATCGCCACTTAAAGGTCCGAGGTGGTGCCGCTCCTGAAATCCGGGCTTCCGCTCGGTGGTGATGAGCGTGAACCGCGAGAGCGGCCGCACCATGGTCGGCAGCGTCTGGGCCACCGAGCCCGATCGCGCCAACAGCGAGGCCAAGCTGGCCGAGCTGCGCAAGAAG